>Ga0209395_1000006_pt1 | contig 369261 bp, 296 predicted proteins | sample GOMGulsemesocosm_3_FD_184635 | JGI IMG/M metagenome (GOLD analysis project Ga0209395, IMG submission 184635) | Methane-oxidizing microbial communities from mesocosms in the Gulf of Mexico - GOM9D Gulf of Mexico (SPAdes) (version 2) | ecosystem: Environmental > Aquatic > Marine > Cold seeps... | reverse complement strand
CTTGTTTCGCTACGGCTTCTTCGTAGTTAATGTCTACTTTTTCATTCCAAGCAACATCACCACCGGTACGTGCAACAACAATGACTGAGTGAACGTTTGGACAATCAGCAACCGCTGCATCAACATTTGATTTAAGCGGAATGCGCTTACCACCACGTAAAGATTCATCAGCCGTGATAACAACTTTACAATCTGCATCAAGTACACGGGCTTTAATAGATTCGGTAGAGAAACCACCAAATACAACAGAATGAATAGCACCGATACGAGCACACGCTAACATAGCGTAACCCACTTCAGGGATCATCGGCATGTAGATACAAACACGATCGCCTTTTTTAACGCCGCGTTCTTTTAATAAGTTAGCAAAACGACATACATGGTCGTGTAACTCTTGATAAGTCACTTTACCGTCATCGTTAGGATCGTCACCTTCGAAGATGATCGCTGTATCATTTGCTTTCGTTGCTAAATGACGATCAATACAGTTATAACTTACATTTAATTTTGCGCCCGAGAACCAGTTAATTTCAGAGTTCTTAAGATCAACTTTACTTACGCTGTCCCATGGTTGGTACCAATCAATAAATTCTTTAGCTTGCTCACCCCAAAAAACATCAGGCTGTTCAATAGATTGTTTATACATGGCATCGTAAGTAGCCGCATCAATATGCGTATGTGCTTTGGCTTTCTCTGAAACCGGATAACAAGATTTTAATTCGTTCATTTGCTTTTCCTTGGGACTTAACTTGATGTTATTTAATTATGTATGTTGTTTGAGTTAACTCTATGGCTAACTTTTGGGCACGTTTAACTGTTATTAAACATGCTAAAATTTTTGGCAGGCTTTTGATATACGCCTTTAGTCTTAATTTACGTTATTACTCTATTATTTTTACTGCTTCAACTTTAGCTATCTTGATAAAAAGTTCAAGTAATAAAACTAACTAACTAACTAATACCATAACATTGAACACCCAAAGTGACAACGCTGTCATTGCCACAAAACTATACTAAAACCCTACTTCAATACTTGCTACGACAGAACGACCAAATATCGCCCTTGCATAAAAGTTAGTGTTACCGCTATGTGCCAAAGCATTACGTGGATTTCCTTCAGTTAATCCTATGGTATTGGTTATGTTTTTTCCCTGAACCGTAAAATGAATATCACCTGATACTTGATAATTTAGACCGAGATCAAACACTGAATAGGCCGGAAGAGCGAAGTTATTGGCAATATCCGAGTACCTTTTCCCCACATAGGCATAAGTTAAAAACACTGTACTTTTACCTAAGGTATAACGCGGGCTGATATTAAATTGTAATTGCGGCGTACGGGTAATTTGATTGCCGTTATAAATCCGTTCACTTACATCCTCAGGAATACCACTTAGCACTGCTTTTTGCCATATCCCCAAACCACTGATAGTTAAGCGTTCAGTGACATTGGCATTAAATTCAAATTCTATACCGTGAGTTTGAGTATCAATGAAAATATTTTGTTGTCGGTCATAAATACCACGGAAAACAGTAAATGGTAAGGGGTTAAAGCGTGTTTCAAAGAGGGTTGCGGTTATACGCCAGTTTTTATCTGCAAAACGAATACCACCTTCAGCAAAGGTTAATTTTACTGGTTTGCCAAAACCGACATCAGCAGGAGTCGACTCTTGATAATCACCCCAGCCTATTTCATTACCAAAATTAATTAATTTCGGCATTTCAAAAGCACTGGAAAAATGAAAAAACAACGCGGTGTAAGCTGATAATTGATAATTACCACCCAAACTCCAAGCCAACTCATCAAAGCTTTCACTTTTATAAAATGAATAACCACTGCTATAAACGGCATTGAATTGACTGTCAGACAAAGTATAAATGCTGTCGGTGCTCGCTGTTGAGTTAAGAGATAAATGCTCCCATCGTATACCAAAATCTAATAATAATGGTGTTAGCGGTTGCCATTCAAGGTAAGCATATAAGGAGTTCGATGTTGCTTTTCCTATGCCATCTAAATAGCCAGGCCCTGCATAGGAAGTAAAACCTTGTTCGGTGTAGGTGGCAACAATGTTATCTTGCTCATCTGTGGCGACAATATCTAAGCGGTTAGGTTGATGTTTCACTTCAGTCAAAATTTCACCTTGCCACTTATCCAGAGGCAAACTGCCAAAATCATTATATGCAAATAAGTGTCCTAGGCTTATTTGTATATTATTCAAATCAAGATTAGCGCTAAAGTGGTTGATCCATTGGTTTTGCTGATAATAAGAATACAAAGGGTAAGCTGATGTCACTAAACCATTGTCATTTAATTGCTCGGGTTTACTAATCAGCTTGTGGTTATGACTGTAACTGTAAGCCGCCTTCACTGCACCAAGCGCCTCATTTTCAACAATAAAATTACTCACATCAGCATGACTAAGCCGCTCAGTTGCACTCAGTAAAGTATCATTACCTAAATTCATTAAAGCATACATGCTATTTTCCATATCTGAAAAACTGACTTTATTCTTAAGTAATAAATTATCCGACACATCCCAGTCAGCACTCACACTAAAGCGGTGTAATTTACTTTGTTGGCCATCTTCAATGTCACGTTGGAAGTTTCCTGCCGGACTTTTAAAGGTTAAATCATTAAAATCAGAGCTAAGTAAGGTGGCATAATTAGCATCGACTCCGACAACGCCTTGTGGCGATTTAGCATTAGTCATTGGAATGGGTGTAAAAAAGCTCGTTTTATCATCAAGGTAACGATAGGAAAAGTTAAACTCTGTTTGCGCTGATTTTCGAGTGAGATTTACTTTGAATTGTCCGCCTTTATCTGCATGATAACCTGGCTCTCGCACGCCATCGCTGAGACGGTAAAATCCGCCAAGCGCATAAAACCATTGATTATTAATGGCACCACTTGCTAGACCATCTAAACGAGTGAATTGATAATCTAAACCTTGGCTTATTTTTAGTCGATTGACTTGCTCAACAGAGCCCTTTTGACTAATAAAATTAACCATGGCTGCCGGGCCATTAAATGTAAAAATACCACTACTCCCACCTCGAATAGTTTCTACACCTTGAGTCATCATATCTTGGCGTAGAAAAAAGTCAGGCCAAACACCATCATAAACAATAGGTATGCCATCTTCCATCAAGCTGATAAAACGAAAACCTTCCCCTCCTCTAAGACCACGCGGAGCTACATTATTATTGGTCTCTCCACCGGATCCTTCCACCCAGAAACCCGGTATTTTTTGTAAAATTTCTGCCGTATTGTCATTAGACAATTGCGGTAAGACGGTACGATTTAGATAACTAACAGAGGCTGAAGAAGATAGAAGGTTTCTATTATGACTGCCCTGACCTGTGATTAATATGTGCTCCCAAGCACCATTAAATTCATCAAAGTTTTCATGATTCTCATGGTTTTTAGCCAAAGATTCTTTAGGTATGATTAAAATAACTTGTTTGTCTGATAAAATTTTATAATCAAATATTGTGGTTTTTAGTATCCTTGTTAAAAGTTCATCTAAGCTTGAATGCTGCTTAATGGCTGCGAAATTTCGCTGTCCATTGATATTGCTTACCTTAGCGCGCATTACCAATTGCATATTTGCTTGTTGAGCAATACTGAGTAGAACGTTATCTAATGTACCTGCGGATAATTCAAAGCGGAAGTCTTGTGCTTGACTGCTAAAGGATAAAAAAGTAGACAACAAAGTAGGCAACAAAACACCATTAAAGAAAGCGATTTTAATGGTGTTTAAATAAGTAAATATATAAAAAAAACGAGTATAAATCATTCCGACTTATACAAAAGAATTACCATGAATAGACTCTCTTATGCTGTTTTTATTTTTTTTAATATATCGTTAGATATTGCTAAGTTCGTATTTGGCATTGGCAAGGGAACTATGGGTCCTTATCGAATAAAACTTTACGCTATAACCTAATTGACATGACGTTTTTTTATCACCACAGTATCACCATATCGAAGCACTTCAACGGGGAAAATATAAGGTAATGCGGTTAACCAGTCATCCACTTTATCGTAAATGACACTGCCGGTATAGCCCATATTCGCCACTTGCTTATCAGGAATATTAATAGATAAATTTGAGTAACGTTTCAGGTCAAAAACCACATTACTTAATTCAGTATTAACATAGTTCAAACGACCCTTTTGCCACGCCATTCGTTCATTAACTTCAATCGAATACGTTGCTGAAAACTTACCTAAATCATCAAGTTGTAATGCCTGCCCCGCAACTAATTTAACGGATTCGCCAATCTTATCCGTTCCCAACTCAGTCGCTTGAACTTGAACATCCTTAAGTAATGGTGATGTCACTTGCACAATACCTTCGAGCACGGTAACTTGCAGCGCTGTTTTTGACTCCCTGACATTGAATATTGTCCCTATTGCTTGCACCATTCGGCCATTATTATGCACAACAAAAGGTCTCTCTTTGTCTTTTGCAACGGTAAAAATTGCCTCACCAGAAAGCAGATAGACATCCCTCTGCTTAGTTGAGTAATCAATAAAAACCCTTGATTTAGCCGCTAATACAATAATAGAGCCATCTTTGGCGGTTATTTCCTGATGTTGACCAAGCTCAGTTTGGTATTCATTGTCTCTTAGTACATTTTTCTGCGCTGCTTTTATTGCAACTATCGGCGGCGACAGCGCTTGATTTGTATTACTAATAGTTAACAATACCGCAAAAACAGCACTTGCAAAACTTGCTGAATACATAGTTCTTCTCAAAGTAAAAAATGAAATGATATTCGCTACAAAACTTAGCTGATGATTCACTAATGTAGTAGGTGCTGGAGATGCGATAAATACTTCTGGCTCAGAAGCTAACGGAGTCAACTCTGCTATCTCTTCATTAAAAAGATCAAGCGGTAATTCTTCAGCTATTTGCCACATATTTTCATATTGAGCATAAGTTTGCCGGTGCTGTGCACTGAGTGACAGCCAATTTTGTAATGCCTGTTGATTTATCTCTGAGTTATCTTCGGCAAGCGTGAGTAACCACATAGAAGCTTGGTCACTTATTTCTTTATTTTTTTGTTCGCTAGTTTGAGCCAGAACCGTTGGGTTTTCATCAATTTTTTTCATAATTTGCTCTAGTCAATATGACTATCTATTTAATGCATTAATTTACAAATCAGATTTTACTTCTTCAAAGCAATGTCTTACTGCTCTAAGCACATATTTTCTCACCATGCTTTCTGATACTTCTAAACTATTGGCAATGTCAGCATAAGCCATGCCTTTAAACTTATATAATATAAACGCTTGTCGACACTTTAGTGGTAAAGACTTAATCGACACAGTCATTTTATCTAATAACTGTTGAGATTCATTTTTACGCTCTGGTGAATTGCTGTCATCACAAAATAACTCTTGTTCAGGCATTTCTTGTAAAGGACTTCTAGCGTTATGACGTAACTTATCAATAGCAAGGTTTAAAGCAATGCGATAGAGGTAGGCTTGAATATAGCTGCTAATTTCCTGATTATCTAAACCCAGTAATTTAACAAAAGCTTCTTGAACTACATCTTCAGCTTCACGCTTTACTAGGCCTTTCGCCATCACGCGATGAATTAAGCGTTGGTGATGATCCTGATAAAGCAGTTTGACTTGTGCCACCCTTTTCTCATCGGAGCAAGCTTGCTCAATGCTTTTTAATGCATTAGTCATGAAAGACCTCTACATCGATAGTTTTTATCCAGCAAAAAGCAACTACTTCGGGGCAATTAAGATTATTTACATCCTTAGGCTGACAGGATAATGTCATCATATTCCTTGGTTAAAAATAGCTTGATACTTATATAACGTATCAAGCTTAGTATTTGGGAATAAATTTTTAAAATAAATGCCCAAAGACTAAGATGAAGACTTTATCATACCCTAAAATTCGCTAACGAGCAGGCCAGGCGTTATTCCTCAGATTTTTTGAAAACCTAATAAGCCTAAAACATTAAACTAATACACAGCTACTTCATCTATATATAAGGGTAATTTTGGTATTTGAGCATCGGTCGAGTTTCTCGCATTAACTGCAATAACACGAAGGAAGCGTTTGTTTACTTCGTTAAAATTGATCGTTAATAAAGGGCCTTTTATCCGCTCTTTCGTTAAGAGTGCCAATGATTGCCAAGTAACACCATCGTTAGAGGCTAATATTTCAACTGATGTCGGCGGCTGTAACTGTCGATGTTTACCGGTATTGATACCTAGCTGAACTTGGCTAAATGAAGTCGGCTGGCCAAAATCAATCTCTGCATCAAGATCCTCATCATAAAAAACAGCAAAATCGTCAACATTATAATATTGCTGATAGGCCATAATACCATCTAATAATCGTTCAGCACCCGTTTTAGGTGGGGTTGCAAAGCTAATTTTTTTTCCTAAAGCTTTATGAGGAGCAAGTTCAACAAGAACGTCACCAAAAAGTCTGCCTGTCTCAGCTGACGCTGTCGCAATGCGAATGGTGCTTGGCTTAGTTATTTCGATAACTTCCTTGTATAACAAAGTCGTTTTACTGTATGGCGCGGGTTTACTGCCATTAAGCGTATAGAATATATTTTGTCCCGCAACATCAGTAGTTAAGTTTAACAATAAACTCCCTGACTTAGTCACTTGTACCTGCGCTATCGCGTTAAAGGAACTGGTACTTGGATTAAGTCCCATGTGCCGATATCTCTGGGTAATATCAGCGACATTAGCACTATAACGTGACCAATTTTTATTATGGCTCTGTGTCCAAAGTACTTCTGCTAAAGCACTTAACCGTGGAAAAATCATATATTCGGCATGACGTGGTGTTTCAATATATTCAGTCCAAAGTGCCCCTTGTGCGCCTAAAATATGGTCTTGATATTCAGCAGATAAATCGGCAGGCACAGGCTCATAGTCATAAACCGTTTTAAGTGGCAAATAGCCATGAATGGCTTTAGGCTCATCTAACGATCTTGACTGATATGCGTCAAAATAAGTATATTGATACGGACTCATAATCACATCATGTCCCGCCTTGCTTGCGGAGATGCCACCCTCAATACCCTGCCACGACATAATTACCGCATCGGCGGCAATACCACCTTCAATAATTTCATCCCAACCGATGAGTGTTTTATCTAAATCAGTAATTATTTTACTTACCCGTTTAATAAAGTAACTTTGTATTTCTTCACCATTTTTAAGATTATTATCTTGCATTAATTGCTGAACAAATGGACTTTCTAACCACTGTTTTTTAATGACTTCATCACCACCAATATGAATATATTTTGATGGGAACAAGTCAGCGACTTCTTGATAAACTTTAGCCAACATAGTGAATGTTTTTTCTGTTGGACATAAAACTTCTTCAAAAATACCAAAGCTTTCTTCAACCTTTACGGGGTTTTGATGACATGAGTATTCTGGGTAGGCCGCGACAAAAGCAGTACTATGACCCGGTATATCTACTTCAGGAATGACCTCAATATGACGAGCTTTCGCATAAGCGACTACTTCTTTTATTTGCTCCTGAGTATAAAAACCACCATGAGGTTTATTATCAAATAAAGGTTGATAGTCATAAGTATGACCAACCACCGTTTGAGCACGATAACCTCCAACGGTGGTTAATTTAGGAAATTGTTTAATTTCAATGCGCCAACCTTGATCATCGGTTAAATGCCATTGAAAATAATTAAACTTATGAAAAGAAAGCCAGTCAATATAGCGTTTTACAAAAGCAACATCGAAAAAGTGACGACTAACATCTAAATGCATACCGCGATGCTGAAAACGCGGTGCATCAATAATATTCACCGTAGGTAATAACCACTGTGCTTTATTGATCGGCATACGGCTTTCGATTTCACTTGAAAATAGTTGCCTCAGTGTTTGGGCCGCATAAAACAGGCCCTCTTCACTGTTAGCACGTGCGGTTATATTTTCAGGAGTAACACTAAGTTGATAACTACCAACGACACTATCGACAACACTATCGATGACGCTATCAACGCCTCCAGCAACCTCACTAACAACAACTTTGGTCTTACTATTCTTATCAGTAAGTAAAAACTTAATATGTGTTGTTTTTGCTAATTCTTCAGTTAATAGTGTGGCATCTGCAACCCTTACTAGCATTGGCAAATAACCTGTGGCAGGTTGAATAAAATCACTAAAATATTGCGCGACCTTTTGCGCTTTATCATTATTATAAACAATGCTTGTTTCGCTATTAAAGGCAAAGTGACTTTGCCCCCAATGAACTTGTTGTGGCTGTGGAAACAGCGCTCGATTTTGCTTTACTTGCGCATAACTAGTTACCGTTATGATTAGCGCAATGAAAACTAGTAAATATTTCACAGACTATCCTTAAAATAAAAAACCCGCACTTCTATTACTTAAGTGCGGGGGCAAATAATTAATGCCGCTTTAGAGAAAAATAAACGCGCATAATGCCATCAACGTGTGTTGTGTTTAATAACGATTAAAAATCGTAAGTAAGCGATGCAGTGAAAGTTCGACCTAAAATAGGACGAGCATAATAATAATCAAAGCCTGCTTGCTGATCATTAATCGCTCTAGGATTACCTTCAGTTAAACCAATTTCATCTGACAAGTTTGTACCTTTTACGTGCAAACTTAATGCCTCATGAAATTGATAAATAATGCCCGCATCGAACGTGGTATAAGCGGGTAACTCAAAGTCATTTTGGCCATCAGAAAAACGTGCACCTAAATGGTGTACCGTTAAGTAAACATTGCCTTGGTCAAAATGATACGTTGGTGTTAAACGAAGCTGCACCTTAGGAGTACGTTTAACTTGCTTGCCTTCCCAGTGACTAAAATCACCATCAAAGCCTTCCATTTTAGGCTCTTGCACTACGCCAGTAAGCTCAAGTGAGATATCTTCTGTAGGTTGCCAAACCGCCTCAAACTCTATACCCGTAGTAATAGCATCAACAGTTTGGTTAGACACCTCTCCATTATTACCTGTAAAGTTACGTTCAGTTAAATCTTTGAAATTAGTGTTAAATAAGGTAACTGAGGTACCTAAAGTATCACCGGAATAACGTAAACCAATCTCACCAAAAGTAAGTTTTACGGTATCGTTAAAGCTTGCCTCTTCCCCTGAATGAATACCTTGTCCATGACTTAATAAGCGTGGCATTTCAAAAGCATCGGCATAACGACCAAACATCGCGACATCTTCATTAAAGGTGTAGTTAAAACCGATAGTCCAAGCCATTTCACTGACATCTTTTTCTTTATGATAAAAAACATCTGATGGCATATCGGCATAGTTATTTGCCATATTATTATCTACATCGTTACCGTTAGCATCAAAAGCACCATCAACTTCTTGCCCAAATGAAGTGCCTGAGCCGGTACTTTCTAGACTTAACCACTCAAAACGAAAACCACCATCAAGTCTTAAATCGTCAGTGACTTGAAATTCTTCATTAATAAATAATGAGTGTGAGCTAGTTTTACCAAATGCGGTCGCCTGCCCCCAACCTGGTGCATAACCAGTAGAGCCTTTATCGGTTAGCTGGCCGACAACTTGATTTTGGCTATTTAAGGCAACAATATCTAAACGACGGGCATTATCTCTCACTTCTGTTAAAAATTGCGATTCCCACTTATCAACGGGTAAATCATCGGCATCAACGCCTGCAAATAACCAACCAAACGTTAAACTATGACGATCACTTTCATAAGTAAAACTGAGTTTACTGACTAACTGATCTGCTTCGTATCGAGAATAAAGCGGATAACTTGTAGTCACTAAGCCGTTACCATTTAATGTGCTTGGGTCAGTTATTATTTCGCCTGAATTAACAAACTGATATGCCGCTGATTCTGCACCTACATTAGCGAAGTGACTCAGCATATTGTTAACATCATCAGCTTGTAAACGCGCATTAGCATTCGCTAACGTTGAGTTATCAAAATTAAGTAAAATATACATGTCATTTTCAAACTTAGAATATTTTGCTTTAGCATTCATAAACCAGTTATCAGATAGGTCCAAATCGAAATCAAAACCCAAAGTGCTAAACTTAGTGTGTTGACCATCTTCTAAATCACGGGTTAGGTAACTGCTATCTTGCTTGAGGTAACCTAATTTTTGTTGGTCTTTGCCTATTAACGTGCCTTTTGATGGATCAACACCGGGTATTCCTTGAGGATCGCTTTGGTTTTGCAGCGGAATAGGCACATAAAAAGTGGTATGATCGTCAAGGTGTTTTGCTGAGATCGTCAGCTGACCGTTATCGAAATCTCTAACTAAGTTCGCTCTAATTTGCCCGCCTTGATCTGCAGTAAATTCTGTATCACGTACACCATCAGATTGACGATAAAAACCACCGACAGACATTTTCCAATCGTCATTGATTGGTGCGCCATAAAAGCCTTCCAAACGTGTCATACCATAATCGGCATAAGATAATCTCACGGTACCTTCGGCTTCATCACCCGGTTTACGGGTAATAAAGTTAACTAAAGCCGCAGGACCATTTGTGGTAAGTAAACCACTAGTACCACCACGAACAGCTTCCATACGCTCAATAGTAATATCTTGACGTTGGTAAAAATCAACCCAAACTCCATCATAAACTACGGGTAAACCGTCTTCTTCTACCCCTATATAACGAAAACCTTCACCACCACGTAAACCTCGAGGGGCAACGTTGTTATTGGTTTCACCACCTGAATCTTCCACCCAAAAACCCGGTACCGATTCTAATAAATCAGCAGTACCTAAGGGCATTTCTCGAGCAAGTTGTTCTGAGTTTAACGAAGTGACAGAAATTGAAGACTCTAATATTGTTTGACCGCGCCCAGCAGTTCCCGTAACAACGATACGCTCTAGATCAACGAGTGATTTTTTATCTTGTTTCTCGATGGCTGTTTGCTCTGCCATCACTTGAGGTGCAATAAATAGTGCTGCTAATGTTGCGTAATATACCGCGCTTTTTTTACTTTTTATGCTCATTGATATTCTCTCTCTTTTCATGTTTATTATTTATTATTTATTATTTTATTAAGCAAGCAAGCAGCATATATATTCAATAACGGCTGTCATAAAGTCCCCTAAAGGCAACTCATTTTGCTTACTATGATAAATACGAACCAAGGTGTTATTTTGGGAATAAAAAGATTTTTTATTTATTAAAAACTTAAGAATACCGAGCATTAATCATCGAAATGACAACAGGGGATTGGTTTCAATCAGTTGAAATACATGGATATAATAAGGAGGGAGATAGGCTCAAGCATGAGCCTATAAAAATCAGATATTTTAAACTAACTTACATTCTTACTAAAACTTAAACTTAAATTCGAACTTAAACTAAAGCACTAACATAGCTTGGGTAGCAGAAATCAAATGATGTTTGGTATTGGTTTCTACTGAAGCATGACCTGAAGCTTCGCTGATCACTAAAGTAGATTTGGGTAATGCTTGATGTAATAACCACGCATTATCCATAGGACAAACAATGTCGTAACGACCATGTACTATCGTGGTTGGAATATCTTTTATTGTATCGCAATGAGCCAAGATTTGATTATCAGTTAAGAAACAACCGTTAACCATGAAATGCGCCTCATGACGCGCTAATGTCCACGCTGAATCATCGCCAGTCGCCGCATCAACAAAAGCCTGATCAGGCACTAGAGTACAGCAACGAATCTCCCAAATACTCCAAGCGGTAGCGACTTTTTGAGCAAGAATTTTGTCGTCCCCAACTAAAAGATCGTATGCGGCACGAACGGTCGCTTGTTTTTCTCCCGCAGGTAACTCCGCTAAATACTCTTGCCAATAATCAGGGTAAATACGTGTTGCTCCGCCGCCAGCAAAGGTCCAATTAGTATCGATATCACGACCTAAAAAGATACCACGTAAGACTAAGCTTTTAACACTGTTGGGATGAGCTTGAGCATAAACCAATGACAAGGTTGAGCCCCATGAACCACCAAAAACATGCCAACTATCAATAGTTAAGTGTTGACGGATTTTTTCAATATCGGCAATTAAATACGTGGTTTCATTGTTATCTAAACAACCATGCGGCAGTGAACGACCACAACCACGTTGATCAAATAAAATAATACGATACTGTTGTGGATCGAAAAAACGCCTGTCGTTAGTAGAGCAACCACCACCAGGACCTCCGTGAATAAAGAGTACTGGCTGACCATTTGGGTTACCACACTCTTCTACATATATTTGGTGCTGCTCGTCAACACTGAGTAAGAAGTCATTGTAAGGCGAGATTTCAGGGTAAAATTCATTCATGGTGTTGCTCTATAAAAGGAAAGTACATAAAACTAAGCATCATAATAGGCTTAAGCTGTCTGCTAATTTAAATCTAAAGCATAGGGTTTTAATAATTCCATAGGAACAATTTCTAACGCTTTAATATGTGTTCTTTTTAAATGAACTCTTGGCGCTCTTTCATCTGTTAACGCTTGCATCCACCTGGCAGCACATAAACACCAAGTATCACCTGGCTTTATGCCTTCAAAGCCGAACTCTGGCGCAGGTGTCGATAAATCATTGCCTTTAAAGCGAGAGTATTCTAAAAACTCTTTTGATGCTTCAATACAGACAGTATGAGAGCCGGTATCTTGTTCACAGGTATTACATTTACCATCACGAAAAACGCCTGTTACAGGATTACCACCACACATTTCAAGCGGCTCACCAAAAACATTAATCGATTTATCCATTTCTATTTCCATTGATATTTACTACTAAGTTAACGGCAAAACACTACTATACCCAAACCACTTCAAGATGCTAGTTTCAACGCAGAATAACTCGCAATAACTAGCAATCACTAGGCTTTGGCTAATACAGAAGCGGAATAAAGTTTGATCCATCTAAATAATGATTCAAACTGACCATTCTAAGCGTTAACGAAAGTTAGCTATCGGTTGTTCTTTAGCTCAATTGATCGCTAAGAGAAGACACTGATAGCTAAATTTTTAGTTATTAACTTGTTGTTGCTAGAACTAGCCTCAATCTAATGTCCACTATCTTTAAAGAAGCTGACAGTGAGTAACAAATAGAGTTGATACGTCCATGTTTCCTGAAAACTCATTAAGCTGCCTGTAGAATTTCATTTCAGAACGCTAATTTTTCCATTCAAGACATTAAGCTATGGATTAGGTGTTTATCGATAACACATCACATACCGCTTCATATTTATTAGCTAAAGTTGTGCAACTGAGCAGAACACAACCTGCACTTAACCGGCCCCTTCAAGTTAGTTATTTGAGCATATAAAAACGCTTAAAAACAACACTAAAAAGTTACCTCACCCGACCCGAAAAGCAACATTTTGGTTATTTTTAGAGAAGAAATTTCATGGTAAATAAAAATGACATAGAGGATATTGTCTGCTGGTCTGTTTATTAATAGTGTGTAGTTTTTTAGAGCAATTTCGTCGGGGAAAAACTCGTCAAAAAACAGTAGTGGTGTTTACCTCAGTGCTGCTAATTTTATTGATAGGGTTTTCCGGAGAAATAGCCCCTCTGACTTTAATAAACAAAGAATTTGAATGTTTTGGTCATTAATTTTGAGTTTTGCTACATAAGGAAATACTGTATGAACCTAGAAAAAGAAAAAACGGTAAGTGATACATCTTCATCCATAACAAATGTAGATGTTTCACTTTCCATGTTAACCTCCGAACAAGCTGATAGTTTTATCTATGCTTTTCATGCTGATACACTTTCCTTAATCAAAAAGTTTAAATTTATTTTACATTTGATGTTTTGCCCAGAATGTCGTCACTATGTACGTTCCTATAAAAATACTATTCGTTTATCACTAGATGGTTTATCAACCGCGAACCCAATTGAGAAAGTGCCAGAAGAATTAAAACAAATTATTCTTAATTGTCGAAAAAAAAACAAAAAGTAAATTACTAAAATCTGCTTGGCCACCAAAGCGGTCATTGATAGTTTTGGTGATTAAGCGACACTTCTTCTAACACTGTATACAGTTGCCATGAAAAAATAAAACAACTACAGCGCAACTTGAGGTATAGGGCACGTAGACTTATATTTACCCTGACAGACAACTGAGCCACCAAAAAGGTCATCGATATTTTGGATTAAGAGCAAGCTTAAATATTAAAATAAACTACAACTGATTAAGCGATTGTTTGATAACAAATAAAAAATCGGAACTTTTAAATATGGTGAAGCCTGATACAGACCAATTTGAAGAAGAAAGTAAAAAGCTCAAAGAGCAAATTAAACAATTATCTAATCAAAGAGATAAATACAAAAAGCTTTTTGAAGTATCTGCTGATGCAATGTCTATTATCGATTTGGACTCTGGTAGGTTTATAGAATGTAACCGATCAGCAGTGAAAATGCACGGCGTAGAGTGTGAAGATAACTTTCTAAATATAAAGCCCTCAGATCTTTCCCCTGTGAGGCAACCATGCGGTGGCTTATCTCTAGACTTATCTATAAAACACATTAATAAATCATATTTCCAAGGGTCTCAACTTTTTGAGTGGCTTCACTCAAAATTAGATGGTTCAACATTTCCTTGTTTGGTATCCCTCACAGGGTTACAAATTGATGGTAAGAAACTTGTTCTGGCAATAGGCAGAGATATCAGTGAGCTTAAAGATCGGACAAAAGAGCTTGAGTGGTTAAATAAAAAACTTCTTAATACCTCAAATACTGATTACCTAACGAACCTATATAATAGAAAGTATTTAGATGAAGTAACTCAACGAGAAATTATACGCTCAAATCGCTATAAATCTAAGCTAAGTTGTATTTTTTTGGATATAGATAACTTCAAGAAAGTGAATGACTCCTTTGGTCACGATATGGGAGATAAAGTATTAATTGATATCGCTGATATACTTAACAATTGCGCAAGAGAGGCTGATATTTGTGCTAGATGGGGGGGAGAAGAGTTTTGTATATTACTTCCTAATACAGATTCTACAAAAGCATTAAATATTGCTGAGAGGTATAGGTGTTCAATAGAAAATCACACTTTTAAAAATATAGGTAATATAACGGTTAGTCTTGGTGTAACAGAGTATTTTTCAGAAGCTCCTATAAATTCCATGTTTAAAAATGCAGATGAGGCTCTGTATCAAGCTAAGAATTCAGGTAAAAATAAAGTTGTTTGTTTAAATAGATCTAATTAAAACTAGCTATTTCAATAAGTAGTAAAGAAATATGACATCTTTACCCATACAAAAAATATTACCAGATAGAATAAAAACAGCAAACTAACAGAACAATATGAAGTTGAATTTTGAACTCCCTATATGAGCTTGAAGCGGACATTAGGATAACGAGCTGCTAACTTCCACTTAGCACCATTAAGATTAAAATGTGCAGAGGTTTTAGGACTATTTCGGTCATCGTTAGCATATAAATTAAATGCTACTTGATTAACAACTAGCGCTAAGTTTATATTTTCAAACTTGGGAAGTTCTCTGTTCATCTTAGTCGCATCATTGCCTGAAAATATCGTCTGGATTTCTAGGCGGTGCATGGGTGTTAAAGCGCAATAACGGATAATAATGTTTAATTATTCCAAATAGCCCTATGTCCACGGGAGAATTCTTTTTCAAAATCATACAAGATCGAGTCAAGTCCTTCATTCTCCAGGACTCTTAAAACATTCTTTGGAGGATGGCAATGCTGCCAGGTTCCCAAAAACAAATTATAACTAAGCAAAAATTTAATACGCAGTTCATTTAAATCAGATTCCTCCGCAATACTCGCTATTTTTTCTAAAATTCGAAAAGTAAGATCTCGAATTCCTGTTTTGAAGCGGATAACAAACTCATCAGACAAGTTACTTTCTAGAATGAGCGGAGCAATACACGCTAGATAGACTCCTTTGGGAGCCTTGTTTACAAAAAAAATATAAGCATCGATTAGGGCTTGTTGAAAATTATCTTTGCTGGCTTTATCCATTAGCTTCGTAATATTTTCTTCAAATTCAATAAAGTATTTTGAAAGTAAGGAAAGATAAATTTCCTCCTTACTTTCAAAATAAAGATATACGGTACCTTTAGCAACACCGGCTTCTTTGATGATTTGATTAACCGAAGGCAAAGGAAAGCTGCCACTAATGAGCAGGTTTTGCGCCGCAACTAAAATGCTTTCTTTCTTAAGATCTTTTTCTTGCTGTGTATATGCTCTTTTGATTTTTCTACCCCAAGCTAATTTTGTTATCTTCTATCCAAGTTAATGTATCGGCAATTGATTGTTCAATGGAGCGAGGCTGCCAATTTAGTTCATTTCGAATTTTACTTGTATCAAAGTCCTGAACACTTCCATTTAGGTATTCGCTGACAACTCCTTTTGTAATGGTACGCATACTGCCAGTAAACAATGCTTCCATTTTATCCAAAAATGGCAAGAATGGATATAAAAAAGAAGGAACAGGTTTTGTTGGTAGTTTCAATTCAGGTCGCACTTTTGCGATAATATCAATTATTTTCTGCATTTTTAAAGGTTCACCTGCGGTAATGTATCGGCCATTTGCGGCTTCATTTTCTAATGCATCAATATGTGCAATAGCTACATCACGAACGTCAACCAGTGAAAATTCAATCGGCAGGATCATCGGTACTTTTTCTTTCACCATCTTCTCAAAAAGATAAGTAGAAGGCGTATGTCGATTAAAGTTAGGACCAATAATCATTCCAGGTAATATGGACACCACATTTAAGCTTAATTCACTGACCTTCTGCCATAGGATTCTTTCGGCATCGGTTTTGCTTTTTGCATAAAACTCTGCGGCATTATCATTCCAGTTTTCTTCATTTTTCTTTTGCCCGTTCATAGAAGAGCCAACTGCAGCAACGGAGGAGGTATAAATAATTTTCTTAATATTACACTCTTTGGCTGCTTCTAGAACGTTAATAGTTCCGTCAATTGCAGGTTTTCTTATATCAAGTTCAGGGTTTCCTGTATGCATTTTAAAACCAGCTGCCAATTGAAAAATACCATCCTGGCCTTTAAATGCCCTTATGAGAGAATTTTTATCTAAAAGATCGGCCTCTACAATTTCTACTCCCATCGCCTTTAAGCTTTTAGTTTTCTCATGATTATTTAAATCACGTACCGTTGCTCTAACTTGATAGCCGCGTTCAAGCAGAGCACCAACAACATTGATGCCCAAATGACCGTTAGCTCCTGTAACAACGACCTTAATATCTTTATCTACTTTGTTTATCATTTCTATTTCCCTGTATAATTAACACCAAATGACCACTGGTCATAATATATATTGACCAGTGGTCAGTTGTCAAATATAAATATTGTTTTATTTACGATTTAAATTAGTTGGCTTAGCTTGATTAGTTTGAAATGATTAATTATTCAGAACGAATATTATTAAGTCGTTCTATTCCGTTGCAACTAAAAACAGTAATAGAAGTAAAGTTAGCATTACGGATGCAATGACTAATGACAGCAATGCTACAACACAGCGTACGTTTTTTTGAGTATTATTGACTGCCGGCAATGCCAACTTAGTTGTCCATCAGGATAACTTCTTGGTCTACGCCTTTAGAACACGACAAACAGCCAAGGAGCGATTAATGACTGATTTATAATAAGAAAGTGCTGATATTTATTAATGAAGGTGGAGGTTTAGTTTGGTTTAGTTTAGTTTAGACATGACTTAAGCCTGATTAAGCCATGCCTGAATATGACCAATTAATTCTTCTGGTTTTTCAAATGGCAACATATGACTTGCCCCTGAGGTGCAAATCATAGTGCACTGGGTGTTTATCGATTGTAGTTTATTCAACCACTCCGCATTGACTAATAAGTCACGCTCGCTGTAATAAAAAACAGATTTAACTTTTGTCTCGATAAGTAGCTCAAATAGATCGGTTCGTTGCGAGGTGAAATTCATTTGACTGGTAAACTCAGACTCACCTAATGAGGCGTCCATAATGAGCATGGTGTCAATAAAATGCGCCAACTGATGTGCTGTGATATTTTCACTGTCGAGTAACTGTTTTGCCCTCACCTTACTCATGCCTTGATAACCATACCGATTAACAAATTTAACGATCGCTTGTCGTTGTTTTTCTTCTAATGGATATAATGCACAAGGGCTGTTAGCAATAGAAAAAATTTTATCGACTCGTTCAGGAAAAGTCGCAGAAAAATGAGCGGCAATATAGCCCCCTAAAGAGAAGCCAATTATTATCGCACGCTCATCTTTAAAAAGATCAGCTAGGTATTTTGATATGTCTATAAAACATTTATCTTTAGGGATTTTCACATGAACAAATTCATAATTTTTGCCCATTGAAGCTACTAAGCTAGGTACAATATAAGACCACAGCTGCTCGTTACACATAGTACCTGGAATGAGATAAACTTTTTTCTTGCTCATAATATACTCGTTAGACTTTTTAGTGAATATTGAGAAAATACTAGGTGAGAACAAAGCGAGTACTAAGCAAGTACTAAGTAAATACAAAGCTAAGCGATCAGTTCAAAATCCTTAGCGATAAACTCTTTGCCGTTAAGTATTATTGATACTTGGTGTTTACCTAGGTGATGCACACGTGTACTAATCGCTTTAAAACTTTGTTTTCTTTGTACCTGATGCAGTTCATTAGCGGCGAGTATACGTTCACTTATTTTAAAAACTTTTTTTGATAATAAGCCATTTTTTTTCATAAAGTACAAACCATACTCTAAACGCACTTTCTTTTCTTTGCTTGAGTTATTTTTTAAAGAAAAAGTAAACTCTGCATGCCCACCCAATTCAACCTTATTGGTTACTACGGAAAACTCAGTCAATTCAATATCGGTACTGTCATAACCAAACAATGTTAATGTTTCAGGACAAGCTTGTTTTAACAAAGTTCGACAGGCATGTTTTATGGTTTTTTTTCTTTGCTCCGTTGGCGGGCTATCTTTTATCTGCAAGTATTGCTTCGCAAAATCGATCACTAACTCAGGGTTATCTTTTGCAATATCGTTAAGGTTATTGGCAACACTGCGTCGCACAATTTCAGTAGGATCATCAACTAAAGCATATAATATCGGCAGTATCGGTCTGGCATCTTTTTTATATGCCTGCAATGCAATGGCCCAAGGTAATCTTGGTCTACTACCTTCACTTGCTAAACGTCTCACCAAATAATGTGGGTGCTTACTCCACAAGCACATTTGCGCTAACATATCTTCACGGTACTTAATTAAGAAGGGTCGCACAGCAAATTCTGCGCTAGTAAACTGCGTTATTTTTTCAAAAGCGGCAACCGACAGTTGATAATGATCTATGCCATAGGTTTCAATATATTCAGGCAAAAACATGTACTCAACACTGCCCTCTTTAATATTGGCTTTAGTTAAGCTAGCAATTAAGGCAATTAATACCTCTGCTGCTTGCGCAAAATCAGCTGGCATAAAATGATGCACAACCTCTTTGGTATGACTCATGCGCTCTTTCAGCTCTAGCTGTTCAAAATTGTCACATAGCATGAAGGCCATAAATTTTTGTTCATTAAAGTCAGCTAAACACTGGTTCAAATGTGTCGCTAAAGTTAAATAAAACTTTTCGTTGTATAGGTTTTTAAAAGGTTCTGGCATGGATGTTATCTTTTAAATTAAAGAATGATTAAAGAAAAACTGCAATAGAGCTGTATATAAACACAGTCACCTTTTAAATACCACCGGTAACATCAACAAAAGTACCGGTTACAAAGGATGCTTCGTCTGATAATAACCAAACGATTGCATTGGCAACTTCTTGTGCTGTGCCGCCCCGCTGCAAAGGGATTTTGTTACTTAATCTATCAACTCGGTTTGGCTCACCACCGTCAGAGTGCATTTCGGTGTAAATCAACCCTGGACGAACACAATTCACACGAATACCTTGAGCAGCCACTTCCTTAGACAATCCAATAGTTAACGTATCAATCGCACCCTTGGAAGCAGCATAATCAATATATTCATTGGGTGATCCTGTTCTTGCCGCCCCCGAAGAGACATTGACAATTGCACAACCATTTCCCATGCGTTTAACCGCTTCTCGACAGCAAAGAAAACAACTATTTATGTTGGTCGTAATAACCTTATTGAAACGCTCTAAGCTCATATTTTCTAAGCGGGATTGTGTGGTTAAAATACCGGCATTATTTACCAAGTGAGTGATAGCACCAAGGGTGCTTTCAGTCTTCTCAAACAACTTAATAACCTCAGCTTCATTTGAAACATCCGCAGCAAAAGCAAACCCTTGTCCGCCTTTCGCTTTAATTTGTGCAACAACCTGCTCAGCATCATCATGACGGTTAAGATAGTTAATACAAACAGCATAGCCTTTTTCAGCTAATAAAAGTGCGGTTGCCGCGCCAATACCACGTCCTCCGCCAGTTACGATAACGACTTTTTTCATCTGATTCCTTATATTTCCCTTTATGACAAACACGACAAGTTTTTTTGCTCTCTTAACAAAGCTTTTTTCTCATGCAGTATCAGTTTATCTTGTTCTGTTTTTGAGCTAATAGTTTTAGCTGGGGCGTATTCAAAATGAATTTCCGGCATAAAATGATTAAAGACAAATTTTGACCGCTCTATGTGAAAATCAGAAGTCACTAAGATCACTTTATTAATCTGATGTTTTTGTAAAATAGCCAGCGATAAACTCGCATCTTCAAGCGTAAAGGCACTTAACGTTATCGGCAAAAAATGTTGCGCTGATATTCCCTTAGATTGTAAATATTGCTGGCAATAGTGCCCGTGCGGAAGATTAGTTTGATTGAAATGCAGACCAAAACCACCGGTGCAAAGTACTTTGGCAGTCGGGTGTTTTTTAAATTCCAACAAGGCTTGTTCACATCGTGAAATGGCAATAGGCAGTAACTTACCCTTTTCATCATTAGGTGAGCCCAAGACAACAATGGCCGTATTCACAAACTAGCGCTGCCTTCCGCGACAATCACGGGTAAATCCATACAACCATAATCAATGCCGAGTTGACTTAATACACAAGTAAGCTGACCTCGATGATGTGTTTGGTGATTAAAAAGGTGTTGAGTAACATCGGCAACTACTTTACTAATCGCTTGCCCTTCTGTAGAGGTATAATTTATAAAACCGTCACACTCTTCAGTCGTTAATTTATTACAGTAATCATTGATTAACACATCAACTTTACCTCTCAATAAGACTATATCATTGATGTCATGACAGTAAATATCATCGGGTGATTTAGGTGTCGGTAAGCCAAGAAACCGATCTACTGATAAACCACCTATTTTATTTGAAGCCAAGCGCGATAATAGAATTAAATCACCAAACAGAATATGATTCCAATAAGCGATGACGTTAGGAAAAAAAGAATGGCTTTCCTGTGTTAACTGCTCACTTGATAAAGCAAGGCAACAACGGATAAGCTGCTCATTAATGCGCTGATTATACGCTGCCATCATTTGAAAATTTTTAACTAAGCCCAACTTAACCCCCTTCTTATTTGTGATTGTTTTTTATTCAAGGTGTTTTTTATTTGCAACAAAGGTTTTATTAATAATTTTCCATTCCCCTTGACGTTTATACATTACCAAATAGTCAATATAGTGTGTTTTCGGGGTATCAAAATTCAGTTTAACCATTGCCATTTTTTCATCAACAATGTCAACCGAAAGCACTTTGGCTTGCCATATATCTTTTGTTGCTTTACTGAAATAACCTGCAAATTTTTTCAATGGAACCGTACGAATAACTTCTTTACCGGTATCTTTATCAAGCGTTATCATTTTTACATCGCCAAACTCAAAGTCGAATGCTTTTGATAATAATGCTTGGTCACCTTCGGCCATACCATTAAAGTAATTATAAGCCGTTTGAACTACTGCTTCATAATCGTTACTAGTGACAGCTTTAGCCTGCACTGTCGATGATAAAAATAAAAAAATGCTGATTGAAACTACAGATATCACGGTTTTTATATATTGCATATAACTTCTCTTATATTTTACCAATTTGAATTGAAAGGCTATTTAATAGGTAAATACCTAGATTGTAAACGAGGTAAAATGTAAGAAGATATGAACTGAGTCATGCGCCTTATTTCATAAGCACTTAGAACAAAAAAGTGCGCTTCGATAAGGCGTTTTATTCAGAAAGATGAGATTAACCAAGCACTAACCAAGAACCTACCGCAATCATCAAACTGCCAGCAATACGATTCATCCACTTAATATTGTCACCGCGACTTAAGAAAATACGTAAACTTTTCCCGCCTGTGGCGTAAGCCATCATACTGATAAACTCGGTAAACATAATAACGGTCAAAAGCATCGCTAACTGTGGCATCACATCGTATTCAATACTAATAAAAGGAGGCAGCAATGACACCATAAATGCCCAGCCTTTAGGATTAGCAATAGCGGTGACAAAACCTTGAGTAAATAATGAATAACGACTGACATCACTTGGCTCATTGTTGCCTAAAGCCATCTTGCCTTTTGAACGCCACATATTTATGCCTATATAGGCTAAATAAGCACCACCAACCCACTTCAGCACCCCAAATATTTCAGGATAATTTAACATGATGCTGGCAACACCTAGTACTGCGGCAACAGCAACGGTTGCGACACCAATAAGTTCACCTATCATCATCCACATTGTTCGGCGAACACCAATACTCATACCTAGCGTCATGGCTAGTGTCATGCACATACCGGGTGTAATACTGACTAAAAAGAAGGTGGGTATAAATAGTGTTAATAACGTAATATCTATCAATATAATGCTCTTTATTTTTTGCGTTTTAAACTTGCTGTTAAGCGGCGTAGTTTATCAAAAAATAATTCATTAAGTGAGAAGTAAGTCAATAAAACCACTAAATCACAGCTGACAATTTCAGAGTATATATACCCAAGCTACTTGAATGTACAGGACTCAGCAAGTTGTTTGGGTATAAATGTTCATTAGTTAACCCGTATATCGCCTTTATTTACTTGGCTTACAACAGTATATGGCAGAACGATAGTATCGGCGATAACAGAAAAAGCAGAATCAATAAAGACAAAAGGAATACCGTTAAATGAATCAATCTTAGTTACGTTACTTGGCTCACCATAAAAGAGGCATGCATTATAAGAAATGCCGCTATATATTCGAGGTATTTTTTTACAATAACTTTTTTTCCCTTTATAAGAAATATTTACGTGATCTAGTGGCGGATCAATGGTTTTAATTGTCGCACAAGAAAAACAGAATAAAGCCAGTAAGCAACAGATAATTCCTTTCATAGTACAAACTCCTTAAATGGTATTTATTGTTCATTAGACAATGTTTGTCGCATTTTACGTCCACCTACAGCTTTAAGGCCATTTTTTTGGTAGAAATTTAATGTGCGCTCAAATTCAGGTAAAGGTGGTGTACATAACTCGATACATGACCAATTAAGTTGTCCACCTAAATTTTTAACTTGTGCAACCAGCATAGAGCCGACACCAGAAGCTCTATATTCAGCTTCCACATAAAACTCTTGAATTAGACCTATTTTACCGCCTGCGTATAACGCATATGTTTCTGACATAGTGACTACTGCTACACAGGTACTTTCATGAAATCCAAGAATAGCCTGGTATTGCCCCTGAGAAATAAGATCTCGGCAACGGTCAATAGTTTCATTGAGATTAATATTAAAATGCTCTACCTTCGTTAACTCGCAGATTTCATTGGTAAGTTTAACCACCATTTCACCAATACAGCTAGCATCCTCTGCCGTGGCTTTTCTAAATTCGATATTCATAGACCCTCAATCATATTACTAACGCCCCACAGTCAGGCAAGTAATGATAAATAATAAAAACAATATTTTATGAATAACTAGGCTAGCAAAATAATGCTAAATAAACGATGAAAAAATGAACTTCCCAAGGTTAACACTTTTAATATTTTTAGTATTTTTAATTAGTAAAGCCAGAGAATAATCTCAAAAGAATATCAATGATATAATAAGGCTATGCTCAGCTAACGAATCAACGAATGATGAAAGATTGTAATCAATGTGGTAAATGTTGCATCAAATACGGAGGCGGTGATCTTTCGGCAACAAAAGAAGAAATTGACTTATGGGAGATATTTAATCCTGACATTTTCAAATTTGTTAAAAAAAATGAAATATGGTTCGATCCTGAATCAGGCCTAAGGCTAACAAAGTGCCCCTTTCTCGATATCGAGCCCAAAAAAGACGCTCTCGCGCCAAATTTATATACATGTAGCATATACTTGGACAGGCCTGAAGACTGTCGCCACTACCCCAGTCTAATTCCTGAAATGATTAGAGATGAATGTGAAATGATTGAAATAATAGACTTAGATAACCCAAAAAAAGCGCAAATCAAGTTAGATAAATTGATGGCGGATAGCCGTCCACCGAGCTTTTCATAGGGCAGATATTCGAAGGAAAACAACTATGAAACTGAAGGTTTAATGACAAAGCCTTTTTCTATTCCCCCCTTAAAGCCTACTGATTCGTATAGGGCATGCGCAGCGTTTAACTTTTCACCTGAGAGCAGCATAACTTTGCAACAATTTTTTTGCCAAGCCAGTGATATTGCATACTGCAACGCTTGACGGCTTAACCCTCGCCGACGAAACTTGTTAGCCGTAATAACGTGCTCAATTATCGCAAAAGGCCTTGCCCCATTGGCAATGCTCTTATTGATGCCTAACGCACAAGTTGCCGCGAGTTCACCTTCAACTTCTATCACAACAATATCTGTTTGGGCATCATTGATGATCTCAAGCCATTTTTCTTTAGCAAAATTAAGCGTTAAAGAGGGGTCATTAGGGCGAAGCTCTTTATATAAACTAAGAACACCCTGTAAATCATCGATAGTTGCGACTCTAATCATAAATTTTGAAATCCGTTTATCGTCCTATGGTGGCGAGTAGTTTCGCCATAAAGAAACGTACTAAAAAGGCTTAAGCAGTCAAAACTAATATTTTCCCACTCACTATTCTGGTTCTTTCTCTTGTTCTATCCTTATTCAACCGCTATATGGACTTCAATTTCATTTCCATTTGGATAATACTCAAAATCAGTAGAATAAAGTCTTTGGTGCTCGGGTTTATCAACAGAAAAATAATTCCAAACTTCAGTCCAAGCATCAATAGCTATTTGCGGCATTTCACCTTGATGAGTAAATACCAGGTACTTTGCTTCAGGAATAGATATCTTTTCTAAACTTACATTTGATGGAGCAGACTTGCCGTCAAAACCTGCATGAACGGTAAACTTGCCACTATGATCTGATTCGTAGTTGGAATATACGCCGTAAACTCTTTCTCCATTTTTATAATCTACGGGCACCGCTTTATCAAAAGCTTGCCATAAAGCGCCTATTTTTCCTTTCTGCTGATCCATTTCTGTTGCATTATCAGTTCTTGTACACAGCCCATGAATAGTTTTCTCTGAGACTAACCTTAATTCCATTTCGATACCCTTCTGGTGACATAGGACTCAACTAATGAGCATAAATATAATAGCTAAAATAATGAGTGAACGACACACAAGCAATCGTATTTTGTCTGTTTAAATAACTTATTAAAGGCCTTTTACAGCAGAACTAAGTTGATAGGTATGCTGTAGCAAACTTATATCACCTGCTTTGCCATGACCAGGCACAACAGTTTTAACATCTGAATATTTATTAATAACCTGCTGAATTGATCTTGGCCACTCTTTTATTGACGCATCTGCCGTATTACCTAAATTTTTACTATGGATACTTTTCACAAAACAGCCACCAAATAAAACTTTAGTTTTTGGTAGCCAAATAACAATATTATCTTGACTATGTCCGGCACCAGGATAAAAAACTTCAATCGTATTAGGAACTAATTCATAGGTTTTACCGGTAATGATATGACTAGATTTTTCTCTTTTATTCAAATCGAGCAGCTTATTGGTTAACGGCGTGGCATAAGTTTTTATCTTTGAGCTATTTAGCAAGGATATACCGCCACTAGCATCGCCATGAAAATGGGTCACAACAGCACTTTTAAGTATTAGGTTTTTCGACTCAATCCATTGAATCAGCTTTTTTGTATCCGACAACGTCCATGGAGTATCAATAATATGTGCATCATTACCATCGACAACGATTAAGCCATTTGCCCCAACCATGCCCCATGGCTCAACCATTTTATATGATGTGTATTGATATACGTTTTCAGTTAATTCCCGAACTTGCAGTTTTGGCTCTTCCTCAAACGCGAAACATACAGATGAAACGAAGAACAAAAACAAAATGATAATTTTCATATTTTAGAAGTCTCTAGTGCCCAACTAAGGGCTTATAAGGCTTGATAAGTCTACAATCGCGAACAGAGCCGCTAAATTTATTTTTTGTAGGATTTTATACTGAACAAAGCATATCAATCGCTTTTGTCGATATTAAAAGGGATTAATTAAAAAATTATAATTTTTCATATTAGCAATGTAAAGTGCCTTTGATAGCAAGAGATTGAAAATTAATAATAAACCATCCAGCCCTTTTAGAACGATGTAAAAGAAAAAACGCCCGCAGGCGTTTAAAATTTGGTGAGAAATTAAGTAATGCGTCTACAACATTAATTGATCATAGCTAAACGTATTTTCTTTTGTTGTTGCTTTTGTATTAAATAAGTTTCTTGTTCACGCTTAACGTACTTAACCCACTGTTGCGCTGCTTTTTTTGTTTTAACTTGTTTGCCAGCATTGCTAAAAGCACTCAGTGATTGTTGAAAGTTTTTTAAATTAAATTGCGCCATGCCCGTGGCTAAGTACATATTACCTAAATAACTGGCAACAGCCTTAGTCGATTTATCATTGCTTATGTTTTTTTCTTTACTCAAATGAGCGGCTTTGGTAATTGCTTTAGTTGCATACGTAATCGCTAGTTGCCACTGTTCATTATTTAGAAAGGTTTGCGCTAACAAAGCATCATATTTACCTAATTCAGCTAAGTCACTTAATTGACTAAGTTGAATTAATACCTTAATCGCCTTTTTGTCTTCTTTGGCACTCAGGTATGCACGACTAAGCAGATCCAAATTTCGTTCAACAGGGTCTACTTCACCTTTATCAATGGCATTGGCTAATAAATTAGCCGCTTTAACTGGCGCACCATGAAACAAATATAATTGCGACAACGTCAAAATATCACTCGACTTGCTAACATAACCTGCTTGATAAGCAGCTTCCATCACCGCCATTTGTTTATCTTCGTGACCAGTTTCTCCGTACATGCTTGAAAGTTGTAACCAGTATTGTGGTTTGTCATATAAACGAACGAGCTTTTCCATTACCTTGGTTACTTGCTCTGGTTGTTTAAGTTCATAATAAGTAGCTCGTTGTAAAATTAGCCAATTTTCTTTCGGTAACTTATTTTTTGCTTCAACTAAACTAATCGCTTGATCAATGTGCAGTAAAGTATTCACAAAATCTTTATCTTGATAATAAACTTGTGCAAATAACATTTCTTGATTTGACGTTAAGTCTTTGTCATTAATATCTCGCCACTGAGTTAAATAATCCAGTGCCGCTTTATAGTCTTGTTGCTGCATACTTAACTGCGCTAAAGAATAAAACGTTGAAATAATCAAACTATCTGGAATCGTTTTTTCAGCAATAACTTTATTAAAACTATCAACAGCTAAGGCAATATCTTCGTTGCCATAATACATAAAACCGTAAAAGTTAAATAACATCGCACGTTCATAACTATTTAAGCTATCAAGCCGCTCTTTTACTTGGTCTAAGACTTCAAAACCTTCAATTTTATCACCTTCATCAGCTAACTTCTGTGCTCGTGCCAATTGAGCATAAACACGATTACGCATTGCCGGTACTTTTTTACTCGCACGGTAACCTTGACTCTTACTATTTTGTTTTTTAACATTTTCTGTCGCGGCACTTTTCTCTTTTGCCGTTTCTTCAGCCAAACTTTTATTGGCTGTTAACGTAACAAGTAAAGTGAATGCTGTTGTCAGTAATAAGGAGTTTTTACGCTTCATCACTCGATCCTCAATATTATCATTGAAATGATTACTATCATTATTTATACACATGCTTAAATAGCGTTCCCAAATAAAAGAACCTGGGAACACCGCTTTATAATTTTCTAACCGTCGATCTCAAAGCTAATTTTATTTTGTACGCCGGCAACTTCCATCGCCACACCATCGACCACACGTGGTTTGTATTTGAACTTAGCAACAGCATCGAGTGCTGCTCGGTCAAATACACCTTCAGGGTTAGCTTGTACTACAACCGCATTGCTTACTGCACCCGTTTTAGTGACAACAAACTCAACAATAACAAAACCTTCAATGCCACGAGACTGTGCTCGGCGCGGGTAGATAGCCGCGACTTTAACGATAGGCAAATAATCACCATCACTACTATCTAAATTCAAACCGCCAGACAAGCTCGTATCGGCTTGAATATCTGCCGCAAAGCTACTTCTTGTCGCATTAGCGTTCGGGTTAGATTGTTGCATTGGTGGCGCGGTCATTTGTGGTGGCGGCTCTTTTGGCTTAGCTGGCTTTTGTGGTTTACGCTCTTTTTTCACAATCGTTTCATCTTTTTTCAAACGAATAAAATCAAGCACGCTGCCCTTGGCAGGATCAGTCATTACCTCGTTACCACCGGCAATGAGCTTTTGCATGCCCCAAAGCAATAAAAAAGTCATGCTTAGTGCCAATATTCCTGCAATGGTATAACGAGCGCCACTGCGTACAATCATTTGTCCTGACTTATTCTGTGATTTGTGTTTTGACATGTTAATTCCTAAGCCCTAAGCCTCTTGCGCTGCAATCGAAACATCATAAACACCAGCAGCACGCGCAGAATCCATCACCTTAATTAACGTGTCGGTAGTCGACTTTTTATCTGCTTGAATTACCACCGTACCTTGTGGATTTTCTGCCTTTAAGCGTTCAATATTTGCTTGTACACTACGAATATCAACTTTACGTTTGTTAATCCAAATATCACCCTTATCGCTAATGGCAACTAAAATATTTGCACGTTCTTTTTTAACTGCGGTAGCGGCTTCTGGACGATTAACATCAATACCGGCTTCTTTAACAAATGAGGCTGTTACGATAAAAAATATTAATAAAATAAACACCACATCGAGCATAGGCGTCATATCAATTTCTTCTTTTTCATCTTGGTCTTGTAACATTTGGTTTAAGTGACGCATAACTAACTCCAACAATTTCTATTTTGGCTTGTTATCTCACCTAAAATGAAATAACAATTACCTATTAATTTACTGCTTCTTGCAATATTCATATTGCTTAACAACTAACAACTAACAACTAACTATTAATAATTAGTGATTAATCGCTAAGCTGTCAGCGAGCAACTCGGCTTCTTTTTTAGCATTTCGGCGTAACCAGGTTGCGGTAAAAACACCGGATAATGAACCCACCATACCCGCCATCGTTGGGATAGTTGCGCGTGATACACCCGAGGCCATCGACCTTGCATTACCACTACCGGATATTGCCATCACATCAAACACTTCAATCATGCCTGTTACCGTGCCAAGCAAACCTAACAATGGGCACAAAACAACCAAGGATTGAATAAGCGCTAAATTCCGCGTTAACTTAGTGGTACCACGAGAAATTAGTGCATTGCGTATTTGTCCGCTGTTCCAAGACGTTTGATCTTTTCTACCTTGCCATACACTCACTAAATGTTTTTTTAGACTGCGGTAGCTATAAAAAACAAAAACAAAGCGTTCAAAAATCAATAACCACATAATGAAGATTACGCCGGCAATCACAATCAACACTTGACCACCGGTATCCATAAACTCAGTTATTGCATTAGCGGCGTCGTGAAATTCCGTTAGCAAAATCATTACCTATGCTCCTTGCCCTGCAAGCTTAGTGCTTTCAGCTAGCTCAGCTCTTTCAGCAATGATCCCGGTACTTTCTTGTTGTAAAATATTAACAATGTTACGGCTACGACCATTTAAGTAAGCGAAGATGAATACCATTGGAATCGCAACGACTAAGCCTAAAACGGTAGTGACGAGTGCTTGAGAAATACCACCAGCCATCAGTTTTGGGTCACCTGTGCCAAACAGGGTAATCGCTTGGAAGGTATTTATCATACCGGTTACCGTACCTAACAAGCCGATTAGCGGTGCAACAACTGAGATTATTTTAATTAAGGTTAAACGTTTTGATAACTTAGGCACTTCTCTTAAAATAGATTCAGATAATTTAAGCTCTAATGTGTCTGTGTCTAAGTCTGGATTATTGTCTTTAACCTGCATCACACGACCAAGCGGGTTATCGTTAGATGCTGTAGGTGATTTAAGTTGACGTTCAACTTTACTGCCAATAAACACCAAACTAACTAAACGCTCTAGTGCGATAAGTAGACCAACAAAACCAATGGCCAAAATGATATAACCTACGGGTCCACCTTGGTCTACACGTTCTCTCAAATCCGGTGCTTGCACTAATAAGCTTAAGATTGAACCTCCGGTAGGGTCTAAAGCAAAAGCCGTAGTTATTCCGTCGCTGTTCACTAAATCACTGGTAGTAGCTAAATAACGACTAGATGGCTGTCTAATAAGCTCTGCAACAGTACCTGTCTCATCTATATACTCTAAATATTTTCCATCAGAGATTAAGTTGAAACCACCAACACGTGTTACGGCGGCATTTTTACGATCACCATTGGCTAAAACGACTTCACGATTAAAGGTTGTTACCTTTCCGCTTTGAGTCATTTCACGTTGTAATTCAAACCATAAACGTTCTATTTCTTCAATTGAAGCAAGCTTTGAACTAGAACCCATGCTTTGAGCAAATTCATCTAAAAACTGTCCACGACCGGATATTTGTGCCGAGATCACAGAAGTTTGGAATTTGCTACGCGTATCACCTGATACTTGCTGAAGCACACCAAACAATTCTTTTAACTCACCTAAGCGTTTATCTAAAGCATCAGCCTTATTCGCCAAATCAATTTCATTGTCAGCAAAATTTTGTTCAAGCTGAACACTAAGCACTAAAGCATTATCACGTTGATTGTTCATATCATTCAGCATATCTTGCTGTTGATTCACCTTGGCTTTGAACTGCGTTTCACGTACTTTATTTTGCTTGGTTTGTGTTAACTTACCTTGCTCAAGTTGACGTAATAAATCATCAAGATTTACCGCATTTTGCGCATAACTAGCACCACTGAATGAAGCAAATGTGAGTGAAAGTGCAGAAACAGTTAACACTTTTTTACTTACTTGGCTGAATTTAGTTACTGTGCCAACAATGGCTTGGCTTACTGTATTTTTTATTGTGCTTTTTATTACACTCTGTATTTCGTTCTGATAAATAGTCATCATTATTACTCTGCTTGTATGGTCGTTTCATTAATGGACACTGGTACCATTATCAAATCAGGTGCTAGTTGTTTACGGGCAATGCGTAAGGCTTTATTGATGCCTAAGCGATAGTCTTGAGACAAAGGTTGCCACTGCCCTATTTCTCCTGAAGCATGTTGACCTTGTGATTGTTTCCATTCACCTAAACGGCTACCGTCACGTGTTTGGTACACTAAACTAACGCGTCCTATACGTAAGAAATCCACGTCCATCTTTTGACCGTCAATAGGTAAAATACCGCTATAAGCTTCTATAGTGCGACCGTAATCAGCTTCAATTTGATACGCTTCTAATACACGACGAAACTTCTCAGATACTGAGGTATCTGCACGATTCATCATGTTTTTTAAATCATTTATACGCTTAGATCGTTCTTCGGGTAAGAAAGGCACATCAAGGTTTACAAACGACTCCAACGTACTAATCATTCGTGCCATTAATGGCGATATTTGACGTTCAATTACACTAACTTCTTCCATTGATTTAGCTAATTGTGTGAGCTCAGCCATTTGGTTATCAAGTTGTGCTTGCATTTGTTGATTATAAATACTGAGACCGTCAACTTCTTTTGTTACGCCATGGAATTGCTGTAACTTAGTTTGCACTTGTTCAGTTAAGTTATTTACTTTTTGCTGTGATTTAGCAGCCGATTGATTTATTTGCTGCCCAGCATTAACGACCTGATTTAAAGAGGTATCGTTTAACGAAGTACTATTTAATGGCTCAGTAGCACTTGCAGAGTTAGCAAAGATTAAACTACTTGCACTAAGGCTGAGGTATAAGCTTGCTTTGGTGAGTTTAGACAACTTCATCGATTTTCCCTTTCACTTTTACTCTTGTTTATTTTTAATAAACTAAGAGTGTCATAAATTATAAAGACCAATAACAACGTGAATTTTTACAACAGTAATTGTTTATTGGCATTAAAGAATGTGACGAAGTGTACCGAGGTAATATGACAGTTAAGTTGAAGAAATATGACACTTATATTTCATTAAGGTTTCAGTTTAATGACGCAGACGGTATAAGAAAACTTGTAATAAAACTGAAACAAACAACCTCTAGAATTCCTTTCCTGCTCAGTAATTTACTTAACTTTATCAATCTAAATTACTTAATCGCCATACTTAATCATAGCGCTTAAGCTGCAGTGCTTAAGTTCACTATAAGAACCGGAGTAATGCTCAAATGAAACTTCTCGAAAAAGAACTCAGTTGGCTATCTTTCAATCACAGAGTATTGCAAGAAGCACAAGACGAAGAAGTTCCCTTGTTAGAACGTTTAAGGTTTTTAGGGATCTACTCGAGTAATATGGATGAATTCTATCGGGTGAGAGTTGCCAATGTTCGTCGTAAAGTCCTGCTATCTAAAAGTAAGGTTCAGAAAAAAACTGCGCTAACGTTATTTGATAAAATTCAAAATAAGGTTATTTCATTACAAAGTACTTTTGATGAAACCTATCAATTATTATTACAGCAGCTAGATCTACAAAACATTCACTTAATCAATGAAATACAATTATCATCTGCACATAAATCATGGTTAGATGTCTATTTCAAAGATAAATTACGTCGCCATATTTTTCCCTTAATATTAAATGAACACGTAAATTTACCTGACCATATTAATGACGATGCTACTTATCTAATGGTGTCAATGTGCAAAGGCGGGCATGAGCAATATGCACTAGTTGAAGTACCCAGTAGTAACTTGCCACGCTTTCTTATTCTACCTGACACTAACCAAAGCAAAGACAAAAGTAACAAAAACATCAGCATTATTTTACTCGACAACGTTATTCGTCATAGTTTAACTCAAATTTTTAGTGGCTTTTTCGAGTTTGATAGCATTCACGCCTATTCAATGAAGTTGACACGAGATGCCGAATTTGATTTGAGTAATGAATTTAGTCAAAGCTTATTAGAGCAGATGTCATCTAGCTTAAAGCAACGTATAAACGCCGAACCAGTGCGTTTAGTTTATGATAAAAAAATGCCTAAACAGATGTTAGACCGACTAACAAAGTACTTAGAAATAACGTCAAATCAAGGATTGATTTCCGGTGGTCGTTATCACAGTTTTAAAGACTTTATTGAGTTTCCTAGCATAGGAGATAAAGCACTAGAACACGAAAAGCTGCCCTCGTTAGAACATCATTATTTTACCCGTTATAACAACGCTTTTACTGCCATAAAAGCACGCGATATATTGCTTTATTATCCCTATCATAAGTTTTCACATTTCACTGAATGGTTACGTCAAGCCGCTTATGATCCGAAAGTAAACAAAATTGAAATTTCACTTTATCGTGTAGCAAAAAAATCTCGTGTTATCGCTGCGCTTATTGAAGCGGTTAAAAATGGTAAAGAGGTGGCGGTAAATATAGAGTTAAGGGCGAGGTTTGATGAACAAGCAAACCTTCATTGGGCTGAAGTACTGTCAAATGCAGGTGCTAATGTCACTTTTGGTATCTCAAGTTTAAAAGTGCATGCGAAAATATGTTTAATCAGTCGTAAAGAGCAGGATAAATTGGTTCGTTATGCCCATATTGGTACCGGTAATTTTCATGAAAAAAACGCTAAAATTTATACCGACTTTAGTTTATTTACTTGCCAGAAAGAAATAACCGATGAAGTTGCCCAAGTATTTGAGTTTATAAAATATCCTTACTTACCCTTCACTTTCAATCATTTAATTGTTTCACCAATTAATGCACGTAATGGCATTGAAGCTTTAATTGACATAGAAATTCAAGCAGCACAATGCCAACAAACCAGCGGTATAACACTCAAAGTAAATAACTTAGTTGATAAAGGTTTGATCAATAAACTTTATCAAGCAAGTAATGCAGGTGTTTGCGTTAACTTGATTGTTCGAGGTATCTGTTCATTAGTAACGGGCGTCACTAATCAGAGCGAAAATATTACTGCTATTAGTATCGTTGATCGTTTTTTAGAACATCCTAGAGTGGCAATATTTGAAAATAAAGGACAGCCAAAAGTATATATATCTTCTGCAGACTGGATGAGCCGCAACATAGATGAACGTGTGGAGGTCGGTTGCCCAATTTATAACTCGGCAGTAAAACAAAGCATTATTGATATTATCAATATTCAATTAAGTGACAATACTAAAGCAAGAATTTTGGACACTGAACAAAGTAATAAGTATCAACTGACTGAGCAAGCACCTAAAGTTCGCGCCCAAGTTAGCATTTATCATTACCTTAAAGAGCAGCAACTGACAGAAATAAAAGCCTTTAATACGGTAGAGAGACAATTAGCAGAATGTCATGACTAAACTATTACCGACAGAAATACCTAAACTAATGCCTAAACTAAAAGCTGAAGCAAGTATTAAAACAAAATCAACAAGCCCTCATCATTTGGTGGCTGTTGATCTGGGCTCAAACAGCTTCCATTTAATTATTGCTCGAGAACAAGACGGTTGTTTGCAAATACTGCATAGACAAAAACAATCCATTGGTCTTGCTGCCGGTTTAGATAGTGATAATTGTTTAAGTCTGGCTATTATTGATAAAGCGGTTAACTGTTTGCGAGAGTTCAATTTATCACTAACTGATTTGCCCTGTAGTGCCATTCGTATTGTTGCTACGCAGGCTTTGCGAAACGCAAATAACATTGATTACTTTAGAGCACAAGCAAGCCATGTATTTCCCCACCCTATTGAGGTTATCTCAGGTAATTTAGAAGCTGAGCTGATTTATAAAGGTGTTGCTCATACCCAACCATTACGAGGTGCAACTTTTATTATTGATATTGGTGGTGGCAGCACCGAACTGGTTATCGGCCATAACTTCTCTACTTCACTGACTGACAGCATGGCTATGGGCTGCATTAGTGTGCAAAAGCGCTTCTTTGCCAATGGTGACATTAATGCAACAGCAATGCGAGCTGCCCAAACCTTTGCTGTAGAACAATTAGCAGGTATTGCTGATCGTTATCGGGAGTCTAAAAGTAAAACGGTACTCGGGACTTCTGGTTCTATCAAGGTCATAAATCAAGTGATGATTGAGCTCTATGGTGACAATAAAATAACGGCAAAACGTTTAAATCGTTTGGTGGAACAACTTATTCGGTGGCAGCATTGCAGCAATATTCCACTACGTTCTTTAGAAGAAAGTCGACGTCCATTATTGGCTAGTGCGGTTGCTATTTTATCAAGTTGTTTTGACCAGTTGGGCATTGAACAAATGAAATTCAGCTTAGGTGGTTTACGTGAAGGCGTATTATATGCGTTAAGCCAATCACGCACAGACATTGATACCAGAGAAAGGACAATTCATAATCTAATGAAGTTATATCATGTCGATCAAGCGTTTAATCAACGCGTTTTACAACAAATTACCTTAATGGATCAACAACTGATAAAAACCCATGCACAGTTAAGTAGAAGTGAATTTACTTTATTGTGTTGGGCGGCACAACTGCATGAAATTGGTATTGCCATAAATTCAAAGAAGCGCCAACAACACGGAGCTTACATTATCGAACACAGCGATATGCCAGGTTTTAGTGAAAGTGAAAAACAAGCGATTACGTTATTAGTGCGCAACCACCGAGGTAAGATAAAACTAGCTTTCACTGAAATAGAGCACACAAAAATAGAACAATTAAAAACAAAGTATGAAGAAGAAAACCTTTTATCAATAAGTAATTCACGTATCAATTTATTAATACAATTATTGCGCCTTGCCGTTATCTTAACTCAAGGACGTGTGCAAACATTAACGACCCCCGTGCTTATGCAATATAACCATAATTCGTTAATCATTTCACAAGTAACAGAAACGGAGTTACAAGCTAGATTAGCTAAAGAAATACAGAAACAAGCTGATGCGGGTCTAGCGTTAGCAATCAAAGCATAATAACACTGCCATAAACGATACATTCCGCTAGTGATGTTAGTTTTTTATAATGTCACTTCTCGCCCCCTGTCTGCTGAAATTTCACCGAGCAGTAACTTTAGTTTTAACTTTAACTTTAATTTTAATTTTAATTTTAATTTTCAAGGTTTACTTGAGCTATTCTGTTGGTAAGACTGGACAGGATTTTTTTACTTATTTTTGCTTTAAGTCATTTTGGCATAATAACTCGAGGTGAATGAACCTTGATGATAAGTCCTAAATGTACAAACATATTTCAGGACGAGACAGCAGATAAAAAAAAGCACCTGACGATAAGTGAGGTGCTTTTCTAAAATACTAACCCTAGATAGGGTAAGTATTAAAATAAATTAAAAAGATTTTTTCTTACGGTTAGCTGCAAAGCCCATTAGACCTAAAGCGAAGATAGCTAAAGTACCTGGTTCCGGTATTTCTTTCGGCGCAGGGGAAGTAACTGATGCAGAAAGAGTTTTATTTAAGTTATCACCAACAGTTAGATTCTGTCCAGAAATAAAGTACTCAGACTTTGTATCTGCAAAATCTTCGTGCGTTAACGTACCAATGATTTTAATACCCGTTGCAGTACCCGCTGTTTGATTAGCAACAATCTCAGTGATGAAAAACTCAAAACCAGCCACGCTCCATAATGACGTGCCTGCAACAACAGAAGCAGTCACCAATGGGTTTGTAGTTACAAGGATTGGTGAGAATGGAAGCAGACGTCCATAAAAGTCATTGTCTTGACCATTTTTGATTTTTTCACTGACAGAAAAACCAACAAGAAGACTGTTAAAGTAAATTTCAGATACTGAACCATCTGCAGCAATTTTAACATTGCCGCCAACGAACATCTCAAACTCACCATCGATACCCATTAAGGTTGCGTTTGCAGAAGTAGAGATTAGTATACTTGAAGCAAATAATAAAGCTGCAGTAAATAAATTTTTGAACATGGTATTCCTTTGTTTTACATAAAAATTAAAAATTAAACCGAGGTAAAGTCATCCCTTACTGAGTTAATTACACATGCCATCAAGCTCGACACCCCCTTATTTATGCATTAAGCAAGCCAAGTACGTAACTCATTGTTTTAAATCAAAGTAATTCTAGAGCAAGATAGGAATAATCATATAAATTAATGACATGTAAAATAATCTGACACTTAATGGTTATATTTCAACCAATTAAAAGAGCTATCAAGAATAAGGAAGTGTGGAAATAACATCACGAAAGTAAAATTTAACGTTATTTACCTTAAGTAACTAGTTATAGGCAATTTAAACACTCAGGCTCCTACAATTAAATACCGACAAGAAAGGACATTTATAGCGTGTTACTTTGTTATTGCACTCGGTGTTGTTGTTGTTTAACATAAGTTTTAATCATAAAAAATAATAAAAATAAAACGCCAAGCACTAAAGATTAATAATTCATTGTATTTACAGTAGTTATCACTATATCGCTTGGTATTATTTGATTAAGGTTCAGTCGTTTCATGTCAAAGAGTGTGCTTCCTCTGTACAAAACTGGTTGGTTTTATTTACTGATGCTCTTTTGGTTAGCTTGTTACTGGGCCATTTATAGCGATTACTTTGCTCAAATTAATCAATATAATTTTCAATTATATTCTTTCAATAAATTCAGCAATTTGCACGACTTACCACTCACCTTAGCTAAGACTAAACTGGCTGTCTGGATGATGTTGCTGCACTCGTTATGCTTTATAGCCGGTATTACACTGCTTTGGTATTGTCGCGAACAAACTAAAAAACGGCAGTGGCAATTATTAACTGTTTTTGTTCTATTATTAATACTCGCTCAATATTTTTTTACATTATATGGCTATTGGTTTTCCTTGGCACCAACCGTCACCGTAGTCACTCTATCTTGGTTATTCATTAGTGCTTACCAAAGAGAAAACAATCTATTTTTAACCATTGAAGAACAATACAATCAACTACTGGTCGATAGCCTAGAAGCTTTATCATCCACAGACCAATTAGATAAAATAAAGCTCTTTCTTGAGCAAAGTAAAACGAGCCCAAGTTTAGTTGAAAGAATCTATCAATTAGCGAATAACATCGCAATAAACAATAAACATAACCAGGCAAAACACCTCTACACCTGGATAGAAAATAGCGGCATGCCCCATAAAGGTACACAAGAAAAACTACAAGCTTATCTAAAAGAATCCCTACACATCAAAGCAGAAAACCTTATTGCTCAACAAGCAAGAGGCACGGTTACTGATACCACAACCTCTGATTTAAATGGCACAAAAACAGCACAAAACTATACTATAGAAAAACATACTGAGCAGAACATTCATAAGATAAACTGGGGCTCGTCAGCAACAGCTAAAACAGAGCATATCGCGCAACAAGCAGAAATAGCCATGGGTGAACAAAACAGCGATGATGAATTGGAGAAAACCTTAGTTATTTCAAAGCAGTTAACACAACAGTTATCTGCTGAAAGTACGCAAGTTATTAATTCAGCAGAACAACAAACGTCCAATAGTGGCATTAGTACCGCACTTAACTTTCATAATAAAACGTTTGGCCGCTATCAGATTGAAGGGTTACTTGGTAAAGGCGCGATGGGTATTGTATATCAAGGTGTTGATCCTAAAATTAATCGTCATGTTGCTATCAAAACATTGCAACTTAGTGACAGTATTGATGAGCTTGAAATAACTAAAGCTAAACAGCGTTTTTTTAGAGAAGCTGAAACGGCCGGAGGATTGAGCCATGCAAATATTGTCACCATCTATGATGTCGGTGATGAAGATAGCTTGGGTTATATCGCCATGGATTTATTAACAGGCGCACCACTTTCACACTTCATTCACCAGAACAACTTATTACCCGTACCTTTAGTTTATCAATTAATGATTCAAATTACTGATGCACTAGCGTATGCCCATCGACAAAATGTCGTGCACAGAGATATTAAGCCAGGCAATATTATTTATGATGATGATTTGCAAAAAGTAACGATTACTGACTTTGGTATTGCTTGTGTTAATGATAATAGCCGAACCAATACCGGTGTTATTATGGGTAGCCCTTATTACATGTCTCCAGAGCAGATTTTAGGAAAACAAATTGATGGTCGCAGTGATATTTTTAGTTTAGGTGCTACCTTGTATCAATTACTGAGCGGCGCTTTACCTTTTGAAGGTGATTCTGTCGTTAGCGTGATGTATCAAATTAGTAATGAGAAACATGTTGCAGTAACTAAGCAAAATAATAATCTGCCACCAAGTGCCTTGCGTATCACAAATAAAGCGATGCAAAAAGATATTGAAAAACGCTATCAATCGATGCAAGAATTTAAACAAGCGTTAATAAATGCATTAAAACGTGACTTTAAACAGGTACCGCTATTATGAACTATCAAGTAAGCACCTTATCTGAAAAAGGTAATTTTCGCTCTAACAATGAAGATGCCATTGCTTATGGTGTTAATGATAAGTTAAACATAACTTGGATGATAATTGCCGATGGTATGGGTGGTCATTTGGCTGGGGAGGTAGCCAGTAGTCTACTCATTGATTATATAGAAAAAGAAATAGTGCAACTTGATGCAAAACCAGAATCAGGCTGGTGTCGCTGGATTGCTCAACAGATTGTCTCTGCTAATGAAATTATTTTTGAACACGCACACAAGCAAGACGAATGTAAAGGCATGGGTACTACGGGAGTGGTCGTCATATTTGATAAGCAGCAATGCTCAATTGGCTGGGTTGGAGATTCAAGAGCCTACTTATTACGTGATAGTCAACTGAGTTTACAAACTGAAGATCATACTATGATCCAGTATTTGTTAAATAAAGGCGCAATAACGGCCAATGAAGCCGAAAAATCAAATACCAAAAATCTGTTATCACGGGCAATAGGCAGTAAAAAGGACGTGGAGGTTGATACAATCAGTTATCATGCTGTGCAGGGGGATACGGTTATGTTATCAACCGACGGTTTACATGATTACTTAACCCCGACAGAAATTACAGAACATATGAAAGAGTTTGCTTCACTGGCTTACGCTAATGTAGCTCATGAGGTTGCAGGTATATCGCTATGCAAAAAAATGACTGAACAAGCAATAACGCAACTGAGCAAAGATAATTTAACCTTAGGTTTAATTTCGATAACAGAATAACTCGTTTACCTGAGCAAGGGTAAATAAAATAAATGGATTAGGAGAAGATGATGGCTTATTTAGCCTTGATTGTTGAAGATGTTGTAATAAATAAATGGGAATTGAATCAGGATGAATTACTCATTGGCCGAGTAAAATACTGTGATATACACATTGAAGATCGCGCTGTTAGCTCTAAACATGCTCGTTTAACGGTTAAAGAAGTACCTTATGAGCAAGGCGGCAATGTCGTACTACTTGAAGATCTTAACAGCACCAATGGCACAGAGCTTAATGGCAATTTAGTTTCACGGCAATTACTTAAAAATGGCGATATAATTAAAATAGGCTTTAATCAATTTAAGTTTGTCGAAGGCTCAACACTTAATTTAGATGAAACAGCGGTAATTGTTGGCTAAAGTAACTATCAGCTAAGGTTCGGTGCTCAAGAAGCAAGCTTCTCAAGTCAATACAAAAAAATCTGTTCACCTTTACCGGCAAAGAGTAAATAACAACAAGGTATAAATACTTGTACATAACCATCACCGCTGCGTAACAATAACTAAAAGCATAAATACCCCCTTGATAAACAGGTTATTTAACGCGGAACAACAGTAATTCCAGATCAACTTTAAATGTGTTCATAAAGTCACGTTAAGCGACTTATATGAACAAAGGGTGACATAAACATTGCCGTTCGTTTAAATAATGTTCCGCACTAATCACTTCTCTTATCAAAAGAAAATTTTGCTACTTGCTCTGCTGTCCCTGCTCTATTTCTTGGCGTGGTATAAAATTCAACATTCAAAGTATCTTCTTGGTTATCTAGTTCTATATGAGCAAAACCCCAAACAAAGCTTTGCGACCAATGCAGTTTGTATTGCGGGTAACGTTTAGCCTGCTGCTCAGCAAAAGGGCTATGTTTACCACGCATTTTGGCAGCAGCACCACTAATAACAAGGGGTAATGGTGGCTGTGAATTACCTATATTATAAGCGGTGCAATCATCACTAATAAGTTCTAAATCATGCTCATGCCCTGCAATATAAGCGTCCGCATACTGACATAACGAGGGTAATAACAAACGTCTGAGCACATGTCCTTCACTATATTTACTGCCACCTATGGACCATAAAATGTGATGTCCGTAAACAATTTTCCATTTTGCTGTCGAGTTTTCTAACCCTTCTTCCAACCAGGCAAGTTGCTGCTCATCTTCACTGCTTATTGGTAACTCATGTTCCTTGCCTTGTTCTAATTCCGCATGGCCATTTTGCAGTGCCGGTTCTAGTTCACCTTCGCTACCATCACTGTTTAAGGGAATTTCATAGAAAGTTTGCCCAGACAATAACATATTGGTATCAAGCACAAAAAATTCGACATCATTACCTTTATCGCCAAGGGTATATTTATAATAACCTTGCTCATCTAAAGTAAAATTTTTCTGATTTTTCATCCACTGTGTTTGCAAAGCAACCCCGTGACGAGAGCTTTTCCAATCGTGATTTCCTAACGCTGAATACACCATTAACTCAGGATTTTCAGCAAACAAAGGTTTCAATGGGCTAAGTATTAAGTCATTCATACGCTTTTGATCATCTTTACCATCATTCGCACCCGCACCATCAGGATAAATATTGTCTCCTAACTGAATAGCAAACTGACAAGGTTTATCACGACAAACTTCTGTCATTGCTAGCCCTACCGCCTCAGCCCCGCCTTGCTCTGTCGCAGTATTGGTCTGCGGATAAATATAAACGGGTGCATGATCAAACTCAGCTTCAGGACGAAAATCCTTGAGCCAATCAGCTTTTTCATCTGCAATAAATTCTTCTTTGCTTCGAGGGTTTTCAATATGTTTTGTTTTCGGGTAATCAACATGATAACCGCCATCACCAAAGGCAAGAAAATTGATATTTCTTGTATCGCCTTGCTGTGCATTGTCTGTTAATTGGTTATTGCTACAACTAGTGAGAATCCCCAAACTTAGGAACGATAAAGTCAATGCGACTACGGCTAAGTTATTCGGCATGAATTTTTGCGGTATTAGTTTTTCAGATAAAGCTTTATTTTTCATAATAAACTCAATTGATAATGATCATTTTTATCTGTAATCAAAGTCAGTATTGATACCTTGCTGACTTTGATCACTTGTAACTTATTTAACTTATAGCCAATTACAAAGAGGTGATAGTTACACCTAACTGAAAGCTACGGCCATACTCTTCAAACTGATAATTATATTGAGTTTCGCCGTGATATAAATAATACGGTTCATCACTCATGTTTACCGCGTTGAAATAGAACTGCGTTGTACTGTTTAAATAATATTTTGCGCTGAAGTCTATTTGCATATGTGCGTCTTGATAAACATCTGCATCATTATCGGTAAATTTAAAGTTCTCACTTTTATAAGTTGAGCTTAACCTTAAGCTAATATGGTTGTTCTCAAAACCAAGCATCAAATTACCCACGGTATCCGCTTGATTAGGCAGCTGTTCATCCGCATCAACAAACGTTCCGTTAGCACCTAACAACAAACCCGATTTAAAGGTTTTATTCCACGCGAGTTCGAGTCCAGTCAACGAAGCATTACCGCCATTTTGTGGCTGAATAACTTCGTCAAAACCAGGCCATTGACCATTATCCTGTACCTCTTGTTTCAGAATATAATTATCAATGTCTTTGTAAAAAACACCCGCCGATAATATGCCAATATGACCAGGGTAATATTCTAAACTTAAATCAAGATTATCGGCTTGATAAGGTTTAAGATCAGGGTTACCTGCTTCAGCTTTGCGTTCAACGGTAATGTCACCATTATCTTCACTTACTTCTGTTTCTATTAATTGATAAGCCGCACTATCACTAAAGGTAGGTCTTGCAATAGTTTGCGTGTAAGCAAAACGACCAACTAACTTGTCATTAATGTTGTAACGCACATTCAGACTAGGGAAAAAATTTGAATAATCTTTTGAAGCTTGCCAAGGACTGATATTAACGCTTTCACCACCAGAGGAGTCATCAACAACTAAATCAACCTTATTACCTGCGGTATTAAAACGTGTGTCTTCAAAGCGCACTCCGGCAACAATGTTCCAATCATTAATATCAAAAGTTACCATGGCATATGCTGCTAAGACATCTTCATTGCTAGTATATGAGTTACCTTTGTTTTCTATTTCTGACTCTAGGCTATTTAGTTCAAAATCATTAAGATTAGCTAAAATATAGTCACTCAATTGAGTTTGAGATAATCCTGGGCCAAATTCACCTAAATTAAAATTAACATTACCTGAATTGAATGTTTGTGCGGTGATATCTTCACCGGAAGCATCAGTGAAACCACCATCGTAAATAGCCGCGTTGACACGGTTGAATTTTTCACGAGTTCGGTATTTTCCACCAAACTTAAATTGGCCATTATGATTAAGCCAAACAAAGTCTTTGCTAATATCTAACGCAAGGGTGACCTCTTCATCTTCACTTAAGTTATTTTCATAGACTACTTCATCTAATGAAAAGTTATTCAAGTCTTGCGACGCATCAGCAAAACTCAACTGTGGAATAGGCCCTGAACTTAAATAACCTAGATCGACGTTTTTTGCAACAAACGTACTATCCATGCGGTTAGGCTCAGCTTCATTGGCCTTAGAGTAACCAATACTGTATTCAACAAGCCAGTCTTTGAACTGGTTTTCACCGCCGGCAATGACTGAGAAGATTTCTTGTACTTCATAACGATCTTTGGTATCTCGTGTCATTTTAGCGTCATAAAATTGCGCACTGTTATGAGTTTTTGACGTTAAATCAATTTGACCTTTATCGTATTTAAATTGATTTCTTAAGCGGTATTCATCATCTGAGAACTCACTATAAAGTGAACGTAAGTAATACTTATCGGTTGCCGATGTATACAAATCAAAGTTTAGTGCCGCCCCTAACCTTTCGCGCTCAATAGCATAAAAGCGTTGCTCTATTTCTTCAGCGCCAAAAGTTTCAACATCATCTCCCGTTTCAGCATCTTCATACTCAAACTCGCTCCAACCGCCATCGGTTTCCACGTTATGTGAGCCAAATTTACGTTTAAACCATGATACACCGCCGGCAACACCAAGCTGACTGCCACCGTTAAATGAAAAAATATCGGTATAACTAGCCGAGACCTTTGGACTCGTTTCAGAGACCAGTTCATTGTGAGATGCTTGCGCGGTAAAGGTATAACTTCTCCCATTACGATCAAAGGCAGATAAACTCTTCACTTCAATTGAGCCACCAATAGCACTAGCATCCATATCAGGTGTTACTGTTTTACTCACTTCTAAAGATGAAATAAGTTCACTTGGAATAACGTCTAATGCAACACTGCGGATGCCCGCTTCAGGCGAAGGCACATTAAGACCATTGATAGTAACGTTATTCAGGTTTGGATCAATACCACGAATACCAACAAAACGCCCTTCACCTTGATCACGTTCAATAAATATTCCTGGCATGCGCTGTAATGCTTCAGCAGCATTTTGATCCGGCAGTTGCCCGATACCATCGCTACTAATAACTGACACTAGTTTATTAGCGTTTTTTTGACGGTTAATGGCACTCGCTTGCCCTGCCCTTTGTCCGTAAACAATGATGTTATCCAACTCTTTTTCATTTGCGCTTGTTGATCCTATGACAAAGTTCTTCGATAAAACGTCACCATCAACAACGGATATTTTTTGTATTAAATCAGCGCTACCAATATATTTTATTATTAAGGTATATTCGCCTTCAGGCAGTTTAGCAAAACGAAACGAACCATCTCGCTCACTAACGACACTTAAGCCAAGCTCTTTTATCTGCACTTGAGCTCCTTGAAAATATACTTTGTTGCTTGCGTCGGTAATTCGCCCTTCAATAACGCTATCAGCCCAACTCATCGGGGCTGTTAATAAAGCTAAACTACCCGTTAAGGCGAGTGTTAATTTATTAAGGCGAAAGGTTTTACTGTAAAAATTCTTTAAAGATAATTTCATGTTATTAGCGTCTCTCATATTTTAATAATTCTCTGCATAATGCGCCAACATGGCTTAATAGGCAGGTAAAGTGCTTATGTACCAATAGATGTTGGAGCTAAAGTAAGTAGAAAATATGACAAGACGATGACAGCAGAATAGTGATCCCTTATTTAACAAATAAAAGCACTAATTACGGTTTTTATTAAGCCGAATAAATTGAAGTTGAGCTAATTTGACCCCTGGTTTTTATTAAGAATAATGTGCTCTACTCGCCAGTGATTAACCGAGAGAGTCAATGCTGTAATAATGGTTAGCTAAACATAATGATTAGGTAAAAAAACTGTCATCTGCATGAGCTAATATGACCCTAGTGAGCAAGTATTACTTTGTTACCATAGTTTCATTGCCAATAAATTAATTGATAAAACGGTAAATACCCATCATACGTTGTTAACAGGACAGACAATGAACACGCTTTTTATAAAGTATCACCTACATCTTTTAGCTCTTTTATTATTTACCCTAAGCGCAGTATTAATCTGTACTTTCTCTCTTGGTTTTTTAAAGCCAAGCGGTGAATTAGATTATTTTGACGCCTTAGGCGAAGGAGGAATGACATTAATCACCCTCGTCTGGATAGGCTTTATTTTGCTAAGTCGGCCGGCAGGAAGAGTAACCAACTGGCTATTCTCTGGCTTGTTATTAATGAATATATCCCTGTTATTAGACTTTATTGATGAGTTTATTGTTTACCCAGAAAACAGTGCCTGGTTAACAGCCATAGAGTCACTACCTGCTCCTGTAGGCATGGTAATAATGAGCACAGCTTTATATCACTGGTATAAGGAGCAAATGACAATTAATGCACAATTAAGACGAACTGAACGCTTTTATAGAGATCACAGCCTTACCGACTTTATTACCGGTTTATACAGTGCCAAATACATGAAAAAACAGATTAAATATCAACTGGTTTATAGTAAAAACAGCCTGAATGTTTTTACTTTGATGATGATAGATATACGCCAATTCGATCAATTCAATAGAGTGTTTGGTCACCAACAGGGTGATAATTTATTACGAGAAATAGGACAAGTCATCACCATGAATATAAGAGATCAAGACTTGGCTTGCCGATATGCTAGCGATCGTTTTATTGTTTTATTACCAAATACACCAACAACGCTGGCACAAACTTTCGCTTGGCATATTGAAAACAGTATTGCCAATTTAGCTTTCAAAGTAGGTAGTGAGCAACAAACGCATTATCAACAAGTGACTTTATGCTGCAAAGAATTTGACGGTAAACAAAACGACTACCAAGTACTTGAGTTGATGAATCAAGCAATGGAAGGTACAAAAAATAAAAACAAAACTCATCATAGCAAACAGGTTGCTTGATGAGGGGGTATGAGCGTCACGATGAAGTACTAGACGCGCAGCAACTTTTGCTGAGCCTGATAGACTTAGCTAAACAACGAGGTGCCCATCCGGATAAGCTACTCAAGGGTACTAAGCTATTTTACAGCGACTTAAGTAAAAAAAATCTCAGCAAAAGCCCTTTAACCTGTTCTGCAAATACTTTATTGATCGTAATAGAAAACTGTACAAAATTAGTAAAAGGCAATGAAATTAGCTTTCTATTAGGCAGACGGTATTTTCCCTCACACATAGGTGTATTAGGGCAAGCATTAATGAACTGTCGCCATTTAGCCGAGATGATACGTGTATGCCAGTGCTTTCAACTCAATTGCTTCCCATTAATGAATTTGCAACTTAAGCACTTTAATAATAATACTTATTTTATTTTTCAAAGCGCTGTTGGCCAGTTATCAAAAAATCAGCAAATATTTATTACTGAATTTTTGTTAAGTGCCTTACTTGCCGCAATAAAGTATCGTTGTGGTGTATTACCGAACTTAAATATTTATTTAGCGTATCCTGAGGTACAGCACATAGAGCAATACCACACTCACCTAAATATGAAGGCCAATATCAATATACAGTTTAATCAGCAGATATTTATGGTGGCTATCGAGTCGAAACAATTGTATTTGCCCTTTAACGATAGTTCTACTAGCTTAAAATCTGTCGCTCTACAGCAAAGCGCTCAACTACGTGCAAAAGAACACAGACACAACTTTATACAACAACTGAACAGTTACCTATACCAGAGCTTAACAACACAAAGTGACTTATCACAAGAGTGCTGCGCACAATATTTTGGTTATAGTTGCGCTACGTTAAAACGGAAACTCGCTAACCATTATCTTAATTATCAAGGGATTATTGATGCCTTGCGCAGTCAACAAGCCATATTTCAATTGATCGTTTGTCAGCACAGTAATGAAAAAATAGCCGGCGCTTTATATTTTAATGACGTCAGTAACTTTCGAAAGGCGTTTAAACGTTGGACTGGCATGACACCCAATACTATGCGTGAACAGGTATGCCTTAACTGACTGTTATTCGTTAAAGCACTTTTTCTAGCCAGTTAAAAAAACCCAAAAAAAACGCTTGAATCTCTTCAAGCGTTTAAATGTTAACCGTATCAACCAACTTACTTTAGCTAACGTATGTTAAGTAAGTTTTTAGTTAGTTTAGCTTTAATTTAGCTTTATCTTAGCTTAAGTTAAAATTCCCACTTGTAAGACACTTCAAAGCTAATACCCTTGGTTTGACTACGTAATAAGGTATCTTCAAATTCTAACTTTTTGGTTTCGTCCAATATATTTTGCACTTTAAGTTTCAGTGTTGAAGAATACGTTGGAAAGTAGCTGTAAACAAAATCAAGCGAATGAAAGGGTTGTTCATACGCATCATCAATACCATCAATACCTGGAATAATAATACGTTCAGCAAAAACATTATAAGCTAACGTGCCGCTGTGATTACCGTTATCGGCATCCCAACCAAGGTTCATATTAACCACCCAAGGTGAGTGACCTGTCATCGCTCTTGTTGGGTTAGTAATGGTAGTAGAAACACCCGTTTGCTCAACAACTTTTTGGGTATCAATCGTTATTTCAGAGTCACTTACGGTGAAATTACCTGACAAGTAAAAGTTCTCGGCAAAGCTGCCAATAGAGTCAGATAAAAAAGCAAAATCCTTTAAGAACTCAACTTCTACCCCATAGACATAACCCTCTTCAGCATTTGCTATACGAATAAGTGCAGGACCATCTTGTGATGGTGACTGTACAGACTCAATCGGTTGATCCATATCTTTATAAAATAAACCAACAGATAAGTTTTCACCCGTTTCCAAATACCATTCCCAACGTAGATCATAGTTATTAATGCTGGTACTTGTCACACTAGGCGTACCACCAATAGGAAAGCCCGTCAGCGGGTCAATATAAGTCGCTGGTGCAACTTCTCGAATATCAGGACGAATAGTCGTTTGTGCGTATGAAGCACGAAATTGCATTGTTGCATCTAATTCGTAAGTTAACGCGACAGAGCCAAAGAGGTCATCATCTTGAAAACTCAATTTTTCTAAGTCTGCTACTGTTGGCTGCGCAGGTAAATCAAACATTCCTGTGGCAGGGTCAAGCGGTGCAACAACTTGGCGAAAATCTTCATAACGTAAACCAGCCGTAACACGCCACTGCTGTGCAATAAAGAAGTCAGCTTGACCAAAATACGCATCAATCATTTGTCCTGACAAGTAATCATCACCAGCAACGGAGGTATCACGAAGAATATTTTCTTTACCATTTAATGGCTGAGTTAACATCACTTCATCCGTTAGAATATTATTCATTTGATGACCAGTGAAGTCTAAATCGTTAAAAGCTAAAGTATTGATATCAATACGTCTAGCAAAAGAATCTCTCGATTTATTAACAAAATTCGCGCCTGCCTTTAGCTCTACTTCAGTACTTGCTAAGGTAAGTGGTAATGAAAAAGTAAAACCGTAGTTTTCTACTTGATCATTTAAGTCTTGAAAATTATAACGCGATGCTGTGGTGGCATTTCTTAATGAACTTTCGTTAACGGGATCAAAAATTCCATCTTCAGGCTGACCATTCGAACCATCAGCAATAATATAACGTGTGGTTATATTACCCGGCGCATAACGGTTTGAGCGTGCATCGGAATAGAACCAGTCTAAGCCAATATTCATAAACTGACTAAAATTATGCGTGCCACGAATTTGATTCGCGATCATTTCACGCTCTTCATAAATAACTTCGCTATCACGTATCTTTAAACCATCACTGACGGTAACGTTATTCGAATTACCGAGTTTGTCACGTATCTCATCACGAGTATCGTGTAAAATAAGTGAGCTGAAATCAATGCGATGTTCACGCATAAATTCTAAACCTAGGTTTAACATGCCTGAAAACCTAACCGTGTGTTCTGTTGATTGAATATCATCAAAACCTCGCAATAATGACCACTTACCGCCTTTACTGCTTTTATCACCTTGATAGGTAAAATCTTGTCCTTCAAAACCTGTCGATACTTGCCACTTATTGTCATAAGAAACAGCGGCTAAAAAGCCAAAACGAAAGTCGTCAAAATCATAACGATTTCCTAGGGTCATATCTAAACCGGTATTCGGGTCTATTGAACCTTTCTTTGGATCATAATCACGGTTCATTTGGGCGGCAATCTCACGATTGTCTTGTTGGGATAAATCATTTAATGGTGAATGGCTTTGCCATAACTTTTGTAATGCATCAGGTGCAGCACGCGTACCATCATCAACACCATACCAGTCATCACCACCACCGTTATAGGTTAAACCATCATCAAAGTTATTACTGTTTCCGCCTAATTTTCCTTGCACATTAAAGACAAAGTCACTGGGAATAGACTTTAAACGTACATCAACATTACCACCGGCAAAATGGGCTGGCATAGTTGCTGAATAGGATTTTTGTACTGACAAGGATTCAATAATGCTTGATGGAAATAAATCTAATGGGATAACGGTACGGGTAGGATCTGGACTGGGTACTGCGGCACCATTAAGTTGCGTACTAGAGAATCGCTCGCCTAAACCGCGGACATAAATATACTTACCGTCAACCAAGGTGATACCGGTAATTCGACGTAATGCCGCTGCAGCATCGGAGTCACCGGTTCTTGAAATTTGTTCTGCACCTAAAATATCAGCAATAAATGCCTGATTTTTACGTTCTTGCATGACAGCACTTGCTGTACCTTTCAAACGACTTGCTTTAACTACCACTTCTTCCATGGCTTGCGCTTCTTCATCATCTGCTGACTCTGCATACGCATTAGCTAAGCCACAGTTAGCGGCAAGCATCATGGTTGCAATTGCTAAGGGGGATAGTTTAAATTTTGTTTTCATTGGAAACCTCTTGAGACTTCTTAACAAAGGGTGGAACATTGTTATTAAGTAGAAATAAAATGCTGTAACTCGGTTGGCTTTTGTATTTACACGGATATAAATACATAAATGAGTTACAGCATTTTTTACTCGTTGAACTTAGTGAGTGACTGACTTATTTACTGACTTATTTAATGAATTAGTAAATGAATTAGTCACTAGTCTTCTAAGCCAACAGTCCATTTCATCGTCCAGTCATTGCTTTGAGATACGGCGCCAATATGGTTAGCATTATCAAAGAAAGCACTACCGGTGAAGTCTTTCGGTGTTGTTGCATCCGTAGTAAAGATACCGTCAACAACATCACTCATCGTCGCTGCCGTTGAGTTATCCATATTGTTATTTAATACCCAGTCTTGCGTATCAAGTAATACCGTGCCGTCTGTGGCTTTAGCATTTTTGAAGTTTTCATTACAAGCAAATACTGAGTTAGAAATTACCGTGTTACCAGCTAGTGCCTGGTCAACGGTAACTGAAGTGGTATCACCACCTTCTATCTCAAAACACTCACCCGCGGCATTGGTGACAACAAAGTTATGCAATTGTGCGCGTGTGCCTTCTCGTAAATAGACACCTTCAGAGTCTTTATCTGCCGTATCAAAACCGTTACCAATAATAGTCATATTCGCGATAGTTGGATTAGATTGTGGTTGTTTTGAAGGAGTTGAACCATCGTTATCACCTTCAATACCACGGTTAGCTGCACCATCATTTGCATCATGTTTAACTAAAACATACTGCATCTTGCCACGATAACCGTTATCCCAATCAACACTATCATCTTGGTTAGCCGTTAAAACAACATACTTAAGGTTTACCGTACCACCAAAGAACTCAACACCATCATCAGCATTTTCATGTACTTGAATGTATTCAACCTTGGTACCTGAGCCAACAGCACCAAAAGTAATACCGTTTAATTCATTATCAGGGGCTATTTCATAACCAGCATGCTTAACAACAACATAACGTAGCGTACCTGAGCTATCGTTATCGTCCGTTCCGCCAAACACAGCACCTTCTTCGACACCTTCGACTTGTAGAGCACAATCAGAGCCATCACTTGGGCATTTGTTTGACTGAGCATTACCTAGAATAACAATACCACCCCATTGACCAGCACCGGTTTCTTCACCAGCAATATCTTCACTTGAAGTAAAAGTAATTGGTGCATCGCTACTACCTTGCGCATCAATTTTAGAATCACGACTTACCACTAAGTAATCGCCACCTGAGCGTCCAAAAATAGTAGTACCGGCTTCAATTGATAACGTCGCACTATCCGCTTTATCATTACCAACAAATACCGGACCATTTAACGCGTATAAGTTATTTGCAGTTAACGTTAAGTCGCTCACTATTCGACCGGTAATTTGACACGTTGTTGTTGCACCGTCAGCAGGTGTAATAGACGTAGTACCTGTAGGACAACCTTCAGTTGCAGCGGCTGCCGTTACAACACCTCCACCAAAACCAAATGCCCAACCTTGGCGCCAATCATCGCTTCCATCAAAGGCACCAATATAATCAACGCTATCAAAGAATGCGTTTTGTGTACTTGAAACATCTTGACCCGCACCGGCGGCAATTAATGGCGAGTTAGTATCAGGGATACCTGATTCGTTAATTAAAACAGAGGTAGAAACACTATTTGAAGACTCAGCAGTAAACCAATTTTCTAAATCTAATAAGATTGAACCATCAGCAGCTTTTGCATTTTTGAAGTTTTCACCGTTAGTACAAGCCATAACCATATTTTGCATAACGATTTTGCCACTAGTGGCATTATCAACAGTAACAGATGAAGTATCACCACCTTCAAACTCTAAACATTCGCCCATTTCGCCTGGGCCTGTGATAACGGTATTAAAGATTTTAGCTGCTGTGCCTTCACGCAAATAAATACCTTCAGAGTCTTTGTCAGCAGTATCAAAGTTATTACCAATAATGGTCATATTAGCTAATGTAGGATTTGACTGTGGCTCTTTATCTGGTGTTGAACCATCATTATCAGCTTCGATTGCACGGTTAGCTTCACCTGCATTTTTAGCATGCTCAATATAGACATGCTGTAACATGCCTTTAAAACCATTATCCCAATCAACGCTGTCATCTTTGTTTGCCGTTAACACTAAATGTTTAACATTTACTGCACCACCAAAGAATTCAACACCGTCGTCAGCATTTTCATGCACTTGTATATAATCAAGTGTTGTACCTGAGCCAACACCACCAAAAGTAATGCCATTTAATTCATTGTCTGGAGCGATTTCAAAACCTGCATATTTCACTACAACATAGTTAAGCGTACCTGAATCATCTTCCCAGTCTGTACCGCCAAATACTGCGCCTTCAGCAACACCTTCAATTTGAATAGCACAAGCACTACCATCTGTTGGACATTTATTTGATGGAGCATTACCCAAAATAACTATACCGCCCCACTGGCCTGCACTCGTCTCTTCACCTTTAACATCTTGTAAAGACGTTAAAATGATAGGCTTAGCTTTACTACCTTCTGCCATAATTTTTGCGTCGCGGTGAACAACAAGGTAATCACCACCAGATTGACCGAAAAGCACAGTACCTTCAGCAACAGTTAACGTAGCATTAGCCATCACTTCTAGACCGCCGCTAATAGCGTACATAACTGGCGTACCGCTTGAACTAGCAACCAAGGCTGTATCTTCACTGATTTGTCCATCAAGAATTTGAACTTTCACATCAAAGCCAAGTGCCGCTGAAACTTCACTGCTTAATGCTGAGTTTGCTTTACCCGGCAACTCAACACCGTCAGTCGGCGGAGGAGTAATTGGTGCAGGGTTATTAATAATGGTATCGCCAACTGAGTTATCAACGTCAGAAGAAAGGTTAATATCACCACCACAGGCAGCAAGACCTAAAGAGAATGCTGTAACGATTGCTGTTTTAACCGCTTTATTCGTTGTGCTTAATTTAAATAAGTTATTTAAACTTATATTGTTTAATTGGATATTTCTTATTGTCATGTGCTTAGCGCTCCGCAGAGTAAGTTTTTGTTAAAAGGTGTAACTAATGAGTAATTGCACGACATGCTACAAGGGAAAAATGACAGAAATGTTTTAGAAATGTGACGCTTGCGTGTCAGTAATATGACAAAGGGGTTACAGACGGGTGATGACTTACTTTTGTTGACTCATGATTTAAATATGTGCAGGGGTGATAAATAATGAGAATCGTATCAAGAGATGAAATTGACTTCTTGTATTCACTGTTATTACAAAGCTAACCTTAGTAACTTAGAGTTTATACTGAAAAATTTTGTATATTTTGATCTAGAGGGGACATGTCTGATTAACCACATTACACTAGCAGTTTCCTGATAGCGTACATTCCGAGCAGATGAATATATGGGATAATTATAATAGCCTAGTGGGCTTTGCAAAAGTTAGCTACTGGTCGTTTTTTAGGTCAACGGATCACTAAATTATCTTGCCCCATAATAATGTACATTTGCTTAAAACTCTAAAATTGACTCTAATACGTGGAATATTTAGTTAAAGTATCTGAAAACTATTGCTCATATGGTACAGCAAGGGATACTTAATCCTATGGAGATTTTTTACTGATGAAACAACTTAAATTATCAATCAGTAGAAACAAAAAAACACCAATCATTATAATTGATGTTTTTTAGAATCAAACTTAAAAAAACTAAATTAAGATTGTTTCTTAAATCGACGTGACGCTAAACCAATCATCCCTAATGCAAAAATAGCAAGTGTAGTTGGTTCTGGAACCTGTTCAGCTGAAACTTGATGCGGATTAGCAAAGTCACCTTCCTTATAGCTTATAAACCGAACAGTGGATGCGCCCATATCAGGCATGTGAAAATCACCGATTTTATCGAATGTCATAGAACCATATAACCTAACTACATCCCCAATAATGGCATTGGTCAAATTGTTAGGACTCCATAAAATACCTAGGGCATCAGAAGTAAAGTTGAATTCATTCCCAACTCTATAATTCCAGCCTGCCCAAGGTGACAAAATAATGTCACCTCCTCCATTCACTGTAGCTCGAACATCATATATTTCGTTAAAAGGATTTGAATTCCCAGCAGAATCTGAGAACATATTTTCAAAAAGTATCGCATGGGCAGTGTCAGCGGAAGTCATATCTCGCGTAAGTACGAAAGACTCATCCCATGAAGTTGTAATTGTGCTTCCATTATCAACAACGATGAGACCAGCATTGGCTACACTTACTAAACAGCACAAAGATAAAGTTAATCCAGCGAAAACGCTTTTTAAAAATTTAAAATTCATTTGAGGTTCCTTTTTAATCACTTTCCATCATTTTGGTAGGTAATCGTTATAATAGTAATTAATTAACATTTCTACGTTTACAAAAAACATGCCAACATAAAAAAGACCTTAATTTCAACTAGATAGCTAACATGTGGTTTTAAATATAATAACATTGTAAAAAAACCTGACAACCTTTTCGTTTGTTACATAATCTGAACATCTAATTATAGGTTTATTCAGACTGTAAAGACTATAATGCGAACTTACTTGCCATTATTTTCTTGCTAATTTTGACTTTTTTTTTAATTGTCTCATAACTTATAACCTAAGAATTTAAATTATTAATCCCAATCTAGCTGCGGCCTAGAAAATATGATTCCCCCCCATAACCTGTGAAGACCACAAATAAGAAAGGAAGAACCAGAAACAAAAAAGCGCCCTAAGGCGCTATTTTATATAATAAATTGGCATGATTTTAAAAAGTATTACTATATTTTTTCTTTCAGTTACCCTTAAAGCACTTTATAAATTATAACCTGACTCTTCATGTTCTACTTGATCTAAGCCATTAACTTCTTGCTCTTCATCAACACGTAAACCATTAGTCATTAGCCCAACAAGTTTCAACAAAATATAGGTAACAATGCCCGTATAGATTAAGGTAGAAAATATCCCAATAAGCTGAACGCCTACTTGCTCTGCTATGGTACTTATTCCTTCTGCAAAGCCAAAGCCGCTAAACACGCCTAAACTTGTTGCAGAAAAAACACCGACTAATAAAGTACCTAAGATACCACCGACACCATGCACAGGAAACACATCTAATGAGTCATCTATTTTTAATGTTTGTTTGATATAAACTGTAGAATAGAAACAAACAAAACCGGCACTAATACCGATAACTAAAGCACCACCTGGGCCAACAAATCCTGAAGCAGGTGTAATAGTACCCAAGCCTGCAACCATACCAGTTACCGCACCAAGAACACTTGCCTTACCAAATTTTCTCCACTCAATTGCTGCCCATGTTAACGTACCTGCAGCTGCAGATATGTGAGTAACTAACATTGCCATTGAGGCATCACCATTGGCAGCCAGTGCGCTACCACCGTTAAAGCCAAACCAGCCAACCCATAACATACCTGCCCCTGTCACAGTCATTGTTAAGTTATGTGGCAACATAGGCGTTCTTGGAAAGCCTCGTCTTGGGCCAACGACCAAAGCAGCAATAAGTGCAGCAGTACCGGCTGTAATATGTACTACGATACCGCCGGCAAAATCATAAACTCCCATTTGAGATAACCAACCACCGCCCCATACCCAGTGAGTTACCGGAGCATAAACAGCTAACAACCATAAACCACTAAAAAGTAATACGGCTGAGAATTTCATCCGCTCAGCAAAACCACCAATAATAAGTGCGGGGGTGATCACCGCAAACGTCATTTGAAAGAGCATAAATAAACTTTCTGGAATATCTCCTGAGAGCACATCTTTGCCAATACCATGCATCATGACTTTAGAGAAATCACCTATAAAACCATTACCTTCACCAAACGCGAGACTATAGCCAACAATTAGCCATAAAATTGATGAAATTGAGCCTATGGCAAAACACTGCATTAAAATAGAAAGCACATTTTTCTTACGTACCAAACCACCATAAAATAAGGCTAAACCCGGTAAGGTCATCAATAAAACCAAAGCTGTTGAGGTTAGGATCCAACTGGTATTTGCACCATTCAGCTGAGCCTCATTAGCCCATACAGCGGTAGGTAAAAACGATAACAGCGTGATTAAACAAGAGAGAATTATTCTTAACATACTTACTTCCTGATAACTTTCTGGTTAGCTAATGTCTTTTTGCATTAGTTTTTCGTTAAATACAGCACAAATTGCGCCAATAAAATTTTCCTTGGTTTTCATAATGATATATTAGGGCTGTACCAATACAGTGCTTCGATGCACCAAATAGAGCAACACCTCCATTAATTTGCACCTCAACAGTGCGCAACTGTGCTGCATACTGGTGTTATCGCTAATACCTGAGTAGATCAATAGAGCCTATTGATAAGGGAACTATTTCCCTGCCAAGCTATCAGATAAAACTTGAATATAGCTTTTAGCACTTAACTTTATAAAAGGATGATTATGCAAAAAATTTTGCACTTACTACTTCTCAGCTTATTAGTATTATTGTTTAGCGGTTGCACCAGTTTGACTTTCACTGGTATTTATCATCTCGTTCAAATTGAACCCTTTAACACTGAGCCTGAGCAACTAAAAGTCGCGGTACGTACTCATAGGTACATTAAAATCAACAATGGCGATGTTGTCATTAACCTATCGTATCGAGCAGATGATTTAAGTTTGAATATTGAGGAGAAATATTTGGTCAATGTTGTCAATGCTAACTCGCTCGATTACACAGATGAGAACCTAGTTGATGGTAAGGCAGATAATGAAAGCATCACTATTATGGCACTCTCTCAAGATGATGCTAAAAGCCTATTGAAAGCACAGCAACAGTTACGTGACTATCAAGCCACAGGTAAAAAAGGCAATGGCAGTATTAGAGTCAGCATTGAAAACCTCTGTTATACCCATTTATTAACCCAAGAAGCGACTGAAATTGACATGTTCTTACACACCAACAAAGACGTGGGCTACTTTCTGTTTTTAGAAGATTTAAACTTAGCAGAGCAAGAGATAACAAGCAGTTTTTGCCAAACGGCAACTTAGCGCGAGACAAATAAATCACTTTTAGTAAAAACTATAAGCCTGATTGTCCCGCGGTTATAGAATAAGGAGTTTAAACTACGCTGTATTTTGACATACTTAAGCGCATTCTCTAGAATTACGCTTCATCTAACTTGCTGTAATTTTTTAATAATGTTTTTTATTTTAAATTCGATTTTAAATATTATTTCAAACACAATTTTAACCGTTATTTTCTGGAGTATGCCTCGTGATGAGCGATCAAAAAAGTACCTCTCAAGTCCCTGATATTTCACTCGTCATTAACTTTCTAAAACAATTGCAAGACAATATTTGCCATGCGCTTGAACAAGCTGACGGCACGGGTAAATTTATTGAAGATAACTGGCAACGTAAAGAAGGCGGTGGCGGGAGAACACGTGTAATGACTAATGGCACCGTTGTGGAGCAAGGTGGCGTTAACTTTTCTACTGTCTCAGGAGATAAATTACCGCCTTCAGCCACGGCACATCGTCCAGAGCTTGCAGGCAGAACTTGGCAAGCTTGCGGTGTTTCCTTAGTTATTCATCCGAAAAACCCACACATTCCAACGTCACACGCTAATGTACGGTTTTTTGTTGCTGAAAAAGAAGGCGAAGCACCTGTTTGGTGGTTTGGTGGTGGTTTTGATTTAACCCCTTTTTACCCTGTTGATGAAGATGTGCAACATTGGCATCAAACGGCTGCTGATTTATGCCTCCCCTTTGGCGAACAAGTTTATAACAAACATAAAAAATGGTGCGATGAATATTTTTATTTAAAACATCGTGATGAAACACGTGGTGTCGGAGGTCTATTTTTTGATGATTTAAACCAATGGGATTTTGACACGTGTTTTGAATATATTAAAGCCGTAGGTCAAGGGTTCATTGATGCTTATGTGCCTATTATCAACAATCGTAAAGATGATAACTACACAGAGCAACAAAGACAATTTCAACTGTATCGTCGTGGCCGATATGTGGAATTCAATTTAGTCTTTGATCGAGGCACCTTATTTGGTCTGCAATCAGGCGGTAGAACTGAGTCTATATTAATGTCTATGCCGCCACTCGCTCGTTGGGAATATAACTTTCAAGCGGAAGCCGGTAGTGCAGAAGCTAAGTTAAATGATTACTTAGTACCGCAAGATTGGTTAGTGAAAGTTTAAGATCAAGTTAAAGTAGAAAAACAAAAGTCTTATTTAATTCCAGCTTATTAAGCTGCCATTAAATAAGACTCTCGTCTTAAATTCTTAGCTTTACGTTTGTATGAGCCTTTACCTTTCTTCGCTTTAACAATCTGCATTTTATAGACCTTTGATGTTACCAAGGCGGCTAAAAAATTATCTTTGATTACGCCACGACCACTGTCAGTTTCGACACTTGGGTTTTGTTTAGTTTTTTTCTTCATCACTTTACCTACTCTTCATTAATTAAATGATTAGCTCAACAAGCTAATTTCACGTTATGCTATATTCATTCAGCACAGCAATAACTTGCTCAATTATACCGCACTATGCGATAAAATACCTACATAAGGATCTTAGTCATAATGATCATTCAGCAACATACATCTGATATAGACACCCCTACAGGCACCATGCGAACTTATGTTTTTCGCCCTCAGGCATCAGGTAAATTTCCAACGATAATATTTTATTCAGAAATCTTTCAAAAAACGGCCCCTATTGCCAGAACAGCTACGATTATGGCAGGACATGGCTTCGTTGTATTAGTACCTGAAGTTTTCCACGAATTAAACCCCATAGGGACTGTGTTGGGCTACGACGATGCAGGTAAAGACAAAGGCAATCAGGATAAATGGGCTAAACTATTAGAGCACCATGATAGTGATACACAAGCTTTAGTCGAGTTCATTAACCAGCAAGAGTACTGCACGGGTAAAATAGGCAGTATGGGCGTTTGCATTGGTGGTCACTTAGCTTATCGCGCGGCATTAAATGAAAACATTTCCGCTGCTTCTTGTTTATATGCAACGGATATTCACTCTGGTGATTTGCCGAGCAAAGCAGGCAACGATAGTTTAACGCGCACTAAAGATATCAAAGCCGAGTTACAAATGATTTGGGGAAAACAAGACCCACACATTCCTGATGAAGGTCGCATGAAAATCCACTTAAATTTATTAGCCTCAGGAAATGTTTTTTCTTGGCACGAGTTTAATGCCAGCCATGCGTTTATGCGTGATGAGGGCGAACGCTACGATCCTCAAATAGCATTACGGGTTTATGGCATGGCGGTAGAATTTTTTCACCGTACCTTATACCAATTTAATTAAATTTCTTCCCAACTCAGAGCTCAACTTGATGTTCAATAACAAGGAAAATTTGTTTCGGTTTAGTCATTCTAAATCAAATAAATTTAATGATGTTAGTGGGCATCGAGCAAGCTCCCAGAGGGCGAGTACCTAATAAAAGGTAAAGGCTTACATGCTGCGTTATTGATTTTGACAAGGGAATAACCATTCTCTTCAATCAATGCCTTGCCTCTAAGCCTTTTAATTCTCGCTGAGTGGGAAAGAACTTAATCAACTTGGTATTACACTGCTGATTTTAAAACTGCTGATTTTAGAACAGTTGAGATAAGAGAGATCAAAAAAGCCTGAATAATTGCTTATTCAGGCTTTTTTTAATCGCATTGCATAAAGTAAATTGGTTTAAAAAGAGATTATCTTTTTGCCAATTTTTCTTTAATACGTGCTTTCTTACCAGAAAGCTCACGAAGATAGTAAAGTTTCGCTTGGCGAACATCACCGCGACGTTTCACTTCAATTGAGTCAACAATTGGGCTATGTGTCTGGAATACACGTTCTACACCAACACCGTTCGAAATTTTACGAACAGTGAAAGCAGAATGTAAGCCACGGTTTTTAACAGCAAGAATAACACCTTCAAACGCTTGAAGACGTGATTTATCACCTTCAGTAACTTTTACTTGAACTACAACAGTATCACCTGGGGCGAATGCTGGTAGGTCTTTTTTCATTTGCTCTTGTTCGAGCATTTCAAGAATTTTACTCATAATACCTTCTTCCTAGTATGCACAGTCTAAGTGGTTCACTTCGCTTCTTTTTTAATTAAAGCTAATGTTTTTTCCTGCTCAGCTGTCAGAGCTAGGTTTGTTAATAATTCTGGTCTTCTAGTCCATGTTCTTTGCAAAGATTGCTCTTGGCGCCATAGACGTATGTGTTCGTGATTACCGCTTAGTAAAACTTTCGGCACTGACATTTTATCCCCGTTAGAGGCAGTCAATACTTCAGGCCTAGTATAATGAGGACAGTCTAATAAACCATTAGAGAAGGAATCCTGCTCTGCTGATTCTTTATGTCCTAATACACCGGGCACTAAACGTGCAACAGCATCTATTACATTCATCGCCGGCAGTTCCCCACCACTTAAAATGTAATCGCCAACCGACCATTCTTCGTCAATATCTGACGCAATGAGTCGTTCGTCGATGCCTTCATAACGACCTGCTATAAATATCAGGCTGTCATCTTGCGCTAATTCACTTACACCCGCTTGGTCCAACTTTCGTCCCTGCGGTGACAAATAAATAACTCGAGCTTTCTTTCTTCCATAAAGGGCACTATCCGCATCCGCAGCTTTACGCGCTTCGCTTATAGCATCTTTTAGTGGTTGAACCATCATCAACATGCCTGGACCACCGCCATAAGGACGATCATCAACAGTGCGGTGTCGATCATGAGTAAAATCTCTTGGGTTCCATTTATGAAACTCAATTAATCCACTTCGGATCGCTCGACCTGTCACCCCATACTCGGTTATAGCATCAAACATTTCGGGAAAAAGGCTTATCACCCCTATCCACATTTTGCTCTTCTTTTGAGAAGAATCGACACTAATCACAAGTTAAAAACCTGGGTCCCAGTCAACACAAATTTGTTTATTTTCAATGCTTACCGATTCAACAACTTGTTCAAGCAGATACGGGATTAACCGCTCCTTTTTACTAAAACCATCGTTTAGGTTTGCTTTTACGACCAGTACATCATTAGCGCCAGTTTCCAACATGTCAGATACCACACCAAGGTCGTAACCTTTAGTAGTAACCACGGCCATACCGATTAAGTCACGCCAGTAATAGTCACCTTGCGATAACTCTGGTAATGAACTTTCACTCGTGATTATCTCTGAACCGACCAATGCTTGCGCATCATCTCTGTCATCAATACCACCAATTTTAACGATTAGACCTTTGTTGTGCTTGCGCCAATCAGTAACATCTACTGTTCGCGTATTATTTCCTAATTTTAATGACCAAGGAAAATAGTCAAGTATGGCATCAGTTTCACCGGTGAATGAATGAATTTTCAACCAACCTTTGATGCCGTAAACAGCGCCTACTTTACCTAAGGTAATTTGATTTTCAGTACTCATAACAACTCACTAATTACTATTATTGCCTACTACTTTTACTTACTAAGAAAAGCTATTAAGCCGCTACTTGAGCGTCTTTAACTAACTTAGCCACACGATCAGACAAACCAGCACCCTGACCAACCCAATGGTTGATACGGTCTAGGTCTAAGCGTAATTTTTCAGCTTGACCTTGTGCTGTTGGGTTGAAGAAACCAACTTTCTCGATGAAACGACCATCGCGAGAGTTACGGCTATCTGCAACAACAACCTGATAGAATGGACGCTTTTTAGCGCCGCCACGAGCTAAACGAATGGTAACCATATCGTCCTCTTTATATTTTAGTGTAAAAACGGATTTTTCCAGACACTTCTTACCCCATAGGGAAAGAAAAGCTCGCGTATTTTACGCTTTTACTACATTTTCACAAGCTTTATTTTAGTTCTCCCGATAAACACCGGGAGAACATGACACTTATTATGGGAGTGAATTGCATATAAGACATAACAATACTGAGCTCAACTAAGTAATTGAGAATAAAATAACTCTTTAATATTTAAAAGTTATTTTCCTCGTATTTCAAAATAATTGGCTGGTACAGGTTTACTAGAATAATTTTTTTTGTACTGAGTCAACCGAAGTATTAGTAATAAACGTTTGTTATAATTTTGTCTCAATAGCTTTTGCTGTTATTTTTCAGTTCAAGTTATTGGCCAAGGAGATAATTGCTTTCGTAAGAGTAAAGACCTATTTACTACTAACAATATTTTTGAATAAAACTTCTATCTACCTTTTCACAAGCCAATCTAAGCATACACAATTAACCCATTGCTGAATACCCCGTACAAAAGCTAGCCAAGGTTATAGTGACGCCTAATACTTGTGAGAGCTGAGCGAATATAAAAATACCATTTATGATCGCTGGTAAGGTAATGACATGTTTTTTGGTAATATTTGATATGAAAAATTAACTATTAAATATCAAGACATTAGCGTTATTTTCAAAATAAAGATAGCGGTGAGGGTTTAAGTTAATTTCAAATAAGAGGGATAGTTATTATCGATAATATGGAATGATAAATAACTAGATTTACATGAGATGAAAATTTGAAAGTTCTACTAGTTGCAGAACTTATTTGTGTGCTGATTACCAAGCGTTTTTTATATTTGGCAATCAGCTACAGAATTAATTTTACTAACGCTAGCGACCGAACATACCACCGCCGCCCATACCACCGCCACCTGGTGGCATCATACCCTGCATTGAGCGCATCATTTTTTTCATGCCGCCTTTGCCTGACATTTTTTTCATCATTTTTTGCATTTGAGTAAACTGCTTAAGCAACTTATTCACATCTTGAATTTGAGTACCAGAGCCAGTGGCTATACGACGTTTACGTGACCCTTTAATTATATCTGGACGTTCACGTTCACCGGGTGTCATAGAGTTAATAATCGCTTCCATTTGTACGGTAATTTTATCATCCATTTGATCTTTGATTTTACCCGACATATTCCCCATGCCCGGTAATTTATCCATCATGCCCGCCATACCACCCATGCTTTTCATTTGCACAAGTTGGTCGCGAAAATCTTCTAAATCAAAACCTTTACCGCTTTTTACTTTTCTTGCTAATTTTTCAGCTTGTTTTCTATCAACTTTTTGCTCTATTTCTTCAACAAGCGATAAGACATCACCCATACCTAAAATACGTGAGGCGACTCGATCGGGATGGAAAGGCTCTAATGCTTCAATTTTTTCGCCCACCCCCATAAATTTAATAGGCTTACCGGTGATATGACGAATAGAGAGCGCAGCACCGCCACGAGCATCACCATCTGTTTTAGTCAGGATAATACCCGTTAACGGTAAAGCATCATTAAAAGCTTTTGCTGTATTAGCCGCATCTTGTCCTGTCATCGCATCAACAGTAAAAAGCGTTTCTATTGGATTAATAGCAGCATGCAGTTGCTGAATTTCATCCATCATGCTTTCATCAACATGTAAACGACCCGCTGTATCGACAATCAATACATCGAAGAAGTTTTTCTTCGCGTGATCGATCGCATCCTGAGCGATTTCAATCGGCTTTTGACTAATATCACTAGGGAAAAAACCAACATTAATTTCAGCGGCTAAAGTTTCAAGCTGTTTAATAGCGGCAGGACGGTAAACATCGGCACTAACAACTAAAACTTTCTTCTTTTCACGCTCAGTTAAAAATTTAGCTAACTTAGCAACAGAAGTGGTTTTACCCGCCCCTTGCAAACCTGCCATCAAAACTATCGCGGGTGGCGTTGCTTTTAAATCTAGAGCTTCATTAACTTCGCCCATCGCATTTTCAAGTTCTTTTTGTACTATTTTTACAAAAACTTGTCCCGGCGTTAGACTTTTAGAAACATCGACACCGAGTGCTTGCTCTTTAACCTTACCAACAAAATCGCGAATGACAGGCAGCGCCACATCCGCTTCTAATAAAGCCATACGCACTTCGCGCAAGGTATCTTTAATATTGTCTTCGGTTAAACGGCCACGGCCACTGATATTTTTAAGGGTTTTACCCAAACGTTCGGAAAGATTGTCAAACATGAATTACTCTAAGGCGAAAAGTTAGCTAAGTGTATGGTGCTATTATACCCAATTGATTTCAAGATGCGACCGATGAAAAGTTTTAGCGAGGAAAATTTAGTAAACATGATATCATTTAGCCATAGACTATTGTTGCTAATGTACAAACCAAAGGTTATCCAGTGGAACAACTCACTTTTTTTATTAATCACTTTCTTGACCTTAGCGCGGAAGCGAGTCCCTGGTTATTACTCGGCTTATTGATTGCAGGTTTGATGAAAGCTTGGGTGCCTAGTAAAATATTAAGTAAACATCTTGGGCAAGGAAAATCAGCCATAGTCAAAGCAGCATTCATTGGCGCGCCCTTGCCATTATGCTCTTGTGGTGTTATCCCTGTTGCAACTGAATTAAAGCGCAGCGGTGCATCTAACTCGGCAACCGCGGCTTTTTTAGTTGCCACGCCAGAAACGGGCATTGATTCAGTCTCTGTTTCCTACGCTTTACTCGGTCCAGTTTTTGCTATTTATCGACCTATTGCCGCAATTACATCAGCAATCATTACTGGGTTATTAGTTGCTTCGATTAAAGAAGGTAAAGCGAAAGAAGCTGATACAGCTACAGTTAGCTCAAGCTGTTGTAGCAGTAAGAAACCGATTATAGAAGTCAAAGAAAAAAAGAGCTGCTGTGCGACTAAACAAACAACAACTAAAGCTGATGATAATTTTATAAATAAAACTAAAGCAGGCGTTTATTACGCAGCAACTAAACTTATCGATGATATTATTATCTGGCTATTTATCGGTTTGTTATTCGCTACCATAGTTCGTACTTTTTTACCGGCTGAATTTTTACTCAGTTATGGCAGTGGCCTACCCGCAATGTTAATTATGATTGCTATATCTATCCCTATGTATATTTGTGCAACGGCATCAACCCCTATTGCTGCAGGCTTTATTTTGGCAGGTTTATCTCCAGGTACTGCATTGGTCTTTATGATGGCGGGCCCCGCCACTAATATATCTACCTTAGGCGTTATTAAAAATGAAATGGGAACAAGTGTGCTTGTTCGTTACTTGTTAGGTGTTGCTTTATCCGCAGTCGCTTTCGCACTTTTACTCGACTTCGGCCTAAACTTTTTTGAAATTAATATTGGTGAACAAATGAAACATAGCCATGAATTGCTACCCCAATGGTTTGGTTTATCTTGTGCAGCATTAATTGCTTTATTAGCAATCAAACCTTTAAGAAATCTAATACTTGAATAATATACTTAAATCACGTATTAAATAATTTTCTAAAATATTCTAAAATATTCTAAAATATAATATTTAAATAATTTATTAAGCTAGGTCAATGCTTGTTGTTAATTGCATGGTGTTAGTTTTTTTATCTGATAGAATAATTTTTTAGCTCTTTTTATGAGCTTACATTATTTTTATCTGTCGACTTATGTAGGGATTTTTCTGTGAATTTATTGGTTATTGGCTCTAGTGTCGCTTTTGTTGCTTATATGTTAGCTACTGTGGCAATAGTTTCGCGCTTATTTCACCCCAAAGGCCCAAATATTAAACTGGTACTCAGTTTGGCTGTTTTTGCTATTACGGTTCATGCTTTAAATGACGCTCAACTTTTCTTCTCCACAGACGTACAAGGTAATCAAGCTTACATTAATTTTAATTTACCTAATGTTATTTCCTTAGTAAGTTTACTCATAACCTTAAGCGTTACTATTGTTGCATTACGCTTTAAAGTGAACTTACTTTTACCGGTCATATACGCTTTTACTGGGTTATGGCAGCTTGTTATTATTTTTTTACCACCAATAGAATCAATTCCATTAGTGGTAGAAAAGCTCATTTTATTAAGCCATATTGGTTTGGCTTTAGTGGCCTACTGCGTATTAATCATTGCGACTTTATATGCTTTTCAGGTTACCTATATTAATTTAAAGCTTAAAAACAAAAATCTTACCGCTGTAGCGCACTTACCACCACTAATGCAGGTTGAGCAGCAACTTTTTAGTATTTTAACTTTAGGTACCGCAATTTTATTCATTAGTGAATTAATCGGCTTTATCTTTTTGGAAGGTTTTTTAGCCCCTGAAAACGCACATAAAACAATTTTATCCTTAATGGCTTTTGCACTTTATAGCATTATTCTGTGGGGGCATTTTGAAAAAGGCTGGCGCGGACATAGAGTATTATTATTAATGATCAGCGCAAGTGGTTTACTGACTTTAGCTTACTTTGGCAGTAGATTTGTTAAGGAATTCATTTTATAACATTATAAATAACATCAATAACCACGATAACTTGTAGGCTAAGTGCCACTGTTATAAGCTTATTAATCGACTACATCTGTAAATTACTACATCGCCAATACCATTAGCTTGGCGATGTTTATCATTAAACAACACAGGAATACCCTTTTTTGGACAGTATAACCACAGAGATGCTTTTTACCACTCTTGGCATCTTAATACTCATTTCTGCCTATTTTTCAGGTTCTGAAACAGGCATGATGTCATTAAATCGTTATCGTTTACGTCATCTTGAAAAAGAAAATCATAGAGGTGCTAAACGAGTTAGCAAGTTACTACAACGCCCTGATAGACTGATAGGCTTGATCCTTATTGGCAATAACTTAGTGAATATTGCCGCTTCTGCAATTGCCACCATTATTGGTATTCGATTATTAGGCGATGTCTATGGCGTTTTAGCTGCAACGGTTATTTTAACTCTCGTTATTTTGATCTTTGCCGAAGTAACCCCGAAAACATTAGCGGCGTTATATCCAGAAAAAATAGCTTTCCCAAGCTCAATTTTATTGTCGCTTTTATTAAAGCTACTCTTCCCTTTAGTTATTACGGTTAACTGGATAACTAATGGTTTATTAATGTTGATCGGTGTCAGCTCAGAGGAACGTGAGCAGCATAGTTTGAGTAGTGAAGAGTTGAAAACTGTCGTAAATGAATCCGGTGCGCTGCTGCATAAACGCGATCAAGATATGTTAGTTAGTATTTTAGACCTCGAAAAAGTCGTGGTAGAAGATATTATGATCCCACGTAGTGAGTTGGTGGGTATTGACGTTAATGACGATTGGAAAAAAATTCAAAAACAACTAACCCAAGCAAACCATACCCGAGTATTGCTTTATCGAGATAGCATTGATGATGTTGTTGGTTATATTCATGCCCGCGACGCCTTGAAGTTGCTATCAAAGAGCCAATTCACTAAAGCAACCTTATTAAGAGCCGTACGTGAATTGTATTTCATTCCAGAAGGAACCACGCTGAATATTCAATTGCTCAAGTTTCAGCATGCTAAGGAGCGCTTAGGTTTAGTTGTTGATGAGTATGGTGATATTCAGGGTTTGGTAACCCTAGAAGATATACTTGAAGAAATTGTTGGTGACTTCACTACAACCATGACACCAACAGCAAGTGATGAAGTGACTTTACAACCAGACGGTAGCTATTTAGTTGATGGTAGCGCCAGCATTCGTGACATTAACAAAGAAATGTCTTGGCAATTACCCACAGACGGTCCTAAAACTTTAAATGGCTTAATAATTGAATACTTAGAAGAGATACCACAGAGTAACATTAGCCTACGAATTTCAGGCTACCCTGTGGAAATCATTGATGTCTCGGGTAATATGATTAAAACAGTACGCGTAATGCCCGACCACTTTGTCGCAGAAATAAGTAGTGAAGAATAGTTAAATTCTTATCATTATTCGTGCAATAAAAGTTAACCCCAAAGTTATCCACAGATTAAGTTGGCGTTTATAAACGTTTCAGCTTTCCACAATTTCTGTGGATAACATTATCTACCCCCATCAATAACAGTCTTTAGCTTTTTCAACAGTTTTTTAACAAAAAGACTAATTTTATTTTATTTATTTAGACAAAAAAAGCTCGCTATTCCTGTAGCTAGTATTCAGCTTAGGCTAAGAGGATTTTTGTTGTAAAAAGAACAGATTGGCAGGATTTATGCCTTAATACTTTCAATAAAAATACTAAGGGAGACAATATTTTTAACAAGGAATAATATTTATTAACCGAAAAATAATCGCCATAACCAACCATGGTTAAGCTCTTTCTCACAACTCTTTAATTGACTACTATATCGCTTAGCACGGTTATCTACTTTACGTGAAACCTTCATAAGCCAGGCTTTCTTTTTATAGCTTTTACGCTTAAAGCCACCCCAGCCTTCGTGATAATTTAAATACTGATTATAAGCATCCCATTTCGATACACCGTTAACTTTTTGTGTTTTAAATATAAACCAGCCCATAAAATCAATGGCGTCTTCAAAGTCATCGCGATCTGCCCCAGAATTACCTGACTCACGAACGTAATCTTTCCACGTCATCGTTTTAGCTTGAGAATAACCATAAGCGGTACTTACCCTACCCCAAGGAATAAAACCCAATAGATAGTCTCGTGGTGGTAACGCATCATGACGGAAGGAGCTCTCTTGATACATCATGCTCATCGGCACATGGATTGGTACTCCCCAACGCTCTTTAGCGTCTTTAGCAGCAAAATACCAGTTATTGTGTTCTCGAAATATTTCACAGATATTTTCAGGGTTCTTCGGCGGTGGTGTTGCGCAACTAGTTAAAAGAGCAAGACCCAAGCTAATAAATATGATTTTTTTTTGAAAAGGCATATATGATTAATAATAATTAAAACCTAGTATGATAATGCCAGAAGTAATAAATAATTGGCAGTAAAGTTCAATGATTTGTATGGAATATTAATATATTTCAAAGAAATATATACAATGCAGACAGTGAATAAAATTAATTTAAAGAAAAATTGAACTTTATAGGAAAACATCACTCTTATTTAACAGTTATGTTATTCCCTTAATGTTTCATGTTTTACGCGCTTTCTTTTGATAGCGCGTTTTTTTTGCCCAAAGTTTAAGGTTTGCCTAAAGTTCAAGAATTAACCATAACAAAATGTTATTCCCCCCTTCATTAAATAAGTTTCATGTTTTACGCGCTTTCTTTTGATAGCGCGTTTTCCTCTAAAGTTTAAAAATTAAGTAACCTGTTGTTTATAAGCTGTTTTAACGACAGTTCAGAGCTAAACATTTCGATTGTAGATAAGTTGAATGGACTACACAAAATAAAGTTAAAAATAAATGAACTAAATCGAAAAACACCACTCTTACTAAACAGTAATGTTATTCCCTTAGTGTTTCATGTTTTACGCGCTTTCTTTTGATAGCGCGTTTTTTTTGCCTGAAATTTAAGAACTAACCATAACAAGATGTTATTCCCCCCTCCATTAAATAAGTTTCATATTTTACGCGCTTTCTTTTGATAGCGCGTTTTTTTTTGCCTGAAATTTAAGAACTAACCATAACAAGATGTTATTCCTACCTATTTAGGTAAACCTCATGTTTCACGGTATTTTTTTGATAGTATTTTTCATCTTAAATCCAAATTTAATGAAATAACTTTAAAAAAAGTGAACTAAATCGAGAAACACCACTCTTACTAAACAGTAATGTTATTCCCTTAGTGTTTCATGTTTTACGCGCTTCAATCTCCAGTGAAGCGCGTTTTTTTTGCCTGAAATTTAAGATTTCACAATAACAGAATGTTATTCCCATATTTAAATACGCTTCACTTTCGTAAAAAGCATCTCTAAGTGCACGTTTACTAAATGTTAAGACTCTCGTTATGTTATATAACTCACCATAGAGAATATCCAAGTTGGTTTCTATATCAGTTTCACTTCTGTCCAACTATTACAATTATTATCATTTAATCTAAGGCATAACGAAAAAAAATTCACTATTAACAGATTAGCGTGTATGATGACGTCGTTTTTATATCATTAAACAAATACTTAGACAGGAGTCAACATGGATTTATCAATAGTAAAAAAAGCAGTTTTAGGTCTAGCAGTAGCGGCATCATTAACAGCATGTATGTCAACAGGCCCAGAATTAAAAAGCTCTAACTCTCAGAGCGTAGCTGGCGTAGAAGCCCGCTTACCTTATGCCAATTATACAAATTACTTTGGCTACGTTGATGAATCATCAACGCCACAAGGTAAATATAAAGGTAAAGATGCTTATTATTTATATGCTTGGGTTCCAGCAGCAGTAGATGAAATAGGCGTATCAATGATTTCTCCAGCGGCAAACAAGCCGTCTGACAGTGACTTTGTAAATGAATCATTTACAAAAAACAATGAAAAAAATCCAAACAAATTTTTTGATACTTACATTGTATTGGATCGTCTAGATATTCTTGATTCAGCTAAAATCAAAAAAGGCGGCAAGTCATTACAAACTTTAACTTATAATGATGATAGCAGTGAGTTATCAGCTAACCCAGGTGGTCAAAGCTATAATTCATTACTTCGTCAAGTAAGCGACATTAGCAACCCTACAGAAGCATTAGTACGTGGTGTATACCGTATTTCATTTACTTCTTTCCGCTCTGCAATTGAAGGTTCATTTGAAGCAACTGTTGGAACTAACGTTCCAGGTGTTAAAATTGCGTCAAGCCTTGAAGAGTTACATAAGTTAGTAAACGAAGGTTAATTTACTGCCTTATTTAGGTTTAATTATATAATTAGGCCTTCAATTAATTGTTATTAGTGGTTATTAAAACATAATCACTAATAACAAATTTCCAATTCCCCCCCCCTTTACTACTTCATTCATTATCTTCTCTCTAACCTTTAAAAACTATAATAAACTTTAAGTTTGACAGGCTAAGTTTATTTTAATAACGTATTGTTTATACTCACATCTTCAATATAAATTACTGCACCTAAAGTTTTATATATCCTATTCAGCTATAGAGTTTATGCATAAGCAATAGATGGTGTGATTAATGCAAGAAATAACATCACAAAGGTATTATGTGAAAAATTTAATAGATCTGTTCAAATTAAGATTTCATATTGTCCCCTACCTATGTTTTAAGCCTAAACTGCTGCTTCTATTAGTGATCACTAGCTTCAGCACATATACTCAAACCTTCTCTGAACACCCTATTTGGTTTCAAGACGTACTTAATGAAGCGGATAAGCTCAATAATAAAAACCCCGTTTTAGCACTTGAATTTACACAAAAAATACTGACTCAACACAAAAACCTCCCATCTATAGCTAAAGCAGCTATTTTTGTTAGGTTAGCTAAATATCAGCATATTTTATGCATTAACAACAGATTTAACTAGTACTGATGGCGTATCAATATTACTTTCACATGGTGGCGCTCTTGATATGCAAGGAAAGCATAAACAAGCAATGAAGCTTTATTTGCAGGCACAAGCTTATGCAAAAAAATTGGAGAACAATAGATCTTTGGCAGATACTTATAGTGCTATTGCCACTTCCTATACAATAAATGAAAACGATAGTGAAGCATTAAAGTATTATCACCGAGCCTACATAAAAATAAAAGAATTAGGTGATGACTTAGAACTAGCCTATTTAAAAGTACAAATGTCTCGCTCATACTCTTACCTTTATGATAATGAAAAAGCAATTAGTCTGGCGAAAGAGGCGGTAGGATATTTCAACCAAAATGAATATTACTTTGATGAACTTTTCGCCCAAAGTACTTTAGCAAAAAATTATATGTCCATGGAAGATTACAACAATGCTATTCAAGTATATACCCAAACCACTTGAAGATGCAGTTTCAGAGCTAAGCTAGGAAGTCAGATCAAGGCGCAGCACGAAGGTAATGGTTGCTCCCTTATCAAGTACTGCAACGCAGAACTGTTTTTCTAGCTTAACTCCCTTCGGGCAAGGCGATAAAGGGTCATCTCCTGCGTTATTGATTTCGATAATGGAGCAACCATTATATTCAATCAATGTCTTGGAGCTAACCCTTTTTCGACTTGCTGAATCCTGCATCCTCAAGTAGCTTGGGTATATGAACGAGTTATTGAATTATCATATAAAGTGAAGAAAGAAAATTTAATATCAATTGCATATTTAGGTTTGGCAAAAGCTCACCATAGAAAAAAACACAACAATAAAGCACGCCATTATTTCACTTTATATCAAAAGGCACCGCATAATACTGATAGTCCTTCTTTTAAAGTAGAGAGTCTCTTTTTAAGCGCCTCGATCGCCATATCAGATAAAAACAATCCATTAGCACAGAAAAACATCAAGAAAGCTGAACAGGTTTTAGCCCATGTAGACAAAGAGGCTATGCTTTCTTGGCATATTCAAGCCCTTGACCTTAAAGCTAAACTAGCCGTATTTAATGAAGACTACCAAAGCGCATATCAATTACAAAAAGAAGCACGTGAGTTGTTTAACTCCTATCAAAATAGCGAACGAGAAAAAATACGCTCTAAATATAAAATAATGTTGGATACCGACCAAGCATTATTAAAAAACCAACTACTGGAGCAAGATAAGAAGCTTGCTCATGCGGACCTAGAAAATTTAGCGCAAAAGCACAAACTGCAAACAGTGCTCATCTTTATTATTTCTATTTTTGTATTGGCATTAATATTTTTTATGCTGCGCCAGCTTAAAACTGGTAAAATTTTGCACCGATTAGCCAATACCGATACATTAACTGAACTCGCTAATCGAAGGTATACCTTTACTCATGCAGAGAGAATGCTTTCATTGGCAAAACAAAACGCTCAGCGTTTTGCAGTGATTATTTTCGATATAGATCACTTTAAGCAAGTTAACGATAGTTATGGGCATGCCGGAGGGGATGTCGCTTTAAAAGATATCTCGGCTATTGCCAATGAATTTGTCAGAGACAATGACATCTTAGGCCGTATAGGTGGTGAAGAATTTTTACTTATTCTACCAAAAACTTCAGTACAGCAAGCAACAGAAATTGCTGAACGAATTAGACTTGGTATAACACAAGCAGAGTTTATCATTACAGCTGAGGTCGTCACTATTTCGGCAAGCTTTGGCGTTGCCGAGTTAAGAGATAATCAGCAAAACTTCAATGCCATACTTCATGAGGCTGATATGGCATTGTATCAAGCAAAAAATAATGGCCGAAATCGTGTCGTCATGGCTAAAAACAGCTAAAATTGTTAAATCAAAAAAGAGTAGTATTACAGCCTGCTCTTTTTTAATAACTATACCCGTTGTCATTCAAGATGCTTGTTTCAGAGTGCTTGAACAATTTCAATTCAAGGCGCTGTGATGAAATAATGCTAACGGGTATATAACAAAAGTACTTTTATATTTACTTAAAATAGTCAGTCAGAAAATCATCAAAGTTGAGCTTATCACTTGCTTCAATGTCAGCTTGTGCTTGATGTGATTTTTTTGCAGCTTGTATGAAAAACTCTTCATTATATAACTTATAGTCACGATCTCTTGCCTGTTGCTCAAATTTATTCGCTTGTTCCATAGCGTAACTTGAAAGACTCTGATCTTGCATTAAAGCTAAGAACTGTGCTGAAGGTGTCAAACTAGCATCATTGATTTTAGCCTGCTCACGTTTGACTGATTCACTGTAGTGCTTACACTGATATGCTTCATCAAGTAAGTCAGCAACTTGTTTCATTTGTACAAATAATTCATTGCCCCACTCAGGAATCGATTTAAGTTTAACCTCACCACAGCAATTAGCATCACTCAGCAATAACTCAGGATCTCGACCACGTAAGACCACTTCATTCATATTATCTTCATGGAGATCCTGGCGAGTACAATCAAATTCTTTATTATCAACAAAAGCACAATAAGTTAGAAACACATCAAGAAAGTGTATTTGTTCTAGGCTAATACCGGTATCAACAAAAGGGTTAACATCTAGAGCTCGTACTTCAATGTACTCAACTCCCCGTTCTCCTAAAGCAACAGAAGGTTTTTCACCGGGTTTAGCAACCCGCTTAGGACGGATTGGCGCATAAAGTTCATTTTCTATTTGTAATACATTACTATTCAATTGTTGATATTGGCCATTCACTTTTACGCCAATATCAGCAAAGTCGTTAGACTTTAACTTTATCGCTTTCTGCACACCATCTACATAATCAGCCAAATTATTATAACAAATTTGCAAAGTAGACTGCTCTGCGCTGGTATAGCCTAAATCACTCATGCGTAACGAAGTAGCATATTCTAGATACAAAGCACCATAAGGTGTTTTCTTAAAAGGTAACTGATGGTCTTTACCTTGTAGAAATGAACCACATATCGCAGGAGAGCTACCGTACAAGTAAGGGATCAACCAGCAGAAACGCTTGTAATTTCTTAAAATTGAAAAATAGCGCTGTGAAATAAAATCATCGAGTGATTGCTCATTTCCCTCACCATCAACTTGATGCAATTTTTGCTGTACTTTCCAGAAATCACGAGAAAATGAAAAATTAAAATGAATACCCGCAATCACTTGCATCATAGAGCCATAGCGATTTTTCAAACCTTGCCGATAAACTGTTTTCATTTTACCAATGTTTGAACTGCCATATTGCGCTAAAGGCACTGTTTCAGCGTCATCAACAAAACACGGCATACTCATTGGCCACAACAACTCACCATCGATATGAGAAAAGGTATACTTTTGAATATCTTGTAACTGAGCAATAGATTGCTCTGGAGACTGGCTCACCGGTGTAATAAACTCTAACAGTGTTTCAGAGTAATCAGTGGTAATTTGATTATGAGTTAACGCTGAACCCAGTTGCTGATAATGTTCATGTTCTGATAACTTACCTTCAGGCAGTATTCTCAAAGCTTCACGCTCAATTCCCCTGCCTATTCCTGCTAAAGCATTAAGGTTGTCTTCTTGGCTAAAAGCACCAATGTAATCGCTGAGTGATAGAGTCAAAATTGTTCCTAATGTGTACTTGGAAAGTAATACTCATGAAAGTAGGGTTCATGGGGGTAATACTCATTAAAATAACGAATATCCCTCAAATAGATAGAATCTAAATGAGGGTTATCAATTAAATTTCAATGGTTAGATAATAAATTTACTTCGCTAATTTAAGATCTACCACGGTTAAGTTTAATTTTTCTAATTGCGGCTTAACTACTTGACCGTCGCCAACAACAATCCATTGCATAGGTTTTGCTAATTCTTTTGCTGCAATGTCATTTAATTGTTCAATAGTAATATTTTGAATGATTTCACTTTGTTGTTCACCATAGTTCGTTGGTAAATTAAACTGTAATAACTGTCTTAAAAAGCCACTTTTTTGACTAGGAGTTTCAAAACTTAACGCTTCATTTTGTGAAATAGCTTGGCGCATAAAAGTCACTTCATTAGCCGTTAAGCCATTGTTTTGATAAGTTTCTAATTCTTGTTTGATTTCTACCATTGAATCATAAGTATGATCTTTCTTTACACTAGCGCCTGCGCTAAAACGACCTAAAGTTTTCCCGCCAGAAAAGTAACTAGAAGCACCATAGGTATACCCCTTATCTTCACGTAAATTTAAATTAATACGACTATTAAATGCACTGCCTAACGGATAATTCATCAAGGTTGCTTTAAAGTATTCACCTGTCGCATCATAAGACATACCTCTACGTGATAACTTAATCACTGATTGACTAGCTTTAGGTAAATCAACAAAATAAATTATATTTGGTGTGACCTCAGGGAAGTTTTGACTGAACGTTATCTCATAATTTTTACCTTGCCACGCTTTTAACATGTCTAACTTAGGTAATAATAAATCCTTAGTAATATCACCAACAACCACTAAACTTGCTTTTTTAGGAGAGAAATACTCTTGATAGAAAGTTTTAATATCATCAAGACTAATCACACTAACCGTCGCTATCGTACCACTATCGGCTAGGCCGATACGGTTATCACTACCGTAGGTAACCTGCTTTAATGCTCGACTCGCTAAGGTACGTGCATCTTTGTTACCTTGTTCTAACCCTTGAATAAGTTGGTTTTTAACGCGATTAAAATCATCTTCATTAAAACTCGGTTTAAACATCATCTCATTCATTAAAGCTAATGTTGCATCAAGGTTTTTAGTCAGACTATTTACTTTAATGAAGGTATTTCGGCCACTGGCACCAATAGAGATATCACTACCTAATTTCGCTAACTCATTAGATAACTCTTCTTTTGAATGTTTGGTGGTTCCTTCATTCATCAAACTTGCAGTGAGCTGCGCCAAGCCAGATTTTTCAACAGGATCAAGTAAAGGTCCACCTTCAAGGCTTAATAACAACGAAATAGTTGGTGTTTCACTGTTCTTTGTTGCAATAACTTCAATACCATTATCAAAACTTTCACGCCATAAACTTGGTACTGTTATTTGTGGGTTAGCCCCCGCTTTTGGCATAATACTTCGGTCAAAGTCACTTACATTTTTCATTAATGGAGTATCAAGCCGAGCAAGTTCTGGTGGGTTACTTACATCAGGTAAAGTAAAGTTATTCGCTTTCGCAACTAAAGCTTCTTGGCCATGAGGCACAATAGATAATACTGCCGCACCTTGTCCTTGAATATACTGTTTAAATACACGCATAACATCAGCTTTCGTTACTTTGTTATAACGCGCAACTTGCTGCTCAGTATAATTAGCATCACCTAACATTGTTTGATAATGCGCAAGACTTGATACTTTACCTGAAACACTCTGCAAGCCATAAATTGTGCCTGTTTCAATACTGACTTTAGTTTTTAATAAATCATCATCATTAACACCACGTTGTTCAAATTCAACTAAAGTATCGTTAATCACTTGTTCTATATTGGTTAACGACAAACCTTGTTGTGGGTTAGGCAAGGCAAAGAAGTTCATACCACAGGCTAATTCACGACATGGATGACTAGCTCCTGCTTGAACGGCAACGCCAGATTTAACCAAGTTTTTGTAAAGTAAAGACGTTGGCCCACCACCTAAAATATTAGCAAGCACATCAAGTGCAGGTTCATCGTCATGCATGCCATAAACGGTAGGAAAACTAATATAAAGTAATGGCAGTGATACATTATCTGTAAAAGAGTAATAACGATGTTCACTCAGTTTAACTGATGTTTTTGGTTGACTCTCCACCTCTGGCCCGACGTTCAAGCCACCAAAATATTGATTCACCCATGCAAGTGTTTGCATTTCATCAATATTACCACCGATAGTTAATACCGCATTATTAGGGCCATACCATCGTGAAAAAAATTCTTTTAAATCGGTTACCGTACCACGGTCAAGGTCATTCATATAACCGATAACAGGCCAAGAGTATGGGTGTTCTCGAGGGTAAATCATTTGGTTAACGGTCTCATTTAAACGACCATAAGGGCGGTTATCTACGTTTTGACCTCGTTCATTTTTCACTGTCGCTCGTTGAATTTCAAATTTTTCAGCGGTAATAGCTTCTAATAAAAAGCCCATGCGATCAGACTCCAACCACAACATTTTTTCTAATTGATTTTTGGGTACTGTTTCAAAATAATTAGTGCGATCTGAGTTGGTTGTGCCATTTAAATCACCACCACTTTGGGTAACGACTTTAAAGTGCTGCTCATCAGCAACATTTTTCGAGCCTTGAAACATCATGTGCTCAAAGAAATGGGCAAAACCTGACTTACCTAATTGTTCTCGTGATGAACCAACATGGTAGGTTACATCAACATGCACTAACGGATCTGAATTGTCTTGATGTAAAATCACCGTTAGTCCATTAGCTAATTTATACTTTTTAAAGGGGATATTAATTGTATCTTGCTGAGCCACAACAGTTTCAACCAAACTAACGCCAGTAGGAAATTTTACTGATTCTTGACTACTACAAGCAAATAATAACGCCGTACTAGCAGCTATCACGGTGACTTTAAATGTAGAGCTAAATTTATTTATTATCTGTGCAGAAAAGTGGTTTTGAGGAAATTGACGCAAAATAACATCCTGTAAAAAGAGTAAAAAGTAAAAGTTTGAATTATCATAACAAACATAAAGACTACTCGGTTAATTTAAATGTATAAAACTATTACAGAACAGCCCGATTTTATTGTTGTTGATAAAGCAGCAGGTGTAAATTTTCATGACGAGGGTGACATAGGCTCAGGGCTTTTTTCGCAGGTAAAAGGCATGATTAAGAGCCAAGTAAAAAAACAGCAGCAAAACCAAGATAAAAATGTCGAGTTATACCCGGTGCATCGATTAGATAAAATGACTTCGGGTTTAGTCATTTTTGCTAAAACGTTAGCTTGTGCGCAAATTTTTGGTCAGCTGTTTGAGAAGCACAACATAGAAAAATATTACCTTGCTATTAGCGACAAAAAGCCAAGTAAAAAACAGGGGCTCATTAAGGGTGATATGGGCAAAAGCCGTCGTGGCATGTTCAAGTTATTACGGACAGTAGAAAGCCCCGCCATTACGCAGTTTTTCTCATATAGCATTGCTAATAAACAACGTTTATACCTACTTAAACCTCATTCAGGTAAAACACATCAATTACGTGTTGCCCTTGCGAGTATTGGCGCCCCTATTGTCGGTGATCCCCTTTATTACAGTACATCACAAGCAGATCGAGGTTACCTGCACGCTTATGCGCTCAAGTTTACTTATTTAGGTCAATCTTTTGAGTTTACTTCACTACCGACAACCGGTGAATTTTATTTAGACTCACAAGTGAATGAACAATTATTAGCAATAAAAAAGCCTTGGCAGTTAAACTGGCCAAGGCTTTAGCTATTTTTCCGATAAAAAGTTAACTAGCAACTTTGATGCTAGTTAACTTTTTACAATGAATGCCAAAAAACTAACACAATAGCTGTCGGACAAACGAATTTACCGTGAATAACAAAGTACCAAGGCCACGGCCGTATTAATTATTCACCTACAATGAATGCCAAAATACTAATGCGATTGCTGTTGGACAAACAAACTTAGTATACCAAGGCCAAATTTTCCAAAAAAAACTGTGTTCAACATCGTCATTTCCTTGCTTAATCTCTGCTAAAATATCACTTCTGTGCCATATCCAGGTGGCAAATACACAACACAGCATGGCAATGATTGGTTGTCCATATTGCGTTGATAAAGTGGCGATAAAGTCTAACATCCACTCTAAATTCACAACGATAATAATACTCAAGACTAAAATACCTAAACCAATTAAGGTTGTTGCTTTTTCTCTTGGCATCTCATGACGTTCCACCACAAAGGAGACTGGCCCTTCAAGCATAGAGATAGAAGAAGTTAATGCAGCTATTGACATCAAAACAAAAAAGCCAAAAGCAACAAACAAACCAACAAACCCCATACCTGAAAATAGTGCGGGTAACACAGTAAAGACTAGGTTTGACCCTGAAATTAAACTACCATCTTCTGCAAATATAGCAACGCCCTGTGCCTGTGCAACATACATAGAAGGGATTATTAATAAACCGGCTAAAAAGGCAATAGAGACATCAATTAGGGTGACTTGTGCGCCAAGCGTGACTAAGTTTTCTTTTTTAGCTATGTAGGAGCCGTATATGATCATGACACTGGTGCCTAATGATAAAGAGAAAAACGCTTGTCCTAAGGCACTGATTAAAAGATCAGGCTCCAATATGCGAGAAATATCAGGATTTAAATAGGCATTAAAACCTTCTCTTGCCCCCTCAAGTGTAAAAACGTAAATAATTAATAATATAAGTAAACCTATTAACATAGGCATAAGACGTTTTGACCACTTTTCAATACCTTGTTCAACACCACGACGAATGATGAAGATTGTTAATGTCATGAATAAAGTAGTAAAGAGAATATTGCGTGTTAAGGAGTGATTGATTAACCAATCAGCAGCACCTGTTAAGCCACCTAACCTTGCTAGTGGCTCTATAGCATAGGAAATCATCCAACCAGCAATAATGCCATAGAAGCTTAAAATTAATGCAGCGCAAATAATGCCGCCAAAACCGACAACGAAGCCAAAACGTTTTTGCCAAGAATTACGGGCAATTTTTTGCATTGACGTTACGGCATTAGCTTGGCCATAACGACCAATTAACAATTCAGCCATAAATGCTGGATATGCTAAACAAAAGGCTAAGACTAAATACACTAATACAAAAGCAGCACCGCCATTGCTAGCCGTTTGGGTTGGAAACCCCCAAATATTGCCTAAACCAACAGCAGATCCTGCTGCAGCCATGATAAAACCGAAACGCGAGCTAAACCCACCTCTTGAAACACCCATTTTTTTCCCCAAAACCTTTTGCTAGCTATCTTTACAGTTATGCCTTTGAGTAACGCGTTCATAACGTTCTCAAGGATAATATTATTTTTATAATGACTCACATTATATTTATTTGGTATTAACAATGCAGATATAAATATGAGCGCCTAATCTACGCAATTACTTCGAAGATGAACAGAGCCTAGTGATAAATAAACAAAAAAGCCCTGTGTAACGCTCAATTTACAAGCATTACACAGGGCTTTATAATATCTAGGCTTAAACCCTATTAGCTAAATATTTTGCTGTAAAGATTATTCCGCTTCAGGACGCATGTGTGGGAATAAAATAACGTCTTTGATCGTTGGTGAATCAGTAAATAACATTACTAAGCGATCGATACCAATTCCTTCACCAGCTGTTGGTGGTAAACCATATTCTAAGGCGTTGATATAGTCAGCATCATAATGCATCGCTTCATCATCACCGGCATCTTTTTCTGTTACTTGTTTCTGGAAACGCTCAGCTTGATCTTCTGCATCGTTAAGCTCAGAAAAACCATTAGCTAATTCACGGCCACCGACAAAGAATTCAAATCTGTCGGTTATGAATGGGTTATCATCATTACGACGAGCAAGTGGTGAAACTTCCCATGGGTATTCAGTGATAAATGTTGGTTGGTCTAATAAGTGTTCGGCAACTTCCTCAAAAATTTCACAGATATACTTACCTGGGCCCCAAACTTTAGAAGCACTGCTTTCTTTAACACCAACCGCTTTAGCCATAGCTTTGATTGCATCAAAGTTATTTTCTGGATCACGTAACACTGCTTCATCAAGCTGGTCTGCGCCGCGATGGTCTTTTCCGTAACTCAAAATAGCATCAACCATTGATAAACGGGCAAACGGCTTACCAAGGTCATAGAATTTTTCTTCTACTACTTCGCCATCAGCATCTTTAACGGTATTACGAATAACAGTAGTACCTAAAACGTCTTGGGCAATAGTACGTAACATTTCTTCGGTGGTGTTCATCAGATCATGGTAATCAGCGTAAGCTTGATAGAATTCAATCATAGTAAATTCTGGGTTATGACGCGTTGAAATACCTTCGTTACGGAAGCTACGGTTAATTTCAAAGACACGATCAAAGCCACCTACCACTAAACGTTTTAAGTTAAGCTCTGGCGCGATACGTAAATACATATCAAGGTCAAAAGTATTATGATGCGTCATAAAAGGTTTAGCAGTAGCGCCACCCGGTATGATTTGCAACATAGGTGTTTCAACTTCCATAAAATCACGCTGCGTTAAGAAATTACGAATACCGGCAACAATTTTTGAACGAATTTTAAAAGTATTACGGGTATCTTCGTTGATAATCAAATCAACATAACGCTGACGGTATTTAGTTTCTTGATCTGATAAACCGTGAAACTTCTCAGGTAAAGGGCGTAGCGACTTAGTTAAAAGTGAGTACTCATCCATGTTCACGTAAAGATCACCTTTACCTGATTTATGCAAGATACCTTTAATACCAACAATATCACCAATATCTAATGAACCCCATTTTGCACGTATCTCTTTTTGCACTGTTTTTTCAGCGTAACCTTGAATACGACCTGATGAGTCTTGTATCACTAAAAATGGTCCACGTTTTGCCATAACACGACCGGCAATTGCATAAGTAACTTGTAGCGCTTCGAGTTCTTCTTTAGTTTTTTCACCATGTGCAGCTTGAATGTCAGCGGCTAAATGTTCACGATTAAAATCGTTAGGAAAACCATTAGCTGAACAATTAGAGCGAATTTTTTCAAGTTTTACACGACGCTCAGCAATCAGTTTATTTTCATCTTGTGCTACGGGTGCATCACTGGCTTTAGAGGCTTTATCTGTCATTTTATTTCTCAACGTTATCTTTAATTTTTCAATAGTTTGAATTGGTTTTTGTAAGTTTAAACTACAAACCAGACTTTAAGCTGGCTTCTAAGAATTTATCTAAATCGCCGTCTAAAACAGCTTGGGTATTACGGTTTTCAACACCCGTTCTTAAATCTTTAATGCGGCTGTCATCTAAGACATAAGAGCGAATTTGACTGCCCCACCCTATATCTGATTTACCGTCTTCCAAGACTTGTTTATCTGAATTTTGTTTTTGCATTTCCATTTCATACAACTTAGCTTTAAGCAGCTTCATTGCTGTTGCTCTGTTTTTATGCTGTGAACGGTCTGCCTGACAAGCAACCACAGCCCCTGTGGGCTCATGAGTAATACGAATAGCTGAGTCAGTTTTATTTACATGCTGACCACCCGCGCCAGAAGCACGAAAAGTATCAATACGTAAATCCGCAGGGTTGATATCAATTTCAATATTGTCATCAATTTCAGGATAAATAAACGCTGAAGCAAATGAGGTATGACGACGACCGCTAGAGTCAAACGGTGATTTTCGGACTAAACGATGTACACCAGTTTCCGTACGCAACCAACCATAAGCGTATTCACCAGTATATTTAATGGTACAGCCTTTAATGCCAGCAACATCACCATCCGTGACTTCTATCACTTCGGGTTTATAGCCATGTGCCTCACCCCAACGTAAATACATACGCATCAGCATTTCTGCCCAATCTTGCGCTTCGGTACCGCCTGATCCTGATTGAATATCTAAGTAACTGTTGTTAGCATCTTGTTCGCCACAAAACATTCGGCGAAACTCTAGTTTTTCTAAAACCTTATCTAAAGCATCCGCTTCATTGACAGCATCATCAAAGGTTTCTTGGTCAGATTCTTCTACTGCTAGTTCAACTAAGCCTTCAATATCTTCACAGCCTGTTTCTAGTTCAACAATGGTATTAACGACTTCTTCTAAAGAACTTCGTTCTTTACCAAGTGCTTGAGCACGCTCTGGTTCATTCCAAATTTCAGGAAGCTCTAACTCGCGAGAAACTTCAACTAAACGTTCAGCTTTAACATCGTAGTCAAAGGTACCCCCTAAGCATATTAGCACGCTCACGGATTTCTTTTAACTTACTTAATATAGGATTTGTTTCAAACATAAACCTTCAAACATAACTTTCAATAAAAGCCTTTAAGTATAAATATACTAACTTAGTTAATACGCTAAAGTTAATTCAAAAGGCAAAACAAAATAGTCGCGCATTATAACGTAATTAGGGGGGTAAATAAACGATTAACAAGCACAGTTTTTACTTTTTATAATAGCTGAATCTAAGAGGAAATTAATTACATTTAGCTTTGTTCAATATTAAAAATATCGCTGATGCTATTCCTGCTGAAGCGAAGACCATACACATTACCATAATCTGATAGCGGGCAGCGATAAAAGGCGAGACGCCTGCAAGAATTTGACCTGTCATCATGCCGGGCAATGAGACAATCCCGACAGCAAGCAAGGCATTAACATTAGGAATCATTGACGCCTTAAAAGCAATATTTCGAGCTGCTAGGTAGTTTTCCCCGCGATTAAGTTCAGCAAAAAAACGTTCTCCACATAAGCTGACACTATTCATGCCATTGGCGAAGACCATACCGGCAAGTGGGATCATTGTTTGCGGTTTATACCAAGGTTCAAGACTTAATACCCCTTGAGTGATAACCGACAAAATAAACGTGCTACTTATGAGAATGGCAACAAACGCACTTTTAAATAACGGCCAACGTGGTGATTCAATATTATTTAATGCTATCCAACTAGAGAAAAGCATCATTACCAATAAAATTAGGCCAATAAACCAAGCACTGTTACTCGTAAAAACATAACTTAAAACATAACCAACCAATAATAATTGCACTAACATACGAACGATGGCATGCCAGCTGCGTTTTTGTGGTAATGACCAACGAGCTAATATTACGAATACGAAAAAAACAGGAATAAAAGCGATAGCTAATCTTGGTAAAGAGATGTTAGTGAGTGTCTGCTCTATCATTTCATCAACGCCTATTAACTAACCACTGTAATACTTTCAATCATAAGCTGCACAGTGCGTTTTCCTCGAAACTCATTAATATCAAGACGGTAAGCAAGGTGCACTTGTTTGGCTTGATTATTAGGCCAGGCTTTTACATCGATATTGAACGCAATACCATCAAATACTTGTTTACCTTGCTCGCTACTTTTTTCAACAACCAACTTTAAGTGTTTTTCACCAACAATGCGTTGTTGAACCAAGGTGAAAGTATCATCAAATAATGGTTCTGGAAAATTTTGCCCCCAAGGGCCTGCGTCACGTAACTTCTCTGCAAAACCTAAACTTAAGTGCTCAAGCTTGAGCTCACCATCAGATAAAATAATGCTTTGTAAATCTTCAGCTTTTAACCATTTTCCTGCTAACTCATTAAATAGTTGTTGAAAACGTGCAAAGTTACTGTGTTTTATAGATAAACCTGCCGCCATTGCATGACCGCCAAATTTAAGAATTAGTTCAGGGTTTTGACTGTCTATGTGCTCGAGTAGATCTCGAATATGCAAACCAGGAATAGAACGTGCCGAGCCTTTAATTTCTCTATCAAGGCTATCAATAGAATCATCATCTTTGCCATTTGCAAAAACAATACAAGGACGATGAAATTTTTCCTTTAATCGGCCCGCAACAATACCAATGACACCTTGATGCCAATCTTGCTGATAAAGGGCAATAGCATTAGGTAAGTTATCTTCATCAAAGTTGAGCGACGTTAGTACTTGTTCCGCTTCAGCTTGCATGCCCTGCTCTATTTCACGACGAGTTTTATTTAAGTCGTCCAGATCACGAGCCATAGCTCTAGCGCTTGTTAAATCTGGCGCTAACAAACAATTGATACCATAGGCCATATCATCTAAACGCCCTGCAGCGTTGATGCGAGGACCCAGTGCAAAACCAAAATCACTGGCAATTAATCTATGTTGATTCTTATTAGCTATTTCAATTAGAGCTTGAATGCCAGGGCGAGTTTTCCCAGCACGAATACGTTTCAAGCCTTGCTCTACTAAAATACGGTTATTCGCATCAAGTGATACCACGTCAGCAACCGTCCCTAAAGCAACCAAATCGAGTAGCTGTGCAATATTAGGCTCTGCAATATTTTCTTCGATAAAATAATTTTTTTCTCGACAATATTTACGTAATGCCAACATTAAATAAAATGCAACACCGACACCAGCTAATGCCTTGCTCGGAAAAGGACAGCCAGCTTGATTAGGGTTAACAATAGCATCAGCATTGGGCAAGAGATGACCCGGTAAATGATGGTCGGTAACGATAACCTGCAAACCAAGCTCTTTAGCACGCCTAACGCCTGCGACACAGCTAATGCCATTATCAACAGTCACTAACATTTGTGCACCTTGCTGAGCAGCAATATCAACTATTTCAGGTGTTAATCCATAACCATACTCAAAACGATTCGGTACAATAAAGCTATGATTTTGACTACCAAGTAAACTTAAGGCTGTCATCATTAGCGCTGTGCTTGTTGCTCCATCGGCATCAAAATCACCAATAATGATTATATTAGTTTGATTTTTTAATGCTAAATGCAAAAGTTCACAAGCTTGCCCTATACCTTTAAAAGCAGCATTAAGATCAGTAACTCCGGCAAGGTTATTAACAACTAATTCAAGTGATTTTTCTGACTCTACCCCACGAGTGGCATAAAGTTGCTTGATAATAGCATGAAGGGAAACAGGTAGATGGCTATCATCTACCTTTTGACGGCGAACAATTTTTTTTTTCATAAATTATTATAAAATCTTATAAATTTTTAAGTAATGTTTCTAATTGTTCAGGCGGCTGGTAGCCGGGGATCATACTGCCATTTGACATGATAATAGCAGGGGTTCCTGTCACACCAACTTGGCGACCAAAATCAAACTGTCCTTCTATTGATTTATCACAAATTCGGTAAGCTACATTGCTGCCTGACTTTGCTTTAGTTAAGGCTTCTGCTGGTTTTTCAGCGCACCATACAGAACGTAAGTCTTTAAAACCACCTGATAAATTGCCTAATCTATCTTTGATACCTGAGCGTGGGTAAGCTAAGTAACGAAAAGTAATACCACGGGCATTGTAATCTTCCATTTGTGCATGCATTTTACGACAATAACCACAGGTAATATCAGTGAAAGCAGTGACAACGTACTTCTCATTTTCAGCTTTATAAACAATCATATCCTTTTCAAATTCATTCATGCCTTCTAGTCGCATTTTCGCAAGGCTTTCTTCGGCTAAATCAGTAACGGTTCCGCCTAAGCTATATACTTTTCCTTGGATAAAAAAGTCACCATTATAACTTGCGTAAAACAAGCCTTGATTGGTGATTAACAACGCAATACCAGGCACTGGCGTTTTTTCCACCTTCACTACGGTTATACCAAGCAAACGATTAATTTTTTCTTTTAGAGCGGCGGGATTGAGAGCAGTAGGGTCGATAGCAGGTTTAGCTAAAGCAGCAGGCACACTTTTTTGCGTTTCACTGCTTGCATGACCATGAAAAGACAAAGCAGATAATGACAGAGTGATAAGTGCTACTTTGATGAAAAAAAGCTTGTTTTGCATAAGAGTTCCTAACGGGTAAACGAGTTATATTTTGAATTAATTTAAGTATAAAGACCTAACTTAAGCGGAGAAATTACAGCTTACACTAATATTATGCAATATTTTTAAGATAAACAGCAAATATAGTCGTTAAAGTACCTAGCTAAGTGAGCCTCTTCTGATAAAATCCTACCACTTTTTATGTAATAAGTTTTTTTTATGAAAATAGGTCTATTTTACGGTTCGACCACCTGTTACACCGAAATTGTCGCAGAAAAAATTCAAGCTATAATCGGCGCTGATTTAGTTGAATTGCACAATATAAAAGATCAATCATTAAGCCTTTGTTTAAACTATGATTTTATTATTTTTGGTATCTCTACTTGGGATTATGGTGAACTTCAAGAAGACTGGGAATCTATTTGGTTAGATATTAATAGTTTAGATTTGTCAGATAAGACTATTTCTTTGTATGGCATGGGGGATCAAATAGGTTACAGCGAATGGTTTCAAGATGCCCTTGGTATGTTACATGAGCAGGTACAAGCACAAGGTGCTCAATTAATTGGTTATTGGCCAAATCAAGGCTATGAATTTTCTGCATCTAAAGCGCTAACAATAGACCAATCTCAGTTTGTTGGTTTGGCGCTTGATGAAGATAGCCAATATAAACTTACCGATGAGCGGCTAGATACTTGGTGTGAGCAAATATTAGTAGAATATAGTGACCGACTCTAGCTCGTTCTATCCGTGTAATGAAGTGGAGAGAACGAGAATATTACTTAGATAAAGGTAAACGCCATAGAAAAATAAAGGGTCCGGTAACAAGCGCAACCACCAATACAGTAAGCCACAAACTTTGTAACATAAACGCAGACCAACAAACGGATAATACCATCGTTAACAAAGCAATACGTTTTGCTTTTCTAGGGATGCTACGATATTTTTGCCAGTCATGAATAAGAGGTCCGAAGGTTTTATTGGCCAGTAATCTTCTTTGCATTTCAGGTGATGACTTAGCAAAGCAAGCCGCCGCCACTAAAAGAAAAGGCGTGGTCGGCAAAATAGGCAGTACAACACCAAGTATAGCTAAGCCAACAAAAAGTACCCCGATAATTTTAAGCAAGATAACTTTGCTTCTATTGCCTAATGAGTAACTTGGAGAATGTTCTAGCGATTGGCTTTTCTGTTGAGTGATTGCACGCCTTGAGTTATTGCTTAGGTTATTATCTAAACTATTATCTAAACTATCGCCTAAGCCCTTACCTAAATTAGGGTTTAATACTTGACCTAAGGGGCAGCGACTAACCTTCGCATTATTTTCAACATTAATATCTAAATTTCTTTCCATAGCATACCCTGTTTTTATTATTTGAATCTAAATGATAAAAGATAGTTAATATTTCTACTTATAGACTTAGGTTAGTACCAATCCCTCAAATTTACTTTTTTCCAAAACTTTGTCTGGCCATGATCTCGTCAGATATACACTCAACAAGTTATCTTACTTTAGCAGTATTATTAGTATCTCGACTTTTTCTTATCAGTGCATTATCGGCTTGGTTTTTACCTTCTTTCATTACATCTGATTTGGCTAAACGATCATAAAGCAGCACATTGACTGAGGCCGCTAAATTCATACATCCCGTTGTTGGTACATAAACAACATCGTCGGCACAATCAATAACCTCTTGGCTAATAGTGCCATCTTCAGGGCCAAAAATATAAACCGCTAGCTCTGGATGGACAAAGTAAGGCAAAGGAATAGCTCCCTCGACCAAGTCTACACATATAATCTTAGTCGTACTGGGGATATTTTCCAGTAAGTCCTTAATATTAATAAAATCATCTACTTGAGTTAATGGAATTTTATTACGCATATTTCTGGTATCGGTATTATGTTTGTTGATTTTAAACTTTGCGGCATGGGCATAACGATTGCCTGAATAAAGTACTTGATCAACATTATAATTACCTGCGGCGCGCATTACAGAACCGACATTAGTCGGAGTTTTAGGATCAGTTAATGCAATCGTGACTTGATTTGTCAATTTCACTGGTAAATTTCCTCTAGAATATTTTTAAATATTGCCATCACATCGCAAGGGGCATTTTTAGCCTTTTGAATTGTGATAGGTATATACCCGTTGCCATTCAAGATGCTTGTTTCAGAGTGCTTGAGCAATTTCAAATCAAGGCGCTGTGATGAAATAATGGTTACTCCATTATAAATCACAGCAACGATGAACTGATGTTGTTCAAGCGCTTCTTCGATGGGGTTAAAAGCGATTTACGCGACGTTATTCATTTGAACAAGGGAGTAACCATTGTTTTAAATGAATGCCTTGCCTAAAGCACTTTTACCTCCCACTGAAATCACCCACTTTGAATGGTAACGGGTATAGACATGTATTTTATTAATTTATGACTTTTCGTGTAGTTTTACTTGCTGCCAATATTGCTCTAACTGCACTAAATCGTGCTGAGAGAAATCACGTTCTGACTGAGCAACTTGTGATTCAACACCATGAAAACGTTTAGTGAATTTTTTATTCGCTTGGCGTAATAAGGTTTCAGGATCTTGTTTGGCATGACGACATAAGTTAACCACCGCGAACATCAAGTCGCCTAACTCCTCACCTAAAGCTGCTTGATTAACTTCATCAGCAAGCAACTCCTCTTTAACTTCTAGCACTTCTTCTTCAACTTTAGCAAAAACATCAATGATATTATGCCAATCAAAGCCAACATGAGCACAACGTTTTTGAATTTTAGCCGCTTGAGATAAGGCAGGTAAGTTTTTAGGTATATCGGCTAAAATACTAAGGTCATCACCTTCATTTTTTTGCTGACGTTCCTTCGCTTTTTCATTTTCCCAATTTGCTTTTATTTCAGCATCCGTACTCAGGTTACCTTTACCGTTTTCAATGCCGAAAACGTGCGGATGACGACGAATAAGTTTTTCACAAATAGCCGCAATTACGCTATCAAAATCAAAAAACTTTTGCTCTTGCCCTAATTGACTATAAAAGATCACTTGAAAGAGTAAATCGCCTAATTCTTTTTCTAATTCAACAAAGTCGCCTTGTTCAATCGCATCAACAACTTCATAGGCTTCTTCTAACGTATGTGCAGTAATTGAAGCAAAATCTTGCTTCATATCCCACGGACAACCTGTTTCAGGATCACGTAGGCACGCCATAATCCAGCGTAGTTTTTCTATTGAGGCTTGTTCGTTTAACATTAATTTCTCTTGTATAAGGTCATTTTCTATAAGTTACTATAAGCGTTTCACTTGGGTTACATCATCTAGCTGTTGTAATTTATCTAATACACGTGACAATAATTCACTGCTCGTCACTTCCATTTGTATATTCATTACCATGATTTGTTTGGCTTTATCTGTATTACTTTCCATACCAACGATGCTAACTTTTTCATTGGCAATAATAGTGGATATATCTCTTAACAACCCTTGCCTATCACTACCAATAATTTTCACACTCGCTTGATAACCTTGGTTACTATCACTGCCCCATTGAACTTCAACTAAGCGTTCTGGCTGTAAGTTTAATGCATTACCTAACTGGTCACAGTCCATACGATGTACTGAAATCCCACGTCCTTGAGTAATAAAGCCAGAAATTTCATCTCCAGGCACTGGCTGGCAACACTTTGCTATCTGAGTAAGTAAGTTGCCTACTCCAGAGACAGTAATGCCATTATTATCAACCGACATCTTTTTGTTACTGGTCGGTTGCTTCACTAAACTTTGCGGGTCAATATCCGCTTGTGGTTTAAACTTATTATCAAGCTGAGCAAAGTAATTTATTACCTGTTGCAGCCGAGCATTGCCAGAGCCAATGGCAGCATATAAATCATCTACCGTTTTCATATTAAAACGCTGAGCTGCGGCCAATAGATCTAAGCTTGGTAAATTGAGTTTAATGATTTCACTATCAAACAACTCTTTACCTTGAATAATATATTTATCTCGGTCGAGCAATTTGAAAAAGTGCTGAACTTTCGCCCGAGCACGAGACGAGTGAATATAATTCAAATTAGGGTTTAACCAATCTCGACTAGGATTTGCCCTTTTACTGGTGAGTATCTCAACTTGATCACCCGTTTGTAATTGATGAGTAAAGGGCACAATTTTGCCAAAAACCTTTGCACCAATACAACAATGTCCGACATTTGAATGAATATAATAAGCAAAATCTAAAGGTGTCGATCCCATTGGTAAGTCAATAACATCGCCACTGGGAGTAAAAATATAAATCCTGTCTTCAAACACTTGGCTACGTAGTTCATCAAGCAATTCGCCGCTGCTAGCAACATCATCTTGCCATTGCAAAATTTTTCTTAACCAACCAATTTTGTCATCAAAGCTATTACTTTTACCGCTTGCTCCGCCTTCTTTATAACGCCAATGTGCTGCAACGCCCAATTCGGCATCATCATCCATTTGTTTAGTACGTATTTGCACTTCAACGGATTTCCCCTCTGGACCGAGAACAACAGTATGAATAGACTGATAACCATTAGGTTTTGGTGTTGCTACATAATCTGAAAACTCATTACCTAAGTGTTGCCACTGGGTATGTACAATACCTAACGCTGAATAACAATCTTGCACTTTTTCAACCACAACACGTACCGCACGCACATCAAATAATTGTTCAAAGTCTAATGACTTTTGTTTCATTTTTTTCCAGATGCTATAAATATGTTTTGGCCGACCATAGACTTCGCCATTAATATTTAAATCGTCGAGTTCTCCAGATAAATTAGCAACAAACTCAGCCATATAACGCTCACGTTCAAGCCTAGTTTCATCAAGTAACTTAGCTATTTTTTTATATACTTGTGGATGAAGATAACGGAACGAAATATCTTCCAGCTCCCATTTTAATTGGCCAATACCTAAACGGTTTGCCAATGGTGCATAAATATTTGCACTTTCTTGGGCAGCTAAAACCCGAGCTTCTTCATCACTATTTTTTTTATCTCGCAAATCACACAGACGTTCAGCTAATTTGATCACTACAGCCCGCACATCATCAACCATGGCAAGTAACATACGGCGAATATTATCGATATTATGCTCACTTTGTGTTTGCATATTCTGTTGACCTTGCTGCTGACGCAACGCCTTAATAGCTGCCATTTGTTCAACACCTTGGCATAAGCTAAGAACGTCTTTAGTCGCATATTCAGCGACAAAGTCTATTTCAATCACTTTATTTTCTAGCAGTGGTGTAAGAAATGCTGCTGATAACGAATCAGAATCAAGATTAAGTGAACTAAGAATCTCAACCATTTCCATGGCTTTAATTAACAGATGTTGGTATTGCTCATCTTGATAGAATGACTCAAGACTACGCCATAACGTAAGTAAAACTTGCTCTTTGGCTTCAACAAGGGTTAATTGGCTTAACCACTGCTCAAAGCTACTAGCTGATACTTGATGAGACTTACGTACTGAAACCATCGGCTTTCCTTGAATGAATTATTTATTTATTTATTTATTTATTATTAATATTGATGCTGTTATTGCTCTTATTCTTAGTCTTAAATTGACTAACTATTTAGTTCTTTTTAAGTGTAAACAATACCATAGTCTCAACATGTTTTGTTTGAGCAAACATATCAATTAAAGATATTTTCTCAAGCTGATACCCCTGTAAAATTAATAGTTGGCTGTCTCGAGCAAGCGTGGCAGGATCACAGCTTACATAAACAATAGTGGGTATTTTAAGTTGCGCGATTTGCTCTACCGCTTGTTCGGCACCAGCGCGAGCTGGATCCAATAAAACTTTATCAAAAACTTGCTTTGCCCAAGATTGCTCAAGCCAATTATCATTCAAATTAGCATGATAGAACTCGCAGTTGTTAATAGCATTTTTCTTAGCGTTTTGGTTTGCTTTATCAACCATAACTTGTACACCTTCAACCCCGGTGACTTGCTTAGCCAACATCGCCATCGCTAAGCTGAAGTTACCTAGGCCGCAAAATAAGTCTAAAACGTTATCGCTAGGTTTTATTGTCAACCACGTTAGTGCCAGCGCTATCATGTCAAGATTAACAGCATGATTAATTTGAATAAAATCATCGTTAGAGAAGTTAATAATTATTTCTTTGTCGACAGTTCCACCTACTCTATTGAGTCCTTTCAGCTCATAACTTAGTGAGTTAATAGCCACTTCATTGGATAGATGCTGCAGATTATTACCATCATCGATAATAACTTGCCATTGGTGTTCAACTGCATATTGCTTCCACAAATCAACATCATGGCTATTAAGCGGTTTTAACTGCCGTACTACCAAGGTTGTTTTATCGTCCGTGTTTTCTATATCAGCGTATATCACCTCAATATGGCCAATAGCCGCTTTTATTGATAATTGTGCTAAAAGCGCTTTCAACGTAGGAAAAATATCACTTAGTGGCTCAACCAAAACAGGGCAAGACTTAATCGCGGTTAAGTTGTTTGTTGATTTCTGTCTAAAACCAATCACAGCTTCTAAGTTTTTATTAAACTGTACACCAAGTCGCGCTTTCCGACGGTAATGCCAAGGGGCACTAGTGATAGAGGCTTGCCAAGGTAATAATTCATTGGCTTTAGCTAAGTCAGGAAGGTATCGAGAGAAAAGGTCGGTAACTTTTTGTTGCTTGAAAGGTAATTGTTGTTCAAACGCTAACATTTGTATATCACAGCCCCCACACACACCAAAATGTTGGCACTTAGGTTTAACTCTATCAATGCTTGATTGCTTTATATTAATTATCTTAGCTCGTGCGTATTTATTCTTTTCTTCAAAAAGCTTTACCTCAACAATTTCATTAGGTAAAGATCCTTGAATAAAAAGTGGCTTATTCTGTAATCTAGCGACACCACAACCGTTACCATCTAATCGAGTGATTTTCGCAGTTAAGGGGGCTTTACTTGGACTTTTGTTAGTGCTCACTTTAAAAAAATTGGCCATCAGAGTTTGCTTTCACTACCTTATATTTTTACCTGTCTTATGCCATTATTTATGTTAAGTTTATAATTCATCATACAACAATAGCTTTCAAGAGTATTTTACCCTAAGTCAGCTATAAATGATCAACTATAAACACAATTAAATATGCCTAAAATAAGTCTAAAAGATTGGGTCATTTTACTCACTATATTACCAACAACCTTAATCAGTTTTGCGTTAGCGAGTTATTTTTCTTACAGCCGTTATATTGAGCTGAACGATTTCATCGAACAAAGAGCAATGAGCATTATTGAGCCTATTGCTATTGCCAGTAAAGAGGCTTTAATCGCTAAAGATAGAGAAAAATTACGACATTTACTCGGTTTTACCCATCGCAGTCAATCTTCTATCGTTAATAGTATTGTTCTCTTCACCATTGATAATCAAGTTTTCGTGACCAGTGCTTATCATGGTGATACTCATGCTATGCGATTAAAAGCAGGAACAAAGTTATCACTTCATACTGAATTAGAAGAGTCAGGCGACTACCTTATTATTCGCACGCCCATCTTTGATGAAAACCAAAGTTCATTAAAACAACCTTCGTTAAATGGGCTTGGTTCTTCAAGTTATGTGACCCAAGATGTGATGGTTTCACAAACAAACAGTTCCCCCTCCCCTCTAGTTATTGGCTATATTGCTATGCAAGTAGATAAGAGTAAAATTAGTTTTACTCAGCAAAGTCAATTTTTAATTGCTTTTTCCCTCGCTATTCTAGGGGCTTTATTAAGTGCTATTTTTGCCATGCGGTTAATTAAAAAGGTAACTAAACCTATTACTTCTATGGTATTGGCTATTGATAGAATCAGAGAGGGAAAACTAGAAAGCCGTGTCAGCGGTAAGCTTATTGGTGAATTAAATTTTTTGAAAAATGGCATCAATGCCATGGCACAATCTCTTGATAGTTACCATAATGAAATGCAAACTAGCATTGACCAAGCCACTATTGACTTACGTGAGAGTTTAGAGCAATTTGAGATACAAAATGTCGAATTAAGTATCGCCAAACGAAAATCACAGGAAGCAAACAAGGTAAAATCAGAGTTTTTAGCCAACATGAGTCATGAACTACGTACTCCGCTGAATGGCGTCATTGGTTTTACTCGACAAGTTTTAAAAACCCCTTTATCAGACAACCAAAGAGATTACTTACAAACTATTGATAGGTCAGCTAATAATCTATTAACTATCATTAATGACATTCTTGATTTTTCTAAACTAGATGCAGGAAAAATGGTAATAGAAAAAATTCCATTTTCATTAAGAGAGTCATTTGAAGAAACACTAACGCTACTCGCCCCTTCTGCGCATAAGAAAAATATTGAGCTGTCTGTTAATATTTCACAGAATTTGCCTGATTCTCTTATTGGTGATGTGATGCGTATTAAGCAAATAGCAACTAACTTGATCAGCAACGCGATTAAATTCACCCCCCAGGGCAGTGTAGCTATTAGTATTAGTAGCGAAGAATTAACAGCCAAAAATGTTAGATTAAAAATAATGATAACAGATACTGGTATTGGTATGACGGGTAAACAGCAACGTACCATTTTTGATGCGTTTACCCAAGCAGATCAGAGTATAACTCGTTTATATGGTGGCACAGGCTTAGGATTAGTTATTTGTCAGCGACTAGCACAAGAAATGCAAGGTGATATAGGTTTTAGCAGCGAAAAAAATCAAGGTTCAAGTTTTTGGTTTACCTTCAAGTGTGAACTCAATTCAATGCCATTAATTCTGGAGTTGGATAATCATCACCTTGCTCATAAAACTATTCTGCATTACGAAGAAAATGAACATAGCCGTATCGCAACAAATGATATTTTAGAACACTGGCAAATGAAAATTACCAGCATTAATAATCGCCACCAATTAGCACAAATACTATCTCATAGTGAGCAGGCCTTAGACGGTTTTGATTATGCGCTTATTGGACACAACCATACGGCTACTGCTTTAAGTGAATTGAAAAAAACCATTACACAGATTCAGCCACTAACAACAGAAATACATTTAGCTATTAATAGTAATTCCCCTAGTTTACACGATGCATTGATTGCAAGCGGCGCACTAAGCTGTTTAAGTAAGCCGTTAACGGCAACAAGCTTAGGCCATACATTACAACCTATGGCAAATACAAAAAAATCATCACTGCATAATCAAAATAGAAAAATATTACCCATTAAGGTATTGGCTGTGGATGATAATGAGGCTAATTTAAAGTTAATTAAAGCCTTATTACTTGAGCAAGTTAGTGATGTCACTTTAGCTGATGATGGCATGAAAGCTGTTGAGCTTTGTAAAAATGAAACTTTCACTTTGATTTTCATGGATATTCAAATGCCCATTATGGATGGCATTAGCGCTTTAAAGGAAATAAAAACAACTAAATATAACAAAGACACACCTATAATTGCTGTAACAGCCCATGCATTAAGTGGTGAAAGAGAAAAGATGCAACAGCAAGGTTTTAATGCTTATATGACCAAACCTATAGACGAAAACATGTTAAGTCATATAATTTATGAGTATTGCGATTTAGAGCATTTTACTCAGCCAAAAGCGTTGCAACATAACGAAAATAGAGAGCTTATTAATAAGCCCCTAAGTAACTCAACAATACAAGTAATCGATTGGTCGTTAGCTCTAAAGCGCAGCGCTAATAGGTCCGACTTAGCCAAAGAGATGCTTACGGGTCTACTCGATTGTTTAAGTGAAACAGAGCACAATATTAAAGAGGCGATAAAGCAACAAGATATAGCCCAACTCAAGCGTAATGTGCATAAACTAAATGGTGCATGCTGCTACACCGGCACACCAAATTTAGCAAAAATTACTAACCAGCTTGAGACACAGTTAAAAGTGGGCTTAAGTATAGAAGAGCTAGAGCCTGAATTTTTAGAGTTTTTTGAGCATATTGAGCAAGTTAGAAAGACTGCCCCTAAAGTATTAGAAACGGTCGGATAGTAACTAACAAGAAAGGTTAGTGTTTAAGGGCGCGGAAAGTCCCGTTACCTCAAGTCAATATTAGGTGAGGTATTAATTTCACCGTCTTCAGAAATTATGGCAACACCGCTGTTACATTGTAATACAGCCAAATTTCGTCCTTGTTCATTGCGAACAAAAGATAATTCATAGCCAAATTGTCCAAGACTACTTGCTGAAAATTTTTGAGCCAGTGAAAGCTTATTCCACCATACAGATTGCTCCGGAGCTTCCGTTCTGCGATCAAGTATTGGTTTAATTTGAGGCTGCATTATTTTCCCCTTTCACTGGTTAGAATTCTAGTTAAATAGTGATTATAGAAGCAATTTCACAGCTAAAAAATATAGATGCTCAATTATAAATATAACCTCGCTCCTCTCAGTGTAGACTATAAATCATACAAAAATAAAGTAATCAGGGAAATAGTTCATGACTTAAATGCAATTTTAGCTACTGCAGCCTTGCTTCAAGCATTAAGTTTTTCATATCTCGTATCGCTGTATCTAAACCATCAATAGCTGCCCGAGCAATAATCGCATGACCGATATTCAACTCGATGATCTCTTCTATTGCAGCAATTGGTTTAACATTAAAATAATTAAGTCCATGACCCGCATTGACTTTCAAACCCAAACTATGCGCATATTTTATACCATTAGTTAAGCGATCTAGCTCTTTCATTTGCTCTGCAGAGCCATTATTTAAATCGGCATAATGACCGGTATGTATTTCTATGTAAGGTGCCTTACTTGCAAACGCAGCGTCTATTTGCTCTTTATCAGCATCAATGAACAAACTTACTTCAATGCCAACGACTGATAATTTTTCAACGGCCAAACTTACTTTGTCTAATTGAGCAACTACATCTAAGCCACCTTCGGTAGTAAGCTCTTCACGCTTTTCAGGCACTAAACAGCAAAAAGCAGGTTTGACTTCACAAGCAATATTGATCATTTCATCAGTAACGGCCATTTCAAAGTTCATTCTTGTCTGCAACGTTTGATTCAACACATAAATGTCTCTATCCTGAATATGTCGTCTGTCTTCTCGTAGATGTACGGTAATACCGTCAGCGCCGGCATGCTCTGCAACACTTGCCGCATGAACAGGATCTGGGTAATTGGTGCCTCGAGCTTGGCGTAATGTAGCAATATGGTCAACATTAACACCCAGTAATAAATCAGTCATTTAAACCTCTTACGTTATAATATTTATTAATTTTATCTTTGAACAAACAGTCTTCGACTATTTAATGGCTGATCACCTAATAACTGGTTAATCACCTGTCGCATTAATAGTTTATAGGTTAGTTCTATTTCAGCCATTTCTGTTACCGTTAATTTAGTACCGTAAAATACCTGCTGTGCAATAGTTTTTAGATGTTTACCATTAAAGTAAACAACTTTATTTAGTTGACCCGAGGCATCATATACAGGTAAAAAGCCTTCTTCTGCTTGATAAATAAAGTAAGCCGCTGAGTGTTCAAATACCGGGCTAAAATCAAAAGACAAACCTAATTCAGTCAACAAAGCAAGTTCGAAATTCCTTAACTCTGGGGCTATTGGTTGCCCTTGGGCTAAGGCCGTGATGGTCAGATGATATTGATTAAAAAGTGCTTGGCAAGTAATTTGTTCTGAAAGTAAACGTATCAGTAGCTCATTAACGTAAAAGGCACTATACAAACTATGTTTAACCAAAGAGAGTGATTTACCCCTAGAGTCAACTTGATTGATGGTTTTTATTTTTCCGCTATCTTTTAACATTACCTCAATAGGTAAAAAAGGCTGTAATAAGCCTTTTTTAATTGAACGCTTTGACTGTCCAACAAAAACTAATGCGGAAACTTTACCTTCAAACTCAGTTAACAAGTCAACAAATTGTTGATTCTCACGGTATGGTCGTGAGTGTAGAACGAAGGCTTTTTGCGAATGATTCATTTATATTTCAAATGTTAAAACACAGAAAATAAGTCAATTGTGATCTAATTTAACTTATTACTACTTGAATAATGATTAACTTGAGTAATCATCGCCATAACCTAAACTGCGTAGGGCACGTTCATCATCAGCCCAACCTGACTTAACTTTAACCCAAGTTTCTAGAAAAACCTTACTCTCAAAAAGCTCTTCCATGTCACGCCTAGCTTCTTGACCAATAGTTTTTAAACGTTCACCTTTGTTGCCAATGACCATACGTTTTTGACTTTCTCTTTCAACCAAAACTAAAGCATTAATATGAATAATGCCTTTTGTATCCATTTTAAATTGTTCTATTTCTACCGTTATTGAATAAGGTAATTCGTCGCCAGTAAAACGAATCAACTTCTCTCGAATAATTTCAGAGGCCATAAAGCGGCTTGATCTATCCGTTACTTGATCTTCTGGAAACCAAAAGTCGCCTTGAGGTAGAGAGGATAAACACAGCTTGCGTATAGTATCAACACCCTGACCTTTACTTGCTGAAATAGGTACAATATCGCTAAAACCATGCATAGCACCTAATTTTTGCAAGTGCGGCAGTAATTCATCTTTATCTTGGACATTATCGACTTTATTTACCACTAACACACAAACAGAGCCACTTTTTTTGATTTTGTTAAGTACTAGCTGATCATCATCAGTCCAATGGGTTCCCTCAACCATAAAGATGACAAGCTCAACTTCACTAATAGAACTTGTAGCAGCACGATTCATCAAGCGGTTAATTGCACGTTTCTCTTCACTGTGTAAACCTGGGGTATCTACTAGAATAGCTTGTCTATTTTCTTCGGTTAAAATACCTAAAATACGATGGCGAGTTGTTTGTGGTTTACGTGAAGTGATACTAATCTTCTGTCCCAACAGTGCATTTAGTAACGTTGATTTACCCACATTAGGTCGACCAACAATAGCAATTATACCAGCATAATTTCCTGAGTTATCAGCGCTCTCTTCTGAGAATGTTTCGGTGTTGATGGTCATGTCTTATTATTCCTACTCTGTGACTTGTTTTTACTATGATACTTAGTGATGAGGCTATTAGTGCTGCCTTTTTCTTTGGCAATAGCACGCTTTGCCTGTAATTGTTCTATTAAGGCGAGTATTTGCTGTGCAGCAGCTTGTTCGGCCTTACGGCGACTCGTTCCTTTGGCAATCACTTCTTCATCAATAACAGAGGTTTGACACCTTACAGTAAACTCTTGGTTATGGGATTGCCCTTTCGTATCAATAACCTCATAATTAGGTAAAGGTATTTTTCTACCTTGTAAGTACTCTTGCAGACGTGTTTTAGGATCTTTCTGCTCATTTCCTGGCTTAATAGCTTTTAGGCGGGAATCAAACCAAGACAAAATAAGCGCTTTACAACGTTCAATATTAGAATCTAAATACACGGCACCAATAATAGCTTCGATGGCATCCTCAAGAATAGACTCTCGCCTGTGGCCTCCGCTTTTTAATTCACCGGGGCCTAAAATAAGGCATTGACCTAAATTAAATCCCCTAGCAATTTCAGCTAAAGTGACACCTTTGACCAAACTTGAACGCATACGCGTTAAATCACCTTCATCATGTTTAGGGAATTGCTCAAACAAAATTTCAGCAATAATAAAACCGAGAATAGAATCGCCCAAAAACTCTAAACGTTCATTATGGGCACCCTTTGCGCTACGATGAGTTAGCGCCTGTTTCAGTAATGCCTCGTTATTAAAGGTATAACCAAGCTGTTTAGTTAATCGAGCAAGATCATGCGAATTAATATTATGATTTTGTTTTACTTTTTTATTTAACATGTATTTTATTTAACAGTTTTTCATTTAACATAAGCAAAATTAATTTATTGCGCCTAAGCGGTCTAAACGTACACCAGTGGGTATCCAACGAGGTAGAAAACTACTATCATCGCGATCAAAGTCAAAGCTCATCCAAATAGCAACAGCCTCACCTACCAGGTTTTCTTCAGGAACAAAGCCCCAAAAACGACCATCTAAAGAATTATCACGATTGTCGCCCATCACAAAATAATGTTTCGCCGGCACTAAGAACTCATCGGCTGAGGTACCTGCTTGTTGAAAATAATGTCTTGTTCTAGGTAACGTTTGACTATCATTCAATACCTGATGAGCTTTGTTTAGCATTACAGATTCAAATTCATTCATTCCCTCAACGGCATTAGGGCCGATATATTTATTAGTGAAATTTTGAATGACCTGTTCAAACTCAGGGCATGTTGTATCAGCATCAGTACAAGCTCTTTTAATGTAAAGAGATTTATTACGATAAATAATACGATCGCCAGGTAGGCCTATGACACGTTTTATATAATCAACACGCGGGTCTTGTGGGTATTTAAAAACCACAACATCACCCTGCTCAGGTAAACCATTTTCAATAAATTTATGCCTAAGCACTGGGTCTTTTAAACCATAATTGAATTTGTTAACTAAAATAAAATCGCCATCAAGTAACGTCGGCATCATAGAGCCCGATGGAATTTGAAATGGTTCGTATAAAAATGAACGTAATATAAGTACAAAAGCGATAACTGGAAATATTTGTACTGCAGTATCTACAACAGAAGATGGCTCAGTTAATGTAGCGATGGCTTCTGGTGTCAGCTCAGCTGCTGATTGCTCTTTAGCCATAGCCTGCGCATTGGCCGCTTTCAGTTGACGTTGTGGAGCTAGATAAAATTTATCTGCAAACCAAACGATACCGGTTAATACCGTGATTGCGACTAAAATAATAGAAAAATAAACAGCCATAGGGTTCCTTCAAAAAGTTAATAAACAACAAGTTACAAGCAGCTATTTACTTGTAACTTGGTATTGAACAGAGTGGGTAGCTTTTGTTGTTTTTTTTACAGCTGACGACTTTGCTATACGGTAATAAGATTATAAGGTATTAACTGTCTAGCTATCTAGTTTTAGTACAGCTAAAAACGCTTCTTGTGGCACTTCTACATTACCAACTTGCTTCATGCGTTTTTTACCATCTTTTTGCTTTTGCAATAATTTTTTCTTACGACTAATATCACCGCCGTAACATTTAGCTGTCACGTTTTTACGTAGTTGTTTTACCGTAGTTCTTGCAATAACGTTGTTACCAATTGCTGCTTGAATAGCAATATCAAACATTTGACGATGAATAAGTTCTTTTAATTTATCTACCAGCATGCGACCGCGAGGAGCTGAATTGGTTCTATGAGTTATCATCGCTAACGCGTCTACCCTATCACCATTAATCATGACATCAACTCGCACCATATCTGCCGCTTCAAAACGCAAAAAATGGTAATCCAGTGAAGCATAACCACGACTGGTTGACTTAAGCTTATCGAAAAAATCCATAACTACTTCAGCCATTGGTAGTTCGTAAGTGACCGCTACTTGATTACCATGATAAATAATATCCTTTTGTACACCACGCTTTTCAATACATAAGGTAATAACATTGCCTAAGAATTCTTGTGGCACCAAAATATTGGCTTGCACAATAGGTTCCCGAATTTCATCTATATTATTAATAGCAGGTAATTCTGCGGGGTTATCTATTGATAATAAATCACCATTAGTACAGGCAATTTCATAGTTTACCGTTGGTGCAGTAGTAATTAAGTCAAGGTTATACTCACGCGCTAAACGCTCTTGAATAATTTCCATGTGCAATAAGCCCAGGAAACCAATACGGAAACCAAAACCAAGTGCTGATGAATTTTCCGGTTCAAAAAATAGCGAAGCATCATTTAAACTTAACTTATTTAATGCATCGCGGAAGTTTTCAAAGTCGTCTGAACTAATAGGAAATATACCAGCATAAACTTGTGGTTGTGCTTTTTTAAATCCTGTTAATACTTCTGTGGTTTCTTTCTTGCTGATAGTAACCGTATCACCAACAGGAGCACCGTGAATTTCTTTAATACCCGCGATAACAAAGCCTACTTCACCTGCACGTAATATGCCCGTTTCAGTTTGCTTAGGCGTAAATATACCTACTTTATCGATTTGGTGAACTTGTCCGGTAGACATCACCAACATTTTATCGCCTTTTTTAACTTCGCCATTCATCACACGAATTAAAGAGACAACACCTTGGTAGTTATCGAACCACGAGTCAACAATTAGGGCTTGTAAATTAGCTTCTGTTTCACCTTGTGGCGGCGGAATATTTGCAACAATAGTTTCAAGTACATCTTCAATACCCAAACCTGTCTTTGCTGAACAAGTGACAGCATCTGTCGCATCAATACCAATGATGTGTTCAATTTCTTCGCACACACGCTCTGGATCCGCTTGCGGTAAATCTATTTTATTTAGAATTGGAATCACTTCAAGATCCATTTCAATGGCAGTATAACAATTGGCAACTGTTTGAGCTTCAACCCCTTGACCAGCATCAACCACTAATAATGCACCTTCACACGAGGCAAGTGAACGAGAGACTTCATAAGAAAAATCAACATGGCCGGGTGTGTCGATAAAGTTTAGCTGATAGGTTTCACCATCTTTCGCTTTATAATCTAAAGTAACACTTTGCGCTTTAATAGTAATACCGCGCTCACGTTCTATATCCATAGAATCAAGCACTTGCGCTTCCATTTCTCGCTCTTGTAAACCACCACAATGTTGAATTAAGCGATCAGAAAGTGTTGATTTACCATGGTCAATATGGGCTATGATACTAAAGTTACGTATATTCTTCATTTGTATAGAGTTTCTCTAAATAATAGATGGTCTTTCCAACTTAATATCCCCAAAAGGAATCAAGGAAAAACACTAAATGCAATAATGCTAGGGATTTTAACGAATTTAGGGCGCAGGGGCTATCTTTTGTTCAGAATCTTTTGTTGCAAAAAATATCTGTTTTCACTTACGTTCATACTTTGGCCTTTTCTACTTCACTTTTCCCCAGCCTCTTTGTCAAAAAAGGCTTACTTTGAAGCTGAAAGTGTTCGAAGTATCTTAGGTTGCAATTTTAACGCTCGTCTGCCTTTTTTTTGCCTGTATTTAGCCAGACGGTACCCTAAAAAACCTCCCAAAAGGCCAAAAGCAAGAGCGAACAATTCATGAATAAAAAAATGTTGGTTGAGCAACCACTGACCAAACGCTGAAAAAGCAATTAAACCTGATAATGGCAACAAATATACCTGTCCTGCGCTTGCTAATACATCATTCTCAGGCAGCCCCAAAATAATACAATCGCCCACATTTAACGTGTTGCTATCTATTTCTTTCGGATAAGGTAAGGTTAATATTAATTGCCGCTGAGGTATAGCTTTAGCAATCTGGCCACTACCACAACTATCAACTTGTGCACAGCCACTGCAACTTGATTTAATTTGGCTCGTGACTGTGACTGTTCTTTCATTTATAGCTGTCACTGTAGCAATTTCTTCAATCACGTTTACCTACCTAAACTATTAGCAGGCGAATTGACTGGCGCTAAGTTACCAATATCTTGAGGTGGAGTCGGTGCAATTGAATCCGCTATTTTTTTAGCCGTCAATAATGGAATTTTTCCAACAACACTAACCTCAAGACCATTAATTATTTGATTAAAAACTAAGGTAGCACCATCACTTGCATACTCAACAGGCCTTTGTTTTTCAGCACTTGGGTTAACATAAACAGAAATGTCCACTAATCCATCACTAAAAAGCATAAATTCGACTGCTTTTTTATTTTGATGAATTCGATGACGGTTACTTTGTACAACGCTAAAACCTTCAGGCAACCAGTTAATCTGCCAAAATAAGGTTGAGATGTCATTATCAACAGCCAGCTCGATTACGACAGGCAATTGTGTTTCTTCTAGCTGTATTAAATTTTCAGATAAATCATCTGTAATATCTAAATGAGTAAATTGTATCTGCTCAAGTAACTGCCCTTGTCGTGTGATGATCGCGGTTTTCAATAATAAACCGCTTTGTTGGTCTAACCATAACCAATAGCCAAAACGATGGTTATCTTTTGCAACAATACGAATAAGTTGAGCAACTCGGCCAAGCACTCGACTGCGACCCACGGAAATAAATCGGTAGTTATCCTCTAAGCCACTAATGTCGTTACTAAATATTGAAGGAATGGGGCTAGTCAGTGATTTGGCCGCAATTGAATAAACTTCTTGCTCGGGCTCAATATAACTAACAATATCACCTTTTCTAAGTACATCTCGCCTAGGACCATTAAGACGAGCAATAATTTCTAATTCAAGTTTATCTTGATTAACACCGTGTAACCAATGATAAGGCTCTGCTTGGTTATTTTTAACCACCACAAAGGAGGTACTAAAATTTAACTGTCTGAGTGATTGGGAGAGGCGTTCGAGCCAAGATTTAGCTTGCTCATTTTCAGTAGCGTTTGCTGCAAAACTTAAGTTAAGCAGCAATAAAAAAGAATAGAAAGTTTTCATATATAGCCAAATGCTTAGTAAGCTAAATTACAATGGGTTGTAATTATCAACCAACTGATAACCTCTTGACAACCTTTGAAGTAAATTACTTAAGACTAGTGCTAAATTTTAGCTGCTGTTGGTGATCATTGATTAATGCTTGTAATCGACGTTGTTTAATAATATGTAACTCGAGTTTTTGTTTATTAGTTAGCTGCTCTTCACTCGATACTTGTTTTTCTATTGCACTATTTTGACTACTTGACAGGTAGTTAAAACTTACAGGGTTCGCATATCCAGCCAAAGGCATAGTTTGTACAACTTGGCTTGGCGTAATTACTTCAGGGCTACTTGCAACATTCTGACCAACGCCTATTATCATTAAACCCGCCGCTGATGCAGCAATAGCAACTTGACCTAATGGCTTAACGAAGTTAACGACCTTGCCTTTAACTTTAGCGCTAATATTAAAAAATCGATCTTTAGCTTGTACAACATTATTTGTACTTTCAGCATCAAAATTATCACTTACTAACACTTCCTCAGCTTTGGCTGGAGCATTTGATGAGTTCGGTGACAAAATTGTTGCTTCTTGCGCGATAGCATTAGCAATTTCATGGCTAAGATCTAATTGCAACGACGTTGGTATTTCGTCACGCAATACATCACCAATTAAATGATAGTTTTGCCATTTCGATGATAGTTCATCATCTTTGAGTATTTCATCAATCGCTTTATTCGTAATTGCGGTATCTGTTGATACAGAACAGTTGTCAACTAACGATGATATTGACTCAAACTTGCTTTCACTCATACTTTTTACCTTAAAATTATTACTTAAAATCAAAGCTGATATTCAAAGCTTATCATTCAACATAGTGAGTTCTTGGGAACCCTGCTCTAATTTAACATGAACTTAGCATGAACTAAGTTTTAACAAAAATGGTACATTTTCTATTGCAGTTAGTTTATTTATGCTGCAAAAGCGGTTTTATCTTTTTATCTATAGCATCACGAGCCCTAAATATCCTAGAGCGAACGGTACCAACAGGACATTCCATTATGGTCGCTATTTCCTCGTAACTTAATCCTTCAATCTCGCGATAATTTATAGCTAACCTTAAGTCTTCAGGTAGTGATTCCATCGTGCTAAAAATAACTTTTTTTATTTCATTTGTTAGCAAAATATTTTCTGGTGAAGCACTGTCTCGCAGTGCATCACCACCGTCAAACAATTCAGCATCATCAACTTCAACATCGTTACTTGGCGGTTTACGATTAAGAGAAATGCTATGATTTTTAGCGCAATTTACTGCAATGCGATATAACCAAGTATAAAAAGCACTGTCACCTCTAAAGTTTGGTAACGCTCTATATGCCTTAATAAAAGCTTCTTGTACAATATCTGGCACATCACTGTGGTTACTTACATAGCGACTAACTAAGTTAGCTACTTTATGCTGATATTTAGTTACCAATAGGTTAAAGGCCGTTTTATCGCCACGCTGCACTCTTTCAACTAATTGTTGATCGATATTTTGTTCGCTCATTCGAGCCGTATCCTGTAAAACTGGCAATTGATTTATACTCATATTTTCCATGTGGCCCATAACAACGCATCAAGTAAGACTACGTATTATCTAAAAAGTTCTTTTTATTTTAATTTATTTTAATTTATTTTATTTTTTAGACTTTTTAAGATTATTAACCATCAATAGTACTGGTGCCAAGCTAGCTAAATATATAATTCAGCCATCTACTTGGCGGCTTATCTACTCAAAATGTATCTATACCCAAGCTACTTGAAGATGCAGGATTCAGCAAGTCGAAAAAGGGTTAGCACCAAGGCATTGATTGAATATAATGGTTGCTCCATTATCGAAATCAATAACGCAGGAGATGACCCTTTATCGCCTTGCCCGAAGGGAGTTAAGCTAGAAAAACAGTTCTGCGTTGCAGTACTTGATAAGGGAACAACCATTACCTTCGTGCTGCGCCTTGATCTGACTTCCTAGCTTAGCTCTGAAACTGCATCTTCAAGTGGTTTGGGTATAAACGACTTAAGTATATTCATCTACACCCAGTTATTATAGAATAACTAACATCTATTTACTTACAAATTGCTGTCAAAAGATAGCTATTCCTCAAAAGTATGACTAAACAACATAATTGTGACGTGTTAATTATTGGCAGTGGCGCCGCAGGTTTAACACTTGCTTTACATTTAGCAAAAAATGCCGATGTAGTTATTTTAAGCAAAGGTCCATTAAATGAAGGTTCTACCTTTTATGCTCAAGGTGGCATTGCTGCCGTATTTGATGAGAACGACTCTGTTTCAGCTCATGTAGAAGATACCTTGATAGCGGGCGCTGGTTTATGCGACAAGAGCACAGTTACTTATGCTGCTGAAAATGCTAAAAGTTGTTTAGAGTGGTTAATTGACCAGGGGGTTGCTTTTGATCGTGAGCAAAATGAAAAAGGCGAGGAGAAATATCATTTAACCCGCGAAGGTGGTCATAGCCACCGCCGGATTTTGCATGCCGCCGATGCAACAGGTCAAGCGATACAAACAACTTTATCCGAGCAAGTAAAACAGCATTCACGCATTCGAATTTTTGAACGTTATAATGCAATAGATGTTATTTGCAACTCACCTAGTAATTTGGAGGAAAAGCAATGTATCGGTGCTTACCTGTGGAATAGAAATAGCGAAAAAATTGAAAGTATTTATGCACAAAAAACTATTTTAGCTACCGGTGGTGCTAGCAAGGTATATCAATATACCTCTAACCCAGACGTTGCTAGTGGTGATGGGATTGCCATGGCATGGCGTGCAGGTTGCAGAGTTGCCAACATGGAGTTCAATCAATTTCACCCAACCTGTCTTTTTCACCCTTCCGCTGGCACTTTTTTATTAACTGAAGCGCTAAGAGGCGAAGGTGCAAAACTTAGGCGCCCAGATGGTAGCCGTTTCATGCCTGCTTTTGATGAACGTGCAGAGCTAGCGCCGCGTGATATTGTCGCCCGTGCTATTGATTTTGAAATGAAGCGTTTAGGTGTTGACTGTATGTATCTTGATATAAGTCATAAACCAAAAGATTTTATCAAACAACACTTTCCAACAATTTATGAAAAGACTTTATCTTTAGGTATAGACATTACCAAACAGCCTATCCCTATTGTACCCGCAGCACATTACACTTGTGGTGGTGTTATGGTTAACCACCAAGGAAAAACAGATATTGACGAGCTTTATGCTATTGGTGAAATGTCATATACCGGCTTACACGGGGCAAATCGACTCGCGAGTAACTCTCTACTTGAATGTTTGGTTTTTGCTCGTGCCTGCGCGATTGAGATAAGTCAGAGCTTAACAACAAATGATAGCAACCTTACATTACCCTCTTGGGATGAAAGTAGGGTAACAGATTCCGACGAAGAAGTGGTGATTCAACATAATTGGCATGAATTGCGTTTATTTATGTGGGATTATGTCGGTATTGTTCGTACTTCTAAACGTCTAGAGCGCGCTCTACATCGAGTCGAGTTACTGCAAAGCGAAATCGCTGAGTACTATCAAAACTTTAAAGTGAGTAATAATTTACTCGAATTAAGGAACTTAGTGCAAGTCGCTGAATTAATCATACGTTGTGCTATGAAGCGAAAAGAAAGTCGAGGTTTGCACTACACTTTAGACTACCCTGACAAGCTAGAACAAGCCGAACTTACCGTGCTAACACCTGAAAGTACAAACGATACCGATACGAATGCTTATACGAACACAAACACACGTTTTTAACATAAAGCGTTTAATTAAAGTATTAGCATAGAGCATTAACGTAAACTAGCTAACACTTTAATTAAACGGGCAAAGTCTTGTCCGTTTAAACTATCCCTATAAATAAAGCACCTTTTTGTTTTAAAGTTAACATTTTGTACTTCACCCGCGCCATCACCGTTGGTTATCGCTAATTTCATAATCAACCAACAACCAAAAAAACTGAAACGACTACTTGCTAATAATTGGTAGTTAAGCCGCTCATCGGAAAAGGATATAACTCCATCATTTGCTAAGGTAAAGGAACGCAATACCCTTTCTTTACCTTTAACGGAGTTTATAACACCAATCGAAAAGATACTGATAGCAAGTAAAGTTAGTATCATCAGGTAAGTATCTGCACGTGTAAAGATGAAAAAGTTAGCTGAAAAAACAATCAAGACTGCAATAAATATAGTATAAAAAAAACAAAGCCTGTAGCGCGACTGGGTTATGTCTATATTATATTTTGAAATAGTTGAAAATAAGCTAAATTGTGGAGGATTATCCATTAAGTCAGTATAGGCTTATACTTTCACACGCTTTAGAATAATTTGAACTATGGCGTTTAACTCTTGGTTTTCACATACTTCGTGCCCCATAAACCAAGCAAATAATTCAGGATCTTGACAAGTTAACAAACGCTCAAAAGTTATTTGTTGTGATGCTGATAAATTATCATAAGCTTCATCAACAAAAGGAATAAAGAGCATATCTAGCTCTAACATGCCACGACGACAAGCCCACTTAAGTTTCGCTTTGTTAACCTTTATTACTGATGAAGTGGACGTTTCCATGGATAAATACCTTAAAAAGACTTAAATATAACAGTAAGCCTATTCTAACAATAACTCGACAGTGTGAGCCAATAAAATAAGTAAAAAACGAATAGGTGTATTGATTTTTTAATTTCTGCCCCTATTTAATCAACATCTCTAATTAAATATTAAGCTTTGCTAAGTACGCTATTATGACCTTATCTATTAATAATAAACTCCCTTCATTAGCTCAATTACCCGACACTTTCGCTATTCAACTGAAAGATTTTAGCGCTATTTCATTAACAGGTGCAGAACAAAGCAAATACTTACAGGGACAAGTAACCTGTGATGTTGATAAAAGCACAGAACATAGTTTGCATATCGGCGCTCATTGTAATGCTAAAGGTAAAGTGTTTTCGGTGTTTCGTTTAATAAATCGCATAGCGATAACTGCTGAGCAGCAAGAGTCATCACACTTACTATTGCAGCCTAAAGCAACAATTGACGCATCACTAAAGGAACTGAAAAAATTTGGTGTCTTTGCCAAAGTGACTATAGAAGAAACTGAAAAATTGAGCTTTTATGCCCTTATAGGCGACCAAGCAGCAAACTTATTACAAAGCAGTTTTTCTCGAGTACCCGATAGCCTATCACCAGTAGTGCAAGTTGGCTCGACGACATTGGTTTATATCTGTGGTCAACAACCAAGATATTTACTTATCGACGAAAGTGACAACTTAACAGAAATCATTGCCAAACTATCTCTACCTATTTTTCAGCAAAAGCTTTGGCAATTGTTAGAAATTAGTCAAGGTTTTCCTCTGTTAACAGATTTAAGCTCAGGTCAATACGTGCCACAAATGCTTAACTTGCAAGCGATTAACGGTATTAGTTTTACTAAAGGCTGTTATTTAGGACAAGAAACTGTTGCTCGTATGCAATATTTAGGTAAAAACAAACGGGCATTATTCTCGCTTAACGCTCAAATTGCTCAGCCGCTATCTTGCGATGATATTATTGAAAAACAGCTCGGTGAAAATTGGCGAAAAGCTGGAGATATATTAGCAAGCTACCAAGCGGATGATGGCAGTTGCTATATACAAGCTATTTTATCAAACGACGAAGATCAGCATTTACGAATTAACGCACAATCTGAGGCAAAGGTTGTTATCGCTGATTTACCTTATACTCTTATAAATAAAGCTGATTAATCTAGGTTAAGCAAAGCGACCTAAATTAAAACAAGTCCATTTAGAAAACTAACATTAAGTAAACTAATTCAAATAAGTGATAGGACAGAAAATGAAAATAACCAAAAACAGTGTTGTTGTAATGCATTACGCAGTATCAGATAGCGATGACACCTTGATTGATAGCTCTTACGACCATAAACCTATGGCCATTATTCATGGTACAGGTTATTTAATCCCAGGTTTAGAAGATGCTTTAGAAGGCCATCAAGTTAATGATAAATTTGAAGTCAGTGTTGATGCTGAACAAGCCTATGGCCCTCGTAATGATGAATACGTACAGAGTGTACAGAAAGAACTTTTACAAGGAGTCGAAGAGCTTACTGTTGGCACACAGTTACGTGCAACTACCGATGACGGTGAGCAAACGGTTATCGTTATTGATATAACTGATGATGTCGTCACTGTAGATGGTAATCACCCATTAGCTGGCCTAGATTTAAAATTTGATGTCGAAATTTTAGAAGTGCGTGAAGCGACTGCTGAAGAACTTCAGCATGGTCACATCCATGCAGAAGGTGAATCTTGTGGTGGTAACCACTAAGTAGGAATAAAAACGTTAATACTGCAAAACTATTCGTGGTTGAGAGCAGTAAAATTACAAAAAGGTTAGCATATTGCTAGCCTTTTTTGTTCTAAGGATTGAATAAAATATAGCCCCTATATCGAGTTACATTTTTTTACGAATAAGCGCAATTTAGCCATTGCTTTTTTGTCTCTGAAGGAGGAGTATGAAGGTGAAGATAACAAAAGAGGTAAGACTATGAAGATTAAAATTTCTGGACACCATGTTGAAATCACTGACGGTATTAAACAGTCTCTAAAAAACAAACTGTCTAAAATATCTAAGCATTATCCAACACTTATGACTATCGACTCAACAATCACAGTAGAGCCTCACCAACAAAAGCTCGAAGTAACCACCCTTTACGAAGGGGTAAAAGTTACGGTAAATGCTTCCGATAAACAACTGTATGTTGCCATAGCTAAAGCAGCAAAAAAACTACAAGTGGCGCTGGCTCGTCGTAAAGGCGTATTAACAGCAAAAATCAATAAAAAGTATAATGTTAAGCAATCAGACCTTTATCAACTCGCTTAACTTTCATCTTATAACCAGTTAAAAAACAGCTAACGTTTACCTAAGCGATACCTAACAAAAAGCGGCAAGTATTTTAATACTTACCGCTTTTTTAATTTGTGCTTTTTAATAAAATTAAATTAACAAATACTCTGCCTGATCTTATTCAGGTTCATAATCTAAGTTAGCCGACAACCAACGCTCTGCTTGTTCTATTGTCATGCCTTTACGTGCAGCATAATCAAGTACCTGGTCTTTCGCTAGTTTTGCAACAGCAAAGTACTTTGATTCTGGATGAGAGAAATACCAACCACTTACCGCAGCACCTGGCCACATGGCATAACTTGAGGTTAAGTCCATATCGATGTTTTCTTTCACATTGAGCAATTCCCACAACAAACCTTTTTCAGTATGCTCAGGACACGCTGGATAACCTGGCGCGGGTCGAATACCTTGATAACTTTCGCGAATTAACGCGTCATTATTGAAATCTTCATCAGGCGCAAACCCCCAATATTCTTTACGTACTTTTTCATGTAAATATTCAGCACTCGCTTCCGCTAATCGATCAGCGACCGCTTTGAGCAATATTGAGTTATACGCATCGTGGTCTGCATCATAAACCTTTACTAACTCTTCAACACCAAAACCTGCTGACACCGCAAACGCACCAACATAATCTTCAATACCTGAGTCTGATGGTGCAATATAATCGGCTAAACAGCGGTTAAACTGCCCTGCAGGTTTTTTACTTTGTTGACGTAGTTGATGAAGCCTCATTAATTTTTCACTGCGCTCTTCATCAGTATATAGCTGTATATCATCTTGGTTACTGTTCGCAGGGAACAAACCAAACACCGCTCTAGCAGATATTTTTTTATTGTTGATAACGTCATCAAGCATGGCGTTAGCATCATTAAATAAGCTGGTTGCTTCAACACCAATGACTTCATGTTTTAAAATGAGCGGATACTTACCTGACATCTGCCAGGTCATAAAAAATGGCGTCCAATCGATGTACTTTCTTACCTCTGATAAATCAATATTATCAAGTACGGTAACACCCAACTTGTTAGGCTTTTTTGGTGTATAATCGTCAAAATTAATTTTGGTGGCATTAGCACGTGCCGCTTCAAGGCTAATTAAACTTGAACGTGGGCCTTTTTTATAATGACGTTCACGTACGCGCACATATTCTTCTTGAGTACTGGCAAAGAATTTTGCTTTATGCTCGCTCGATAACAAGTTACTCACTACCGATACCGCACGAGAGGCATTAGAGACATAAACGACAGGTTCATCATATTGCGGTTCAATTTTAACCGCCGTATGTGCTTTGGAAGTAGTCGCACCACCAATTAATAAAGGCAATTTTAAGCCTGTACGTTTCATTTCTTTAGCAACATAAACCATTTCATCGAGCGATGGCGTGATCAGGCCTGATAAGCCTATAATATCAACGTTTTCTTCTTTAGCTACGCGCAAGATATCATCGCAAGAGACCATCACGCCAAGGTCGATAATTTCATAGTTATTACATTGCAGTACCACGCCAACAATGTTTTTACCGATATCATGAACATCGCCTTTTACTGTGGCAAGTAGCACCTTGCCATTGCTGCTTATTTCAGTTTTCCCTTCCTCAATAAAAGGATTTAAATAAGCAACGGCTTGTTTCATGACTCGCGCTGACTTGACTACTTGTGGTAAAAACATTTCACCGGCACCAAATAAATCACCGACGGTATTCATACCATCCATCAATGGCCCTTCAATCACATCCAACGGTTTTTCTGACGCTAAACGTGCTTCTTCGGTATCTTCAATAATAAATTCATTAATACCTTTAACTAACGCATGAGATAAACGTGCGTTAATGGGTAATTCACGCCATGACAAATCAGTTTTAGCGGTTTGTCCGCCCGCTTTACCATGGTACTCTTGCGCAATATCGAGTAAACGCTCAGTCGCGTCTTCATCACTGTTGTTAATGACATCTTCTACTGCTTGTTTGAGCTTTTCAGGTAAGTCTGAATAAATAGCGAGCTGACCAGCATTAACAATGCCCATATCCATACCATTTTTAATGGCATAATATAAAAATACCGCATGAATTGCTTCACGTACTGGGTTGTTTCCTCTAAATGAGAAAGACACATTGGAAACACCACCCGAGATCATCGCATAAGGTAGGTTTTTCTTAATATCATCTACCGCTTCGATAAAATCAACCGCGTAATTATTATGCTCTTCAATACCGGTAGCAACGGCAAAAATATTTGGATCAAAAATTATATCTTCAGGTGGATAACCAATTTCATCAACCAACATATGGTAAGCACGGTGACAAATTTCATATTTACGCTTACGAGTATCCGCTTGTCCTTCTTCATCGAACGCCATCACGATAACAGCTGCGCCATAACGGCGTAATAACTCAGCTTGTTTACGGAAGTTTTCTTCACCTTCTTTTAAGCTAATAGAATTAACAATGCCTTTACCTTGAATACACTTTAGACCCGCTTCAATGATGTCCCACTTAGAGGAGTCAATCATGATCGGCACTTTAGCAATATCAGGCTCACCAGCAATCAGGTTTAAAAAACGCACCATAGCGGTTTTTGAGTCCAACATGCCTTCATCCATGTTGATATCAATAATTTGCGCGCCATTTTCTACTTGCTGTAAAGCGACAGAAATAGCTTTATCGTAATCTTCTTCGACAATTAAGCGCTTAAACATCGCAGAGCCAGTAACGTTAGTGCGCTCTCCAACGTTAACAAACAAGCTATCTTTAGTAATAGTTAAGGCTTCTAAGCCTGAAAGACGACAAGCAATTTCACGGGGTTCAATTTTACGCGGTGTAATTTTTGCAACAACTTGTGCCATGCCACGAATATGATCTGGCGTAGTACCACAACAACCACCAATAATATTTAAAAACCCTGATTCTGCCCACTCTTGTACATGAGTGTTCATTTCATCGGCCATTAAGTCATATTCACCAAAGGCATTAGGTAAACCAGCATTTGGATGGGCAGATACCGCGGTATCACAAATTCGGCTTAATTCAGCAACGTATTGACGTAATTCAACTGGACCTAGTGCACAGTTCAAACCAAACGAAATAGGCTTAGCATGACGAAGTGAATTATAGAAAGCTTCGGTTGTTTGACCTGATAATGTACGACCTGAAGCATCAGTAATGGTACCTGAGATCATCACAGGTAAACGCTCACCCAATTGATCAAATACAGTTTCTACCGCAAATATGGCGGCTTTTGCATTTAAGGTATCGAAAATAGTTTCGATTAAAATAATATCGCTGCCACCTTCAATCAACGCCAAAGTCGATTCAATGTAGGCATCTTTTAATTCATCAAAGGTAACGTTACGAAATGCAGGGTCATTTACATCAGGAGAAATTGAACAGGTACGGTTAGTAGGTCCTAAAACGCCAGCAACAAAACGTGGACGGTCTGGGTTTTTTATTGTGTATTCATCAGCAGCTTCTCGAGCAATTTGTGCAGCGACACGGTTAATCTCAGCGCTATATTCTTCCATGTCATAGTCAGCCATGGCAATAGTAGTCGCGTTAAAGGTGTTGGTTTCAAGAATATCAGCGCCTGCTTCAAGGTATTCAAGGTGAATAGCTTTAATTACTTCTGGCTGAGTTAGCACTAACATATCGTTATTGCCTTTAACATCTGTGTGCCAGTCAGCAAAGCGCTCTGCTCTAAAGTCTTGCTCTTCAAACTTATATGCTTGGATCATAGTGCCCATAGCACCATCAAGAATCAGGATGTTTTTCGCTAGTTGCTGTTCAAACAAAGCAAATGAGGGATGTTTTTTCATTTTTCTATCCAGGGTATTAGTTATTTGACACTATACGTGGCCGCTGATTAATAGGAATTACAGCTTCAATTTTACTTATTTATCTTTCTAATTTTGCACTGATACTATCAGCATCTAACTGATAGGGTGTAATTTGATAAACATAATAATTAAGCCAGTTGGTAAACAGCAAACTGCCGTGACTCCGCCACGAACCAATAGGGTTATTATTAACATCATCACCTTGATAATAGTTGATTGGTAAATCAGTACTGGCATCTTTTTTACGATCACGTAAAAATTCTTCATGCAAGGTTGCAGTATCGTATTCTGGGTGACCTGTTAAATACACTTGACGTTTGTTTTTACTGGCAACTAAATAAACCCCGGCATCATTGGATTGCGCGAGCACATTTAATTCATCAACACCTTGATAATCAGCTAGATTAATATAGCCGTAACGTGAATGTGGCACATTAAAGCTTTCATCAAAGCCCCTTGTGAGTTCTTCTTTTTTATCCAACGGATAATGTTGATATACCCCTGAAAGCTTTTGCTGACGTAAATGGCGATTCAAACCGTAATGATGGTATAACGCAGCATGAGCAGCCCAACAAGAAAACATGGTAGAAGTGACATTTTGTTCTGCCCAATCAAAAACTTCACAAATTTTGTCCCAGTAACTCACTTCAGAATAATCTAATAACGCTAAAGGCGCGCCCGTAATAATCAAGCCATCATATTGCTTGTGTTTAATATCATCAAATAAACAATAGAAATTATCTAAGTGCTCTTTTGGCGTGTTCTTAGAAACATTTTTATGAATACGGACAAATTCAACATTGATTTGCAATGGCGTATTTGAAAGCATACGAAGAATTTGTACTTCAGTTTCAATCTTGTTTGGCATCAAGTTTAAAATGGCAACTTGCATCGGGCGAATTTCTTGATTTGCCGCTCGATGTTCTGACATGATAAAAATATTTTCATTCGCCAGTACTGAGAGTGCCGGTAATTGATCGGGGATTTTAATGGGCATAAAACATACCTTTTCTAACAAATAAGCCAACAATTAAGTTAAAGAAACAGCCTAAAATCATATTAAAACATACTAAAAAGGCTATTTTCGTATATTACTTAGATTGCTAGATATGTCAACATCTAAACGTATAGACGTCCAAACGTTTATTTATTAATAATAACTAAACGTTTTTTGTGTCTTAACCTGTTTAATAATTTACTCGCTAATGACATTGAAGCATCACTTGTTAATGACAACTTAACTATTTCCATCGAAGAAGAGTAATCTCCGGTTTAATTATTTTCAGCATTAGCAATTAAGCAATGAGCCCTGATTAAACTTAAGTAATATGTTTTGACAAATTTATTACTGATGAAAAAAATGGCGCAACCTTAACGGGTACGTTAAGGTTGCGCCATCATACTAATATTGATACTAATACTGTTTTACCAGCCTTCTTTATTTTATTGAAGTTCACCCTCTTTATCAGCAAAGTCTTTTGCTACTTGAGTAAATTCATCTGCTACGGTTAGAAAACACTCAACTAACAGTGGCTCAAAATGACTACCTTTCCCTTCAGTAATGATGCTAACCGCTTTTTCATGAGAAAAAGCGGGCTTATATACACGTTTACTAATCAAGGCATCATAAACGTCGGCAACCGCCATTAACCTAGCTGATAAAGGAATATTTTCACCTGCTAAGCCTTCTGGGTAGCCTGAGCCATCCCACTTCTCTTGATGAGAATAAGCAATTTCTTTAGCAAAAATGAGAAAGTTATCAGCCGAGTCAATTGAGGTTTCGGCGGCAGCGATAGCATCTCTCCCGTAGGTAGTATGCCGTTTCATTTCTTCAAACTCTTCGTCCGTTAGCTTACCTGGTTTGAGTAAAATACTGTCTTCAATACCTACTTTACCAATATCATGCAAAGGTGCCGATTTATAAAGTGAGGTGATAACGTCAGGCGTTAAAAATGCTTTATATTTTTCATGTTTCGCCACCTCAACTGCAAGTACTTTTACATAACGTTGTGTGCGCCGGATATGATTTCCGGTTTCAGGGTCTCTCGATTCCGCTAGTGCACCCATAGCTACCATAGCGACATCTTGGAGCTCAGACAGCTGTGAGGTTCGCTCCAATACTCGCTCTTCCAATATCTCATTTTGACGTTCGAGCATTTTTTTTGATGCTTGTAAAAGCAGGTGATTTTTAATACGTTCTTTTAAAATAGGCGGGCTAATAGGTTTAGTTATATAATCAACAGCACCAAGGGATAAGCCTTTAGTTTCATCATCTTCTTGTATTTTAGCCGTTAAGAAAATTACTGGAATATCTTTCGTTGCTTGTTGCGATTTTAATATTTGGCAAACTTCATAACCGTCCATGTCTGGCATCATAATATCCAGTAAAATTAAATCAGGCTTTTGCTTTTCAATAATCTTTAGCGCCATCTTGCCACTCAGTGCAGCTTGAACTAAGTAATCTTGTGATAAAACACCTTTTACCACGTCAATATTAGCTAATGTGTCATCTACAGCGAGAATGGTCTGCTTTTGTCCTTTAGACATACTGTGATACTCCTAGGTTTATTATTTATATTCTTTAAAATAAGAGGTTTTAATTTGGACGACCAACGCTTGTCCGGTATCAAAATCATATTGGCTTAATGCATCTCTCATTTTTTCTAATGTTTTGTATACGTTGGGCTCTATTTCAAAATCAAGCAATTCATCAACGCTGTCCACCACGGTTGAATCAAAATTATCTATTTGTTGTTCGATAATAATTAATTGCGCAAGCAGTACTTCATCATCAATCAATTTACTACCGCCTTGTTCAGCAAGTTGTTCCATTTCTTGCTCAAAGGTAATCAATAGTCGCTCTGCACTATCAAAGTCATATGTTTCAAGCGCTTGATTAAGCTCACTGGCTGTATTTGATAGGTCATCCTCATCAACAAAAGTTAAAATATTTTGCAAGACATCGCTAGCCGAAGAATCAAAACAATCAATTTTCTCTTTTAAATCGATAAATAATTTGACTATTTCCTCAGCATTGAACGATTGTTTATTTTCATGATTTTTCTGTGTTAGTTGATCATTCTCAATGGTTACGACCATTTGCGTGAGCTTAACTTCGCATGCTAAAAACAAGGCTTCTAATTCATTAACAACAAGCGCTTTGCCTTTATCCACTTTCTCACTCAGAAGTAACTCTAGTTTTTCAGCCGGTGGTACAACAAAATTAGCACCAATCGTCGCAGAAACACCTTTTAACGTATGCGCGGCTATTAAGGCTGTTTGGTAATCCTGTGTATTCACTGCCGCTCTTATGCGCGTAACAGCATCAACTTCCGAGCTTGCTACTTTTTTAAGGGTATTACGATAAGCTTTAACATTTCCTGCCATGCGAGCTAAGGCAGTATTAACATCAAATTCGGGCAGATTAGGCCGTTCAACCAAATCCCCCTCGTCATGCTCAATTTGACTTGACTTAACGTCACTTAATACTTTACCTGTTGGTTTAATCCATTGGGCTAATGTTTTATAAACATCTTGCGGATTAATGGGTTTTGGTAGATGGTCATTCATGCCTGCGGCTAGACACTTCTCTCTGTCCCCACTCATGGCATTAGCGGTCATAGCTATAATAGGTAAATTGACATTGTTTTCGTCTTTTCGTATCTCTTTTGTCGCAGTATAACCATCCATTACCGGCATTTGTATATCCATTAATACCGCATCAAAGCTTTTATTTTCAACCGTTTCTACTGCAATTTTCCCGTTAGTAGCAACAGTGACCACTAGACCCGCCATTTCAAGTAGCTCAACCGCTATTTGTTGATTAATTTCGTTATCTTCAACGAGTAATATTTCTGCACCGACAATACCTTGAGCGGATGAAATATCTAACCGACCACCTTGTATTTCCGAGTTTAAATGTTCTGCCTCTCCCATAACGCGTAAAGTTGTATCAAGTAATGTCGACGCACTTACCGGCTTAGTTATTGAACTAGCCAGCTTGATATGTTGACCATTTTTCAACATATCGTCACGATCGTAAGCCGTTACAATGACCAACTTAGGCGGTTTAGATAAAAAACCATCGCTAATTATTTTTTCACCCAATTCAATACCGTCCATCTCTGGCATTTTCCAGTCAGAAAGTACTAATTTAAACGGTTGATTATTTTGCTCTGCAAGTGTTAACTTCTCTAGTGCTTCGGCACCTGATGCTGCTAACTCAGCTTTAAAACCTAAACTTTCTGACATAGTAAAAAGTATTTCTCTAGCCGCGACACTGTCATCAACAATTAACACGGGCAAGTTAGCTAAGCTTGCTGGCGATGCTTGTATATGCACGGTATTTTCTGGAGCAAGGCCAAAGGTTGCCGTAAAGTAAAATACACTGCCTTCGCCACTGGTGCTTTCAACCCAAATTTCACCCTGCATCAATTCAGTTAACGTTTTACTAATGGTTAACCCTAAACCGGTACCACCGTATTTTCTCGTTGTTGACGCATCGGCTTGGCTAAATGATTGAAATAATCGACCTAATTGATCTTCGCTCATGCCGATACCGGTATCAGATACTGAAAACTCTACCGTAACATTACTATTATCTTGTTTAATAGGTTTTGCTCTGATAACTATTTCACCTTTGTCGGTGAATTTAATCGAGTTATTTGCGAGGTTTATCAGTACTTGCCCAAGTCTCAAAGAATCACCAACCAAGTCCAGTGGCAGTTCAGGATCTAAATCAATAAGTAATTCCAGTGATTTCTCTTGGCTTTTATGTGAAATTATTTGCACAAGATGATCGATAGTATCGTTTAAATTAAATGGCACAGCCTCAAGGTCAAGTTTACCCGCTTCAATTTTAGAGAAATCTAATATATCGTTAATAATTTCCAATAATGCTTCAGCTGAACTCTGAATTTTATTGACATAATCAGCTTGTTTACGAGATAGCGTAGTTTGTAACGCAAGGTAACTCATGCCAATTATCGCGTTCATTGGTGTGCGAATTTCATGAGACATATTGGCCAAAAAGTCACTTTTAGCTTGTGTTGCTTCATCGGCTGATTTCACCGCAATTTCAAGTTGTCTGGCATTTTCTTTTTCATCGCTGATATCAATGAAGCTACCAACCAAACCTGCGGGATTATTTTTGCTGTCTTTATAACCTGTCACCCAATACAGAGTGTCGTGTAATTTTCCGTCAGAAAATGGGATTTTCATTTCCTTCTTAATGCTTTTTTGCTGAGCAATAACCTCTACATCTTCGGTTTGATACTGCAAACGATCTTCTTCAGATAGATAAGTTAAATCACTGACCGTTAAACCAATCAGGTCGCTAGACTTAACACCAAAAACTTCTTCATAGGCTTTATTAAACCCTTTAAATTTAGCTTGTGCATCTTTGTAAAACAAAGGAATCGGCACAGCGTCAATTAACAATTGCTGAAGCTGTATTTGTTCCGATAACGAGCGTGTTGCCTCTTCGGCTTCTAATTTAGCTTTATTAAGTTCTCGCTCCTTCTTTCTGCGTACTGTGGTATCTCGTACTATGCCGGTAAATATCTGCACGTTCTCAATCAAGGCAGTGCCAACAGTAACTTCAATGTCAAACAATTCTTTATCTTTCTTAAGGCCCATTAATGCAAATGACGTTTGACTTATGTCATGACTAGACTGGCTTTCCAAGAACTCTTTATGAAAAGGATTATTCATAATCACATCAATATTTTTTTGTAATACTTCATTCGCACTATAACCAAAAATTCTTTCGGCAGCAGGGCTAAACTCTTGAATAATACCTTGCTCATCAACCACAATAATACCGTCAGAGGCGGTATTAATGATGCTACGTGTTCGTTGCATATTTGTTGCTAATGCTTTGGTACGTTCATCAACCAAACCTTCTAATTCTAGATGCGAGCGCGCTAATGCCTTTGTTGCGCGTGTGCCTATTTTCAAAGTAAAGAGGGTGCCACCAAAAAGTAAAACCAATGATATTAATAAAATTGACCAAATAACATAACTGAAAATAGTGGTTACCTTAAAGGCATCAGATATATCGACCTCAGCGGCAATGCCCATATTTAAAGTATCATCCCAAACCCATGTTCCAATAACCTCTACGCCACGATAATCCCTATAACCGGTTAAGTTACTTCCTGATTTTCCTTCAGAGATATGATTGGCCATTAACGTTAATGGCCAGTCGGGGTTTTGTGGTGTAACGCCAGAGGTGTTGAATAAATTAATGCCTGGATCTCTTATTTCTATATTCAATGATGACTGAAGGTCACTTTTTAACAAGCCAATCATTTTCAATTCTTCTTCAAAGCGTACATTCGACAATAATGTTCCTGACTTATCGAGCGCATAGGTCTCAACACTTTTACCAAGACTATCTTCGGTTAATATTGATGAAAACATACCTTCGAAATCAACCTGTTTGGTAATAACGGCTATCACCTCATTATTTTCATTTACGACAGGGACGGCAAAAAACATGGTGGAAGGCATATATTTTTTGAACTTTGAGTTATCGTCAAATATTAAGGTATCAGTACGTATCGGGGGTAAAAATAAACTTTGTCCCTCAAATACTTTTTGTAATAATTCAGGGAAAGCTTGATGAATAAAGTTTTCCCTGCCAAGAGTCGAATCACGTTGAGAAGCCAAACTGAGTTTATCTGGAGAAATAACAAAGAAACCTATATTACCCAAATCTCCTTCTCTTGTTTTAAAAAACTCACGAATGTCGGACTGTAGGGGAGTGTTTTTAAGCGTCATTGAGTTTTTTGGAATAATGAGTATTTGCTCAATCAGCGTTACCAATTCTTTATTTTTTCCAAAACGCTCTAAGGTGTTAAGCTCGTATTTCATCCACGTTTGTAACCGATGCTGACTCGTCGTTAACACCGTATTTAAGTTATATTTTGTTGCTAAAACATATTGATTTATAGCATACCGTTCTGTAAAAAAAGATAAAACAATCAATAAAGTAGACAGAACTACCAAACTAATCAATACCCTTTTTTTAAAATAAGTAGAACTAAATGTTTCTGCTAAATGTTTTTCGCTGTTTTTTAGTATTAATGTACTCACAAAACTCCCGAGAACAAACAATAACACCACAACAAAAATCACTAACCAAATAAGATGCTCAATGTCGAATTTTCCATTCGACGTCATTGTTTTTTTATTTCTGGACCTTAACCACTCATTGTTTGAATTCATCAAATCACTGGCTTTAATAGAGTCAAGCCCTTTTTGTAAAATGCTTTGTAGCATTTTTTTATTTTTACTACTGAATAAATGTAAAGAAGGAGAAAAAACAACATCTTCATCTATCACTCTTAAGCCCTGAATATTATGTTGTTCAATCCAGTCATCAACCACAATTTGTGCATCCAATAATGCATCAGCATCCCCCTCTAAGACCTTATTGATAGAATCTTCAATATCTAACGTTTTGAGTATTTTCATATCGGGGTACAAGGTCTTTATTTTTTCTATCGAAGTAAAACCGGCCGGTATCGCAATAGTTGCGATTGATAAGTCTAGCTTTGATTGAAAGCGAGTATTGTTATCTCTTACATAAAACAGTTCTCTTACCATAAAAAAGGGCGTAGAAAAATGGCCGAATTCTGTACGTTCGTCAATAAAATAGGCGGATGGTAGTAAATCAATTTCATTCTGTTTAAACTGAGCTAAAATATCATTCCAACTTCCCACAATATATTCAGTTTGCAAGCCTGATTTTTCGATGATTTGATTCAGTATTTCCCCGGCAAGTCCACCAGGGCTATTGTCGTCTTTCATAAATACAATCGGCGGCCAATGTTCAATACCTACTCGTACTTTATTATTCGCTATCCAACGTTGCTCTTCTGGCGTCAATCCTAGTACGTTACCTTTAGCATTAATTGAATCTGTACGTTTTTCTATTTGTGCGATGTAGCTTTTTAAAACAGACATAAACTCGGTTTTATTTTGAAGATATTTAGCGCTATTAATAATGCTCATCGCTGTTGTTCTGTCTTTTGATTTTATCGCTTGTATTGCCTGAACCTCCATCTCGACAAGTGATTGATTAACTTGGTTCAAGTGGGTAATTAATGCGCTATCTTCTGCAAGTTGCATCGCTAATAATTTATCAATTAACTGACTAATTTTAGGTTCATATTCTGTATATCTGATCAGCCACTTTTCATCTCCTGAAAAGGCATAACTTAACACTGATGAAGTCAAAATCTCATCGTAATATTTTAACTCCATCGTCATTTGCTTTAATTGGTCTGCCGAAAGACTCACCTTTAGTTTAACTTTATCGATTGCAGTAGAGGACTGAGCAAAAGCAGACGGAGTAAATGAGGCAATGGTGAGTATAAAAGTGAGCAAACAAAGATTAGAAATAAATTTCATTGTAAAACCATAATTATTAGAATTGATGAGAAGTATTAAAAATACACATTATTAATATTGCAGATAGCCACAAGTAGCAATGGTAGCCTAATTTATTATCAAAAACTTTGACTTTTTCACTTTAAATTTCAACATTTATTTTAATTATCGGATCATAAAAAGATAAATTGGCTTCATCAGTCTTTTGAATCAATCCCCTTGTGCGTTAAGACTTTCAATTGACTCAGTGGGATGTAACTAACGCTCGGTTTTGTTAGAGTTTTGGTCTCACGTTTGTAATACAAGTTTGAGTATTGAGTTCAATCACTGGTAATTTCAACTTTAAGTGTGCGAAGAAGATAATTTCTATTGCTCAAGGCTCCTTTATTTCTTACTATGGTTAGAGACAATAACAATCAAGGAATAATAATAATGAATAAAAGTGAATTAGTAGAGAAAATCGCCGAAGGCGCTGACATTTCAAAAGCTTCAGCTGGACGTGCATTAGATAGTTTAATTGACTCTGTAACAACTGAACTAGCTGATGGTGGTACTGTAGCATTAGTTGGTTTTGGTACTTACAAAGTAAATGACCGTGCTGCTCGTACTGGTCGTAATCCTCAAACAGGTGCAGAGATCCAAATTTCTGCAGCAAAAGTACCTGCTTTTAAAGCGGGTAAAGCATTAAAAGATGCAGTGAACGTTTAAGCATGTTAGGTCACAATTGCCCCTTGATACAGAGTGTGCAATTTGTGACCGACATTTCTACTTTCTACAATCATAGCTGAGGCGCTTTGGGCAACTAAGCAATTTATACGCTACAAATCATTGACCAAAAACATCTAACGACATCCCCCCTGTGCTTTCAGTAAATTTAATCTCGACTTTCTTTTTCGGTTAATTCATTTCTCAGTATTTTCAGTAAAGTTTTCGCAACGGATTAACAGTAAAGCCATCCAAGTTTTAAAATTTAAACTGACTCTCAAAATACCAGTTATATTCAGTGAGATTGATATCTTTACCTTTGAATAAGTTGTCTTCTCTTTGGAGTAAAATAGTAATCACTAAGAAGCTAGTTATCGAAATTGGTAAGATTAAAAGATAAGTGTCTATATCTTGGGATGTCTTTAATATCGAGCTAGAGCTTACCTCAGGTAGCGAAAGGTCGTCATAAGACTTACGTTAAATATACCAGAGCGGCTATAGTAAAGGAGTTAATGGCAGTTGTTTGATCGTTACAATGAAGCAGCGTTCGTCATAAAATTTAAATAAAAAAAGCAATAACCGTCATTATTGCTTTTAAAGTATCAAGTTATGTATATATTACTCTGTTACTGCTTCTTTTTTCTCTTCAGCAGGAACCTTTTTCGATAGAAACATTGCGCGTAACTTTCCATCAACATCTTTAGCCATTTCAGGATGCTCATCTAGGTATTTTGCTGCATTCGCTTTACCTTGTCCGATACGCTCTCCATTACAGCTATACCAAGCCCCCGCTTTTTCTACAAACTCATGTTTAACGCCTAATTCAATTAACTCACCAAGATTGTTAATGCCTTCGCCGTATAATATTTGAAATTCGGCTTGCTTAAACGGTGGAGCAATTTTGTTTTTAACGACTTTAACCCGAGTTTCATTACCAACGATTTCATCACCGTTTTTAACTGCGCCAATACGACGGATATCCAAACGTACAGAAGCGTAGAATTTTAATGCATTACCACCGGTAGTCGTTTCTGGAGAACCAAACATAACACCAATTTTCATGCGAATTTGGTTGATAAAGATAAGCATGGTATTCGATTTTTTCAAATTACCCGTTAACTTACGCATCGCTTGTGACAACATACGAGCTTGCAAGCCCATATGTGAATCACCCATATCACCTTCAATTTCAGCTTTAGGCGTAAGAGCAGCAACAGAGTCGACCACAATAACGTCGATAGCACCAGAGCGCGTTAACATATCAACAATTTCTAATGCTTGCTCACCGGTATCAGGTTGCGAAATTAATAACTCATTAATATTAACGCCTAATTTTTCAGCATAAATAGGGTCGAGGGCATGTTCCGCATCAATAAATGCACAAACTTTACCATTGCGTTGTGCTTCAGCAATAACTTCTAACGTCAGTGTTGTTTTACCACTCGATTCAGGACCATAAATTTCAACGACTCGACCCATTGGTAAACCGCCAGCACCTAGTGCAATGTCCAAACCCAATGAACCAGTAGAAATAGTTTCTACATCCATAGTATTGTTATCACCAAGTTTCATGATAGACCCTTTACCAAACTGACGTTCTATTTGACTTAAGGCTGCTGATAATGCTTTTTCTTTATCGTCTTTCATTTAATACTCCGCGAATCTAAATCGCTTTTGTTTTGCTGTTTGGTTTCAATGAACCAAGTATACTGTAAGTTCGTACAGTATCAAGGTTTTTTATAATTTTTTTTATTAACCTGAAAAAACTGGATTAGGCATACTTTTAACAAGTTGAAAAATAACGGCTTTTTATAACTTAGTAACTTTATATTTTTTAAAGCAAAAAAGTTACTCCTAGTGATGTTTTCAGCTACACAGTACTTTCTCATATAGTTAACACTTTCTTTTGTCGGCTAATAATTAACGTGCTAATTTTTGCTGACCAACCTTGACTATTTGCTGCGATATTTCTTTAATCACACCTTTAACCAGTACCCAACTATGCCAGTATAATGTTTCAATCAATTCATTTTCAGGCGATAAATTAATTAACTCTCCCCTGGCTAATTCATTTGATATTTGTAACTTAGGCAATAAACAATAGGCCACACCTTGCTTGGCCAACTCAACAAAAGCTTCCGGTGAACGTATACTATGACAGTAATATTCACTAGCCGCTAAATTGAAATGTTTTGCAATATAACGTACATGCATATCATCTTTATGATCATAACTAATTGCTGGTGCCATTTTTAATGATTCGCGATTAACCCCCTTACTAAAATATTTATCTTTAAACTGTCGATTAGCAACAAGGCAATATTCCATTTGACCTAATTTAAAAGCACGATAACCTTTCAAGGGTTTTTCAATCACACTAACCGCACCAATGGCCTCACCTGTACGTAATTTATCTAAGGTTCGCTCTTCATGCTCTGTCATTAAATTTAATTCAACCAGATGATTTTGCAATACGGGTGTGATCGCTTGTATAAACCAAGTGGCAATACTGTCAGCATTAACCGCTAGAGAAACTTTAAGTGGCTTTAACGGCTTATCTGGTGACAATATTGGCGTTAGTTCATCCTCTAAGTGTTTAACTTTTTTAAAGTGATTAACTAACTGCTCACCAGCAGCGGTCAATTCAATAGGTTGACTGCGAATAAGCACAGGCTGTCCAATATATTCTTCCAAACTTTTAATACGTTGCGAAATAGCTGATTGAGAGATAAAAAGTTTATTGGCTGCTAGCTCAAAACTTTGTAAGTCTATTATCCCAGCTAATGCAGCCAATAATTTATAGTCAAAACCAACCATACAACCTCATAAGTATATCTAATGATACTTTAAATTTATTAATTATATTTATAGTAACAATCAATGCAAACTAGCGCTACTTAATCAATAGCCGCACGTAAATTTCAAAACAGACAATATAGGAGCGTAAAATGAGCTTATTAGTTTTAGCCCAAGGATTTACCTTAACAGTAAGTATGATTGTGCCTATTGGCACGCAAAACTCTATGTTGTTAACGCAAGGTATTAATAAAAACCATCATAAAATGACAGCCGCTTTATTCATGCTTTACGATGCCATTTTAATTACATTAGGAGTACTTGGTGGTAGTTTGATCTTATCAAGTAACAATCTACTATTTAATTTGTTAACTTGGGGTGGAATTGTGTTTTTGACCGGTTATGGTTTATTGTCAGTAAAAGCAGCCTTTAGCCACGCTGCAAATGATGCGACAGAGTTAATCAAGAAAAAGTCGGTTAAAGTAGTGATCTTAAGTAGTTTGGCAGTTACCTTTTTAAACCCACATGCCTATATAGATACTGTAATGGTTATTGGTAGCGTCGGTGGTCAATATAGCGGTGAGGCTAAGATCTTTTTTCTTATTGGCGCTATTTTTGGCTCTGTTGTTTGGTTTTCGTGTCTAGCAACAGGGGCTGCTAAATTATCGACACAATTAAGTAAACCCAAGGTAAAGCGCATTATTGATTTAACGATTGCCGCTATTATGTGGTTTATAGCTTGGTCACTCTTTACAACGTGGTTAGCGCGATAATATTTATTTGTGATTTAACCTGGGCCTGATAACAAGGTTCAGGTTTATCAATGTGATACTTTTGGCCATGATCCTAAGTATCACATTGATATAAACAGTCAGTGGCTTTTTCGAGAGCGCTAATAAAAAGTGCGCACTACTCGCTAGCCTTATGGCATAATTACATTTTGCCATGCTAATTTCTTATATTAAATTCAAATATGATGACCACTCCAAATCCTGATCTTTCTTCACATACACCTATGATGCGCCAATATTTAACGATAAAAGCAGAATTCCCTCATATTTTAATTTTTTATCGCATGGGAGATTTCTACGAACTATTCTTTGATGATGCTAAAAAAGCGTCTGATTTATTAGACATTTCGTTAACCGCCCGTGGAAAAACTGGTGGTAATGCCATTCCAATGGCTGGTGTTCCGTATCATGCAGTCGATAATTATCTGGTAAAATTAGTCGCCTTAGGTGAATCTGTCGCCATATGTGAACAAATTGGTGATCCTGCAACTAGCAAAGGGCCTGTTGAACGAAAAGTCGTTCGAGTGATCACACCTGGTACGGTAAGCGATGAGGCATTATTAGCTGATAAACAAGATAACCTTATCGTTGCCATTGTAGAAAATCAAAATAGACAAAAAAATGCCTCAGATCCTAATTTCGGTTTAGCTTATTTAGACATGGCCAGTGGCCGTTTTGTATTGACTGAACCGCAAACAAATGAACAATTACAAGCAGAGTTACAGCGATTATCCCCTGCTGAGTTACTCTATCCGGAAAATTTAACTGACTTTAGTTTAATTGAACAACAAAAAGGCTTACGTCGCCGCCCTGAGTGGGAGTTTGATTTAGACACTGCCAAAAAATTACTTAACGAACAATTTAAAACTAAAGAACTTAATGGTTTTGGTGTTGAAGATAAATCCCTAGGTTTATCCGCTGCCGGTTGTTTATTTCAATATGTAAAAGATACTCAGCGCACTGCACTGCCTCATATTCGTGCCATTATTAGTGAATCAGCCAATACGGGGGTCGTACTTGATGCAGCAACACGAAGGAACCTAGAGCTAAGTCAAAATTTATCAGGTGGCTTTGATAATACCCTCGCTTCAGTATTAGATAGAGCGGCTACTCCTATGGGATCGCGACTATTAAAGCGTTGGCTGCACTTTCCATTAAGAGATTTAACTGTATTAACTCATCGACAAAGCACCGTTAGCGATATTATCGATTTAGATTTACACCAGGACATTCATGCTTTACTAAAAGGTCTCGGCGATATAGAGCGCATCGTTTCTCGCATTGCCTTGCAATCGGCTAGACCGCGTGACTTTGCCCGTTTACGTAATGCGTTACAGCAGTTACCTGAGTTACAAAGAAGTTTAAGTGTTGCAAAACCAAGTTATCTGCATACCTTAGCAGAGCAAGCTAAGCCGATGCCGACACTGCAATTATTATTAGAGCGCGCTATTGTCGATAACCCTCCGGTATTGATTCGTGATGGTGGCGTTATTGCTCCTGGTTTTAATCAAGAGCTTGATGTATTAAGAGATTTAAGTGATGGTGCAACTCAATTTCTTAAAGAGCTTGAACAGCGAGAAAAAGAACGCACAGGCATCAATTCGTTAAAAGTAGGTTATAACAAGGTACATGGTTTTTTCATTGAGATGAGCCGTACAGCAGCAGTTGATGTACCTGATGATTACATTCGTCGTCAAACCTTAAAAAACAATGAACGTTTTATTACTGAAGAATTAAAGCAGCACGAACACAGAGTACTTAATGCACAAAGTCAGTTTTTGGCATTAGAAAAAAAGCTTTATCAAGAGTTGTTCACACAAACATTACCTGAATTGATACCATTGCAAATCCTTAGCCAAGCGATCGCTGAACTTGATGTATTAACGACATTTGCTGAACGAGCACTCACCTTAAACTACGTAAAGCCAAACTTAGTACTTGAACCAGGTATAAACATTGACGCTGGACGTCACGTTGTTGTTGAGCAGATGACGAAAGAAGCTTTTATTGCCAATCCTGTTTTATTAACTGAACAACGTAAAATGTTAATTATCACTGGGCCAAATATGGGTGGTAAATCTACTTATATGCGACAAACAGCACTGATTGTTTTATTGGCTCATATTGGCTGTTATGTACCCGCTGACAATGCCACTATCGGCTTAGTTGACCGTATATTTACCCGTATTGGTGCTTCTGATGATCTAGCAAGTGGTCGCTCAACATTTATGGTAGAAATGACAGAAACGGCCAATATCTTACATAATGCCACTGATAAAAGTTTAGTATTACTCGATGAGATAGGGCGAGGTACCAGTACTTACGATGGTTTATCCTTGGCTTGGGCATGCGCAGAAATGTTAGCATTAAAAACCAAAGCTTTTACTTTATTTGCCACCCACTATTTCGAGCTAACACTACTTGCTGAGGAAATTTCAAGTTTAGCCAATGTGCACCTAGATGCCATGGAACATAACGATAGCATTATTTTTATGCACGCAGTGCAAGAAGGTGCCGCCAGTAAAAGCTTTGGTTTACAGGTTGCACAATTAGCAGGTGTGCCTAAAGTAGTTATTAAACGTGCTAAACAACGTTTGACTGAACTAGAAAGCCAGCAACAATCTGGAAATATTACCTTGCAGGCTCCCGCGACAAGTGATGATTTTGAACAGTTATCATTAATGGCTGATGAGCACCCAATACTAACAAAGATCGAAGAAACTGACGTTAATGATTTAAGCCCTAAGCAGGCATTAGACTTATTGTTTGAGTTGAAATCGCGCTTATAGAATGACATTCTGGAAAACTGAAGACTCATAACATCAAAAAGCTATAAAGTTTATGACTTTATAGCTTTAGTGTTAGTTAACTCTCTTTATACAACAAGAATGTTTAAGCTTGAAATATCGCTTCGATTGACAAGTTTTGTTGTGATAAAATATCACGCAAGCGTTTTAATGCCTCAACCTGAATTTGGCGAACACGTTCGCGGGTTAAACCGATTTCACTACCAACATCCTCTAGTGTCGCGGCTTCATAACCCATTAAACCAAAACGCCTTGCTAATACTTCCCGTTGTTTAGTATTTAGCTCATTTAGCCAGTGAATAATATTATTGCTCATATCTTCAGATTGCAAATCCCCTTCGGGTCCTGAACTTTTTTCATCTGCAATAACATCCAGTAAAGCTTTATCTGAATCACCACCAAATGGGGTGTCGACGGAGGTAATACGCTCGTTCAAGCGTAACATCTTATTAACGTCGGCTACGGGTCTATCTAAATGGTCTGCAATATCTTCTGCGGTAGGTTCATGATCAAGCTTCTGAACTAATTCACGAGAGGCACGTAAATAAATATTAAGCTCTTTTACAACATGTATAGGTAAGCGGATAGTACGGGTTTGATTCATTATTGCCCGTTCAATGGTTTGGCGTATCCACCAAGTCGCATAAGTTGAAAAGCGAAAGCCTCGTTCAGGGTCAAATTTTTCGACCGCCCTGATTAAACCTAAATTACCTTCTTCGATAAGATCTAACAATGGCAAACCACGGTTATTATATCGTCTAGCAATTTTTACTACCAAACGTAAGTTACTTTCGATCATTCGTTTACGTGAGGGTTCATCACCTTTCAAAGAAAGACGTGAAAAGTAAACTTCTTCTTCTGCCGTTAATAACGGTGAAAAACCAATTTCGCTTAAATAAATTTGAGTTGCATCTAAACTAGATGAAACTTCATCTTTTGCTTTTGGTGTAGCTTCTTTTGCAGTTACAGCTTTTTTTTGTTTTTTTAATGTGACCATGCTTTTCTCCCATAGATAGCAAAGCTTAAATTTTAGATTAAATATTCACGATAACTCCGAACTTTTAGATTGATTTACTATTATTATAATTCTGTGATTTTTATAATCACTCTCATTAGGTGCTTACCTTTCGGTATTAGTATTGCTACTTACCTTCTAGGTAAATATTTTAGTGGGTCTACTGACTTACCACGAAAACGTACTTCAAAGTGAAGCATAACGGTTGACGCATCAGTGTTACCCATTTTAGCAATAACATCACCTAGCTTAATTAGCTGTTGTTCCTTTACAAGGATTTGGTCATTATGAGCATAAGCGCTAAGGTAATCGTCATTATGTTTTATAATAATCAACTTACCGTACCCTCTAAGGGCATCGCCCGCATAAACAACTCTACCATTGGCCGCCGCTCTTATTTTTGTTCCACGACTTCCCGCAATATTTACGCCTTTATTTCCTTGTAAGCGATTAGAAAAATATTCAATAATTTTGCCATTTACTGGCCACTGCCATCGTTTTATTTTCTTAGAGAAATTAGACTTTGGTAATGACTTTTGTACTATTTTATCAGTGCTTACATTTTTACCATACGCCTGCTTTTTTGTAGATGCAAGTGTCTTTTTAGTACTTTTATTAATCACTGAACTAGAGCTTTTAGTCGATTTTTTATGCAAAGTCTTATTCTTACTAGCTTTGACTGATTTTGTTGACTTTTTAGCCACTAAAAATATTTTTTGTCCTGGATAAATTTTATAAGGAGGGTATATTTTATTCAATCCAGCCAGTTGTCTAACATCAGAGTTGGCTCGCCAAGCAATCGAGTAAAGCGTCTCACCTTTCTTAACGGTATATTGGCTGCTATTTATGCTATTTTTAACTCGGTCTTTTAAGGGCACTGTACTAGATAAACCAATAACTTGCGCCGGTTTATCACGACTGGAACAGCCAAGAAGTAAGGAGAAAATCAATAGGTAAAAAGATACGTGTAGCCATTCTCTCAACACTGAATTAGGCGTAGAAAATGGCGTACAAGTAAATAGACCGCTAGTCATTAAGAATAACCAAGCTTTTTCGTTTAATTAGGTAAGTTTTATTCACTCTTTTCATCCGTTGATTACATATCCTAATAAATAGCATATTTATCCTGCAGTTATTCAAATAAGTTGACCAATGAACTTAACTATTAATTTGGCGGTGAAGTTAACGTAAAATTAAATAACCAATAATAATAGCGGCAACTAAGCCCCAGCCCAATACATCAACCCATTGGCGAAGTTTCTTTTCCATAGCATTACCTCCCCATTGAATTAGCCCCGCCACAAGGAAGAAACGCATGCCCCGACCAACAGCAGAAACAATGAAAAAAGGTAGAAAGGCCATATGTAAAAAACCGGCACTTACCGTGAATAATTTATAGGGAATAGGTGAGAAACCCGCAATAAAAATAACCCAGACCCCCCATTCATTAAACCAAGCTAAAGCGGTATCAAAACGAGCCTGATAGCCAAACTGGGTAATTAGGGGCTGAATCCAAGGTTCAAACATTAAATATCCTAAGCAATAACCAACAGCGCCCCCTAAAATTGAAGCAATAGTAGTTAAGGTTGCAAATTTCCACGCTTTTTCTGGTTTAGCCAACACCATAGGAGCGAGTAAAACATCGGGTGGAATAGGAAAAAAAATTGATTCTGCAAACGTTAATGCCGCTAAAATACGTGGCGCAAACTTATGCTCGGCCCAACGCAATGTCCACTGATACAGACGAGAAAACACTTTCACTACAATAAATCTCCAGGTACTAAGGGGACAAAACGAACTGCTTCGACTTGTTGTTCGTGAAAAGCATCCCCTTGACGCGTAATAATTTTTAGAATTTGATTTTGATCACCAACCGGTATGACTAAACGACCTCCCTCGGCAAGTTGCTCTAGTAATGCTTGTGGCACGCTGGTTGGCGCTGCGGTAACAATAATTGCAGCGAATGGAGCTTTACTTGCCCAGCCTTGCCAACCATCACCATGTTTCATTGCTATATTATGCAAGTCCATCGCCCGCGTACAGCGTTTCGCCTGCCATTGTAACGACTTAATGCGCTCAACTGAAAAAACTTTATCAGTAAGCTGAGCTAGAATAGCCGTTTGATAACCTGAGCCAGTCCCTATTTCTAAGATATTTTCAGGACGTCCCCCGGCAATAAGTAGTTCAGACATTTTAGCGACAATATAAGGCTGGGAAATAGTTTGCCCTTGCCCTATAGGAAGTGCCGTATTGTCATAAGCCTTATGTGCCAATATTTCAGGCACAAAAATATGGCGAGGCGTATTGGCGATTGCTTGCAATACTAAAGGCTGACTAATGCCTTCGGCTTGTAACTTTTGCGCAAGCAATTCACCACTACGTTTTGATTTTCCACCTATTCGGCTAGATATCATTAGATTACATCTCTATTTTAATATTACCATCATATCTCAAGCTGCATATTGAAGTATGATGACGATAAATGTTAGTCGGACAAACTTAGTTCACTAAGCCAATTTTTTATATTATCTATGCTCTCATGGGCAGTCATATCAACCGTTAAAGGCGTGACTGAAGCATAACCGTTAGCAATAGCATGAAAGTCAGTTCCTTCTCCACCATCAAGCTCCTGCCCTAATAAACCGTACCAATAGATATCACGTTGCCAAGGGTCTTGCATTTTTTGCATGCCCTCGGCTTTATGCCGATGCCCTAAACGTGTCACCTTGATACCTTTTAACTGACTCAACTCGATATCAGGCACGTTAATATTCAATATTTGGTCACTTGGTAAAGGGTGAGTTCGCAAACGATTTATTATTTTCGTGGCAACAACAGCAGCGGTTTGATAATACTGCTCATTTTGTCCAGCTAAAGACACGGCGATTGCAGGCATGCCCATGTGACGTCCTTCGGTCGCAGCAGCAACAGTACCAGAATACAAAGTATCATCACCTAAATTAGCGCCTTTATTAATGCCCGCCACCACCAAGTCAACATTATCAACTAGCTGACTAGCACCTAAGTGCACTGAATCAGTCGGAGTACCATTAACAGAAGTAAAACCGTTCTCCAACGGTTGGGCACGTAAAGGGTTAAGTAAGGTTAATGAGTTACTCGCACCACTGCAATTCCTATCTGGAGCCACCACGCTAACATCAAAATATTTATTCAATTCGTCAAACAATACTTTGATGCCCAAGGCGTGCACACCATCATCATTACTCAGTAATATTTTCATGCCTTTTTTCTCCCTATACCATTATCATGCAATAAAACGATTACGCTTCTGGATTATTACGTACGGTCATATCCCGGTAATCAAGCAATTCACGTAAAACAGTCGTTGCATAACAACCTGCGGGTAAAAAGAAGCTGACCTTAACTTGCGTAGTATTTTCTGCAGTCGGTATAACCTCTATATTGGTATCACTAATACTTAAACGCGTTCGACGACGTTCTTGTTTTAAACCAAAACGAGGTAAGCCTTGACTAAACTCTTCATTCTCTTCAGCGATACCTTGCTCCAAGTCATGGGCATCACCTTGAGTCATTAGCTCACCTGCCCCCCACATTGGCGCGGTAATATCTAGATCTTTATCAATGAAACGTTGTTGAATGCTACTTTCAAGTTCATCAAGTAAAAATACTGATTGAGTACCCGCTAACATCAGCACATCACCAACCAATAACTCATTAAACTTATTCGTATCAATACGCTTACTGATCACTTGATTAAAAATAGCTGAACGCGCGGCTGATAAGTACATACCACGTTTTTTCTTATCTTTTACTTTAGTACCTGAAAACAAAGCTAAAGCACGGTTGATATTACCACCATCAATACCGAATCTTTGCTCACCAAAATAATTTGGTACACCTTGATCTGTAATGTCATGCCAACGTTGAGTCAGTGCTTTTACATTACTTACCTCACGTAATATCAACTCAAAACGATTACCTGTCAAAGCACCTGTACGTAATTTTTTGTTATGACGCTGATACGATAAGACTTCTACGCCTTCAATAACTAAATCACTTAAATCATAAACTTGTTTACCTGGCACATGTATACCGAACCATTGTTCCGCTACTGCAAATCTATCTTTTAAACCCGCGTAAGAAACCAATTGCTCTTTCACTTTAAAGTACTTTGCTAGCTCTCTGGCAACAAACAAAGTATTAGCGCCTGTTTTACGCACATGAATATAAAGATGCTCTCCTTCACCACAAGGTAAAAAAGGCAATTGTTCAAATACTTTGAAATCGCTCATTTGGCTACGTAATAGACCTGTGGACAATGGTTTCCCATGAAAATATGCATTTTCTGCTAACATTTTTCTCTCATTAAAAGTAATTATTTCAGTGGTAACTAAGTGCTATATTTTTTGCACTTCATCTGTTGAGGGTAATGACTGTGCTACAGGCATTAGTAGCACGACACAATGAACACTAATGCCTTCTTTTCGTCCGGTATAACCTAAGCCTTCTGTCGTCGTCGCTTTAACATTAATTTGCTCTATGGCGCAATTTAAATCTTCACTCAAACAAGTACGCATTGCCAATAGATGCGGTGCCATTTTAGGTGCTTGCGCAATAATAGTAATATCCGCATTACCTAATTCAAAGCCTTTCTTTGTCATTAAAGTCACGACATGACGGAGTAATATTCGGCTGGAAATATTTTCATATTGACCATCAGTATCAGGAAAATGATTACCAATATCAGCAAGACACAAAGCACCTAAAATTGCATCACATAAGGCATGAATGGCAACATCACCATCAGAATGAGCAATAAAGCCTTGTTCAAATGGAATATCGATACCTCCAAGTACTATTGGTCCTGATCCACCAAATTTATGTACATCAAAACCATGACCTATACGCATAATTTATTCCTTAACTAAAACCATATTTTTTTGTCTATTCAGATAAAATTCAGCTAGCGCTAAATCATCAGGGTGAGTTATTTTTATATTTTCGCTGCTACCAGAGACTAGAATACTGGCAAAGCCAGCCAGCTCCATCGCAGAAGACTCATCAGTAATAAGTTGTGATTGCTTTAATGCTTGTTCAATAGCCAACATGAGTTCTGTAGTTTTATATAACTGCGGCGTTAAAGCATGCCATAACTGACTGCGTTCGACTGTTTGTTTGACCTTGTTTAGTGTCTTATTACTTGGAGCGCTCTGATTTGGAGTATCGATATTTAGAGGATCGATATTTGGAGCATCACTACTAGGAAAAATCTTACTTGGCAAACTATGCCTGGGCTCATTTGTTAACGCTGAATCGACAGAAAAACCACGTTTCATAGTATCTCGTACTGGCGAAGCCAATAAACCACCACAATTATTCCCTAGGCAAGTTTCAATAAGCTTATCTATATCCTGATGAGTTAGACACGGCCTTGCAGCATCATGCACTAATACCCAAGGATACTCTTCAGCATTAATAGCGGATAAACCGTTCAGCACAGAGTCAACACGCTCTTTACCGCCCTTAACACGAATAACCTCAGGATGGTTTACAAAATCACTCTCGGAAAAATACTGATCATTTTCACTTAATGCGATAATAACTTGCTTAATACTAGGGTGGCTAAGCAACATATTGAGCGTATGAGTTAAAATGGTTTTACCATTAATCATAAGATACTGTTTGGGGCAGTTAGCCTGCATGCGTTTGCCAACCCCTGCTGCTGGCACAATAACAATAAATTGCTTAACGTTTGTCATTTCAGCAGATCTCATCAAAAATCATCCTTACTTTTCACGCTTTCATTGCTGTTGTCAGAGTCATTCGGAATAAGACGGAAAAATGTTTCATTTTCTTTAATCATACCCAGTTCATTACGAGCTCGCTCTTCAATAGCCTCAAGGCCAAGCTTTAAATCATCGGTATCGGCATATAAAAGTTTATTACGCTGCACAAGTTTTTCATTAGCAGCAAGCTGGTGAGCAACACTTTCTTTTAGTGACAAATAATCAGGCACAGAGTTTTTACCAAACCAAAGTCGGTACTGTAATAAAGCTAAAAATATCAACAGAACGACGGTAAAAACGCGCATGGCAACCTAGAGACAAAGTAGAGTGATGAGAGTAGCTTTATTATACCTAACTCACTTCATAGATAAAGCCATAGATACTAGCTAAAAGTAGTGGCGAGTGATGAGTATAAATAGCGGAGTTATGTGTTATTACAACACCAAAGGTTTTTTAAAGTTTTGCCAGTTAATACTGCAAGACAACAATAATTCACGCAAACTAGGTATGACGGGCATTAGCTTATTGTTTCCTTGCCAACAATGTCCTGCACAAGCTGCTAACATCACTTTTTTATTCGGCTTCAGTAAACGCTTATTGCTGATATCTACGGCTTCTGTACTTTGTGTTGTTTGTGAACTTAAATAGAACCAACCACCAACATTAGTGCGTATTCTTTGCCGATCTAAGTCAAGTCTGTCAATACAATCAAGTATAATATGTTGGCCTATCTGTACAGGAACTACTAAACCCAAGCTAATATCTTCAACAAGATACCAAGAAAAAACATCGTCTATACCATTCTGTGAGTCTTGCCCAGATAAAGGTATCTGTCGGCTTTGTTTGGCAGACCAGCTGGCATTTTGACAGTCAAGATGTAAAGGTGATTTTCCTTGTAAAATAACTTGCGTCATGGAATGCGCGGTACGAGTAACATAATAAGTTAAACTTTGTAGCCGCACCTGCACAGCCTGAGCACTAACAAAGTCACCTTTGGCTAGCCGTTTTATTTCTCGTTGATAAAGACCATTGCACAACTCGGCAAAGTCATTACCATCCGTCTGTATTTGCCAAAGACTAGATTGACTCATTAGGCAAAGACACTATTTTTTTATATGTTTTCACCAATAACCTAGACATATTCTAACAATAAACAACAGGCAGAATAACCCGCACCAAATGAGCACAAAACACTTTTATCACCCGCTATTAACCCTTGTTTATTTTTATGTAAAGCAATAATGCAACCGGCAGAACTCGTATTAGCATATTCATCTAAAATAATCGGTGCCTCACTGAGCTCTGGCTCTCTACCTAGTACTTTTTTGGCGATAAAATTGTTCATATTAATGTTGGCTTGATGCAGATACAAACGCTTAATATCACCTGCGCCTAGCGCCATTTTTGTCATTTGAGAAGTAATTAAATTGGATACCATAGGTAGGACTTCTTTAAAAACTTTACGTCCTTGTTGAATAAAGAACTTATCGATATCATTAATATTATCAGGACTACAGCTATTCATATAACCGACATTGCTACGAATATTATTAGAAAATGTTGTTATTGGCTGTTCACTAATTATTTTAAAAACATGCTCAGCGTTGGCGGTACTTTCATCTTCAATAATTGAAGCGGTGGCAACATCCCCAAAAATAAAGTGGCTATCCCTATCTCGATAATTAATTTGTGGTGATAATATTTCAGGGTTAATAACTAAAACTGTTTTGGCTGTTCCGCTACGGATAGCATTAGCGGCATTTATAATTCCAAAAGTGGCCGCAGAACAAGCCACTAACATATCAAAGCCCCAGCCGTTACAACCGAGAGCATTTTGTATTTCAATGGCTATTGCAGGATAAGAGCGTTGGGTATAAGCACAGGCTACAATGATCAAATCAATATCTTCAGCAGTTTTATTGGCTGCAGTCATCGCTTCTTTGGCCGCTGCTACACCTATTTCGGCTTGCATAGATAATTGATCATTATCACGTTCAGTAAAGCGTGGTGACATAATATCAACATTTAAGATATCTTCTTTCGCCATCACATAACGACTTTTAATACCTGACGCTTTTTCGATAAAAGCACTATCAGAAGGTGATAAAGCTTTAATTTTACCTGCACTGATCTCTTGGCTATGGCTAAGATTAAACTTTTCTACATATTGATTAAAACACTCAACTAATTCATCATTAGAAATACTTTGCTCTGGGGTATATAAACCGGTGCCGCTAATAACTACTGCCATAATAAATCTCTCTGCCTAAATTCATTTAATATATAAATGTTAAATACGATTTCAGTCTATTTTATTTTCCACTCAATGTCGATTTATCCAACATGCCCCTTACTTTAATAGAATGGGTATTCAGGAGAATAAGCTCCGGCATTCTCTGATAAGCTACACCCATGTAGTGTCCTTACCGAAATCAATAACGACGCATGTAAGCCTTTACCTTTTATAGGTACTCTCCCTTTGGGAGTTTATTAGTGTCATTCGTATAAGCACTAACGTTCGGCATTCCAACTAAATAAATAAGCACCTAACGATAAAAACACGCCACTCATGATCAACAAAACATTCACATGATAACTAATATCTGCAAGTGATGCTCCTTCAGTAATCACTGCCCTTGCCCCTGAGACCAAGTGTGTCAGAGGTAAAAAGTCAGCCACTATTTTCAATGCCTGTGGTGCACCTTCAAGACTAAACCAAACACCAGAAAGCATCATCATCGGCCAAGAAGTTAAGTTTAACAAACCACCAATGAGCTCTTCACTTTTACTGCGACTAGCAACAAGTAATCCCAACGAAATCAAGCAGAATGCACCTAAAGCACCAATAACAATGAGGTCAAAATAACTACCTAACATGAAAAAGTCGAAAAACACATTACAACCGCTGTACACAACCGTCGACATAAACATCACAATAAACAAGCGTGATAATAATTGTGCTGAAACAAACTCAAATGCCGTTAATGGAGTCGCTTTTAAACGTTTCAACACCGAATTTTTACGATAACGGACAATGACATAACCAACACCAAACAGGCAACTGAACATCATATTCATACCTAAAATACCCGGTAAAACCCAATCAACATAACGTATGCTTTCGCCGCTACTTTGCAAACGCGTATAAGTTGTCGAGACTAACTCTTTGGTTACTCGCTGATTTTCTTGAGATTGTAATGCTAGATGTTGATCTGGTTGTTGGCCAAGCTGTTGACCAAGGAAAAGTTTCTCAATCAAATAACTCTTGCTTGATTGCTCATTCACCCAATATCGTTGAGAGTCATAATCAATCAATAAATCGATACTGTGCCGACTTAGCTTAGCTTTGGCTTTTTCAAGATCGACATAATCAATGAAGTCTACATAACGCAGTTGACTAAAAGCTTTTTGATCTAGTGTTATCGATTGATTTCCTGTCGTTGTTAACACACCGACCTTGTAAGCCGACCGGCCATCACCAGAGAAAATAAAAGAAAAACCAACTAATAACAACACAGGGAAAAAAAGATTCCAGCCAAGAGAAGATCTATCACGGAAAAACTCAATACTTCGTGCCTTAAATACCGCAAAAAAACGTTTGAAATTCATATAACTTCCATTAACTTTAGTAAACCTAAGTTTATGCTTGTAAAGAGTGCCCTGTCAGCTTTAAAAACAAGTCATCTAAATTAGCAGACTTAACATGTAAACCATTCAGTGAGACTTCATTTTTCATTAATAGCGACAAGGTATGTTCAACATTTTTGCTTTTAATCTCTACTCTATCGTTCAATACTTTCCAAGCTTGCTCTGTTACTAAGTGTTGTTTTACTTGTTCACTAGGTAAATAAATGAACACCTCTTCAAAGTGTTTATTTAATAGCTGATGCGGTGTTCCTGATTCAATAATTTTCCCTTGCTCCATAATAACAATATCATCACAAAGCTGTTCAGCTTCATCCATATAATGTGTGGTGAGAACAATCGTTTTATTTTGCGCTTTAATATTTTTTATCAATTGCCAAAAGTTGCGTCGTGCATGTGGATCTAAACCTGTAGTTGGCTCATCAAGAAAAATGATCTGAGGATCATTGATTAGCGCCAGCGCAAGTAATAACCTTTGCCTTTGTCCACCTGATAAAAGACGATTATCACGATTTAAAAAATCACTTAGATCACATAGGCTTATAAGTTCTTCTTGCTCAATAGTTCTTTGGTAAAAAGAAGCAAATAGATTCAGCGTTTCTTTTACCGTTAAAAAGTCTTGTAATGCGGTATGCTGAAATTGAATACCTATTGTTTGTGCTGTATTTCGGTCAACTTTTTTTCCTTGATACAATACTTGCCCCGAACTTGGTGAAATAATGCCTTCCATTATCTCTATAGTGGTTGTTTTACCTGCTCCATTTGGACCAAGCAAGCCAAAACAATGTCCTGTTTCAACCTCAAAACTCACATTATCTACAGCACAAACATCTTTATACTGTTTAATTAACTTTTCGACGGTAATGGCTGAGCTCATTTTTGATCTTCCTTAGCGATAACCTTTAGCTGTTGCTGAACATAATCTTTTAAGTTCAGCTCTAACATTTTTTTACCCGTGTATGAATATCGCTGACACAATTCATCAAGACTATGTTTTTGCAATAAACGGTTAATCAATGCAAGTAAGGCCGGGTTTGATTCAAGTTTTCTATCAACTGATAACAAGTGTTTAAGCCATAAAGACAAACTATAAGCACAGTTACTATATAAACGCTGCCCTTGAGCATAAGCATCTACATTAGCTAAATCGAACGATGTTAGTATGCTTAGTTTACTTTGGCTGCTCTCTTTCAGTATTAACAAAACTAAACTAGCACTTAGTTCTTTGTATTCGTCGGCAAGTAAAAAATCAAAACTACGGAAGAACTCATCATTAAGTTGTGTAACTTGACAGTTAAGGCTCGTATTCATTGCTTTCAATACCATAACAGAGTGCTCACCACTGGCTTTATCTTTAGTAAAACCAATACGAGCTATCTGCATACCAGCCTTTAACCAAAAGGATAATAGTTGCGTGTTAACACCAAAACTAGCGCCAATAAAATCAATTCTCTGTTTGTGTGCTAACTGCTCGATATGTGTCAATAATAGAGCACCTAGGCCCTGTTGTTGTAGCTGAGGGTGCACAGCAATGCGCATAATACGAAGATATGAATAATTGAATGCCTGTTCAAAACCACAATGCGTTAATAATGACTGGGGCAAAAAGTGATTTTTCAAACGACGCTGACCATTTTTAATCGCATCAACATCCTCGACACAACCTTCACTCAGCAACAAAGCGACAGCAAGAACATTAAAATCGCAGCTGACACCACCCGCTTTTATCAAACAAACCAACTGCACATTAGGGTTATCAAGTAACATTTGAACGTCGCTTGGTTTAGTTTGATAATGTGCCGTCACAAGTATTGAAAAAACTTGCTGCAACAAGCGCTCATCCGCAAGAAGATCTGCCGCCGTAAACACTTCAAATGATAAGACTGATAAATCAACTGGTTCGTTATTATTCAAACTTATGTTTTCTAGTTCACAATTTAATAAACACGTATTAAAAATAAACTGTTCCAGAGGGTCGCCAAGGCGCCAACGTATCGGCTCATTAATATGCAAAGCATGCCAATGAGGATAAAGATCATTTAAAATTTTCTGGAATTTTAACGTAAAGCCTCTACCTGCACCTTCATAACCGTGCACTGTGCTTGAAAAGACTATACGATGGTAAACACTTAATAATTGCTTGAGCAAATAGACAGGAATAGCGGCGGCTTCATCAACAAGCAGTAAACTTGCTTTTGGTTGATGTTTAAGTAATTGATCAACTGGCACAAATTCAATACAACTCTTTGCATAAAAAAAACGGTTATTTTGACGTGATAAATCAGGCAAGCTAATAACTAACTGACTAAAGAACACAGTTAAAGACTGGCTATCTGGGGCGGTAATAATAATATGCAGCGGATTCTCCGCGCGTGCATTGATCAATAATTGCGCGCAGGCAATAGCCAATGCTGAAGATTTTCCTCTGCCGCGATCTGCAGTTAAAACTAACGGGCGTTTTCTATGGCCTGTTACTACTTTTTCAATGGCTTTTACCGCAAGTAGCTGCTCAGACGTCGCACAGGAATAGGCTAAATATTCATTATGGTTAATCGGCTCTTTAGACAGATGTTTCTCGCTTGTTCCACCAGGGTTTTTCACGGGTAATTGTGTAGCCGATTCAGTGATTAATGCATGTGATGGCATGTTATTAAGAAGAGTAAAAAAGCGTCGAACAAACTGGCTTTGTTCTTTTTTCAATTCCAATTCAGGTATAACAACAAAGAGTATACCGCCAGCTTTTAAAGTGCCAGATAGAGCGGCAAGTGCATCAATACGAAATTGGCTATCGGCAAAAATAACATTATTACTTTCACTACCTAGTTTGTCACGAAAACGTTTCGCCGATACAGTAGCAGGGAAGAACTCACTATCGCCATAAATGATAAAGGTATCATCAATTTTGGACAGTTTTTTTTTAGGGACAAAAACTGTCCTCTTTAATAAGCCTAATGCCCATATTTCACGACCAGACAACACCACTAAGCGTCGTTCATTAAGTAAAAGCGCTTGTTCGGAAAAGGATTTTAGCCATGAATGAAAATATTTAGCTTGCATATTATTTTGTAAAAACCATTTTTTAATCTAAGCTATATAAATGAAATAAGTCTATCTAATCTAAAGAACATTAGCTATGTCATTTTAATTTAACTTTAGCTGAATTATAACTTTGTCTACTTGATATTTAGCGTATAGGTCAGAGTGAAAATTAATACCTTAGAATATAAGTGGTTATTTTAGTAAAAATCATTATAAACTTTGCTTAACTTGACCTAGATCAATATAGTAATACGAACATAAAAATAAAATAAATATAGTTTTTGACTGAACAAACGAGAGCATTATGAATCAAGCAACATCTCCTGAACAACAAAAAAAGCATGAGCGAAATACCTTTATTTTTCTAGCTGTTTTTTTAGCGCCAATTTTATCAGTAATAATCGTTGCTGGTTTTGGTTTTTCTGTGTGGATCAGTCAATTATTATTGGGTCCACCGAGCGCATAACTCCTTGCCTACTCATAACAATAAAGTTGTGGAACGTTTAGCCGATCCCTCAAAGAGACGTTTTTTTCGTGGCCGAATTAAAACCAAACAAGAAATACGTTTACCTTGGGTGATTAATGAAGCGGTGTTTACCTCTGGTTGCACACAATGCCAAGACTGCATAAGCAGTTGTGAAAGCAATATTATTGTCAAAGATGAAGATGGTTTTCCAAAAATCGACTTTGACCAAGGTGAATGTACTTTTTGCAATAAATGTATAGAAGCATGTGAACAGCCATTATTTTCAGGGTTATTTCCAACAGACGTAACTGAAGACTCTACTGGAAATAATACCGACAAGGCCTGGCCTGTCACCTTGGAAATTAGTGATAAATGTTTAGCTAAAAATAATATTTATTGTCAAAGTTGCCGTGATGAATGTGAAACTAGCGTAATTAAATTTAATTACCTTAATTCAAGCATTCCGCAACCGAGTTTAAATGACCTTGACTGTACGCAGTGTGGCGCATGTATCAAAAGTTGTCCACAAGATGCCATAGCATTTACATTCGAACCAACAGAAAAATAATCTATATCACGAGAAATTATGACAGATAAAAAAGACAATCGCCCTTCTGAATATCATGTAGCTAGTCTCGTTGCCTCGCCAATATTGGCACAATTGGATGAAGTGAAAGCGGTTATTACTGCTGTTGAAGGTGCTGAAATTCATGCAGTCAGCGATGAAGGTAAAATAGTTTTCACTGTTGAAGGTACTGGATTTAAAGATCTTGACAAAAAAATAGATATTATAAGAGTTCATAAAGGCATACTTAATTTATCACCTGTCTATCATCAGGTCCTAGATGAAGAGCAAGAAAAGAAGCTTGCTGAAAGTGATAAAACTGAAGTTTTAAGCCATCAAATAACATCAGAAAATTAGTTTTAGAAAACAAGTATAAAAAACATAACCACTTATTTAAAATCGAATCAAAATTATCAAAAGGAAGGTGACATTATGACAATTAATCGCCGAGAATTTATTAAAGCAAATGCCGTTGCTGCTGCTGCTGCTGTTGCCGGAGTATCTGTTCCTGCAGTTGCTTCAAATTTAATCACCAGCTCTGATATTACTAAACTCAAGTGGGATAAAGCTGCTTGTCGTTTTTGTGGTACTGGCTGTAGTGTTAACGTGGGTGTAATGGATGGCAAAGTTGTTGCCACCCATGGTGATATTAAATCACCAGTAAACAAAGGGCTTAGCTGTGTAAAAGGTTACTTCCTTTCAAAAATCATGTACGGCAAAGACAGATTAACTACGCCACTACTTCGTATGACCAACGGTAAATACGATAAAGAAGGTGAGTTCACGCCAATTTCTTGGGATCAAGCGTTCAATGTAATGGCTGAAAAAGCGAATGATGCGTTGAAAAAAGATGGTCCAGAAGCACTTGGTATGTTTGGTTCAGGTCAATGGACAGTACAAGAAGGCTACGCAGCTTCAAAACTGATGAAAGCCGGTTTCCGTACTAACAATATTGATCCGAACGCTCGTCACTGTATGGCATCTGCTGTTGGTGGCTTTATGCGTACCTTTGGTATCGATGAACCTATGGGTTGTTACGATGATTTAGAAGCTGCTGATGCCTTTGTATTATGGGGCTCAAACATGGCAGAAATGCATCCTATTTTATGGACGCGTTTAACTGATCGTCGTTTAAGTGCACCCCATGTAAAAGTTGCAGTATTATCAACTTTTGAGCACAGAAGTTTCGATTTAGCCGATAACGGCATGATCTTCACACCACAAACAGATTTAGCAATTTTAAACTATATAGCTCACTACATCATTAAAACTGATCGTGTAAATAAAGATTTTGTTAACAAACATACTAACTTTAGAATCGGTCAAACGGACATTGGTTACGGTCTTCGTCCTGAGCATCCGCTAGAGCAAAAAGCTAAAAATAACGATAAAACTGCTGGTAGTTCTAAGCCAATTGATTTTGATGAATACGCAAAATTTGTTAGCACGTATACTGTAGAATACACGTCAAAACTTTCGGGTGTTCCTGAGCACAAATTAGAAGCGCTTGCTGAAATGTATGCTGATCCAAAAGTGAAAGTAACCTCCTTCTGGACTATGGGCTTTAACCAACATACTCGTGGTGTTTGGGCCAACAACTTGGTTTATAACATTCACTTATTAACCGGTAAAATCTCAACCCCTGGTAACAGCCCGTTTTCATTAACAGGTCAACCTTCAGCATGTGGTACTGCCCGTGAAGTAGGTACTTTCTCACATCGTTTACCTGCCGATATGGTTGTTAAAAACCCTAAACATCGAGCTATTGCTGAGAAAATATGGGATTTACCTGAAGGTACTATTCCTCCAAAACCTGGTTACCATGCAGTTTTACAAAACCGTATGCTTAAAGATGGTAAGTTAAACTTCTATTGGGTGCAGTGTAATAACAACATGCAAGCTGCCGCCAACATCAATGAAGAAGCTTACCCTGGTTACCGTAATCCAAAAAACTTTATCGTAGTATCTGACCCGTACCCTACAGTTACCGCACAGGCAGCTGACTTAATTTTACCAACAGCAATGTGGGTAGAAAAAGAAGGTGTTTATGGTAATGCTGAACGTCGTACACAATCATGGTACCAAATGGTTGAAGCACCGACAGGCGCCAAGTCTGATTTATGGCAGTTAGTTGAGTTCTCTAAACGCTTTAAAATCGAAGATGTTTGGCCTGAAGAACTTATCGCTAAGAAGCCTGATGTACGTGGTAAAACATTATTTGATGTACTTTATAAAGACTCTTCTGTTGGTAAATTCCCTCTTACTGAGGTACCAGAAGATCGTCTAAACGATGAGTCTCGTGATTTTGGTTTCTATATTCAAAAAGGTTTATTTGAAGAGTATGCTAGCTTTGGCCGCGGTCATGCGCATGATCTAGCTCCTTATGATAGATACCATAAAGAGCGTGGTTTACGCTGGCCAGTAGTTAACGGTAAAGAAACTAAATGGCGCTTTAAAGAAGGCTCTGATCCTTATTGTAAACCTGGCAGTGGTTGGGATTTCTACGGAAAACCTGATGGCAGAGCTATTATTTTTGCTCTCCCTTACGAGCCTGCAGCCGAGTCTCCGGATGAAGAATACGACTTATGGTTATCAACAGGTCGTGTATTAGAGCATTGGCATTCCGGTTCAATGACACAACGTGTACCTGAGCTATACAAAGCAATGCCTGATGCTTTAGTTTATATGCATCCAGATGACGCTAAAAAACGTAATATGCGTCGTGGCGATTTAGTGAAGCTTATTTCTCGTCGTGGTGAAGTTCAAACACGTGTAGAAACGAGAGGCCGTAATAAGCCGCCTATTGGTTTAGTTTATATGCCTTGGTTTGATGCAAGTCGTTTAGTTAACAAAGTCACTTTAGATGCCACAGATCCGTTATCGAAAGAAACAGATTATAAAAAATGTGCTATCAAAATTGTTAAAGTTTAGGAGTCTGACATGAAAAATTTAAATCTAGCAGTAATTGCCAGTTTAATGGTACTAACGGTATCACCAATGCTGTACTCTCTAAATGCCAATGCTGCTGATAAAGAAACTGTTAACTCTGTGGCGACGCTTCGGGATGCAACTCCTATCGATGTGCAAAAAGAGCCAAATAGAATTCCTAAAGTTGTAAATAAGGATATCAAACAGGGTCGAAACTACCCAATGCAGCCACCTGTTATACCTCACACTACGCGTAGCTATGAGGTAAACAAGAACAACAACAAATGTATGTCTTGTCATTCACGTCATCGCACGGAAAAATCACAAGCACCTATGGTTAGTGTGACGCATTACATGAACCGTGATGGTAACTTTCTAGCTGAAATATCACCACGTCGTTATTTCTGTAACCAGTGTCATGTCACCCAGCTTGATGCTAAACCATTAGTGGAGAATACTTTCATTGATATGCACAGTTTAATGAAACAAAAAACCACTAACGCTAAAGAGCATTAGGAGCCGCCATGAAAAATTTATTAATGCATATGAGCTTGGCACAACAAAAAACGCCATCAACTCAGGCTAAAGAGCACTAGGAGTCGCCATGAAAAATTTATTAATGCATATGAGCTTGGCAGAACAAAAAACGCCCTCAACTCAGACTAAAGAGCACTAGGAGTCGCCATGAAAAATTTATTAATGCATATGAGCTTGGCAGAACAAAAAACGCCCTCAACTCAGACTAAAGAGCACTAGGAGTCGCCATGAAAAATTTATTAATGATTGGTTGGAAAACACTAAGAAGACCTAGTGGTTACTATAGTTTAGGTGCTTTGGTTATTGGTGGCTTTATTGCTGGCATTATCTTCTGGGGTGGTTTCAATACCGCCTTAGAAGTTACCAATACTGAAGAGTTTTGTATTTCCTGTCATGAAATGGAAAACAATGTTTATGAAGAGTTAAAAACGACTATTCACTTTTCTAATCGCTCAGGTGTGAGAGCTACATGTCCTGATTGTCATGTGCCACATAACTGGACGAGTAAGATTGCTCGTAAGATGCAAGCTTCAAAAGAAGTATGGGGCGCTATTTTTGGCACCATTAATACTCGTGAAAAATTTTTAGTGCATCGTAAACGTTTAGCACAAAATGAATGGGATCGTTTAAAGGCCAATGACTCTTTAGAGTGTCGTAACTGCCATAACTTCGATTATATGGATTTTACTGAGCAAAGTGAACGTGCTTCATACCAGCATTCTACTGCGTTAGCGAGTGGTGAAAAAACCTGTATCGATTGTCATAAAGGTATTGCGCATCAACTACCTGATATGAAAGGTGTTGAGGGGTGGTAATCGCTACTTAACCTAAATAATATTAATGAAAACCAGTGCTTGTCGCTGGTTTTTTATTGCCAGTAATTAAGCATTAACTTTAAAACTAAACTTTAAAAAACTATCAGATAAAATTGTGAGGTTATCGTTTTAAAATAATTAGATTCAATCTGCAATTAAACCACTTGTAGTCATAGGTAATATTTTTGATTTATTTTGTAAAGAGGCATTGAAAATAGCAAAGTTCTTACCTATGTTAATCAATATACTTTGAAATATTTTATCAATTAGCAGTAAAAAGGTAGAACCAATGGTAAGCGATATAGACGATAATTTCCTCGAAGGATCAAATGAAAGTAATACAGATGAATCGAGTGAAAGCAATCCCGGAAAAGCTAACTCTTTGGCAGAGAAAAGAATACTAGAGCAAGCGCAAAAAAATCTACTTGCCCGCAAACGTATAGATGAATTAAGAGAAAAGAAACGTCTTAAAGAGATGCTTGATGATAGCGAAGACTGGTAGAGACAGTTAAATTAGAGCAAGTACTTTTATTGTCAGCTCTTGTATTAACAATAAAAAGGCCTAAAATACTAGTTCCCTTAAGTACTATTACTTTTTAAAACATGACATTATTCGAAAAAATTCGTTGCTTATTGACCTTTGGTCAAGGTGTTGCTTTACCCCTACCTGAAATCCCTAAAAACAGCACTCCGTTGCCCTTATTTACTCAATGGTTTGATGATGCCAATAAATCAGGGATTTTATTACCTGAAGCGGTATCTGTCAGTACTTGCGGCTCTGACGGACAGCCTAGTTCACGCATGGTATTATTAAAAAGCTTTGATGAAAAAGGTTTTATTTTTTTCACTAACTACGGTAGTAAAAAAAGTCATGAGTTAGCAGAAAATAGTAAAGTAGCCTTATTATTTCATTGGAATGTTTTACAACGTCAAATACGTATTGAAGGCACGGTTGAAAAAGTAACAGCACAAGAGTCAGCTGACTACTTCCATAGCAGAGATAGAGGCAGTCAAATCGGTGCTTGGGCATCAAAACAAAGCACAAAATTAAGCCATGACAATGAATTAATTGAACGTATGACACATTTTGAAAAAGAGTTTGCTAAAGGTGAAGTGCCACACCCAGAATTTTGGGGCGGTTGGCGAGTTAGACCTCAGTATATAGAATTTTGGCAAGGTCGTGTAAATCGTTTACACGACAGAGTTTGCTTTGAAAAAGAAGATGAAAACTGGGTTAAACATAAGTTACACCCTTAAGACTATACTACAAAAGGGTAGAACCTATAAACTAAGCCCCCCCCCTCTAAACTAAGCATTACCCTTTAAACTTTAGGCTTTATACAGTGTGGTTTATTACTGTTTTGATAATATTTTTCAGATATTGACAAATGCTTACTCAGCTGTCTAATGCGAGTTTCATTCGACGGGTGAGTAGACATAAACTCTGCAGGGGCTGACTGGCCAGATTTAGCACTTACTGCTGCCATATTTTGCCAAAGTTTAATACTCGCTTTAGGATCAAAACCTGACCGAGCCATAAGGTCCTGGCCGATAATATCCGCTTCACTTTCATGGGCACGCCCGTAAGGCATAATTATACCGTATTGTAGCCCAACTCCTAACCCTGCCATCCACAAACCTTTATTTTCCAAATCAGTCATACCGACAGCAACTGTGGCAGCAGCCATGCCCATGTTCTGCAGTTTGCTTGCTGATAGGCGTTCATTTGAATGATGCTCGATGACATGACCCACTTCGTGACCAATAATCGCCCCGAGTTGATCTTGGTTTTCGGTAACATTCAAAATACCGCTATAAACGCCAATTTTTCCTCCAGGTAAAGCAAAAGCATTCACTTGTTTTGAATCAAAAACCACCACTTCCCATGCTCCTTTGTGAGCTGATTTAGCGACATTATCAGTAATTGATTTTGCAACACATTGAACAAAATCATTTGTGGCTTTATCCTTACTTATTGGGGTGCTTTTTTTCATGTCCTCAAAAGAAGAGGCGCCCATTTGGTTTAGCTCAGTATCTGAAAATAACATTACTTGTTTTCTTCCCGTGGTCGAAGTAGAACAAGCAGTAAGAACAAACAAAGCTAAAGAGGTAATAACTAACCTTTGAGTAAATAATTTTTTTATCATAAATAAATTTTCATCAAAAAATAACACATTAATAATATGACACTGATCTTAGCATTACACATTACATAATTACACATTACATATGGGATAATTATATGAAGTATATTAGACAAGCATAAATCACAGACATAAAAAAACCGAGCTTAGCTCGGTTTCTATTATTAAGTAACACAGTTAGACCGCTAAATATGTTCCAATATTAAGTCCCTACAAGTGCTAACAATACGCCCGCCGCAACTGCGGAGCCAAGTACGCCGGCAACATTAGGTCCCATTGCATGCATAAGTAGAAAATTATGAGGGTTAGCCTCTAAGCCAACCTTATTTGCGACTCTTGCTGCCATGGGTACTGCTGAAACACCTGCAGCACCAATTAATGGATTAATAGGGACTTTGGATAATTTATTCATGGTTTTAGCCATGATAACTCCTGATGCCGTACCAATTGAAAAAGCGACTGCGCCTAAAGCAAGAATACCTAAAGTCTCAACATTTAGAAATGCTTCTGCACTGAGTTTAGAGCCAACACCTAAACCTAAAAAGATCGTCGTAATGTTAATTAGCTCGTTCTGAGCAGTACTACTTAATCTGTCGACTACGCCTGATTCTCGCATCAGGTTTCCTAAACAAAACATGCCAACGAGTGGTGTAGCTGCCGGTAAAAAGAAAATCGTCATTAACAAGACGCCTAAGGGAAAGACAATCTTTTCAATTTTAGTCACTGAACGCAATTGCGCCATTTCAATTTTACGTTCGTCTTCTGTCGTTAATGCTCTCATTATTGGCGGCTGAATAATAGGAACTAGTGCCATATATGAATAGGCAGCCACAGCAATTGCCCCTAATAACTCAGGCGCTAACTTGGATGCTAAAAATATAGCCGTTGGGCCATCAGCGCCACCAATAATAGCAATCGCAGAAGCATCTTTAAGCGTAAACTCTATACCTGGAACATAATTTAAGGCAATTGCACCAAACAAAGTAGCAAATATACCAAACTGAGCTGCGGCACCTAAAAGTAACGTTTTAGGATTGGCAATCAATGCGCCAAAATCAGTCATAGCACCAACGCCCATAAAGATAATTAAAGGAAAAATTCCCGTATCGATACCTGCGTAGTAAATATAATGTAATAAACCGCCAACCTCAGAAAACCCCGCTACAGGGATATTAGTTAATATTGCACCAAACCCCATAGGCAATAGCAATAACGGCTCAAAATTTCGAGCTATGGCGAGATAAAGTAGACCGCAACCTACCAGCATCATGACAACTTGGCCTAACTCGAAGTTAGCTAAGCCAGTTGAAAACCATAATTTAATTAACGAATCCATATTATCTCCTATGAAAAGCTAAGCAAGGCATCACCAACGGCAACAGAATCACCCTCTTTGGTGAAGAGCGAAACAATTTCACCCGAGGTAACGGCGCGAATCTCAGTCTCCATTTTCATCGCTTCCATGATGATAACCACATCACCCGCCTCAACATAATCTCCTTCATCAACTAATACTTTAAAAATATTACCTGCTAGTGGAGCATTTAACGTTTCTTCAGCAGAGATAGAAGTCGATTGTTTCATCGCATCGTCTCCGGCTGGATGCGTGATATCCTCAATAGAGCCACCTGGAGCAACAACAACAGCATAAACCTTACCATCCACACTAACATCGTAACTTTCAGGAGAATCGTCTGAATTTGACGCTGAGCTCTTCTGTGGTTTTTTACTTGACTTAGTTGGGATCGGTTCAAAAGCACTTGGGTTATTACGGTTTTCTAAAAATTTCAAACCAATCTGTGGGAACAGTGCATAAGTTAATACATCATCTATCATCTCATCAGCTAGTTTAATGCCTTTATCTTTTGCCAATACCTGTAATTCTTGTGACAACTTATCTACTTCAGGGTCTAACAAATCAGCAGGGCGACAAGTAATCACTTCTTTACCGTCTAGCACTCTTGCTTGTAGTTCAGCATTAACTGGTGCAGCTGTAGCGCCATACTCGCCCTTTAATACACCGGCAGTTTCTTTGGTAATAGATTTGTAACGTTCGCCTGTTAAAATATTAAGAACAGCCTGTGTACCAACAATTTGCGATGTAGGAGTAACTAATGGAATATAACCTAGATCTTTGCGAACTTTAGGGATCTCAGTTAATACTTCATCAAACTTGTCAGCTGCACCTTGCTCTTTTAGTTGGTTCTCCATATTAGTTAACATGCCACCTGGCACTTGCGCCGTTAAAATTCGCGCATCAACACCTTTTAAACTACCTTCAAATTCAGCATACTTTTCTCTAACGCCACGAAAGTAAGCCGCAACCTCAGCCATTTTTGCAATATTTAATCCGCTATCACGAGAGGTTCCTTCAACAATTGCAGCAATAGTTTCTGTTGGTGAATGACCGTATGTCATGCTCATTGATGATATTGCGGTATCGATCACATCAATATCACTGTCAATCGCTTTCATTTGCGTAGCAACACTTAAACCCGTAGTTGCATGGCAATGTAGAGCAATAGGCAGTGAAACCGTTTCTTTTAGTTTACTAATTAACTCAGCCGCATCATAAGGTTTTAATAAACCTGACATATCTTTAATACATAGGGAGTGTGCCCCCATATCTTCAAGTTGCTTAGCCATTGTTAACCAACCGTTTAGATTGTGAACAGGACTCTCGGTATAACTTAAAGTGCCTTGTGCATGTGCACCCACTTTTACTGCAGCTTTAATTGAAGTTTGTAAGTTACGTACGTCATTCATCGCATCAAAGATTCGAAAAACATCAACACCATTAATGTGAGCACGCTCAACAAATTTTTCCACTACATCATCAGCATAATGGCGATAGCCTAAAATATTTTGACCGCGAAATAACATTTGCTGCTTGGTATTTGGCATCGCTTTTTTCAATTCACGAATACGGTGCCAAGGATCTTCACCTAAATATCGGATACAAGAATCAAATGTAGCCCCGCCCCATGACTCAATTGACCAATACCCAACTTCATCAAGCGTAGCAGCGATTGGCAGCATGTCTTCTAAACGAAGTCGAGTTGCTAAAATAGACTGATGTCCATCTCTTAAAACAACTTCCGTAATTCCTAATGGCTTACTCATGTTAATGCCCTTCTTATATTTTTGGTGATGAATGTGATGTAGGTTCTGAACGCTCTGCTCGATAACGAGCAACCGCACTACTTATAGCGGCAACAATTGCGGGAGAAACATCACCACTTGCTGCTTTTTTATTTTTACCACGATTATTCGAACGTGCGGACTTTTTGATAATGGGATCAGGAAAGCGAATGGCAAGTTTTGCTAGTACAGTATTAATAAATATTATTAATAGGCCTAAGAATACAAAAACAAAAACCATTCCCGCTAACATCAGTGTGCCGGCTTCTAAAAACTCTTGCTGCATGTTGTCCATATTTTACTCGTTTATATTTTTCTTATAATTAGAATAATCACTCCAATACCTAAAAAGCAAACAATTTTTGAGCGTTTCAGAAAAATAATTTCACGTCAAGGCTGAAAAGAGTGAATATTCACTCTTTTTTGATAAATATGCATGCAATTTCGCATATTTTAATATTGTATACATTATTACTTTAATGAATATCAGCTATAGGAGCAAATAAGAGTGAAAGATATACAATATCCAACAAGGGGCGATTTATGCAAAATTCAAGCATAAAACTGCAAAAACCATACGAAGAGTTACCACTAATCTAACGTAATCAATAACAAAATTAGCTCATATCAAACAAAGTTTCAAGAAAATCATCTTGGTAAACAGTAAAAATTAAATATCACCTAAAAATAGATAGCAGCCCTCTTAGTAACCCCCTCTTCGACAAAAAAAACAAAAACAAAACATAGCCCAGCACCAAATAAAAAACATATTTATTGACTAGCATCACGTCTTTTTCCGGGGAGATTGAATACTTTATCTATCACCTAAGCTTGCTCTTGATTTGTAGTGCCATAGAGATTCATCCCAGTGATAAAAATCATAATTACACTATTAAACTTTATGTAAAACGTACTGCACGCCCTTAAAAATAACGATTATGGTATTGAGCTTATTGAGGGCTACTTAGTAGGTCACATTATAATTTATAGAAAAATAACTATATTGAACACAGCAACTTAACGGCACCATGCCTCAGTCATCAATTTTCTTAATTATCGGTAGATTTCAGATTTATAAAAAAGAACAAAAGCTGGTTTTTATAAATTTACCTGCGAAGCAAAGTCGTGGGCGCGGCAGGAGTCGAACCTTCGACCGCAAATGGATTCGGTCGTAGCCAACTAGCTATTTAATCTAAAGCTATCCAGCTGACCTAAACACCTACGGTATGAAAGCCCCTTAACTATGCTCGAGCTAATAAAATAAATTTTAGTATATTTCAGATATAAAAAAACCTAGCAAAAGCTAGGTTTTTTTATAACTACTTACGCAGTAAAGGTGGTGGGCGCGGCAGGAGTCGAACCTGCGACCGCAAATGGATTTGGTCGTAGCCAACTAGCTATTTAATCTAAAGCTATCCAGCTGACCTAAACACCTACAGTATGAAAGCCCCTTAACTATGCTCGAGCTAATAAAATAGATTTTAGTATATTCCAGACATAAAAAAACCTAGCAAAAGCTAGGTTTTTTTATAACTACTTACGTAGTAAAGGTGGTGGGCGCGGCAGGAGTCGAACCTGCGACCGCCTGGTTCGTAGCCAGGTACTCTATCCAGCTGAGCTACGCGCCCAAAGTTTAAATTTTATCCAGCTTTAACAATAGCTGCTCTTCATTATTTTATCACTTGAAGAAAGTGGTGGGCGTGGCAGGAGTCGAACCTGCGACCGCCTGGTTCGTAGCCAGGTACTCTATCCAGCTGAGCTACACGCCCGTATTCTGAGATTGTATTTTACATCGATTCTCTTTCGATACACATCCATTACTTACCTAGGTAAAAATGGCGGAGAGGGAGAGATTCGAACTCTCGAACGGATTTAAAGCCGTTACTCCCTTAGCAGGGGAGCGCCTTCGGCCACTCGGCCACCTCTCCATTTACTTTTTCTTTTTACTTCATCATTGTTGAGTTCTAAATGCACATAAAATGCACTTCAGATAAAAGACCCTATCCAGTTGCAAACTAGATACCCCTTTAACAGGTAAGTGCCTTTGGCCATTTGACCGCCTCTCCAATGGGTGCGAATAATAATGGATCTCAAAAATAAGTCAAACAATTTTTAGCATAAAGTTGGCTTTTATTTATGAATTAGTGCTGTTTGCTGACAATTCAGTCAATAACGTGATTTTTTAATCATTATGCTGTCAGTTATTAGCTAAATCATACCAATGAAATATTAAGGTGTTATGTCTTTTCATCCGAAAATTGACCTTAAATTGATGAACCTTAAATTACACACATAAAAAAACACCAACAATTGTGGTGTTTTTTATAGATAACTTAAATATAAAACCCTAAAGCGTTATATTTGATTACCTGAGGTTTCAGTATCGCCCTTTTCAGCTTGTATACGCATATAAATTTCTTCACGATGTACTGAAATTTCTTTTGGCGCATTAACACCTATTCTTACCTGATTTCCTTTAACGCCCAAAACAGTTACGGTAACTTCGTCACCGATCATTAAAGTCTCGCCTACGCGTCGTGTTAATATAAGCATGATCTCTTCCTTTTCTTAAAATGAAACTCACTAAATAAATATATATAAGCTAGTAATATATTAGAGTAGTCTGCTTTTTATTCCGTTCACTATTAAGTAATAGTAAAGTTTAGTTAAAAAGTCATTGTTCATAACAAAACTCATCTCCGATGTAATTTTGTTATGAGACTGAATCTTAGCAAAGTTGCTATAGCTATGAATACATTTATAGCGCCTTTTTGACCTAAAAGCTGTGATTAATTGTACTTACCTTGTACATTTTTGTACATTTTTACAATTTATAGAAAATCAAGACTGATTTACTATTTTTTATATAAAAAAGGGAGCATATGCTCCCTCTTTATCACAATTATAATTTGTCTATAAATTAAGCTAGTTTTTCGACTAACCAGCTTTCAACACTTGCTAATGCACTGGTTATATTTTCAGGCTGGGAACCACCTGCTTGTGCCATGTCAGGACGACCTCCACCTTTACCACCAACTTGCAGAGCAACCATATTAACAAGTTCACCTGCCTTCACACGGCCAACTAAGTCTTTTGTTACCCCAGCAATCAAGCCGACTTTACTATCATTAGCTGTCGCTAACATAATAACGCCAGATTGCATTTTATTCTTTAATTCATCAACCATACCGCGTAAAGCTTTAGTTTCTACACCATTTAAATCGGAAATAAGTACTTTAACCCCCTTAATATCAATAGTGCTACTCAATAAATCGGAGCCTGCTTGGGCTGCCAAAGCTTGCTTTAACTGGGTAATTTCTTTTTCTAAAGATTTAGAACGCGTAATAAGTTGCTCAACCTTGTTACCTACGCTGGCAATATCACTTTTGACTAATGAAGCAACATTATTTAAACAAGCAGATTGCTGATTAATATAATCTAAAGCGCCAGTCGCTGTGACAGCTTCAATTCGACGTACTCCTGCAGCAATACCTGATTCCGATACTATTTTTAATAAACCGATATCACCCGTACGGTTTACATGCACACCACCACAAAGTTCAATTGAAAAATCACCTAACGTAACGACGCGTACTTCATCGTCATATTTTTCACCAAATAAAGCCATTGCGCCTTTTTCTTTGGCTTCTTCTATATACATAGATTCAGTTTCTTTGGCATGATTACGACGAATTTCATCATTAACCATTTGTTCAACATCATGCAGTTCTTGTGTCGTAACGCCTTCGAAATGAGAGAAGTCAAAACGTAATTTATCGCTATCACATAATGAGCCTTTCTGCGCAACATGATCGCCTAAAACTTGACGAAGTGCCGCATGTAATAAATGTGTAGCCGTATGGTTTTTAACAATTGCCGCACGGCGTTCAATATTAATTTCAGCTTTAACACGACGGTTCAAGCCCATATCAGTTTTAGCTATACCTTTATGAGCAAAGGCGTTACCCAGTTTAATGGTATCTTCTACTTCAAACACACCACCGTCAAGATGCAACAAACCACTATCACCTACTTGACCACCTGATTCAGCATAAAAAGGGCTGTGATCTAAAATGACAATACCGTGCTCACCTGCGTGTAATTCACTAACGGCTTCCTGCTCTTGGTTATTAAAGAGCTCTACAATGGTGGCTGAGTATGAATCATTGTCATAACCTTTAAAGGCTGTTTTGTGATCCGACTTCAATTGTTGGTTGTAATCAGTACCAAACTTACTTGCTTGTTGTGCCCGCTCTCGTTGCAGTCCCATGGCAACATCGAAACCATTACGGTCGATATTTAATTGACGTTCTCGGGCGATATCAGCAGTAAGATCAGCAGGAAAACCATAGGTATCGTATAATTTAAATACGTCATCACCTTTAATAGTATCGCCAGTTAAATTAGCAAGAATATCTTCAAGTAAAATCATACCGCGATCTAATGTGCGGCCAAACTGCTCTTCTTCAATACGTAGTAACTTTTCAATAATCGCTTGCTGCTGAACTAGCTCTGGGTATGCTTCCCCCATTTGTTCAATTAAAGAAGCAACCAGTTTATGAAAGAAAAAACCTTTCGCTTCTAACTTGTGGCCATGACGAATAGCACGACGAATAATACGACGTAATACGTAACCACGCCCTTCATTTGATGGTACAACGCCATCGACAATCAAAAAGCTACAAGAACGAATATGATCACTAATAACACGTAATGATTTATTATCAAGGTCATTACAATCGAGCAAATTAGCCGTGTCTTTGATTAACGCTTGAAAAATATCAATTTCATAGTTGCTATGTACATCTTGCATGATCGCTGAAATACGCTCCAGCCCCATACCAGTATCAATTGAAGGGTTAGGTAGAGGCTCCATGACACCGTCAGCTTGACGGTTAAATTGCATGAAAACTATGTTCCAAATTTCAATGAAACGATCACCGTCTTCATCTGGCGAGCCTGGAGGGCCACCAAAAATATCTTCACCATGATCGTAGAATATTTCAGAGCATGGACCACAAGGCCCTGTATCACCCATAGACCAGAAGTTATCCGATTCATACTTTTTATCAGGCGATTTATCACCAATACGAATAATTTTATCTTCAGGTACACCAATTTCATCTTTCCAATAAGAAAAAGCTTCCTCGTCCGTTGCATAAACGGTCACTAAAAGTTTTTCTTTGGGTAGCCCTAACACACCAGTTAAAAACTCCCAGGCATAACTAATTGCATCGTTTTTAAAATAATCACCAAAACTAAAATTACCCAACATTTCAAAAAAGGTATGGTGACGAGCTGTATAACCAACATTTTCTAAATCATTATGTTTACCGCCAGCTCTTACACAACGCTGGGCTGAAGTTGCACGTGTATAACTACGTTTTTCGGCACCCAAGAATACATCCTTAAATGGCACCATACCGGCGTTAGTAAATAATAACGTGGCATCGTTACCTGGTACTAATGAGCTGCTTTTTACTATTTGATGTTGTTTGGTGGCATAGAAATCTAAAAATGCCTGACGGACTTCGGCGGTGCTTTTAATCATGAGATACTCTACAAATCGATTTAGGGTCTATTTCGGGTCAATGTTCATATATTACCGCCATTATTTCATCAATTGAAAAACCACGGTAATGTAAAAAATTATTTTGTTGGTTTGCTCTTTTTAACGGCTTTTTTTAATAAACGTTTCATTACTATTATCAGTAATGTTTGTATTTATACCAAAACACTTATTATACGCAAGCTCGGCTTGAAGATACCAATCAATTTCACAACTTTCACTCAAAATTTGAATGATTGTTACACAAAGCCCCTGTTGTTCAAGTTCATTCTCAATATAATAGCAAGCATAACCTCGTTTACCTGAGAATTACAACGACTGCTAACAGAGCATTCTCCACGTAAATAGTTATTCACAAACACAATGTCGATTACTTTCTCAATACCTGTTTTAGAATTCGCGCAGCGTTAACTTTTGTATTAAAACAATTCTAGAACGTTCACGCTCTGCCCGTAGGCCGATAACGAAATGTTAAACGACTTATCTAATTGTTTTAATCATCTAAATTTAAATTAGGAAATAGCTACTTTGGCTGTATCATTGACTATAAACAAGGTAAAGAGAGTTGTTGATTATTAACATCAGCCTCCTCATCAAGAGAGTCGGCAAACCCCAAGGTTAAACCAACTAACCGAATACTACGGCCATTACCGCGCGCCATGGCTTTAGGCAATAATTGATTAAACAAGGCTACTTGGCAAGTATGACTCTGCTGTTCAACAGTCGTTTGATCAAAGTCACTAAACTTTAGTTTGATGCCTTGACGAACAATCTTTCTTTGCTTGTGTGGCTCTAGACGGGTTAATAACTTTGAATATAAAGACTCGATTACTGCTAAGCACTCCTTTTCGGAGCCAATATCTTCTGCCAAGGTTGTTTCAATGGCTAATGACTTTCGCTGCCGACTCACCTCCAATTCACGATTATCAACACCATGCGATTTTAAATAAAGGCTACTAGCAAACTTACCCACTATATTTTGTAATTCTCTAATATTTGATCCACGAATATCTGCACACGTTTGATAACCATAACGCTTCAGTTTTTCAAAGGTTTTTGGTCCGATACCTGGTATTTTTTTTAAAGAGAGTAATTCAACAAATGAGCTAACTTTTTCAGGGGAAACGACAAATTGACCATTAGGTTTATTTTCATCACTCGCAATTTTAGCAATAAATTTATTAGGTGCAATGCCCGCGGAAGCAGTTAAATTGAGCTCTTTATATATATCAGCTCTAATTTGTTCAGCAATAAGTGTCGCACTGCCCTGAAAAATAACGGAGTCCGTAACGTCTAAATATGCCTCATCTAGTGATAAAGGTTCGATTAAGTCAGTATAACGGGAAAAGATTTGCCGAATATGTTGTGATGTTTCCTTATAAACGTCCATGCGACACTGAACAATTTTAAGTTCAGGGCATAATTGTCTCGCTTTAATAGCAGGCATTGCAGCACGAACACCAAAAGTCCTTGCTTGATAATTGCAAGTACATAAGACACTGCGCGGGCCATCGCCTCCAACCGCTAAAGGAATATCACGATACTCAGGAAAATCACGCATTTCAACAGCGGCGTAGAAGCAATCCATATCCACATGAATTATTTTTTTCTGGCGAGTCATAACTCAAATAACCTATCAACAAAATGATCAGTTGCATAAAAATACAACCACAGGGAGTACTGTATAAAATAACAGTCTACCTGTTTTATTGATAATGGCAAGTAAGCTAAGGATTACCTTTAGGGCTTAACAATATAAGGATTTACCGGATAGCATTCAACGTTGGTGATAGTACGCTAACTAAAGCATCTATGTGATCATCACGATCATTAAGCGCAGCGATATAATGGTATTCTTTCCCGCCAGATTTCATGAATATTTCACGGTTCTCTGATTCTAATTCTTCAAGGGTTTCTAAACAATCACTACTAAAAGCAGGACTCATTATAGCGATATGTTTTACACCTTGTTTAGGTAAGTTTTCTAACATCTCGTCTGTATATGGCTGCAACCACTGCGCTTTACCAAAACGTGATTGAAAAGTGCAGATGACTTCATCTTCATCAAAGCCTAGTTCAGTTGTACATAAAGTTTTTTTCAATAAGATCGTTGTTTCCATACAAAAATCATAATAGGGATCGCCCCACTGACGAAACATCTCAGGCATACCATGATAAGAAAGAATCAATTTGTCTGGTTTGCCATATTTGGCAACATGCCCAATTACCGTAGAAGCTAAGGCTTTAATATACAGAGGGTTATCATGGTAAGTATTTAAAAAATGTAGTGCAGGAATGTACCGCCACTGCTGTAATTCTGTGCTTACGGCATCAAAAGTAGAAGCAGTGGTGGGTCCTGCATATTGTGGATATAAGGGTAATACCACTATATTATCCACGCCCTGTTGTTGAAATTTTTTCAATACACTAGCAATAGAGGGATTACCATAACGCATAGCAAAATCAACCACGGTATCATCGCCATATTCAGCTTTGAGTTTATCCTTAATTTTAGCCGTTTGTGCTTTAGTATTGGTAAGTAAAGGAGCGCCCTGTTTTGTCCATATGCTTTGATACAACTTAGCTGACTTTGCAGGACGAACAATTAAAATTATGCCGTATAAAATAATAAGCCAGATAATGCGAGGGATTTCAACAACGCGCGGATCGGACAAAAACTCACGTAAATAACGGCGTAATGCACTCGTATTAGGCTCATCAGGTGAGCCTAGATTAGTTAATAACACCGCCGTTTTCACTTGGTTTACACTACTAGATGTTTTAGCGCTAAAGCGAGATTTCATTATTCACCTATTTTCACTTATTCTTCTATGACACTTCAGATATTAAGCAAGTTACTCAACAATGCTATCAACAAGTAGATTAACCGTTTTGGTATTATTCACTGCAATATTTTTTATTTCAGCTTGATAATCCCCCGGTTTAATACCAACACCACCCAACTTAGAGGCAATAGCAAATATATGAACCTGCTCAACGCTAGCTAAGTTGTTTTGTGCGCTCATTGCTTGGCTATTATTTAATACCACTACGGTAGGTAAATCACTGGCCTTAATTTTAACAGCGGCTAACGGCATACGTTTACCATTGGTAGGAATGGCATAAACAAAAACAGTTCGATCGTCACCTTGCGCCAATAATTCAGCGATATCAGCAGAAAGACTGACATTCACTTTTAATTGTGGGCCACTAATCTCATCCTGCTTACCTGCTTCTGTTTGCGCTTGCATTCCTATTTGAGGATTATTTAAACGAGCCTTTGCTTCCGTCACTGCTTCTTGTAATGCCGTAATATTAACGCCGTCTTTGCCCGAATCAATAACACGTTGCCAATAAGTAATCGCCGTTTGATAGTTTGCTTCAATAAAATTATGCATACCTAATAAGATATTAGTTGAAGCATCATTTATATCTAAAGTTAGCGCTCGATCAATAATTGCCTGTATTTCAGGGGTGATTTGTTGGTTATTACCATAATAACTCGCTTGTGCTATAGCCCCCAATAGATCGGCATGTTCTCCTTCAACACGAATGACTTGTTCGAAAGCCTTAATAGCGCCATCAAAATCGCCCATCATCACTAAAGTTTGACCTAAATTATACCAAGCTTCACTATTATCAGGGTTAGTACTTGTTTCTTGCTTTAATTGTTCAATATAAGCAAGTGCCTCTTGTTGACGTTGTTTTTGCTCTTGTTCTGCGCCCATCTGTTGTTGCTGCGCGTGGTTTGCTGGCATTTGTTTTACTTGCACAATTTGCTGATAACTACCTTGTTTATCGTAAAGAGCAATACTAAAAACAACAATGAATAAGGTTAAGCTGATTGGCCATAAGATCGAAAAATATTGTTTAGCTTTTCCTGCACTTACCGTTACCGCTTGGTCACTGACGTTTTGTTGTTCAATATCCTGTAAAAGCGTTTTATCTAACTCTGCCAATAAATATTGGTAACTTTCTTCATCGACACCACCTTCAGCATAATCTTTTTCTATCTCTTTTTTATGCTCATGATAGAGACGAATATTGGTTTCATCACGTAAATTGTCATTGCCAGCTAATGTTTGCTTACTTTGTTTAAAGAAAGGTCGCCATACAATGAACAATAACAGAATTAAAAATACGAGGCTTATTACTATAAATTCCATAATGGGTATCTACTACTCTTTTTCAGTTAACTATCTTTAAGGAAACGTTTAAGTTTATCTTGTTGTTCGGCATTCAACGTTAAATCTTTATCATCGACAGGTTTGCGACGAACAATAACAATAACAATGACGAAGCCAATTAAAATTAATGCTATAGGGCCAAACCATAAAATATAGGTTACTGCTGATACGCGTGGGCGATATAAAACATATTCACCATAACGCTCTACCATAAAATTAACAATTTCACTGTCTGCTTTGCCTTGTTGCAATAAGTCATAAAGCTCATTACGCAAATCAGCAGCGATAGGCGAATTAGAGTCTGCTAGATTTTGGTTCTGACATTTAGGACAACGTAACTCTTTACTTAATGCTTGAAAGCGAATTTTGGTTACTTCATCATTAAATTCAAAGGTTTCAACAGGGCTTGCCACACTAGTATTAGCATAAAAAAACATCGCTAATACCGTGATAATACTTATCATTAATTTCATTTTACTTTCCCTGTTCTCTTTCTTTAATAAGCATAGCAATCAGTGGTTCAAACTCTTTACGCCATACTCGTGTATCAATCGCACCCGCAAAACGTTTGCGAATAATGCCGTGATGGTCAATAACAAACGTTTCTGGCGCACCATAAACACCAAGATTTAAACCTAATGTGCCTGTGTCATCAAAAATTGAAAATTGATAAGGATCTTTATAATGTTTTAACCACTGTTGGGCTGCATTACGCTCATCTTTATAATTTAAACCATAGAGCTTAACTTGCATGTTCTTGGCAATATCAACTAAATAAGGGTGTTCATACTTACAGGTTGGACACCAAGTTGCCCAAACATTCAGTAAAACGATATCCCCTACCAAGTCTGATTTTGTGACTATTTTTTCATTATTATTTAATGTACTTAATGAAAAGTCAGGCATAGTTTTACCCACAAGAGCTGACGGCATATCTTGTGGGTTTAATGACAAGCTACGATATAACACGATACCTAATATAATCACTAAAATAAGCGGTAAAAATCGAATCAATTTAGCCATGATTTATACCTCAGATGTTTTAGCGGAAGTAATAACATTAGTCAACGGGTCAGCCGCAACCGATTTACTGGCAAGTGCTGCTTTTTTTTTAACGCGATAACGTTTATCAAGCATGGATAAGATACCACCAATACTCATAAATATAGCACCAAGCCAAATCCAACGAATAAACGGTTTATAATGTACTCTAATCTGCCATGCACCACCGGGTAGAGGATCACCAAGCGCAACATAAACATCTCGAAATAAGCCGGGATCAATACCCGCTTCGGTCATTCCCATCGTTTGTACACGATAAGTACGACGTTCAGGTTTTAATAACGTAACAAAGTCACTTTCGCCCGATCCCTTAACTTTATAGATATTGATTTGTCCTTGTTCAGCACTATAGTTTGGACCTTCAACATGTTTAACGCCGTTAAATTCAACTTCATAGCCGGAAATAGTTACCTTTTCATGCAGTGCCATTTTAATATTCGTTTCACTTTCATAACTCGATACTATGGTGACACCGACAATAGTTATAGCGATACCGGCATGAGCAACGGCCATACCTAAATGACTAACACTTAACTTACCTGATGCTTTCAATTGGTTGCGTACTTCTTTTATTACGACCAAAAAGACCCAAGTAGCTAAAATAATACCCATTGCTACTAAGGCATTGAATTCACCACCATAAACAACAGGGAATAAAAGCCCAAAAGAAATACTAAATATAGAAGGTTTAAATAAGTGCTTGCGTAACTCACCTTTTTTAGCCTTTTTCCAGCGAATTAATGGCCCAATACCCATGATGACAAAAAGAATGCTCATGATAGGGATAAATACCGCATTAAAATACGGAGGTCCAACAGAAATTTTCCCATACCCTAACGCATCAACCAACAGTGGATACAAGGTACCTAACAACACTGTCATTGTGGCGATAACAAGAATAATATTGCAAAGCAATAATGCCGTTTCTCTTGAATAAAAAGCGAAACGAGAAAAACTAGCAACCGTATTTGCACGAATAGCATAAAGTGTTAACGAACCGCCCATGGCTATGGCTAACAGCACTAAAATAAAGATACCTCGCCCAGGATCGGCAGCAAAAGAATGCACCGAGGTAATCACCCCTGAACGTACCAAAAAAGTACCTAACAAGCTTAAACCAAAAGCAAAGATAGCTAATAATATTGTCCAGTTCCTAAACGTACCACGCTTTTCTGTCACCGCTAATGAATGAATAAGCGCAGTACCAATAAGCCAAGGCATAAAGGAGGCATTTTCAACTGGATCCCAAAACCACCAACCACCCCAACCAAGTTCGTAGTAAGCCCACCAACTACCAAGAGCAATACCCATTGTTAGAAACATCCAAGCACCAACAGTCCAAGGTCGTGACCAACGAGCCCAAGCCGCATCCATTTTACCTGCCATTAAAGCAGCAACCGCAAAAGCAAAAGCAACAGCAAAGCCAACATATCCAAGATATAGCAATGGTGGATGAATGATCAAACCGACATCTTGCAGCATTGGGTTTAAGTCTCTACCTTCTGCTGGCACCATCGGCCATAAGCGTTCAAACGGATTTGAAGTTAATAAGGTAAAAGCGATAAAACCAACACCTATCATGCCCATTACAGCTAAAACGCGCGCAATAAACTCTTCTTCTATACCATCTGAGAATTTCGCGACAGCAGCAGTCCAAGCGGTAAGTGAAAATACCCACAACAATAAGGAGCCTTCATGCCCTCCCCATACCGCACTAATTTTAAAATAATAAGGCAAGTGAGTATTAGAGTGGCTAGCAATATACTTTACAGAAAAATCGTCAACGACAAAGCTATAAGCAAGAATGACAAGACTCAAGCTGGTAAAGGCAAACATGCCCGCTGTTAATGGTTTAGCATAACCAACCAATTTTTTAAACGAGCTTTGCTGTTTGCTTTGCACACCTACAAGAGGAATAATGCTTAAACAAATAGCAAAAGCCAATGCTACAATAAGGGCTAGGTGACCAAGCTCAGGAATGAGGTCTGGGTTCATTTACTTCTCCGCTCTTCTTTTTAATCCGCGCTAGTTTAGCACTTTATTAGGGTAAATATTAATGTAAATTAACGCGATATAATGTTTCATAATGTTACATTTTCATCGCGCCATGCTAATTGCGGTTATGGTATGATATTGTCAAAAGTGATTACACGATCCATATCAACGATTCCCTGACAAAGCTAAGTTAAAATAATGCTTGTTACATTCACTACGTATAAACCTATTGATAAGACTTATAAACTTTGACTTCATTGGCTAAAAAAACTTCTTCGGAATCTACCTCAGAACAAACAACAGCGCAAAGACCAGCATTGATCAGTGCTAATAAGCTCATTTGCATTAGAGAAGAACGTTTATTATTTGACGACTTATCATTTTCAATTCATGCCGGTGAAATAGTGCAAGTAGAAGGACCCAATGGCTCAGGAAAAACCAGCTTATTACGTATTTTATCTGGATTATCACAACCCTACGACGGCCAAGTATTTTTTAAAGAACAAATAATCAGTCGCTGCCGTGAAGAATTTCAACAAAACTTACTTTACTTCGGCCATTTAGCCGGCGTTAAAGGCGAAATGACAGCACAAGAAAATTTAAACTTTAATCTAGCATTGCATGGTAATAATACCAACAACAGCAGCGATTACTTAGCTGTAGTTAACCTGCTAGGTTTTGAAGACAGTTTAGCTTCCCATTTAAGTGCAGGACAACATAGACGCATCGCATTAGCACGTTTATATCAAAGCCAAGCACCTATTTGGATTTTAGATGAGCCTTTTACCGCTATCGATAAACAGGGGGTTGCTAGTTTAGAGCAGTTATTTATTGAACATACTAAGCGAGGTGGCTGCGTTATATTAACGACCCACCAAGATTTGATAACTATTGATAACAAAAAAGTAAAAAAAATCACCTTGGATTACCATAGCGATGACTGCCTACATGATTACCAAGAAAAGAAATGTGACAACCGTGACCTTGATGACATGCGGAATAACAAACAATGACATTGAATTCACATAATAGTGCTACAACCTTTGAAAATGCAGATATTATGATAACACAAAGAAAAAAACTCTCTTATCGGCATGCTTTTATGTTGGTACTAAAGCGGGATCTTACTATTGCCATGCGTCATCGTGACGATATTATTAACCCCTTATTGTTTTTTGTTATTGTTATTACGCTTTTTCCATTAGGGATTGGGCCTGAAGCACAAACGTTAAGCCGTATTGCTCCCGGCATTATCTGGGTAGCAGCATTATTGGCAACCCTGCTGTCATTAGACCGGCTCTTTAAATCAGACCACCATGATGGTTCATTAGAGCAAATGTTATTAAGCCCACACCCAATATTTGTATTAGTATTGGCCAAAATATTCGCTCATTGGCTTATTACAGGCTTGCCACTTATTTTTATTGCACCATTATTAGCCGTGTTATTACATTTAAACGAACAAAGTTATGGTGCATTAATGCTAACACTACTACTTGGCACGCCTGTATTGAGTTTATTAGGCGCAATTGGCGTAGCACTAACGGTTGGTATTAAAAAAGGAGGCGTTTTGTTGAGTTTACTTGTTTTGCCTTTATATATTCCGGTATTAATATTTGCTACTAGTGCGATAGATACTGCTGCTCTTGGCTTACCTTACAGCGGACAACTTGCTATAATTGCCGCATTATTTTTTGGTTCTTTAACACTCGCGCCATTTGCCGTTGGCGCAGCCCTAAAAGTGAGTACTAACTAATGTGGAAATGGTTACACCCTTATGCAAATCCAGAAGTGACTTATCACTTCACTAGCAAATTATTACCTTGGCTTAGCGCATTAGCTGCAATATTTTTAAGTATAGGCTTAGTTTGGGCATTATTATTTGCGCCCGCTGATTACCAACAAGGTCACAGTTTTCGAATATTTTATATCCATGTGCCTGCCGCATCACTTTCTATGGGCATTTATTTTGGTATGGCTATTGCCGCTTTTTGCAGCCTTGTTTGGCAATTTAAACTTGCCGACGCCTCTGCTGCGGCTTTAGCTCCTATAGGTGCCGTTTTTACTGCTATCGCCCTCATTACGGGTGCTGCTTGGGGTAAACCTATGTGGGGCACTTGGTGGATATGGGATGCACGTTTAACTTCAGAATTAATACTACTTTTTTTATACTTAGGTGTTATTGCACTACACAGTGCTTTTGAAGATAAAAACTTAGCCGGAAAAGCGGCAGGAATATTGACCTTAGTTGGCGTAATTAATATTCCAATCATAAAATATTCAGTTGATTGGTGGAATACACTACACCAAGGTTCAACCGTAAGTAAACTCGGAAAACCATCCATGTCATTAGATATGTTATGGCCATTCATTATTTGTTTTATTGGTTTTTCTTTATTGGTAGGCGTGATCGCTTGTTTGCGCTTTCGTAATGAAATTCTCGCTCGCAATAGTATACGTCCTTGGGTAAGAGAGTTAGTAAGCCAAAAACTAAATAACGACCACTAAAAATAATTGGAGAGCAAACAATGCAATTTAGTAGTTTTAGCGATTTTATCAATATGGGGGGTTATGGCTTTTATGTCTGGTTATCCTTTGGTGCTGCCACGCTTTTATTAACAATGTTAATTATGAGCTCTAGAGCTGATCACACAAAAATTATTGACCAAATAGCTCAGCGAAAAAATCGTGAAGATAAGTTACGCCAAGCAAGGAAAAATAAACAACAGCAAGCGGCTATCCAGTCCGCCGATTTAAAAGAGGTAAACAGATGAATCCACGTCGTAAAAAGCGTCTTGCCATTGTAGGCTCAGTATTAGTTGGAATAGGTGCAGTAGCCGGCCTGGTACTTTATGCTTTAAGTCAAAACATTGACCTGTTTTATACCCCCTCAGAAATCACCACAGGTAAAAAAGACACGGGTTTAAAGCCAACTATTGGTCAACGTATTCGTATTGGTGGCTTAGTTGTGCCTGGCAGCGTTAAACGTGACCCTGATAACTTAAAGGTATCGTTTAAATTAAGTGACATGGTTATGCCCATTGTTTTTAATGAAAGTGACCCTGTAATCACCGTTTATTACGAAGGTATATTGCCCGATTTATTCCGCGAAGGTCAAGGCATTGTAGCCAACGGTACACTAGCAGAGCATCCCCCAACAGGGCTTAGTATTGAAGCGAGTGAAGTACTTGCTAAGCATGATGAAAATTATATGCCTACCGAGTTAGCAGAAGCTGCAGGGATGAAGCATGAAAAAGAAACTTACAGTAAAGAGCAGCTGAAAAGTGAAAAGTAGCTGAGCATAATTGCACGCTAAGTAAAACAGCTGAGTAAATTAAAAAAGGATGACCATGGTCATCCTTTTTTGTTTTATGGACTTACGACGCCTAGCACTACCTAGACTGATGTAACGATACAAATACACTGTTCCCTATGCACGAGTACTAATGCCTGGAACTAATGCCTCGAACTAATACCTGACTGAAGCCAACACCTGAAGCTAATGCCAATATTGCGCCACTAATCGATCACCAATACTATTCAAAATTTCCACTTCTCCTTCACATACCGCAACAATAGTTTTTCCGCGTTTGAAAGCTTGTGGAATGATCATGTCGCCATATTCGTTTAAATTAAAACTCTGTGTTTTTCTATAAAGCTCTAGTTCACCGTCACAACAATAAATGACAGTGACTGTACGTTTAGCTTCACACATAACAAATTCCTTTTAAATTATACTATTTTAGTGAATCTTTATTCACCACTCGACTTTCAAGCCTGTTTTAATCATTTTATTTAAGTGGTCAGACCTTAACCATGAATCCATTCTATTCTGGTACAACCAGTAAGTCAACAACTGGTTCAACCAGTTATTCGCGTTTTAAACACTGTATTTGAATAAGTAATAACCAAAAGTAAAAGCGAGATAAAACCATAAAAATCATAGGTAAAAAAAAACCTCAAATAACAATGTATTATTTGAGGTTTTCCCTAACTGTTTAAAGCGCCAAAATGCTTTCAGCCAGACTTCATAGGTAAAAAGTTACATTACACTTACCATGATTTCATTTTACAGCCTTTTACAGCATAGAATAAAATGAATAAGTAACACGGTAACATAACAATATAACCACTTTGTAAGTCTATCGCTTGCCCGCTTGAACCACTTGCTAAGCTCCAAAACAATGGACCAAAAGCACCACCGGAAATTCCCATAACTAAAAGCGCTGAGCCAACACTCGTTAGTTTACCTACACCTGAAAGAGCGAGTGGGAATATTGCAGGCCATACAATAGCATTTGCTAAACCCAAGAAAGCAATAAGTATTAACGTATCTGGCAACTGAGTACCACCAAGAATAAACGATAATGAGTTAGCTATCGCGAATGAATTATTATCACCTAAGATGACACCAAAACTTAATGCCAAACCTAAAACAGCTGAAACCATCAATGCTTTTTGTTGTGAGATAAAGCGTGGAATAAGTGTGATACCTAGAATATAACCAAGCACCATAAAGCCCATGGTATAAGAAGTCATAACACTATACTTTTCAACACCGAGTGAAAGAGCGAAGGCGCCAATAGTATCACCAGCGATAACTTCAACAGCAACATATAAAAATAACGCCACAACACCCAGTGCTAAGTTAGGGTGAGAAAGCGCTTCTTTCAACTGACCTTTGTGCTCGGCTTCACCTTCGTCTTCTTCGCTGGCTAGTTCTGGTAAAGGAGACTTCTTCACTGCGAAACCAAGAATACCAATAAATAAAGCCATGCCTAAATAAGGTAAAATTAATTTATCAGCCATTGCATCAATTTGAACTTGGCTTAACTCGGTACCAACAGTATCACTAAAACCACTCAGAATAAGTGCAGTAAAAACGATAGGAGCAACAACACCGGCGCCTTTATTTAATATTCCCATGATAGAGATACGCGCAGCAGCTGACTCTTCTGGACCAATGCGAACGACATAAGGGTTAACCGCAGTTTGTAATAACGTTTGTCCTGCCCCCATCACTAATTGGGCTAGTAAGAATAGTGGAAAAAACTGTGTTTTAGCCGCAGGAATAAAGAGTAAACCCGCAATCATCATAGTTCCCATACCTAATGCCATGCCATTTTTATAGCCTACTTTACGAATAATCGCCGCAGACGGTAATGCAGTAAAGGTCACTGCGATATAAAATGAAAACAAGATAAGTGACGCTTGAAAAGGGGTTAATTGCAGTATTTGTTGTAAAAATGGCATTAAAGAACCATTCAACCAGGTTGCAAAACCTAGAATAAAAAATAGCCCTGCAACAATTACCATCGGCAGTGCATTGCTCTGTTTTTTTGCTTGTTTTTCTTGCGTGAGTGACATTTCCATTACTTCCTCGTTAACTTGCAGTATTGTTATAATTATTACTTAGAATGTATTTTATATTTAATGAGTTATTGCCCTAAAAACTTTATGACTCACTAAATCATTAATTGAATTTTTGCCCTGCTATCCAGGTTTCATTTACTGATAAATCGTCATTTAAAATAACAAAATCAGCTTGTTTTCCTATTTTCAAATCACCACGTATTATATCTTGCCCTTGATATAAGTACTCCGCAGGATACACACTTGCCATACGAATCGCTTCACCTAATTCAACACCTAAGTCGATATGAGTATTTTTTACCGCACTTGCCATATCTAACGAGGAGCCAGCTAACTCACCGGTAGTTGAGGTTAGTTTGCCATTATTAACATAAACAGTTCGGTCATAGAGTGCAAATTCAGTTTGATCTGTGCCAACAGGTGGCATAGCATCAGTTACTAAGAATATTTTACCGCGTGGTTTTGTTTTAATAGCAATTTGACAACTGGCGTTATCAACATGAAAACCATCAACAATAAGCCCACAACTGGTGTTATCGTTTAATAAGGCGCTACCAACCACACCTGGTTCACGGCCTTGAAATGCTGACATCGCATTAAATAAATGAGTAAAACCTGTAGCACCCGCATCAATAGCTTTTTGAGCGGTATCAAAATCAGCATTTGTATGACCAATGCAGACCTTAATACCATAGTCGACCATACGTTTGACATCGGCCGGTGGTACAGTTTCAGGTGCTAGCGTTACAATGATTTGCCCTATATCTTGTCGAGCAAGCACTTGCCATTCAGCGGCTGAAATTGGTCGAATATATTCAGCACTATGCGTGCCTTTTTTGGCAATAGATAAATGTGGCCCTTCAAAATGAACACCGACAATACCAGGAACATTTTGTGCAATCGCAGCAGCAATCGCATCAGCTGCTTGAACCATGACTTCAACTTTATCTGTGATTAACGTCGGCATCATTGCCGTAGTACCGTACTTAGTATGAGCTGCCATTATCACTTTAAGGTTTTCAACAGAAGGGGAGTCATTAAATAAAGCGCCACCACCACCATTAACTTGCAAATCAATAAAACCAGGCACAACTAAGCCAATGGTCTTTATATCAACTTGTCTTATGTTTTGATCTATTGCACTGATCTTGCCATCAGAGATGGTTAAAACTTGATCATCAAGAAAATTCTTTCCGTCAAATAAGCGTTGCGCATGCAAACGTATTTCTGTCATGTTTATTCCTAAGCTATGATTAGTTAATGTTAGCTAATATCAACTAAGCTAATTGTTGCTTGTTACCTGACTGCTTAATGTATTCACTTCGACCAAAAAGTACCGAGCCAACTTCTGGCGGACTTAAAGGCTCTGATAATTGTGCTTGAATTTCTTTGGCAAGCCAAGGTTTAAGTCGTGGCGTTAAACCACCAATCATTGAGAATCTATTAGGCTTCTTTGCCAGTAGAGTACGTGCCATGCTATTAATATATTCAGCACCTTCTTTAACAATCGCCAATGCAACCTTATCACCCTGCTCTGCCGCATCAAAAACTAAATTAGCAAGTTGTGCATAATAAGTCGCTTTTTTACCTGCTATCTTTTCAACAAGATCAGTATCATCATTACAATTTAATTTTTTTAATAAAACATTATTCATTGATGAAGGTTCAACAAGGCCGTCGATGGATAATAAAACTTGTTTCGCCGCTTGCAAACCAAACCAAGCACCACTACCTTTATCGCCATGAGGAAAACCATGAGCACCAATAATATACTGTTCTTCATCTATACAAGAGAAACCACATGAGCCTGTGCCAGTAATAACAACCGCACCATCACTACCTTGATGTGCACCTAAACAAGCGATAAGCAAGTCTGTTGCTAAGTACATCGCTTTAAAAGGATGTTGCCAAGCTGACATTTTGTCAAATAACACAGGTAAATTTACCCCCGCCAAACCAACACCCGCATGTAACTCATTTAATTCAATATGTGACAAGCCAGCATCGGCCAATGCCAAGTTAGCCGACTCAGTGATTGAATAAGTTGCTTGTTCAAAGCCATGCAGTGGATTACCAGGCCCTGATATTCCTGTCCCTAGGATCTCATTATTTTTATTCATGATAATGGCCTTACATTTACTACCACCACCGTCTATTCCTAAAAATAGCTCATTATTATCACTACTTGTCAGCATACTGACCTCATATTATCTGTTCATAACTCAATATGTTTTTCATAAATAGTTAACTTATGAAAAACATATTGTATAAATTTTAAGTATTTCATCTTATCGCCAAATGACAGCGTTGTCATTTGTTTTCTTAATGTAAATAGATGTTTTTTTTAAGCATGACTAATAATATAAATTAACTAGTTGATAAATTGAATAAAATACCAACCAGTTAATTTACTTACTGGACTACTTATCTGCACCTATTTGGGTTATACGGCTAGTTCTTGAGCCATTTATACTGCGGCTACGTAGATTAACTTTGCCCTTAACGGCTACAGGTTCTTGGTAAGTAAGCCAGTTACCGTTATTGACTTGATATTCAATAATTAGACCAGGAAAAGCGACATTGGCTTGCAAGTTACCGCCTAAAATAACAGCACCGACCGTAGGTAAACGATAGTCAATTTGCGCTAATTCAAGTTTAGCAAATTCTTTTTTCCCTAAAACATTAGCAAACTTTCGCCACTGGCTATCACGTGTTTTTTGCATTTCTTGTGTAAAAACATTGCCATCTTGTGAATATTTAGCTCCTTGGTAATTATAAGGAACCGCCCAGTCAGCTGTATGCCAAGCTCGTTCAGCTAACGCTAATAAACGAGGAAAAATTTTGTGCTCAGCCATTACATCAGTACGCGTATTTTCACTCCATAACTGACCTTGAATGCCATAAAACTTTTTGCCCGCAGCTAAAGGGGTTTTCGTATCATCGGCTATGTAAGCATTACCCTCTCTGTTTGGCCAAAATTCGGCATGTACGGGTAAATTATCAGGCATAAACTGAAATACTTTTTCAGTATTAGTGGCACGTGAGGCCCAGTAATAGCCATGTTCTTTTGGATCTGCCTCATATGGAAAATCAAAATAAAGCACATCGGGTGTTGAAAGAACAACTTGCCAGTCTCTATTGACTAACGTATGTACCTTGTCATGACCACTCCAAAATAAAGCATCCCAGGCATTCGCTTGTACAATAGCAGGCATATTCTCTTTACGAGTATGTTCCATACCATCACTCCAACCTGCTGTTTCAATATCTAGATCAGATAAAATACCTGCAACACGTTCAATAAAGTACGCACCGAGTTCTTTCATGTCGGTTACACCTTTATCGTTATTAGCAACAAAGGTTCTACAAGCAGGTGACTCTAACCAAGCTCCTGCTGTTTCATCTGCGCCAATATGATAACGAGTTAGTGGTTGGCCGGCATCGGCATGAATTTTTTTCACCTGTGTCATCACTTCACTGACAAAATCATAAGAAGACTCTAAACAGACGTTAATGGTATTATCGCTATAAAACTGTACTGATGAATAACTGGTGGTATCTTCAAAATCATCAAGTAAAAACTGTTTTGCTTTCGCCTCGTCTTCGCTCGCTTGATATTTTTTATAACGTGCTGTCATTGCCTTCATTGCAGCACGAGAATGTCCTGGCATATCAAGCGATGGGATCACTTGAATATGACGTGCCGATGCGGCTTGTAGGATCTCAGAATAATCGCTAACGTTGTAATAACCGTTAACTGATGAACTGGCATCAACACCGGCACCTAACTGTGAGATTAAACAACTCTCCTCACTGGTATCAAAACAACGCTTTGAACCTATTTCGGTAAGTTCAGGTAGGCTTGGAATTTCTAAACGCCATGCTTCATCGTCACCTAAATGTAAGTGCAATTTATTTAATTTATAAGCCGCCATTTGATCAAGCAAGGTCAAAATAAATTCTTTTGAATGAAAATTACGGGCAACATCAACTAACATGCCGCGAAAAGCATAATGCGGTTCATCTTCAACGGCAACTTTCGGTAAATAGTTAACTCCAACAGTAACCAGACCCGCTAAAGACTGTATGCCATTAAAAACACCATTTGCATCTACACCAACAATATTTATTGCACTGTCAGTCACAGCTAACGTATAACTGCCTATTAACTTTTCTTCATCACTAACAACAGATAAATTAAGCGGTAAGCCCGCTTCACTTTGTTTAATACCCAATGTTATTAACCGTGATAATGCTGAATCAACTTGCGACTTATCAAGGTTAGTTAAGTGAAAAGATAGACCGTTACTAATATCAACTGAGCCATTTTTTTCATCAACGATTAAGCTTTGTGGCGTCGGTATTATCGCATTGACTACAGTGAAACTTTCTTCTGGAAGCGATAAATTAGCCGCGGCATTACGTGTAAATAAAATATCGCTTTGTAATCTTACCGTCGTATCATTAGCCGTGCGCATAAAGTGCTTCACATTGTCATTAAGTGGTGCAACATGTGTCAATACTTCTAGGCCTGTTTCACTGTCGATGATCGGGCGAGTACTTTCAATGACTCTTGGCTGTACACCTGGTGCACTCACAATGTAATTTGGCATAGCATCAGACTCAGCCACCATCCAAAACATAGCACGAAATAATAATGTTTTAGTTTCCCCTGCATTGAAGCCACTAAAGCCGTCAATTAAGCTGATTTGATGTAAATCACCATTTAAGTGCTTAACACTAAAGTCATCACTTTCATACGACTGTACGGGCACCATTTGGCTGAAATAGATAGTCCAATCTTTCGCATTAATAGCTTGCTTGGCTGTAAGGCTTAATTTAACTTCAAAACACGTACCATCAGCAATTTCACTATCACATTTATCTGTCGGCACATTGGTGATGAGTTGATAGTTAACTTGTAAATTATTTGCAATGTTATCAACATCCGCCTGAGTTGCAGTGTGAATCGGTTGTAATTGCTCTACTGAACTCTTATCAACCTGTTGTTTGTTAGCTTGCTCACAACCAATTAAAGTAAAAGTTGCGGCAATGGTTAACGCTAATATTTTTTTGTTCATTTTAGGGCCCATCTGTTGAATGATCTTGTCTTTAAAGATTAAAGGGTGTTGTTAACTTTACTCTAAACATGAGTGTAAACATGAGAGTAAACATCAAGCATAAATCAAATTTATTAGTACAAGAACGTAATTAGTAGACTTACTATCCATAATTTTGACAGCGCTGTCAAAATTATATGTGTTAACAGTATAAAAGTGCCTTGGACTAATTGAAGTTGATTAGTTAAATCAGCTATTTCAGTTAACACCTCCCGCTAAAAATCACGAAACCTCTGGCTGTTATGACAATAAAAATGCCATAAATTTTAATAAGAGCACAGCAATTATTGAGCGTAGTGATTGTCAAAGCTTATATTTCAACGTGCCAGGATAAAGTAGGAGTACTTATAAAAACAACGAGGTTTGCATTGCCCAAAACTTATCACTGCCCTGTTCTTATTTGTCCGTATTTTATTAAGCGTTGAGCAACATTATGCTTCGAGGTAAAGGTGATAGGAGATGATAATCATAGAAATATTACTAGCCAGCTGATGATAAATAAAAAAATCGCTACAATAAATTGCAGCGATTTTTAAAATGCCGTTTCACTGTTAATACCTAAGTGAAACGACTGATGTGTCTAACCTTTTTGATTAACACTTAGTGTTAAAACAAATTAGAAAGTTACGCGACCACCAATTGTCCAACGAGCTTCATATTCGTTGCGGAACGCTTTTTGTGAAGAGAATTCTAAGTAAGTCTGTTGAACTTCTTCCAAAATGTTTGAACCGTGTACGTATACGTCAATGTTGTCATTGATGTGGTAAGTTGCACTGAAATCAAGTTGTGAATAAGTATCTTGATAAAGTGATTGACCACCAACAGCACCTTGAGAGCCTTGAGTAATTAAGCGTGGGCTACGTGAGTTCCAAGCGAAACGTGTCGAGAATTCGTCTTGCTCATACCATACAACAAAGTTGTAAGTATCTTGTGACATGCCAACGAAAGGTAAATCATCGCCATTTACATCTTTAGCATCTTGGCTACTATCGTTATACGTATAGTTAGTATCAATACCTAAGTTATTAAGAAATGCTACATCCATGAAGTCACTAAAGGCAATTTTAGCACCTAATTCAAGACCACTTATACTACCACCATTACCTTGAACTTGAGTAGTGAAAGGATGTGGGCCACGTTTGATACCATCATCATCTGGCTCATCAATCATCACAGTACCGCTTTCTGTAAAGCTTTCGATATCGATGTTAAATACTGATGCGTACATCATCGAAGCATCACCGTTATACCACTCTGCTGATAACGAGAAGTTCTCTGAGCGCCAAGGATCTAAGCCTGGGTTACCGGTTAAGTTACCGTTAACAACACGTAAACAATCACAGTCGTCATTAATTGCTTTACCCACTGTTTTACCACCGCCCCAGCTAGCTAGGTCAAGTGATTGCATATTTTTAGAGTAAGCGCCACGAAGAATAACATCTTCAGAAGCCGCTACGGCAATGTTAACTGACGGTAAGTAATCCGTAAAGCTACGCGTAGTTACCGCATCACCAATATCTGGACCTAAACCTGAATGTGGTAAGTTAGTACCCGTTAAGTTTTGCTTAACATATAGGTCAGTTTCAATAACTTTAAGACCAAAGTTACCACTGACGATACCTTGCTCGAAGTTACCTTGTAAGAAGTAAGTAAACTCTTCTAAACCAACATCGTAAGTTGCGCCACCATTTTCAGTACGTGCAACATTACCAAAGGTATTTAAATGGAATTGACGAGGGTCTTTAAAGTTACTTGGGTCAATTGCCCACATCGTTGGAATACCCTGAGCGCTACCAAAGTTAGAAATTTGGCTAACCGTCGTATGAGTATCTAAACGTGTTGGAGGCAATAATGTGTAAGGAACCCAAGTGCCTGCAGGAATAACCTCACCATCATCTTCTCCATCAACGGCTAGGTACTCACCTGCAGCAGGGTTACCTTCACAAGTTGAAGTTGTATGGTATTGATCAACCGCTTTCCATTGAGCAATATCACAACCGTCACCAAATTCAGAGGTGTAAGTAAATTGGTCGTGATCTACATCACGTTCCATATAACGCACACCAAAATCTACGCTAGTGATAAATGGCATATCATCAAATTCATAGTTCCATTTAGTACTAAAGGTATTCACTTCAGCTTTATCGTCAGTATTACCTTCAGATGAGAAAGCACCGATATGGTATGAATCTAGGTTACCCATGTAAGCGGCAACACTTTGCACGCCTTGGCCGCCATTAACCATTTGGTCAAAACCACTAAAGACTGGAGAGCCATTCGCAGCGTTATACTGTAATAAGAATGAATCATCGATAATGCCACCAGGAGCAAATGTACCAAAACAGCCACCATTTTCACCAACAATCTCATCGTTAGGTCCACAGTATTCAGCTTGGGTAAATTTACCAGGACCTGTTGCTAAGTTGCCTTCATCAATGCTAAGAATATCGCCTTCGCCGTAACCATGACGCATCTTTTTAGTTGCATCAGCACGAGTCATACGTACTTGGCCAGTTAACGCACCGCCGTTATTATAGTTTAACTCTAGGTTAAAGTTTTTAGAGGTTTCTTCGTTGTTGTTGACCTGAGTAAAGGTCTGCATACGCCATGGTTTTAAGTTAAATTCATTAACTGCACCCCATGCGTTGCCATCATCATCAGTAAACGAATCGCCAGTCCAGCTACCAGAATCTACTGGGTATGCGTAGTCATTGAATGAGTGCCAACGGTTGTTTTGTGAGAAACCTTGACGATTATTGAATCGGTCTTGGTTCGTGTAAAAAGCATCAAAGGTTAATTCAAAACCTTCGCCTAAATCAGCTTGAAAAGAGAACTGGTAACCTTGACGTTCACGTTCTTCTGTTTTATTGAAAGCAGCAAAACCTTGTGGAACAACATGACGAACATCTTCACCTTGTGGGTTTTGACCCCAAGTAAAGTTATTATTAGCTGCACCGATACCGCCATTTTCAGAGGTATCGAAGTAACCGTTGTAATCTGTTGCTAAAGTTACTTCTTGCGTTACTGCAGAAAATAACACACCAAAACGGTCGCTGTTATAGCTCACTAAACCGTTAAGGTTAGGATCTGCTTCTTCGCTAATTGAACCGCGAGTTACGTCAGCACCGGCACTAAATGTCCAGCCACTGTCCATTTCAAAAGGACGACGTGTATGTAAATCAATAGAGCCTGAAATGCCACCAGCCGTTCTATTCGCTTCTGAAGATTTATAAACATCTACACCTGAGAATAACTGTGATGGTAAATCACCAAAATCAGCGCCAGATGAATCAATGGTAGTCGCACTTAAAAAGACTTCACCATTTAATGTTGAACCGATTTGAGGTAAACCACGAATCGCAACAGGACCACCTTCACCAGCTGTACGCTCAACTTGAACACCGGTAATACGCTGTAATGAATCAGCGATAGTAACATCAGGTAATTTACCAATATCTTCAGCAGCAATACCATCTACTTGTGAAGTGGCGAAACGCTTACCGTTAATGCTCGCTTTTGTACTACCGCGAATACCAGAGACTTGAATGACTTCAATCTCTTCTTTATTTACTTTTGATTCTTCTGCGGCCAAAGCTACAGATGAAGTGCCTGCTAAGATCATTGCGATTGAACTCGCTAATAACCCTTTTTTAAATGTTATTGATGACATCGACTTTCCCTTACACACGTTTTGTTTTTGAAATGTTTTTTAGTTTTTAACTATTATTTTTTAGTTTCGCTTTCGACAGCGCTGTCATATTTAATGACAACGCTGTCATAAGACAGATTAAACCTTACCTTTTATTTGTACATTTGGCTAGAATAAATTAACAAGAAGTTACGTTTTCAAACCAACAATAACAAACCCCTTTGATTTTAAAGGATTTAACAGCGTGTTTTTTTTGTAACTCAAGTGTGTTTTTTATACAAAAACAAAAACAAAGCTTAAAAAAACAGCGGTAACTGAATGGAATGCGAAGGATAAGTGAATTTATATTCTCTATAATTGAATATAAATTTAAGTATGCTTATAAATTATGATGGGGATTTTGATTTGAATGTGGTAAAAATAGTAAAAAGGTCAAATGAAAAAGGCGAGTTATTACTGAAGTAATGACTCGCCTTTTTTCATGAATACTATTATTAGAACTAATACTTAATTAAACTTTTGTAATAAAGATGCGTTAAGTAAGATAGTATTTTGTTTTATGCTTACTTAGATGCTTGATAAAACTTCATTAAACTCTCAGTAGAGCAATCATGATGTTCTGCAATGTTATTTGTGTCTAACTCTTCTTGTATCTCTGCGGCAAGACCCTTTCCTAATTCAACACCCCATTGGTCAAAAGAACAAATTTGTAAAATAATTCCTTGCACAAAAATCTTATGCTCGTAAGCGGCAATTAAACTTCCCAAGGCTCTAGGGTCAATGCGTTTTAATAAGATGGTATTTGTTGGTCTATTACCTTTATGTACTTTATGTGGCGCTACTTTATCAATGTAATCTTGTGTACGGCCTTTAGCTTTCAAGTCAGCACGTACCTGCTCTTCATTAACCCCTGCCATTAAAGCTTGGGTCTGTGCAAAAAAGTTAGCCATTAAGGTTTCATGATGCCCTTTTACGGGAGTAACACTTTCTACTGAGCCGATAAAATCAGCGGGAACAACATTATTGCTTTGATGTAAATACTGATAAAAAGCATGTTGACCGTTAATACCCAACTCGCCCCAAATAGAAGGTACTGTGGCGTAATCGACTTCAATGCCATCCCACGTAACGGACTTACCGTTACTTTCCATTTCTGCTTGTTGCAAATAGGCGGTTAACATGTGTAAAGTTTGATCATAGGGTAAAATAGCTTGTGACTGCGAGCCAAGAAAAGTAGTATTCCACACACTAATCAAGGCCATGATTGCTGGCATATTATCTTTTAATGGTGCATTAACAAAATGCTCATCCATTTCATTGGCACCACTTAATAATTCTTTAAACTTATCAAAACCAAGATCAAGAGCAATAGCTAACCCAATAGCTGACCATAATGAGAAACGACCACCGACCCAGTCCCACATATCAAAAATATTTTGTTCTTCAATACCAAGTTCCATGGCATTTTCTTTATTAGCCGTTACTGCGACGAAATGTTTAGCAACAGATTTTTCATCAAATGAAGAAGTCGTTAACCACTTCATCGCTGTTTTTGCATTGGTCATAGTTTCGGTGGTAGTAAAGGTCTTACTTGAAACGATAAATAATACTTTTTCAGGCTCTAATGGTCGTAATACTTCAACAATTTGTGCGCCATCAACATTCGAAACATAATGCACATTAACACTGCCATCGCTGTAATGTTTTAGTGCCTCAGTGACCATTTGAGGGCCTAAATTTGAGCCACCCACACCAATATTAACAATATCGGTAATTCGTTTACCTGAATAACCTAGCCAGTGACCTTGACGTACTTTATTAACAAATACTTCCATCTCTGCCAATTGCTTTTGTACATGTTCAGTAACGTTGTCACCATCGACAATAAGGGGCTCATCAGTTTGACGGCGTAAAGCCGTATGCAATACAGCCCTGTCTTCTGTTTTATTGATTTTATCACCGCGAAACATTTTTGTGCGCCAGTTACACACCTCTGTTTCTTCCGCTAAAGCCAATAAACTTTCAATCGTTTCACTATCAATCAAGTTTTTTGAATAATCGAGTAACATGTTGGGCAGTTCGATTGAAAACTTATTAAAACGTTCGCTATCTTGTGCAAACAAGGTGTTCATGTGCTGAGATTTTTTATCTTGGGCAAGTTGCTGAAGCTTTTTCCAGCTAGCTAAAGTTTGACGCGATGACATACTAAGTCCTATTAAATGAATTTCAGGTTGATTATGTGCTGTAATGCACGGCTAAGCTGAGTATTTACTCCATATCACCGCTCTATTTAACGTTGTGATTTGTGCTGCTTTTATGCTACCCTAATTAAAAATGACAGCGCTGTCAATTATTAATACTATTAACTTTAATCGAAAAGCTGTTGATTAGAAAGTCTGCTTTAGAATCAAGCAGACTATTTTAGATAAAAATAGTGTATTAACTATTGCTGACGTGGGTAAGAAACACTACTCTATGCCTATAATTATGGATGATTGGGGTCTAGAAATGTACCTTAAGATTACAATATGAATAAAAATAATAACAACAAGGTTAATTGAACAGTATGAAAGCGACTATCAATGACGTAGCAAAAAAAGCGGGTGTTTCAATAAAGACTGTATCTAGAGTGATTAATAATGAGCCCTCAGTTCGACAACTCACCCGTGAAAAGGTCCAAGCTGCTGTTAGTGAATTACATTACCAACCCAACCTCGCAGCAAGAAACTTAGCCGGTACAAACTCTTTTTCTGTCGCTTATATCTATGATAACCCCAATGCTTATTATGTTATCGATACACAAGAAGGTATTTTAACCGCTTGTAAAAAACAAGGCTTCGAGTTATTAATTCATCCTTGTAATGCCCAAAAAGAGAATATTACTGAAGAAATTGTCGCCATGGTTAAACAAGCACGTATTGCGGGTTTAATCTTAACGCCTCCTTTTTCTGAAATGCCAGATTTTGTTAAACGTATGCTTGATCTCAATGTTAAAGTCGTCCGCATAATGTCAGGCGACGTTGCCCCAGATGAGTTAACTCCTTGCATTATGATTAATGATAGGGATGCTGCACAAACGATTACTCAACATCTTATTGATCTCGGCCATAAAAAGATTGGCTTTCTTGCTGGTGACGCTGAACATATGTCAACTATCGAGCGTTATAAAGGTTACCGAAGAGCCTTGAAAGCCAATGATATAGAATTTGATAAACAACTGGTTGTAGAAGGAAAATATTCTTTCGAATCAGGTGTGCAAGGGGCAAAGAAGCTTATATCGACACAGTTAGCTGATAGTGACCACCCAAGTGCCATTTTTTCATGTAACGATGAAATTGCAGCTGGGGCGTTATTTGCAGCCAGATTAATGAATAAATTAATCCCTGAAAAATTATCTATTGTTGGTTTTGAAAACAGTCCTTTCTCACGACAAACATGGCCAAAGATGACCACAGCCGACCAACCAAATAAAGAAATTGCCGAAAATGCCGCTAATTTACTAATTAGCAATATCAGAAAACAAAGCAATAATAGTATTACTTGTCAGTATGTACCACAATTAATAATTCGAGATTCTAGCGCACAGCAAACCTAAGATAGACTCAGATAAACCTAAAGAAACAACAGCATACTAAACCGTTTAGCGGTGGTAATTTTCTTTAGGATTAAAAGTCTCGTCTGTTTTTTTCATACGCTCAAGATGGTTAATGTGAGCTTTGCGAGCGGCAAAAGCAAAAATACTGACAATAATTGAAATAGAAATCAATAAAAAAAATGGTTCTTGAGATAAAGCGCTATGTAGCCATTCCATGGTCATATATCCTTTTACATTGTGTGACGTTTGTTATTTTTATTTTTGATTATCAACACGAATTGAAGAAACCCCTGTTAATATTTGAACAAATATAGAGCAAAAAAGTCACTTTATCAATTAGTTTTAGTTTACTCCTCAAAATAAGTACCCCAACCATCATATTCAACGTTGCATTTTTCAGCTAACTCAAACAAAGTCACCGTTTCCGCTTTAATAATTTCCACGTCTAACATTTGTTCTGTAACAATATCAAAGGCAAAGATTTTATCACCATTTTCTAATTCAGCCTCTTCAGGATCTTCAATTTCAAGTCCTAGTTTAAAAGCAGCAATGGCGGCTTTCTCTAATAGGTCAAAATCTTTACTGGCAAAATGATGCTCAATGGTATGATAAACTTCATCATTGGTACCATCTTCTAATAACTCTGTAATTAATACTTCGGTATGGGTCAACCATTGTTCTAGTGCTTCATTTTTCATGTCAATACCTATGCGTTTATTCTGTTTTGATATGCAAGTGCTTCAGTCGATAATTCTTCTATTTTAGCTTTCATTAAACTATGTGTTTCATTAGCCGTATGTCGCAAACTATCACTACCGTTTTTTTCAAGAGAAATAGCAGGCAAAAATTCAATGATGATTTTACCATTGTTCCAACGATTTAACTTAATAGTACCGTGTTGATTACTTGCACAAATAGGAACAATAGGCACACCCGCAGTGATCGCAGTACGAAAAGCACCTGTTTTAAGCGGAAGTAAACCACGCCCTCGACTGCGAGTTCCTTCAGGAAACATCCAAACAGATAATTTTTTATTTTGTATTTTGTTAGCAGTTATAGCGATAGTATCCATTGCTTTACTGGTGTTTTTCCTATCAATAAGAATATTACCCGTCAACCAATACATTTGTCCAAAAAACGGGATCCATTTCAAGCTTTTTTTTCCAACACTTACTGTACCTGGTCGTACGGCATTAGCCATAGTGAATAGGTCATAGCTGTTTTGATGGTTTGCTACGTAGACAACAGGACCAAGTTCCTTAACTGCATCAGGTATTCTTACTTCCATCTCAACCCCTAAAATTTTAGGGATTTTACCTAAATATTTAGAAGTAATGTAAACGTTATCGCGATGAAATGGCCTAAAAAGACAAAATAGAATAGAGACAATGCAAATAAACACTAAGGCTGCTGTCATTAAAATAAAGCGTATGATGGCTAACAAAAATAAATTCTCAAAGGAAATAAAGCTGCGAGTATACAGAAAAAAAACCACTGCGGTAATATCAATAATTTATAAAAATTAATATATTAACAAGCTTCAATAATTAATCATCAAATAATAGCAAAATAACGACTATTTTTTACAGCCTTTTTATTGAAATTGACTATAGTTATAAAATATAAATAATAATGACATTAAAAAAATTAATAGGGAATAGCATGAAAGTACTGCTCGTTATATGCGTCATATTACTGACTTACCCGGTATATTCTTTAGAATATCAAGTAGAAAATAATAGTGGCGTTGCTGCAATACCTGCTATTAATATCGCTATAACGCTGCAACCACAATTATTCGAAGACAACTTTACTTTCAATAACCAGTTAACGTTACATCATAGTGAACATTTTAATCTTTTAATAACCGCTAATATTACTCAAACAACCACTTTTGAGCAGAGTCCAGCAGTCGATAGCAGACTTCTACCGACAGCAAACTTACCGAGTAATGAAATAAGTCATCAATATGGTTTAATCGGTAGTTATGCATTGACGTCAAAATGGCAAGTTTCTGGTGGACTTATATATTCTAAACCATCGATATTTATGGGCAACGAGCAAAGCAACATAAACAATGTCGCTCTGATTGGTACCAGTTACTCTTTTTAAAGTATCAGTTTCATATGTTAAGTACCTAGTATTTAAGCACTTAACATATAACCTTGCCCCCAGATAGTTTCTATCTGAATTTTTACCATACCAGCACTTATAAGCTTCTCACGTAATTGCGACATCCTGACATCAACAGTTCGCTCAACACCATTATATACCCTACCAAGCAAGGTACTATATAGTTGGTCTCGAGATAAAATTTGCCCTTGATTTTCGAGTAATAAACGAAGTAAGTTAAATTCAAAGCCAGTTAATTTCACTGCTTTTTCATTAATAAAGCACTTTTGCGCTTTGGGCTCTAAACAAACATCACCAACAGATAAGCTAGCTAATTCGGCTTGTTTTATTCTCTGTTTATATCGACGAAGCAAAGCAGTAATCCTAACGGACAAAATATTAGTTGATATTGGTTTTACTATATATTCATCAGCGCCAAAATTGAATGCTTGTACCTCTTCATCTTCACCACCTTGCCTGCTAATAACAATTAATGGCCCGTTAAATATTTGCCTAATTTCCTGAATAATAGTTAACTGTTCAATGGCAACAAAACCGATATTTAGCATAATCAGCTGATATTGATTACCAGCGATAGTACTTTTCAACGTTACCGTTAACTGACCATCATAATCGGATTGATTTACCGCATAACCTTGTTCAATAAGTGAAGACTGCAACAGGTTTGTTAAGCAAAGTTCATTTTCAATAATTAAAATATTGTCATTATTGAATGTGCTATTAATTACTGGTTGCACAGTTGTTTTAAGTTGCTGAACGTCTTTAACAAGTGTAATACTTGATGTCATGACAATCTCCTTAAGGCTGTGTTATTTGACAAGTAAATTATAAAATAACAACAACAGAATACTGTAATGACTTGTAATTACTCCGTAACAGTTAGTTTTTTACTCTTTAACTCGTTACTGAAGTAAATTAACCTGTTAAGAAAGTTTAACTAAGATGAATTCCACCTATTGGTGATGAAGAAAAATAAGCGGCTCATGGGGGATAATTTGCACTGCAACTTGTTGCCCCAACACTAAAAGCCGATCACTATAAAAACTTAAGTTGATAAGTTCAGTAGGCTCATTATTCTCGATAGCACTTAACAAATAATGATAACCTTGCTCGGTAATACCAACATGAACGACCTGAACATTAGCTAATGCATCATCACTCAATAAGATTAAATTTTTAGGTTTTACTAACATACAATAACCATTATCATCATCTTGCTTTTCAATACTTACAGAACTGAAGTTTGAGTTTGAGTTTGGCCCTAAGTTTAATTTCCCTGCAAATGTAATCAACTCTTGCCCCTTCACTTCACACGCTATAAAACTGCCTAACTGTAGAAAGTCGGCCACTTGGTAACAGTTAGGTTTTTGGCATATAACCGTCGGGTGGTCTAATTGCAACACTTTGCCTTCAGCCATGACCGCCATTTTATCGGCAAAAGTAAATACTTCATCTTTATTGTGAGTCACAAAAATCGCCGTGATATTGAGCTGCTTTAATAGTTTTCTGATTTCTAACATTAAATCATTTCTTAAACGTGCATCCACATTTGAAAAAGGTTCATCTAATAATAATAACTTAGGTTGTGTTGCTAATGTTCGAGCAATAGCAACCCTTTGCTGCTGACCGCCTGAAATCTGGTGAGGATATTTGTTATCGTGATCGGTTAACTTTAATAACGTTAATAAATTATCAATACGATCTTTTTGTTCGGCTGTGGTTAGGTTCGTTAAGCCAAAGGCAATATTTTCCCGTACTGTCAAATGAGGAAATAAAGCATAATCTTGAAAAATCATCCCTACTTGGCGTTCTTGTGCCGGTAAGATGAAATCTGATCCAACCACTTCATCCCCTGCAATGCTTATACAGCCATTAGATGATTCAGCAAAACCAGCAATAGTGTTAAGCAAGGTAGTTTTACCACAACCACTCGCGCCAACTAAACCTAATATTTCACCTTCTTGTAAAATTAGATCCAAGCTAGATAAAACCGGTTTTTGTTGCAGCTTTACAGATAGCTGTTGAATGTTTAAAAAGGCGGTCATTATTTATCCTTATGCCTATTAAGTAATACAACGGGTAATAAGCCAAATAATACGATCAATATAGCTCCTAGCGCACCTTGCTCTAACCTTTCATCAGAGATCATCTGATAAATTTGACTGCTTAACGTTTCAAAATTAAAAGGCCTTAATAAAAGCACGGCAGGCAACTCTTTCATCGCCTCAACAAACACTAAAAGCCATGCAACGACAATTGCTGGTTTAAGTAACGGAAGGTGTACACGAGTTAAGCTTTTGGATAGTCCCAGACCTAGTGACGCCGGTGCATAATCAAGTGATGAGGGAATATTCTCAATAGCACTATGAATAGTTCCGTTGGCAACAGCAGAAAAGCGTACAACAAAAGCGAAAATAATAGCAAATAATGAACCGGATAAAATTAAGCCTGGGGTTGGTAGGCCAATCATTGCAGCGAAATCATTCAGCCAATGGTCTAATGGTCCAAAAGTAGTCATTATCGCCATGGCAAGTACGGTGCCAGGTATTGCGTAACCAAATCCTGATATATATTGGGGGATATGGGCGTACTTATGAGCGTGTAAACGCTGAAACAAGCCAAATAACAAAGCAATAATGACAGTTAATGTCGCGGCAATAACAGAAATTTTAATACTGTTAAAACCTGCTTCAATTAGACTTGAGAGTTGTTCAACATCACTATATTCAATTGCCATAACGATTAACAAAATGAAAGGGAGAAAAAAACCTAGCAGCACTAAAAGCCAACAAAAAACAGAAGCAAATATCTGACCTGTAAACGACAGCTGTATCAGTTCTTTATTGGTATTTGGCCTAATACTTTGATGTCTAATTCCTGCCCTAGTTCGTTGCTCTGCAAGCACCACAAAAGCAATTAATAACATTAGAATACTCGCTAAGGCATTAGCGGTAGCTAAATCGCCATAACCTAGCCATGTATCATAAATAGCTGTCGTTAATGTATTAACCGCAAAATATTGGACCGTGGCAAAATCAGCTAAAGTTTCCATTAACACCAAACTTGCGGCAATCGCAATGGCGGGTCGAGCAAGTGGTAAAGCCACTTTAAAAAAGCTCTGCTTTGCCGATAAGCCGAGTAAACGACTCGCGCGTAATAAGTTTTGATCTTGTTGCTCAAAAGCGCCACGCGTTAGCATATAAATATAAGGAAACAAGACTAAAGCAAGCATAATTGCAGCACCTGCTAAGCTGCGAATATCAAAGAACCAGTAATCATTTGGACTCTGCAACGCAAACCACGACCTTAAAGCACGCTGAATAGGTCCGGCATAATCTAACAAGTCGGTATAAATATATGCAATCAAATATGCAGGCATAGCCAAGGGTAATAACAACAACCAACGTAGTTGATTTTTGAAAGCAATATTGGTGTAACTAATCAGGCCGGCACTAATCACGCCAAAAACAAGCGCTAAACTCACCACAAAAAAAGCAAGTAATAGTGTATTTTCAAGGTAGGTTGGTAAAACAGTTTGCCATAGATGACTAAATAAGTTTGCTTGGACACTAATACCGTCTATCAGCATAACAAACACTGGCAATATCAGCACCAGTGCAATTAAAAAACTAACAAAAATCCATTTTTTACTTTGATAAAGTGCTATCACAGATCAAATTGTGACTTATCAATTAACATCAAAGCCAGCTTTCTATGTTTAGCAATCGTTTCTAATGGTAAATCGTCCGCTTTATAACTCCCCCAAGAAGCAACCAGCGGTGAAACTTCAACACCTTTACGCACTGGATATTCCATATTTGTTTGTGCATAAAGTTGCTGGGCAGGCTCAGACACCAAAAATTCCATCAATGCACGAGCATTAGCCACATTGGGTGAATATTTGGCCATAGCAACACCTGATATATTTATATGAGCACCACGGTTATTTTGGTTTGGAAAGTTAATATAAACCTCATCAGCCCATTTTTTTTGCTTCTTATCTTCAAGCATCTTGCCAAAATAATAACTATTGCCTAAAGAGATATCACACAAGTTTTGATGGATGGCTTGTACTTGACCACGGTCACTGCCTTGCGGTTTTCGAGCTAAGTTACTTTTTACTTTCTTTAACCAATCTATGGTATATATTTCGCCATGCTCGCCAATCATAGAAGCCACTAAAGCAATGGTATAGGGGTGTTTACCACTACGGGTACAAACACGACCTTTATATTTTTCATCTGCTAAATCTTCATAATTAATGTCAATTTTACCCAATCGTTTAGCCGAATAGATATTACGAACCCGCGTTGTTAAAGCAAACCATGTTTTATCTTTCGCCTGATAATGTGCAGGAATCGCCTCGTTTAAAATCGGCGAATTAACTGCTTGCACTAACCCTTTATCGCGTAGTTCAATTAATCGACTAATATCAGTGGTCAGTAAAACATCCGCTGGACTATATTTACCTTCTCGAGCTAAACGTTCGGACATACCTTTTTTAGCAAAAACGACATTAACCTTAATACCTGTTTTTTCAGTAAATTGATCAAATAAAGGGCTAACTAAAAAAGGTTGTCGGTAAGAGTAAACATTCACTTCTTCGCTGGCAGCAGAGATGAAACTCAGTGTAAGTAATAAGCAAATTAATATTTTATTAAGCATGGCAGTGCTTCTCTCAAAAATAGCACCTAGGCAGGTACATAAAGTAATAGGCATTAATTGTGACAAGAGCAAACTCAACTGTCAACGCATTTGAGAATGATTATCGTTAATGGTTGTGTCAGTTTCAGTACTGATTCCTGCGCTGTATTGATAAACTAATAAAGACCAAGTGCACCACTAAGCAACAACCAACAAGCAAAAAACAACTTTAACTTAGTCGCTGATAGATGTGTCACTAATGTTTTAGCAAAGATGCCACCAAGTACGGCTCCGGGTCCCGCAAACAAAACGACCTGCCAATAAACTTTATCATCAAGATGACCAATAGCTGACCACACAGTAATGGCTGAAACAACCACCGCCGCTGCTACCGCCATATTAATATCAAAACGACGTAAAATAAGGTAAATAACTAAAAGCTCACCGACTCCAACACTAAGCCATGCAGTGATTGCGCCACCAAATAACCCAATAAAAATAATGGCCAAGTAATCAAGTAAGTGTATTTGACTTCGTTCGCGGTGAGGTTTAGTGAGATAAATGGTCAATATAATGAATAAACCGAGTGTCAGTGAAAACCAACTAAAACTGAGATGCAGTGATGCTGGAGAGTTTATTTGATAAAAGAAGACACTCGTCAGACCAATAACAGCAGCAATACTCGTTACCAGAGTGATACGTTTAAAACCCTGCCACAAGCGTAAATCTCGCTTTTGTGTATGATAATGATGCCACCAAGTAACGGCACCAGCAGTCATGCCAAAACATTGAATAGCAAAACTAGTCGCAACCGATTGCTGCTCAGTAAAGTCCAGTCGAGTAAAAAAAGGAATAAAAATCACGCCACCACCAGCTCCTGTCGCATTAGCAAAGATGGCGCCTAGGGTACCTAAAAAGCTAAATAAAGCGTAATCAACTAAATCAATAAAGGCGTGGGACGAGCTCAACAGTAATGTAGCCCATAAGGCTAAAAAAACCATCAGATGTTTAGGATTGATATGACGAAAAAACTGTATCATGACGCTTATTGTCTTAAATTACGCGGTTTTATCTGGAGAATTTACTAATAAAAAGGCCTGAGCTTCAGCTGACAAGCAACTTTTTGATAAGTAACTTTTACTGCTAATGACCTTACCTGTCGCACCATTACCTAAAGAGAAAAACAAAACAAAACCGAGCTCGGTATCTTTTACTTCAGTAATATCTGACCAGAGAATACGGCTATTAAAATAAAATGATTCAGTCAAAACACCTTTATCGTCAAGCGTTAAGTTCACTTCGCTACCAGAAGCCTTACTAAACATTTGTCTTAAAACCCACCAAGGCTGATGATAATAAACACTGACCGTTTCTACAACCCCTAAACCAATAACAAACCACGCGGCATAAGCATTAACAGGCGTAAATAATAAAATAAACAAACCAAAAAAAGCTAAGACACTGGCTTTAAAGTAAGTTTTTTTATTGTGAACCAAAGTACTCGACTGAGTATAACACTCGGTATAGTGCGCTTTATCTAAAGTAAATTTTGTCAAAAAAGGGGGGGATATAGTCATTGAAAATAACACGTAAAATACGTTAACAAAAATAATTAACGGTAGTTTATCAGAATAACTAAATGAAGTAATCTTATGCTGAAATGAATTACTTATAACTTATCTATAACTTAATGATGAGTTAATGATGAGTGACGTATGTTTATTGGAAACGAATCATAGTTAAACACATGTTTAAATGCTCAACCAAACTACAAAGTTGGGAGAAGTCTTCGCTACTTATTTCCGCTTTAGATGTTAACAATTGCGTACAGATAACCCCGACTGTCTTGCCTGCAATGCTAACTGGCATTATTGCAATTGCCCCCTCTTTAATTAAATCACTTATCTCTAACGTGATTAAGTCTCGCCATAATCCTTGGCTTTTATCATTAATGAGCGCGGGAGTGTTTTCTTTTATCACCCTAGCAATAGCATTATCACACTCTTTGATATTTAGGTATATTTTAAAAGGCGATTGCTCTGCTTTATCATTGATAACGAGTCGTGATTTTACGTAACTTTTCTCATCAACCAACATCAAAAAAGCACAGCGATCAAAAGCAAATATTTTGACCATATTTTCTAACGCTAAATACAGATACTCATTCAAGTCTTTACTCGTTTTCATTAAGTTAGTTAACTTCATAAAGGTATTAAGCAGTGCTTTCTCTTTACTAACCTCCTTAATAGAGGCAACAAACATCGCTTGAGCAAAGTCTCCCGCACTGGGCAATGCTTTAATGTGCTCAGTTAAAATACCGGCACCATAAGAAGACAATAACTTAGTTGCTTGCTTGCGTGTATGTTCAATACGTACCTTTAATTGCCGTACCGATATTTGCATTATGTTTGCAATTTCATCAAGTAATTCGTTAAACTCTTCTTCATCATCACCCGGTTGAGCAATAATCGAGCTGAGTTTGTCAGAAAAGTAAATAATCTTAACTTCATCTGTTCTGCTCGTTGGCTGATCGAGCGCTTTAATTAATAAGTCACTTAAGTTCCAAATACTCGCAAGTCCCTTACTTAACTCAGTAAAACTTGTGCCCATTTGCTGTTGACAATACGCTTGGTAGTTTTCAATTAATCGACTTTCATCCGTTGCTAGTTTTTTTGCTAAATTTCCCCCTGTACTCCAAAATGAAGTTTCACCAATACGATATAACATCGCAGCTAGATAAACTTCCTCTTGTACTTCGTCACTGTAATTAGGCACCATCATTTTTGCTAACATGCCCGCATAAAAAGAATTAGCCATTGACTGAGTCAGTTGTTCATAGACATTTATATCTAAATTATCGCTCGCTAATAAACTCGAAACGAGCTTAGCGGTTAAACAAATATTCTTAACGGGTTGTATGCCTAAAACTACCGTAGCACGAGAAACCGTAGTGACTTTATTAACACCAATATGCTGAATATTATTTGCCACTTTAAGTAAACAAGAGGATAAAGCTTGATCATGTAAAATAGCTTCACTTAATTTAGGCAAGGAAGACTTATCATCATTAGAAAACTTATCTAACATTTTAGCGGTAGATGTTATAGCAGGTAACTCGCTATGAGCAATTAGTTCAATCCATTGCTCTGTGGTTTGTGGATGCTGATGATTCATGTCCGGTCTTTCATTTTAGTTTCTCAGAGGAGTCATTTAACTATGCACCCAATAGTCCGATATGTCTAAATTTTTATCAAAAGAAAACAACTATTTGGCTAAAGACAGGCACAAAATATGCCTACATATCGACTTTAGTTCAATCGATAGGATTTACCGGAAAAAGTGTATAAAATACCAACAAACAGTATTAACAATTGACAGCGCTGTCATTTTTTAATAGGGTAACATAATATTTATCATGCTAAAAAGTATGTCGCTTTAAAACTAAGCGTCCCCTGCTGTTCTATTTATTTATATTTTCTAAGGAAAAACCATGCAAGTTATTATTTTCGATGATGCACAAAAGGTTGCCAACAATGCAGCTGAGTGGGTTGCAGAATTAATCAATAAGAAATCTAACCCTGTATTAGGTTTAGCTACCGGTAGCACACCAATTAGCTTATATAAAGCCTTAGTCAACAAACATGAAGCAGGTGAATTGAGCTTCAAAAATACCACCAGTTTTAATCTAGACGAGTATTTAGGCATTGATGGTAATAATGTACAAAGCTATCGTCACTTTATGAATGAAAACTTATTCAATCATGTTGATATTGATAAAAGTAAAACCTTCTTGCCAACCTGTAATCAAGGTGAAAACCCAAGAGAACAAGGTCTAACTTACGAAGATAAAATCAAACAAGAAGGTGGTGTTGATTTACAAATTCTAGGTATTGGCGCGAACGGTCACATCGGTTTTAACGAGCCAACATCAAGCTTAGCTTCACGTACTCGTATTAAAACACTGACTCAGCAAACACTTGATGATAACAGTCGTTTATTCAGCGGTGATGAGTTTCAACCAACACTCGCAATGACTATGGGGATTGCCACTATTTTAGATGCCAGATATGTATTATTAATGGCAACAGGTAAAAATAAAGCAAAAGCAGTAAAAGATATGGTAACTGGCGCATTATCCGCTGCATGCCCTGCCTCATCTTTGCAGCTCCATGAAAATGCGATTATTTTATTAGATAAAGAAGCGGCAAGTGAATTAGAAGATCAAGACTATTACACTTGGGCAAATGATCAGAATGTAAAAATCAATCAAGAATTTGGTTTGTACCATAACTACTAAGATAGACTATAAATTATCGATAAAAAACGAGCTTAACGCTCGTTTTTTGTTTCTAGGTCAATCAATAAACCCTAAAGCAAAACTTCATAATCAAGAAATACTACTATAATTACTCTTTAGCCAATTCAATCAACACAGCCGTATACATTTTTAGATTAAGAACAAATTGATCATAACTAATAAACTCATGTTCTGAGTGTCCCGAGTATTCCTTACCCGGCATAGATGGACCAAAACTTACAGCCGTAGGGAAAAGTCTTGAATTAGTACCACCACCAATAGAAACGGGCTTTGCGTCAGCTATGCCAGTGTAATGAGAGAAAACATTCAGCAAGGTATTAATTTGCGGCGCTTTCGTTTGTACAAAAGGCTGGCCAACCTTAGCTGAAACATTTTTTAAGCTAAACTGGTTAACTTGTTGCCATTGTGTCATCACTTCAGCAATTTCACTGTGTAATTGCTCTGCACTTTTACCACGTGGTCTACGGGTATTTATATTAAGCTTAATGCCGTTATCAAGTTGTTTTAATACTGTAGCCTGTACTGACATTTCGCCCATAAAACTATCACGGTAAGCAATATTGCCAAAGTTTTCTCCATATAAAGCGATACCTAAATTGTCATTGATAAAGTTAGCTAAAGCACCGCTAGCATTGTTAGGCCAACGCTGAAAAGCAAGTAATTGAGATAAATGAGAAATAGCATTTACCCCATCTTCCGGTTTTGACGAATGTGCCGACTTACCTAATGCGGTTATAACTAAACGGTTATCTTGCAATAAGAAGTCAAAATTAATTTTATCGTGCGACTTAACATGTGAAGCAGCGCGGTTTTTTATACTCGTCACTAATTTCTGCGTTGCATTTTCAATAATCACTTGAGCATCTTCAGGAATTTGACTACCAAAAAAACCACCGGTAAAGTCACTAATATAGGCTTGCTCTGTGATTAGTTTTTCATCCGGAAATACCATACTCAAACTGCCATAACCCTTTTCAGCCGTAACAACTGGATATTCAGCATCGAGCGTAATATTCATTTGTGGTAAAGAGTGCTCTTTAATGTGTTCTTTTAGCGGTTGCCAATCTGACTCTTCAGCCATATAAACATACAATTCAATACGTTTTTTTAAAGAAATATTTAACTGTTTTATTGTTTTCATCGCATATAGAACATTTACGATAGGCCCTTTGTCATCTTCAGTGCCCCGACCAATTAACTTTCCGGGCTCTGATGTCGTATCAAGTTCAAAAGGTGATTTAGCCCATTTATCGGCATTAGCTGGCTGAACATCACCATGCGTTATCAAACCTAAACGTTGTTCATTATCACCTAGACCAATAATAACCACATATCCGTGATCGGTATAATCTAACCCTAAACGCTTAGCTTGCTGTGCTAGATCTTTTTTGAATGCCTGATGTACAGGGTTGTCTATTGAAGAAATCCCTTCTATGGCAACCGTATTATATTTAACTAAAGACCTAAGATCTTCGAGCATTTCTTTTGGGTAAGTTTTTCCGGCAAAATCTGCCGCCGTTGTAGCAGCATTACTTACCTTTGCGTGCACTGAACTTGAAGCAATTGTCGCCATGGATATTACCGTAGTTAATACCGTAGTTAATACCGTAGTTAATGCAATTGAACGCAATCGCAGTTGATTAAACCGATGCAAAAACATAATTTGTTTCCTTGTATATTTATTTGAACACTGAAAATAATGACGTAGAAGATGATAATTTAAAGGTGATAACTTTTAATTATTGAAAGTGAATTATATTCGACAATCATCACCGAACACTACTTTTTTTGAATATTGCTAAATCATTATTTCTGATAAATAACGTAAGATAAGCATAGCTTATTTGAAATAACAGTAAAAATGTCAGCAGTCCATGTTGATTTCAACCTTGTTGATGACGTTTCACTACTGTAATCTAACTTATCATTACATGACTCTATTGTTTCATTAACCAACAAAGCTACTTTAACTGATGTCATAATATCTATCTCCTACTGAGTGAATAAGTAATTAATTGAGTAATATTTTGCCGTATGAGTAGGGATTAAACCAACAATAAAAAACAATCAAACACATAAGCTATACTTATATTACAAAGAGTAAATAATACATAACAAGCTAATTTTAAGTGAAGAATCATGGATAAAAGATTAAGGCAATTAAATAACTTACGCAGCTTTGAAAGTGCTGCCAGGCATAAAAGTTATAGCAAAGCAGCAAGTGAGCTATTTATTACTCAGGCTGCGGTTAGTCAGCAAATGCGGCAGTTAGAAACATCATTAGGCACCAAGCTTTTTACCCGCCAAGGCAAACAAATGCATTTAACGCAAAACGGCGAAAAACTATACCAAGCAAGTAATCAAGCCTTTGATATTCTAATCAAAGGTCTTAATAGTATTCAATGTGAAGAAGTTTCTGGCAGCTTAACAATCACCTCCACTCCTGCATTTATTTCTCTGTGGTTAATGCCTAGGCTTTATAAGTTTTCATTAAAACACCCAGAGATCAACATTAAAGTAGTATCTTCAAATGGTTTTCAAGACTTAAGGCAAAGCCATATTGATTTAGCCATTCGTTTTAAACTAGTTAAAGAAGAAAATAATCAACAAGATGGCGTAATACAAGAGTTTGTCGGTGAAGACCACGTCTACCCTGCTTGTTCACCAAAACTTGCACAAGAGATGAACTTTAAAGAGCCTAAAGACCTACTAAAATGTTGGTTAGTTCACTTAACAAACCAAGGAGATATTAGCTGGGAAACTTGGTTTGATACCGCTGGTGTCGAAGGCTACAAACAGCATAAAAAATGGATTGAAGTAACCAGCAGCGACTTATCAATTAGTGCAGTATTAAGTGGTCATGGTTTTACCTTAGCTTCTCAAGCGGTATTTTCTCAATATGTAGATAGCGGTCAACTTGTGGTACCTTTTGATATCAAACACCCAATATCATTTAAACGCTACTTTGTTTACGATGATGCATCGACAAGAAAAGCTCGACTCAGTATATTTATCAATTGGTTAAAAGAAGAAATGATTAAGGAAAAGATGATTTAAATTACGCTAGCGTGGGTAATCTAAGTATAAGTGTAAGTGCTAATTCATCACAAAAACCAATAAACGATTGTTTGCCGGCATAACGTTATCCGCCAATAAAGAAAGACCTGTCGATTGAGCTAAAGAGACAATGTCTTCAAAATCACGTATAGCACTTTCTTCATCTCTATTCTTTAGCCACAAATCAAAGTTTCTATTGCTTTCGCTTGTGTATTGCCCTTGATAATTAAAAGGACCATAAATACACAAGCTACCGCCTTGCGTTAAGGTTTTACCAACACCGATAAAAAACTTTTCAACTAATAAATCACTGACAATATGTAAGGTATTCGCGGTAAAAATGCCATCAAACTTACCCAGTGGTAATGAACTTCCGACTGCTTGCCAAGGCTGATTCAAATCTAAAGTTATAGGCGTCAACAAATTAGTTAAAGCACTGTGCTCCTTTCGATAATTGATTGCATGATGATTAACTAACAAATCACTCGGCTGCCAATTCAAATGTGGTAAGTTTTCAGCAAAAAATTCTGCATGCTGTCCTGTGCCTGAGCCAACTTCTAAGACCTTATTAGTGGTACTAAAAGCACTTTCTAATACGGATAAAATTGACTTTTTATTATTTTCACACGCTTGAGAAAAAGCAATATTCATTAAATGATCCTGTCGTCAGCTTTTAGTTTAAAATGTTTTTTTATAATATCTCTGCCATTTAAAATAAGCAGAATGGTTTGTATTTATGTTTTCAATGCCCGCTCTTTAAATGGCAGTGCTTGTTGACATTGTTGTTGGTAAGCTTTCAGATGTGCACGTTCAAGCTGACAGAAGTTTTTAATGGCGCCTCTAAAGGCCGCATGTTTCACCCAATGATATGAATGTGTTAATACGGGCTCAAAACCACGTTGAATTTTATGTTCACCTTGTGTTCCAGGGTTAAAACACTGCAAGTTATGCTCAATGCAAAATGTTATGCCCTGATAATAACAAAGCTCAAAGTGTAAATTTTTAAAGGTCTTACTACAGCCCCAATATCGCCCATAAAGGTGGCTGTTATCATAGAAAAATAAAGCACAAGCAACATCCTCACCTTCATGACTGGCAATAATGAGTAAAACATTGTCAGCTAAATCATTAAATATCTGTTTAAAAAATTCAAAACTAAGGTGTGGCTGATGACCATTTTTCATATAAGTGAGCTGATAAGTTAAATAAAAGAACTCAACATCTTTAGCAGTCACATCTTTCCCCAGCAGTTGTCTGATCATAATGCCCTGCTGATTTATCGACAGCCTCTCTTTACGTGTATTTTTTCGTTTACGTGCAGTGAAGGTAGCTAAAAAGTCGGCAAAGCTTGTATAACCTCGATTAAACCAGTGAAATTGTACGGTATGCCGCTGATAAACATCGTTAGGTAACTTCAGCAGATCAAAAGTTTTACTCTCGCAATCACTGATTGTCTTACTGGTATGATCAATTTCGGGACAATACAATATATGCCAACTATTTATTTCATGCTGTTGGCAATGCGCTATCAAGGACGAGAATAATTCATCGACACTAAGCTGCTCTGATAAAAGCTTAGGGCTTGCCACTGGAGTAAAAGGGATGGTAGCCACTAATTTAGGATAATATGCTAGATTATGACCTTCATAGGCTTGTGCCCAATCCCAATCAAAAACATATTCCCCCCAAGAGTGGTTTTTAACATACAAAGGCAAAATACCGTCAATCTGATCATCATTTTGAATAACCAGGTGGTGAGGTTGCCAGCCTTGGGCACAAGAGACCGATTGACTTTCTTCCAATGCCTTAAAAAATTTATAACTTGTTAATGGGTTAGCGCAAGTATTAAGTTTTTGCCAATCACTTTCAGCTATTTTATCAATGCTATCAAGGAAGTTTATTTTCACCATAATAGAGATTTTTTGATTTATTTAGTTGATTGACTTATGGATTAAAAGATAACAGTTTTAACATCCGTTTCCTATATAGGAAATCAAGCAGCTTATTGACAAAGGGTAGAAAACGCTCACTAAATAATAAACGAAATCATCAGCTAAGTTGACCGTTACAATAAATGTTGTAAACTCTGATGAAATACTAAATAACAACGAATCAAAATGGTTTCAAGCAATCTAAAAATTCTCTCTGTGCTGTTAATTTGTATTACACTTTTTTCTTGCAGTTTATTAGATACCCACCAATTAAAAGATAAAAAGAAAGTCGTTAAAATTTATGATTCATTCGAGCAGATTAAAGCATGCCAATTCATTAATGATTTAGTAGGCTCTGAAGGTACTTGGTACAACTATTTTTTTATTTCAAACAAAGATCTCACGATTGCGAGCATTAATGATTTAAAAAACCAAGCCAATGCAATGGGCGCAAATACTATTCACATTCAATACAATATTGATTTTAATACCTCAGTGACTTTTTTTGCTCAAGCATATCACTGTGCTGAAGAGGTTGATTAACTACCATAATAGCTAATTAAGCTTAAAGAAATACCCGCTTCCCTTTTGAAGTTATTTAATTGATTAAACTCGATAAAGGGTTCGATTTCAAAGTACATCCATGATTTGTAAATAATATTTCGATAACGAACTGATATAAAATAGCTTTCATTAGCGATATCCTCTTTATTATTGCTTTTATTATATTGAATGCCACTAACAAGTAACTGGTTTTTGCCTGTCGATTTAATATGAAAAAAACCAATCTTGTGCCGTGATCTTGCTTCTGTTTGAATTTTTTGCCAAGTTGTCGATAAAGAAAAGTAACTTTCTGCAAGAGGATAACTTGCCACAACCTTAACGCTTGGCCCCCAACCATCTTGTAAATAATAATCCAAACGCGGTTGAAAATTTAATTTAACTTTTTTAACCTGCCAGCTATAGTGCATTTCACTGCGAAGATATAATTGTTTTCGGCTTATGCCTATTCTACTTTTAACCTGCCGTTTTTTATTAAACTGTTTAATATATTGAACCGCGACATTAAGCCCCTCTTGATTGTTATCAAGATAATTAGATTCATAATCTAATAACAGTTCGTCTTCATCTTCGTTATCAATAACTAAAGCTAATCGTTCATTCCATTGTGGTAAATTCAATGAAACTTTAAAGTTAGCATCAACATCATTTAAATCAGCGGTACGAGGCAACCAAGATAACTGTAAATAACCATTTGCTGAAGCACTTTTATCACCCTTATCAGTATTATCATCAAGATAATCGTCACCAATAGCATCTAACCATGAGGCACTATTTTGCATCATGGTATTAAGCCTGCTTTGCAATAAATCAGCTCTTGGTAACTCTCTTGTTATTGGAGTAAGTTCCTCTGATAACACCCAAAAGGAGCTTAATAAACACAAACAACCAAGCAATAACTTCATGTTTACAACACTCAACCAGCAAGAACATTGTTATGGCATTGCAAGTACAATGTATTAACATTGCTACCGCCATTTACATTGCCATAAAAGTCAGAGCTAGCAAAAATTCCTGAACGATGATGTACCGACCAACCAAAGTAACATTCCTTTAACTTAGGCACTTGAAAAACATCACCAATACTGACATCGATACTCCAATCGATATAATTGAGGAATTTAGACGCCGAACGATTCTTTGCTTCAACGTGTTCTCCCTCAACAAAAGGCACTTTAACTGCGTACGATACCCCTTCTGCGATACCAATACGGGTTTTCACCGTATCAGACCAAGGAAACTGAGAGAAATAAGCTTTAAAACCTAAGACATATTCATTAAAATTGTCCTGTAGACCTTTTTCAAAACGTCTTACATAACCACCTGTCACATAAGCTTCAAGCGGTAACCACATAAAATTATCGGCTATTTTTTTACCGACAAAAATACTCGCTAAACCCGTGCCCCTTTCTTCAGGGTCAAACATATTTTTAAACCGCACCAGTTGATTAAATGTAGTTTCTGTATGGCGACCCGCTGCTATACGCCAATACCATTCGCCCTTCGTTAAATCTCTGGTAATACTGCCATTCACATAATGATTGTCTTGATAATCATTAAATTCATAACGATAACTTGTAAAACTACTAAATTGGCCATTATCAAGCACAATGGGGCTATTAATTTTAGTTGAATCTAACTCAGAATATTGCATATTAAAACCAACATAATGATGTTTCGCAAATTGATAACTCATATCGATGCCATAACGCATTTCTAACGCGCTATCCGTCTGATAAGCAGCCCTATCTTCAGTCACTTCATTATCATTTACGCCATAGTAGTAATTCGTTAACTTTTGATCTTCAAAAGTTAGGCCTATCCACGGTCTGATACGGTAGTTACCCTGGGTAAATACCTTTCCCCAACGCAAATCAATATCTAAACCATCAGAGGTATTACTAATATCGGTGCCAATATCAAAGGTAAAATTACCAAAAGAGGTTTGTCTTGTTATGGCAAAGCGCGCATCAATTCCATCATCTCTGTCCATGCCATCAAGCTCTATGCCATCTTCTTCATTAAAGCCAGCAAAACGATAAGAGGCATAAGCGCCTATTAACCAATCTGAAGATTGATAGAGGTGAAAACCGGTTCGCGTACCATCGATAAAGAATTTTTCACCGTTATAAGTAATAAGCGGTAATAAATCATCAACATCATCTTTTCCTACATAAGGAAAAGTACCGTTTCTAAAACCCATGCCTAATGACCAATTGCCATCACCAGGGGTAAGGTGTATTTGTGTAACATCGCGCGCAGCTAAAACAGGGGCACTTATCAAGCAAGTGATTGCTGTTATAAATGTTAGCGGCAATGTTAACTGCATAATACGATAAAACATCGTTCAACCCTCTTACTCTGAGCAACTATTGCAGTAAGGGTATCACGGCTTCATATTAAAAATTAGGACCTTAAGAATTATTAAGCGTTGTAGCCCTGTTTTCTAATGCTTCAATTCTCGCTTCAATTGGAGGATGTGAAGACCATAAGTGACTTAAGCCCTGTTTGGCTTTTTCACCAATACCAAAGGCAGCCATTTGCTCAGGCAATGCTTCGGGTTCTTTTTGTGCTAAACGTTTTAATGCGCCGATCATGTTTTGATGACCTGCTAAGTCAGCGCCACCCGTATCAGCGATAAACTCACGTTTTCTTGAGAAGTACATAACAATAGTACTGGCAAGTATAGATAGCACGACTTGTGAAATCATTACCGTGACAAAATAGCCGATACCATGGCCACGTTCATTTTTCAATATAACGCGGTCAACAAGGTGACCTACAAGTCGTGATAAGAAAACCACGAAGGTATTCACAACACCTTGAATAAGGGTCAATGTCACCATATCACCATTAGCAACATGGCTCATTTCATGACCAAGTACCGCTTCAATTTCACCTTGCGTCATGTTATCAAGTAAGCCTTGTGACACAGCAACTAACGCTTTGTTTTTACTCGCTCCAGTGGCAAACGCATTCATTTGCTCTGAAGGGAATATTGCAACTTCTGGCATTTTTATGCCAACAATTTTTGCTTGCTTTTCAACCGTAGTCAATAACCACTTTTCAATATTATTTACAGGTTTTTTAATAACCACAGCACCTGTCATTCGTTTTGCCATCCACTTAGAAATAAACAAAGAGATAAACGAACCACCAAAACCAATGACACCAGAAAGTATCACTAACGACTGAATATTTAAATCAGAGCCATTTTCTGCCAATATACTATCAACACCCAACAACCTCAGAGTGACACTTAACACTAACATAATGGCAATATTGGTCATTAAAAAAAGAAATATTCGTTTCATCTTAGTTCCTACAGTAAAGTTAGCTTCAAACTTAAATTCATTAGTTTGAAAGGTGGTATGAGTATATTAGCTTTCTATATTTCTTGATGTGTAAAATAGTAATCACAATGTGTATACATACTTTATCGACAAATTTTATTCGACAAAGTCACTCTATCGTTTATTCAGCGCTTTAGATTACATACCCCATCTAAACTGTAATAAACCATAACCGTGCCATGCTTCATTATCCGTCTGGTACTCCTTGTTGTAAAAGTTATAACTCCAGGTTACCGTTCCACCTGAGTAATGGTAAGTTGCTCCCACTTCGGCACTTACCTTCTGGTGATTTAATTCGACTTCAGAAACATAAGGTACATTGCCATCAATGGTTAAATCATTAAATCGGTAACCCACTTGCATACGAGCATAAGCAGATACCGAATGAACCTTTCCTTGAGAAACGGTATTACCTACATGGCCAAAGTGATTACTTAACCGGCCAAAAGACTTTGCTAACGCCTTTCCCCATCGCAAAGTCAAACCAACATTTACGTCACTACGAAAATTTCCTAAGGCATTGTGGCTAAAGGTACTAACTTCCCATTCACCATTAAAGGGTGCTGTCTGCCTTAATAACAAATAATCTATTTCATAAGCCAGTTGCACTGTTACTTTATTCTCAACTTAATATGCCCAACCTTCCGGTGTGCTTGCACCTATCAGCTTGTGGATAGCACCTTGAAACTTCTCAGTGCCCGAAGCGGGTCCTATAAGGCCGATACTAAACCAATTTTTTTGAGCAAGTTCACTACCATAGACGGCCGTGTGATGTTCTACTTCTAAAAAGCCTGCGTAGGGACGTTCGTGAGGCTGCGGCTCTGTTATTTTAATTTCATTCGGCGTCCACATACGTTGACTGATTTTTACCCCCCATGCTTTATTAGTATTAGCTTGGGTAAATAAGAGTTTGTTTTGCAAATGACCAAGAACAGAGGCTAAAGCAGTATCACTTAATATTGGCTGACTTTCCCAACCGAGGATCATACCGTTGCTGTAATTGCCATCTTCGCCAAATGCAACATCGTTTTCAACTTGAAAGTGAAACTGCCCGCTATAAGCATTGGGAATCAATAAAAAGGCCGCAGAACGAAACGATATTTTAAACATTGATTTCCTATAATTAGATTGATAACAAAACTGAAAACTAATTTGATAGCTGAATTGATAGCTAAATTGATAGCTAAATTGATAGCTAAATCGATAACTGAGTTGATTGTTATCTCAACTATCTACTTAATTATTATACTAACAATTAAGTAGATAGATTGATGAAAACTATACTTTAAAAGTTATTAGCAAAGAATAGTCTTCGTAGCTCTGGATCAATGAAGTCGATTTATTAGTATTAGTGCTGAAAACCAGCAAGGGTTTATAATCAGATAACGCTTAAATTGCTATCTCACAGCCACATTTAGCAAATATTCGTCTAAAATGAATATTGAACAATTAATCGCCACATTCTTATATGGCTTTTTTTTTTATTTACTCTATCATATGCATTTTTTGAGCCTTCGCGATAGTAATATGGACATAAATCGAAACACTTTAAAACGAATTAATGGATTAAAAACACTAGCGTTCACTCTATTAATCTCAATAACCTCATCCACATTATCCGCACAAGAACAGAATGAAAATTTAGCTGCAACTGCGTCTGATATTAAGGTGGGATTAACACCTGCTGTTACGGTTGACAATATTGAAGAAATTTATCGTAATTTCCCCACCAATACACGTTGGGAAAATTTAGACGTTTCCGAAAATGTTTATCAATCACCTTTTCAAATGTCACTGTTTTCTCCACAAAATGGTGAAGATGGTGCAAGGTTATGGTCGCAAACAAAAGCAATTTTTGGTTACGGCTTTGGTGTCATTGGCCTTATTGCTTTATTACCAGAAAATATTTCTAATTGGGATAAAGAAAATGGCATTCTTGGCAAGTGGGAAAGTAACGTTAAAGATGGCCCTGTGTGGGATAGAGATACCCTAGCGCTTAATTTTATTGGTCACCCATATTTTGGTGGTGTCTATTATCAAGTCGCTCGTAAATCAGGTTACAGACAATGGGATGCCTTCTTGTATTCGGCATTGATGTCGACGTTTTATTGGGAGTTCGGTATAGAAGCTTTTGCTGAAACACCTTCGATACAAGATTTAGTTATTACCCCTGTACTCGGTTGGGTTTATGGTGAATGGGCTTTTAATACTGAAATGGATATTCGAGATCAAGGTGGTACAGTCTTTGGTTCAGATGCACTCGGTAGTACTGCATTATTTCTTCTTGATCCTGTTGATGCGATGAGTGTTGGTGTTAATAATCTTTTTGGTAAAGAAGTGATTAAAGCAGGTACGGGTCTTGTTACTTTTAATACGGTACCCGTAAATAACAGCGGTGAGACCGAAAACCAAATACAATTAAGTATGACATTACAACTTGGCGATGGTAGTAATTACTCACCCAAAAAAATTAACAGAGCATACCGTTATAAAGATCCTATCGATAGAGGTATTATTGGCCTTTCATATGGTGCTGGTTATGTTCAATTAGACGATTCTTGGTTAGCGGATAACGACATAACGCATGAATATAGCTTAGGTTTATATTTTACTCGAGAATATTCAGCTCGTCTTAGTTATTCTGGAGCAAAACTATATCGAGATGATTCTGCTGACAAAATCAACTATGAAAATTATAGTGTAGATGGGCAGTATTATTTTAACACTGAGCAGGATATTAGACCTTATCTAACCGCAGGTTTTGGTGAGGTTATGTGGGAAAAAGATTACGACATTAAAACCTTCCACGTTAATGCTGGAGCGGGCATTCATTACAAGATCAACAAAAACTTTGCTCTGCAACTGGGTTTACGCCACTACTATAGTACCAATACTAAAACGTCAGATAATAATATCAGCACGCGATTAATTTACTTTATAGGTAATGGTGAACGATAGTTAAAGCAGTCGAGGTATGACTTCTGACTTTTTTGTAAATTTTTTTTATAAAATAGGTTTAACAAAAGAATAAGGACCGTATAATTAGTCTCACTAAAGAGAACGTTTTTATGTGATTTTACAAAGCATAACTACAATGACAAAACGAGATTATATTATTCGTAAATCAGTTCGAAAATTACGAACTTTCCTGCCAAAGGTAACAAATATAGTATTTTTTATCAAAAGTCGGGTCTAAGCAACGTTACTTCTTAAGATCACTTTTTTCTGTTAAGGACAAAAAATGAACTCACGTTTCGAGCCCGCTCTTCATTCATTCCGTGGTTTTGCAATACTCTGCGTTGTTGCCATACATACCTTTGGTTTTATGATTTATTATGCAGGAAATGAAGGTACAAAACTAAACGTTGGCTTGGTTAGCAGCATCAACGAAATTATTTTTCATGATGCCACCATTTTTTTCGCCTTAATTTCAGGTGTACTATTCTCATTAATATTAGCCGATCGTGGTTGGGTAAATTTTTATAAAAACAAACTGTTTAATGTCGTTACTCCCTATATATTTTTCACCTGCCTATTTACCATGTTTCATTGGGGTTTCAGCGACTTTACCGTGTTTAGTGGCGACAGCTCTGAGTTTATGCAAGCGAGTTTTTATAATTTACTTACGGGTGGTGCTATTTTTACGTTTTGGTATCTTCCAGTGTTATTGATTCTCTACGTATCAACACCAATACTTATGAAAGTAATAAGAAGTGGCCAATGGTTCATTATTCCAGTTATCTTAATGCCATTAATTATATCTAGAAGCTGGCCTGAGGTTACTTGGTCAAATTATGCATACTTTATTGGTGTATATGCTGTTGGTTTATATGTTGGCGAAAATTACAAATATGTATCGGATAAGCTTTCCCAACATGTGTGGTTACTTTCCATAATAACCTTGATAAGCACACTCATTTTAAGTGCGTTATTCTATTTTGAAATAGAAAAATGGTGGTTTATTTCAGTCAGAGAAACAGCTTTCTATATTCAAAAAATAGCCCTGGCTGGATTAGCATTAACTTTTTTTAAACGCTATGCATTGCATACACCGAAATTATTAAGCTTATTAGGAACGTATGCTTTTCCTATTTTCTTCATACACGGCTATATACTTTTTGAATTATATGTTCTTTTATTAAACTTGGAATTTCAAATTAATAATTACATGGTTTTATTTATAGCCTGCCTTGTTATTCTATTTTTGGTTTTAACCACCTGTGTATTACTCAGTAAATTATGTCAACTGGTGTTTGGAAGGTGGTCTCGCCAACTTATTGGTGTTTAATATGGCTTTTATAAATTACTATTTTCCCCCAGCGTTAACTGCTCGGACTGGAAAAGATGCAACCGTATAATTGAAAGGAAAGCTCTGTACCACAAATAAAAGCAGGTATTACTCTACCGACAACCCGACTCAAAAATGGACTTTGACTCCAAACTGAACATTAACACCTTCTTCTCCATGCGCGACAAGATTACTATGTTGAGTGGTGTTATCGGGATTCAAAATGTCTTCGTCAAAAACATTTCTAACGACCATAAACAAATCAAAATGAGATAGCCGAGCGGTATAATTAATATTAACGACACTGTAACCATCTAAATTATGCCGTGCCCCAATATATGAAATATTACCGCCGATACTGTGTATATCCCCAATGTCAGTATTTGCACCAAGGCTAAAGGTAAATCGAGGTGTATTAAAGGCACCTGGATCATCATGTATAATAGTATTGCCTTCTTTTTGATAGGCTAAGTTAACAAATAATTTACTACGCTCGCTAGCGAGTTGAAAATCGACTTCTGCACCTTCACGTTTAAAACTAGCTTCATTATAAAAAGAAACGGTACGAGAAGAATCGATGAACCTTCTAAGAATAAAATCTTCAGCTTCTAAAACATAAATATTTGCAACAAATAAGATGTTAGCTTTTGAATAAGAGTAAGCAATATCTGTAGTTTTAACGACTTCAGCTGTGAGCGAGTCATTTCCTATTACGGTAGCATTTGCATTGGTTGGGTTAATACTTGTTTGTGTTGAGTTAGGAGAATTAAACCCGGTAGAATAGAGTGCTTTTAATGATTGATCCTCGTCAATTTTATATACTACTGCCATTCTTGGCGTTACCTTTTTATCACTTATTTCATTATCGGTAAAGCGACCACCTATGATAAACCGCCAATTATCATAGGTGTAGTCTACTTGAGAATAGGCCGAGAATTCATCTACTTTATTATTCTCAAGTAGTGTAACAAGTGGTTGGCTTGGCTTATCAAGAAAGTAGAAGCGGTAAGCACCTGTTGATCGTGTTTCTTGCTCAACGCCAAAAACGAAATCTAAAGACTCATTCATACTATAAGTAAAAATACCGCCATACCTAAACCTATAGTCGTCCTTTCCGTCATCATCTTTTGTCGCTAATGCGGCAACGCCAGGAGCAAATAGGTTACCGATTGTCAGGTCAAAGGTATAATAATTATAGTCAGTAAATAGAGTCGTTCGACTGCTCTCTGTGACCCAACTATTTTCGATATGGATCAATTGACCTTTACTATCCAAAGTGAAGTGTTGTAAGGTCTCGGTGCCAGTAACAACATCATTAATGCCCACCGTTGTATCAGCAAACGCTTGCAGTTGAAGAATAAATTCATCATTATTATAACGAAGTAATGCAGATTTTCGCTCTAAAAGGCGACTTACTTCACCTGTTACTAATCCAACATCCGGAAACACCTCATTATAGGTTGCATTATAACCATCCTCTGTTCTGTATTCTGCCGCCACCATGATGGTAGAGTCCTTAGTAAGTGAATGATTATAATAAGCACTGCCCTCAAAAAGTTTGTTGCTACCTACTTTAAAAAGCGCTGAGTTAGTATCAGTATCCTTTCTTGTTATAACATTAAAAACACCACCTGATGCTTGGCTTCCGTAAAATACGGCGCCTGGCCCTCGTATAACTTCCACGTGTGAAATTGACTCCCACGGCACGCCTTCCATTGGAATGAGTGAATGAGAAGCTTGGTGATAAGGCACACCATCAAGCAAAAAAAGTACTTTTTGATTAAAAATTTCATCTATGCCCCGTATTTGCACAGAGGCAAAACCCGGCATGGAATCTTGAACAACAACGCCCGGAATAAAATTAAACATTTCTCGCAACGTTGTTATGCCCATTTTTTCTAGATCGATACGATTATATCGAGAGACTATGGCAGGTGTTTCAATGACAGTTTCAGATTTTGTCGAAGCAACTGAAACTTTTACATTAAGTAGCTCTTCCAACGTTAAATTAAATAACGCATCGGAATAAGTTGTGTCAGCAGTAACTTGAGATGATGTAAAAAATAATAACAAGATTATAAGCTTTATATTTTTTTTCATGTTCTCAGGTCCCAAAATTCATCCACGATTTATGACTTAAGGTTTAGTTTTAGCTTTAGCTTTAGCTTTAGGTTTCGTTTTATCTAACGCCTTTACCTGTTCAATTCGACCTAAGGGTGAAAAATTGATAAACAATGAAGTAGTTAACTAGGAACAGATATACAATAAATAGTTAAGAACTCATTAATACTGACATTGAACGCACAAGCACCAATATCTAAAGGTATTATTAATTGTAGTTGAAATAATCATTGATCACATGGCGAGTCATCACTAACCTGATATTAGCGATGAAAATATTATCGAGGGAGTTTTCTCAAGTAATTCAAGCGCCCACATGTTTTCAGTACGAGTAGATTGACCGACAGGAAAGGAGAGTTTACTGATACCTTGATGCAGTAATTAACATTTATGACTACAGCTATTGAGAGGAAGGTCTATATTGCCTACAATAGCGCACTTTTTATTTACTACAGGTCTCTAACATGAACGACACTACACCACTACCCGCTTTACCGGATCGCCTTTCGGGTAACTCTCGTAGCCCACATCATGTGGCAGAAATATTCGAACATGAAATAGGTATTAAACTCAATAACAAAGAGCGTTTCGATGTTGAAGAATATTGCATCAGTGAAGGTTGGGTAAAAGTGCCATCGAAAAAAGCCTTAGATCGCCGTGGACAGCCACTTTTGATGACGATAAAAGGGACTGTTGAAGCGTTTTACCGTTAAAACGTAGCCATGAGAAACCTCAACTTAGTTAGCCTTATTGAGGTCATAGCAAAGGGGTCAAATGAGTTTTATGTAAATTTGTTCTGATCCTATTAAACCAAGCAATAATACTTGTGTTAAATCAACAAGAGTAGAGTCGCTTTTTTATTGGGTTTCATGCGATAATAATTTTATAGAATTGGTATAATTAATGGTTTTGTAATCAATACCCACATGAAAATTATGACACCTGATAACGATTGGCTTAAAACATAGTGATCTCTTTTAGAACATTCGCAATCAGCTTTATTTTTTTTATCTTCAGTCATACGGTTTACGCAAGTAATTTAGTTGTCAAACTCAATGGTCAACTACCACCAGCAATTAAACAAAACATTCTATCTCATTTAGGTAAATTACCCGATAATGAATTAGAGCGTTCTGCTTTTGTTTACTCGGCTAAAGACAATACCAACCGAGCATTGCAAGCATTAGGTTATTACCATGCAGATATTATTGCCAACCTTGATACTGGCGAAACAGGACCCAACGACCAAGCTTTCGCCCAAGCGAATAAAGTGGCATGGCAGCTTAATCTTACTCTGACTTTAAATACGGCAACATTCATTGACAAGGTTGTTATAGCCATTGACGGCGCTGCAAATGAAGATCCTGCGTTTCAAGCATTGCTCAAAAAACATCAGATTACCAAGGGGCAGGTACTTCATCATGGTAAATATGATGATTTAAAGGCTGATTTGCTTTCCTTGGGTTTACAGCGGGGTTATTTTGGTGGCGAATTAACGGAAAGTAACATAACGATTAAAGATCAATATCGTTACGCCGACATCACCTTACGCTATAAAAGTGGCCCAAGGTATCAATTTGGTGAAGTGACTTTTAATGATTTTGAGTTAGAGCCGGCGTTGTTAGCAAGTTTAATCCCCTTTCATAAAAATGAATTTTACAGTACAGCCACTTTTCATCAACTTCAGCATCAACTGCAATCTACGCAGTATTTTGGCAGCATCATCGCACTACCCGGTGACAAAATTAAGGATGATATTAATCATAACTATAAAATTCCGATCAATGTTTCCCTCACCGCCGGTAAAAGTCATTTATTCGATTTTGGTATTGGTTACGCTACCAATACACAATTTCGCCTATCTGCGGGCTGGCGTACTCCTTTAATCAACAAGTACGGACATTTTCAAGAAACTAAAGTTGAATATTCAGAACTAAACCCTACAGGTAAGTTTATTTATAGCATCCCTTTAAGCCATCCAAGCAATGATTTACTTCAATTTCAAATGAATATTGAAAATGAGGACTATGCGGATTTAAAGACTAAATTTTTCTCAACAAAAGTGGGTTGGCTCGTCAGTAACAATAATTGGCAAAGACAAATTTATACCCGTTACCATCATGAGGCTTGGAGTTATGATCTTGATGATGACGACCCAAATATTGATTTGTCTGATTCAGATCAGGCTAGGTATATTATCCCTGGTATTACTTGGTCAAAAACAACACGTTCAGGCGCGCCATTAGATCCAAGTGAAGGCTTTCGCCAAACGTATAATGTCGAAGGGGCCCATTTAGCCGCGGGCTCAGACAATAGTTTTTTTAGAGTGCATGGCCAATGGAATTATATTACAACATTAAAACCTAAACACCGACTGGTTACTCGTGCAGAGTTAGGTGCGATTTATGTTGATAGGGATGCGGAATTAGCGCCATCATTACGTTTTTATGCCGGTGGTGATCAGAGTATTCGAGGCTTTGCTTACCAGTCTCTTGGCTCTACGGTTCCTTCTTCATCGGATCCTAACAGCAAGCCCATTGTTATTGGCAGTACTCGCCTTATGGTGGCCAGTATAGAGTACCAATATTATCTAAACAATAAATGGCGACTGGCTTTATTTACGGATGGTGGTAGTACCGCCAATAAAGGCGAATATGAACCGGTCTACTCTTTTGGCTCAGGCCTACACTATATATCACCTGTAGGTGCGGTAAAGGTAGATGTTGCCTATGGCATTAACGACGACGATAAAAATTGGCGGATACACATCAATTTAGGTGCTGAATTATGATTTGGCGAAGAGTCAGTTTCAGCATAATAAAGCTGTTAACTTTATTACTTTTTTTGTTTACGATCTTACTGACCACTCCTTGGGGCTCAAGGGTAGCAATTAGCTTACTGAATACCATTGATGGCATTAGGTTTGATTACAAAGCAGGCGCATTGATTAGGGATATAGAGCTACACTCTTTTCATCTAAAATTAACATCTATTGAGATCAGTATTAAAGATTTAGCTGCCGATATAGACTTTTCTTGCAGTTGGCAAAAGAAACTGTGTCTTGATTCATTAACAGCATCAAATTTTTCACTGGTTTACGCGAATAGCAATGAAAATACCAGTGCGGATACCAGTGCAAAAAATAATGCTATTACCACTGAACAGCAACAGTCGAAAAACGACGTTACAGCAGATTCTGAGAGAATCGATGATGACAGTTTGTTTGTTATGCCCTTTGCCATTGAGGCAAAAACGGTAACACTAACAAAAAGCCATCTAGTCATTAATAAAACGATAATAGATATCGAAGAATTCACGGCTCAAGTCGCGATTCAGGCTAGCCAATTTAACATAGTGAAACCCAATGCTAGTCAATTAACTATTGTAATAGCGAGTAATAAAAGCAATAAATACAATAAAGCTATAAAAAATGGCGTTCCAAGTGATACATCAAGTTATACCTCAAGCAATTCCGAAAATAATACCGTAAGTAAGGTAAAAGATGCCGCAAATTCAGTACATGAAATTTTTAGTACTTTACCCGAAATCTACTTACCCATCGCATTAAACATTGAGCAATTATTCGTTAATGAAATACGCATTCTGGATCAGGAAATAATCGTTAAAAAATCAAAGCAAAAGATAAACAGTTCTCTAAAAAACTCAACAAAAAATTCACTAAAAAATGATCAACAATGGCCTTATCAGCAAAACCACCTTAGCGGTACTTGGCTTGGAAATGACGTTGATATAACAAACTTTCAAACCTCAACCACCGACTATTCAATAAAAAAATTAGCGCTAAAAACTCAACTTATACCGCCTTATAAAATCAATGCTAAGTTAGCAACACAATTGCATAGAGTACCCTTTTGGCCCGAAGCGTCTAATGCTGTAGTTAAGGTATCACTCGCAGGTGCCTTTGATGATTTAACAACAGAGATTACCAGTCAGGGCAGCGTCGTTTTACACAGCCAAGGGCAGATTAACTTAACGCACCATTTGTTACCCTTTGATCTAACGGTATCCGCCGATAAATTACCACTGCCCTTGTCTTTATCTCAGTACGGACAGCCTTCGACACTCTCTTTAGCGGTGCAAGGTGATTTAGATCAGCAAACAATTAAGTTAACTAGTCAGCTTAATAGTTACGGTTATAAAGATGCCCAATTGAGCTTGATTGCAAAACAGCAACAAGGCGCCATAACCTTTGAAGAATTAACGTTTGATGATAGCAGCTCTAATAGCCAGTTAAACTTACAGGGTACTATTGATTTTCAGCCAACGGCAACGCATTGGCAGTTATTTGCTGATTCTTCAGGTTTTACCTTACCGCAAGTTAACATTAAGCCGTTGATATTTATTGAAGAAACTAGTGGCTACAGCAACGATAGCAACAAAAACATCAACAAAGAATCCGAAAGCAACCCTGTTGAAACAATATTACCTGACGTTATCCATGGCCGAGTATTGGGGAAAATAGCCAGTAAAGGTAGTTGGTCAGCGTCACAATGGTCATTCTCTGTTAATGATACAGATGTCTCTGGCACCATTAATGACTCGGCACTCATTATTCAAGGTGACATTGCTTTAAACCAGTCTGGATATTTTTCATCCGGTAACTTACCCCAAGGTAACCTGCTAATCTCTTATGATAAAGACCAATTAACTTTACAAACACTCAGCGATAGCAATATCAACACCGATAGTAAAGCCGATACCGATAACAAAGCCGACAGTAATTGGCATGTTAACGGCCAATTACTGATTACCGACATGAACCGTTGGTACCAAGACATCAATGGCTCGTTCAACACTGACTTTACCGTAAGGGGCAAAAAAGAGGACCCAATTATTACGCTAAATAGCAAACTAAAAAATCTCAGTTGGCAGCAATTTTATAGCCCATTATTAGAAGTAGCCGTCAGTTATCAACCCTTTAATCATCATAAAGCTCAACTGACAGTAAAGAATGATTATTTAGCAGTCACTGGAAAAAGCAAAATTTCTGAGTTTAACGCAATAGCGATTAATCTTTCTGGTGATCTCTATCAGCAACAATTACAGCTAGACTGGCAAGGTGAACTTGCTGGAAAGCTCAGCTTAACAAGCCAATGGGATGAAACATTAAATCACTGGCAAAGTACTATTGAGCATACAGCCTTAACATACCAACAAGAGGTTTGGCGCAACAAAAAAACTTTTTCACTTAACTTCGATATAGACAAAAAACTACTGTTAATCGATAACCACTGTTGGCAAGCAAAAGGTCTTGAGCTCTGCTTGCCTTTCGATGCCACTATTGGAGAATACGGCGATATAACACTCGCACTAAACATCGACCTAGCATTAATAGATGAATTGCTTTTAGCCGAGGAAGTACAACTCCAGGGTAAGATTTCAGGTGAGATAAAAGCGCAATGGTCAGCAAAAAAAGCAATATCAGCACAGGCTAATTTCTCACTGTCACCGGGTAATATTAAAGTAAATAACGAGTTTAACGAAAAACAAATTAGCCAATGGCACCAAGGTGGGCTTTCATTCATCGCCAACGAAACACAAATAACGAGTAAGTTCCAATTACTTGATGTTAAAAAAGAAACGATGATTAACATCAACTCAAGTGTTAATTTCATTGAAGACTTCCCTATTAACGCTCAAATAAAACTTAACCAGTTTAATATACAACCCTTTCAGGCATTAATTAACAACGTAGTTGGTTTACAAGGCCAATTATCAGCTGCCTTATCAATTCGCGGCTCGATTGAGTCTCCGATGGTCGATGGTAAAATAGCGCTCGATAATGGTGAGTTATTACTCAGTCAAAATCCCAATAAATTTGAAAATATTACTACTGAAATTCAAATAAAAAATAATCAAGCAAACATGATTGGCGGTTTTTCCCTAAAAGATAGCAAGGCAACGCTCAATGGTCAGCTTGCATGGCAAGATAACTTCACCATGGATATAGATCTTAACGCCAAGCAGTTACCCTTGGTATTTCCACCAATGGTAGTCATGAACATATCACCCACTTTAAACTTTGCATTAAAAGGTCAGTCATTAGCAATTACAGGTAACATAGACGTACTCGAGGGTAATTATAGTCTTGAAACGCTTTCTGAAGGCAGTGTTAAACTGAGTGATGATGTGGTTATTGTTGACCAACAAGGTAAAGAAATTTTCAAAGAAACCTCAGGTTTTGATATTGAAACCGATGTCAGCGTTAATATCACTAAAGCATTTAAAGTCACAGGACAAGGATTGCAAAGTCACTTATTTGGTCAACTGCAAATCAGTCAACAGAAGAAAAAACCATTGCAACTTTTTGGCCGTATTCAATCAAACGAAGGCACATACCAAGCTTATGGACAAAGGCTAACTATTGACAAAGGTGAACTAACTTTTAATGGCCCGATGAATAACCCTTATTTCAATTTACGTGCGAGTCGACATATTAGAGCAGAGGACATTGAAGTAGGCCTTCAAATAACGGGTTTAGCAGATGCTTTAAATATAGAATTATTTTCCACCCCCTCCATGAGTTCACCCGAAAAGCTGTCGTATTTAGTCAGAGGACGAGGCATTGATTCTGGTAGTGAAAATAGTACCGCAGCTGCAAGCATGTTACTTGGTTTTGGAGTAACGAATAGCGCGGGTTTATTTGATAGAATAGAAGAAATACCACTGATTAATAATATCGCGGTCGACACTGAAGGGGCTGGTGACACAACGCAAGCAACCATTAGTGGATATATCGGCAAACGTATCTACTTGAAATACGGTATTGGCGTTTATGAGCCAATCAATGAGTTAACCGTTAGAATGTATTTACTGAATCGTTTCTGGTTAGAAATAGTAAGTGGTATTGAACAATCTACTGATATTTATTATTCATTTGATGTTGATTGATTGTGGTTATACCTTAAACCGACTAACTATTCTTCACAGCGGTTAAAATTAAAATAATCCAAACAGCTATTTGAAAAACATTCAGTGACTTCTCAGATCTAAATTAGGCCATAATAGTTGAATACCATTCAAAACATACTAGGCTTAGTAAAGCTAAACCTTGGACAGTAAAATAGTAGCTAGCGCGATACTTTTAATGATTAACACCTTTACTGATAATTAATAATTGTTATAAATTAGATAGAGTATTAGCCACCATATCGCCATTATAAACGGATATAAATGAAAATGACTGAGAACGTCTTCTCCCCTAAAAAATATCGTCTCCAACCGTTAAGTAAACTTTTCAGTACCTATTTTTCATCAAAACACACCAAAACTAAGATCCTTGTCGGTTTTAGTATCCCGCTTTCGTTAACTGTCATTATTGCCTTGGTCGTCTACTTTAGTATTAACAATTTACTCGCGACCTCAGTCTGGGTAAAACATACCCATGTCGTTATTACCGGCGCAACTGAATTAGAAAAGCTCATGCTTGATATGGAAACGGGCGAGCGAGGTTTCCTTATTACCGGTGAAGAAAAATTTCTACAGCCATTTAATCAGGCAAAAAGACTTTGGAAAAACAAAATAGATGCCTTAAAGATATTGGTGGATGACAACCCAACACAAGTACAAAAACTAGAAAGAATAGACCAACGACAAAAGGCATGGTTTAACGAAGCGGCAACGGTTGAAATAGCGCTACGCCGCAAGATAAAAGAAGGAAATGTCGATTTTTCCGTTTTACAACAAGTCATTACTGCAAGTCATGGTAAAGATATCATGGATAACATTCGAGCAGATCTTAAGCAATTTATCGCTGTTGAAGAAGGGTTAATTATAATACGAGAGGCTGAAGCTGAATCATCATCAACAACGACCCTCAACATTGTTATTTTTACGGCCATGCTCGCCATGTTGATTTCCCTACTCATTGCTTTAGTTGTATCCAATCATATCGTTAATAACCTTCATAAATTACTTACCGCGACTAAAATGGTTATTAAAGGAGATCACGATACTCAAATACAAAGTTCTTCCGACGATGAGTTTGGTCAATTAAGCGATTCATTTAATAAAATGACCTTAACAATTAAAACCTCAACAGAAAAACAAACACGTGCAACCCAAGTAAAAAGTGACTTTCTAGCAAATATGTCACATGAAATACGCACGCCAATGAGTGGCGTACTCGGTACATTAACCATGCTCGAAGAGACTGGTTTATCGCCAGTTCAAGATGACTTAGTCAAAATTATTCGCTCTTGTGGTGACGGGCTTCTCGTCGTAATCAATGACATCTTAGATTTATCTAAATTAGAGGCCGGTCAACTTACTTTAGAGAAACGTCCATTTCATTTAGCCCAACATATTAACGAATGTATTTTTTTACTTGATCCACTTGCCTCAAAAAAAGGATTAATCCTTAAAACTGAAATTGATAACAATTTATCTGACGGTTTTACCGGCGATATCATTCGCATTCGCCAAGTCATCATTAATTTACTGAGTAATGCCATAAAGTTCACCGCAAGCGGGAAAATTAAACTACGAATAAATTTGGAGAAACAAGAAGGTGAACTAAGTTATTTACTCTTTTCCGTCATAGACCAAGGCATAGGTATCTCACCGGTAGAACAACAAAAGCTTTTCAAACCTTTTTCACAAGTAGACAATTCCACAAGCCGAAAGTATGGTGGCACAGGTTTAGGATTAACCATTTGCCAGCAGTTAATAAAACAAATGCTAGGTGTTATTAAAGTAAGCAGTGAGAAAGATAAAGGATCAACATTTTATTTTACTATTCCACTACCAACGGCCGAAATTAGTGAGATAGAAAATAGGCAAAAGCAACAAAGTATAATCAGTACACAAATGGCTAAAGATAAACCTTTAGCGATTCTTGTCGTTGAGGACAATGCCATTAACCAAAAAATCGCCTTGAACTTATTTAAGAAACTTGGTTACCAAGCCGACATTGCTGAAAATGGATTAATCGCCATAGAAGCATTAAATAAAATCACTTATGATGTTGTGTTTATGGACATGCAAATGCCAGTAATGGATGGCATTGAAGCCACGCAAAAAATTATTGAAAAATGGCCTGACAAAAGACCTAAAATTATAGCAATGACTGCCAATGTACTTTTACAAGACCAACAACGCTGTTTTGACGCCGGCATGGATGATTTTATTGGTAAACCCATCAACGTTGAACATGTTGTTACCGCACTTAATAAATGTTGAAAATTACAAAACCATTAATTGATTGATAGATAATCGTTACAAAATAAAGCAAAGCTACTTTGACTAATCCCGTCAACCGTAACTTTTCTTCGAGTCGTTATGCGTTAGTCGCTTTCGATTGTTTAGAAAACTCATCTAAAGCAAAGTCGATAAAACAACGGACTTTTTTAGCGACATATTTACGGTGTGGATAAATAGCAAAAAGTCCAAATTCTAAGGTGGTATATTCAGGTAATACCGGTAATAATCGCCCTTCTGATAATGCATCTTCGACAATAAAATTAGGGGTCATGGCAATCCCCCCACCAGCAATAGCTATTTCGCGTACGGCTTGCGGACTGTTTGCCGCGAGTGCAGAGTTGACAGCAATAGTTTCTGCTTGCCCTTTTGGCGAAATAAACGGCCATTGTTTACCAATTCTAAAATTACTGTCAATAATACATTGGTGTCCATCAAACTGCTCGGGCGTTGCTGGTAAGCCCTTTTTATCGATATATGCCGGTGATGCTGACAATACCAATGGAAAGTTCGTTAAGTGTCTTGCAATCATGTTGGAATCATCAACACCGCCAATCCGTAAGCGCACATCAATGCCCTCTTCAAGCATATCAATTGCGCCATTAGTAAGAATTAACTCAACCGTTAGCTCTGGATATAAGGCGATAAACTTTGGCAGTAGTGGCGCTAATTTCATTTCACCAAAGGTGACTGGTGCGCTAATTCTTAATAAACCACGTGGCCTCGTTTGCTCTCCGGTGACGTTATCCACCATGGCCGAATATTGCTCTAATAAGGTAATCGCTTCTTCATAATAACGCCGGCCTGAATCAGTTAATGCCAACTGGCGTGTAGTGCGGTTAAACAGTCGAATATTTAATTGCTTTTCAACCTCGCCCACGTACTTACTGACTAAAGCTTTTGATATACCTAGCCTATCACTTGCCGCAGTAAATGAATTTGTTTCAACGACTGCCACAACTGTTTTTAACCCGTCTAAAGTATCCATCATTCACTCACTAAATCATAACCCTCGCCCTTATTATCAATACTACGTTGACAATCATTCAACATCAAGCCTGTTTATCTATGTGATATTGAAATACATAATAGCTTCATCAACAACAAACAAGTTCTAGAAAAATCTAAACGATGAACTTAATCGAAGAACTAAAACGGATAACTAAAACGGATAACTAAAACAGATAACTAAAACGGAGAGCTAAATGGCGAAAATAGAAATATATACCCGACCAGGCTGTGGTTACTGCACTCACGCTAAACGCTTATTAAACAATAAGGGCTTAGATTATGTTGAATACGATGTTTATGAAAACCCAAAGTACATAAAACAGTTACAGACAAGAACAACCGGCAGGACTTACCCACAGATATTTATTGAAGACATTTCAGTGGGTGGTTTTACTGAGTTACTAGAAAATGAAACATTCGGCTTATTAGCCAGTAACTTATAAAAAATTACTTATAAAGCAACACTTACCACTTACAACAAAAGATAAAGGAAAATACCATGAAAAAATTAAGCACATTAATAACAACCGCTGGTGCATTACTACTAGGTTTTAGCTCGATTAATCACGTCGAGGCAGCACCAACATTACATAAAACCATAAAAGTACAAAACCAAGACATTTTTTATCGTGAGGCAGGTAACGAACACAAGAAAACCATTGTATTGTTGCATGGCTTTCCAACCTCGTCACATATGTATCGCGACCTAATCCCTAAATTGGCCGAAGAGTATCATGTCATTGCCCCTGATTACCCTGGTTTTGGCAACAGCTCTATGCCAGCATTGCATGAATTTGAATACAGTTTTGATAACTTGGCCAAGATTACCGATGCTTTTCTTGAGAAAGTAGGCGCAGAAGAATACACCATGTATGTTATGGATTATGGCGCACCTATCGGTTTTAGAATCGCCGCTGAACACCCTGAACGAGTACAAGGGCTTATCATTCAAAATGGCAACGCTTATGATGAAGGTTTACGTGATTTTTGGATGCCGATTAAAGCCTACTGGAGAGATAAAACGCCAGCAAATGCCAAAGTGCTTAAAGATAACCTGTTAACTATTGGTGCAACCGAGTGGCAATATACTAATGGTACTCGAAATAAAGCCGCAATTAGTCCTGATAACTGGATAATTGACCAAGCAAAATTAGATCGCCCTGGAAATAAAGAAATTCAGTTAGAGCTATTTTATTCTTATGGCACTAACCCTGCACTTTACCCAGAATGGCAAGCTTACTTTAGAGAGCATCAACCAGCCACATTACTGATGTGGGGAAAAGGCGACTATATTTTCCCAGAAGAAGGTGCACATCCATACAAACGTGATTTAAAAAACTTAGATTTTAATATTTTAGACACGGGTCACTTTGCTTTAGAAGAAGACGGCGATGTTATTGCTGAGCATATTCTTAAGTTTATGAAGAAAAATAACTAAGCATAACGATAACTAGGGCATGCCCTTCCTTTGCGCTGCAACAGCCCCATTTAATTTGCAGCGCTTTTTATTATTTTACAATAGAAATAAAATAAGTGAATGAATGTTGTTCTCTGCCAACTTTTATCTCACTACATAGGGCTAGTTTCGTCCCGCCATCACACCACCATCGATATCCCAAATAGCGCCAGTTACCCAAGACGTATCTGACGATAATAAAAAGCCGACCGTATTAGCAATATCTTCAACGGTTCCTATTCTGCCAACAGGATGAAATTCATTAAACCCGGCCAAGGCTTCATCCAACTCTTCAGGTTCAATAAATGAATGGTAGATAGGTGTTTTAACAACGGCTGGTGAGACAGCATTAACACGAATATTATCTTCAGCTAATTCCATTGCCATATGTTGAGTTAACGCATGTAAGCCGGCTTTCGCCATTGAGTAAGCGGAAGATGGTGTCGCTTTAATTGCTTGTTGCGCCCACATCGAACCAATATTGACAATGTTACCACCACCTTGTTTTTTCATGTTTGTCGCAACGGCTTGAGCAATGAAAAATGTCGCTCTGTTAAGCTCCATATAGGTATTATAGTCATCATTATTATGCGCCAAAAATGCCTTAGGACTAAAATACCCTGCGGCATTTACCAAGTAATTTAAGTGAACTTTTTCTTGAGTAATGTAGGTGAGTAATCTTTGTAAGTCAGCAGCTTGATAAAGATCTGCCTGAATAGCTGACGCTTGTCCTATTGCATTAAGCTGTATTAATGCTTGTTCAAGCTTCTCCGCTTTGCGGCCAACAATGATAACTTCAATATTATTTTTAACCAATAACTTTGCCGTTGCTAAGCCCATTCCACTTGAACCACCAATAATTAGTGCTTTTCCTTGATAAGTAAAATTCATTATTTTCTCCCGTTTATCGTTTAAATAGTAAAGTAAATACCACTAAATGATAAAGAGAGAATAAGGATTAAAAAAGTAGGCACAATCTAGTGCACTAGACACTTTTCAGTACAGTTTATTGAATAATAAGAATATATTTTTGTACTTTGTTATCTGACCTGAACTATGGATAAGTGAAATGTTTATATTACACTATCATCTATTTCTGATTGCAGCTTTTCTAGTTCAGTCAGTATATTGATAAATTTGTCACCAAACCTTGTTACCTTATATTCCACGCGAGGTGGAATTTCATTAAAAGTCTCCCGCTCAAGAATGCCAAACTCTATATTTCGCTTTAAGCAGGTATTTAATACCTTGGTAGTTAAACCTTCAACACTTCTGACCATTTCACCGGGTCGATTAATATCATTATTAAGTAAGTTATAAACGGTGAGCGACCATTTACAACCAACGATAGTTTCAACCATACGGGCAGATTTTTCAGGTGCCGATGTTCTAGAAAATTTAATTGCCTTATTATTCATAAAGATGTACCTAAAAGTGCTTACCAAACCATATTGTACGTACTTGGTATAGTATTTTATAAGCGGTAATATACCGTCAATGATAGTTACTGTATGCAGCCTGATGAATAAAAATTCAAGTGTTATAACCAATGGTACTAAATGTTATTTAAGGATAAGCAATGATCAATATGAACTTCAATAAACAAATAGGTATTAATACCCATGAACAACCTTGGTTAGCAAGCCCCAAAGCTGGGGTTTGGCGTAAACCATTAGCGAGAGAGGATGCCGAAAGAGGTCATGCAACTAGCTTGGTAAAATTTGATGCTGGTGCGAGCTTTAGTGAACATGATCACCCTTTAGGCGAAGAGATCTTAGTATTATCTGGCACCTTTTCTGATCACACCGGTGACTATCATGCAGGTAGCTACTTTCGAAACCCTGAAGGTTATCGCCATGCACCTTTTAGTAAAGAAGGTTGCATATTATTAGTCAAACTCCATCAATTTCAACCCGGTGATAATGAACATATTGTCATCGATACAAAAAATACAACTTGGTCACAAGGTATGGGCAACTTAATGGTTATGCCATTACACAGCTACCAAGGTGAATCAACAGCGTTAGTTAAGTGGCCTAAAGGTGAGCGTTTTCAACCGCACAAACACTTCGGTGGTGAAGAGATATTTGTCATTAGCGGCGAGTTCATTGATGAGCATGGTCGTTACCCCCAAGGTTTTTGGCTTCGTAGTCCCCATTTGAGCGAACACTTTCCCTATGTTGAACAGGAAACGATTATTTTGGTTAAGGTCGGCCACCTGTAAATATACCTTTGAACATTAATTGCTTACTATTGAGCTTGTTAGCTTAATAATAAGCAATTCAGGATTTATATAATTTAAATTATTTTGCCCAACTGAACTCAGCAAAGACTTCATCAAGCGGTGTTTCTGCTAAATGATTGATGTAGTTACTCATGATTTTTTGAGATATGCCTAATACAATTTCTAATAATTGACGGTTTTCATAACCTGCCTGATAAAACGCTGTAATAACCGCTTTATCCGGTATGCCTCGGTCACGAATTAAAGCCAATGTTGTCTGCTGTAATATTTGCAATTTATTATCGGCTAATTCTCTGCCCTCGCGCAATGAATCAATAATGGCATCATCAACATTCATCATTTTAGCAATACTTGTATGTGCGGGCACACAATATAAACATTCATGTTCGACGTTAATTGTTTGCCAAATGACAGTAAGTTCGTCATTGTTAAAACTGCTACCTTGAAACAAGTCATGCAGTGATTTATAAGCTTTTAAAACATTTGGCGCTTCAGCCATAACCGCATGTAAATTTGGGATCATGCCCCATGATTTTAATGATTCATCTAATAATATTTTACTTTCGATAGGTGCTGATTCTTGAGTATGTAAGGTAAAGCTCATGCCGATACTTCCTGTTAAATGTTAAATGTTATTGTTGATTGTTGATTGTTTTTTTTTATTATTTATAGAAGTACAAAATTGATCCTGGCTAACTTCAGCGCACTTAAATTAAGAAAGCCGCAGTTAAGAGAGATACAGTTAAGAGAAACTTAACCTATAAGTTGAAATTGAGAATCCATACCTTGGTCTCGTATTGAAATAAGTGATTGATACTGCTCACTGTGATACCAATTATAAGCATGCTCTCTGGAAGGGAACATCAAGATGACCTGTACTTTATGATCAAATCTCCCGTGCAGCTGCTCAACAGGCCCTTTCACTACAACTTCACCTGAAAACTTAGCAAGCGTAGATGGTACATTGGCACCATATTGCTGTAATTTATCAGCATCTTTTGGCGTTAAGCCAACAATAATATAAGCAGACATACTTTATTCTCTCTCTTTTTATTTATTTCCTAATACCACTTTGACTAACGTATTTAGTCCCGGTGATTAAGCAGATAAAGTGATTGTATCCCCGATAAAAATATTGAACAATAACCACAAACTTGACTTACTGTTTAGATTTAATGGACAATTTAAAGCAATTATCTCGCTTAATGGTTTTTGCCGAAGTGGTAAAGCAAACATCTTTTACTGGTGCAGCAAGGAAATTAGGTATTTCAAAATCCGCAGTTAGCCAGCAAATAAAAGCGCTCGAAGCTGATATGGATATTCGTATTTTAAATCGCACTACTCGAGGCGTATCTACCACGGCTTTAGGCGAGAAATTGTTATCTCGATGCCATATTTTAAAAGATCAGGTTGATTTGCTTTTTAAAGATATCGCTAATGCTGAAGAAAACCCGAAGGGACGTTTTGCTATAACCTTGCCACATGCTTTAGAGTGTAATGTCGTCATGCCTGCCCTTGAACAATTATGTTTAGAATATCCGGGCATTGAACCAGAGCTTATTGTAAGTGACCGTAGTTTAGACCTAGTTGAGCATAAATTAGATTTAGCTATTCATGCTGGAGAGTTAGCTGACAGTAGCTATAGAGCTTTACCTATTGGCACAGTCACTGAAATTTTTTGCGCTAGCCCGCTGTATTTAAATAAAAATATCACTCCTGATAAATTAACCGATTTAGCTCAGTTAAAATGGATTGCAACCAGCTGGCAAAATCAAAAGATGCCTGTTTTTAATATATTAACCAAAGAAAAAACCATCATTGAGTTAAATCAATTTTCAAAAGTGAATAATTTTCCTAGCGCACTATCAATGGCACTTCGCCATTTAGGCATAGTACTATTACCTGATAATGTCGCCAAGCCACTTATAAAATCAGGTGAATTGGTGCATATAATGAAGCAATTTACCGGCCCATTATGGCCTTTACATGCCGTGCATGCTTACCAAAGAGAAAAGCCAATTCATTTAACGCGCTTTCATCAATTATTATGTAATTATTTTAATGACCTGTAAGTGAAGGCTTTTAGTTGACTGAAAATCTGGTGATGAGCGTGACAGTAGTAAAATCTTAGAATACCTTAACATCACATCTTTTATTTTTAAAATAGCCTGCAACTCAATAAATTGCATCTATACTCAAATATATTCCGTTGAAGAACAACGATCCGCATATATAATAGTAAAGGGAGCTTTATGAGCACACTACCAGGTTCGACTGCATTACACCCCGATTTAGATTGGAGTCAACTGAAAGAAACCGTATTGATGTTAAACCTCGCGGTCGCACAAATCGATGAGTCAATGAATGAGGGAAATTCTTCTGTTGAAACTCTTTCAGGATCATTTACTGCATTAGCAACAAACTTAAGTGATATTCAGTCATCTGTTTTACAAATGAAAGATAAGGATGACAATGCAGATAAACTAAGGTTAATCATTGAAGGTTCAACGACAACCGCATTAGATAAAATACATTCAGCCATTATTGCTTTTCAATTTTACGATAAGCTAACACAACGACTTGACCATGTTAGCCAGAGTTTAGGTGCATTAACAGCTTTAATCACTGATCCCGCGGCACTTTATTCTCCAAACGAATGGCGGTCATTGCAAGAGTCTATTCGAAGCAAATATACCATGGAAGAAGAGCGTAATATGTTTGATAAAGTTATCGCTGGTGTACCTATTGAAGAAGCGTTAGCTGATTTTAAGAAAGAACTTTTAGACAAAAATAACTGCGAAGAAGATGAAATAGAGTTATTTTAGTTTTATGTTCTAAGTTCTAAGTTCTAAGTAGATTTTTATTGCCCACCAACTGGTGACTAGGCATAACTTTTGATATTAGCAATCACCTACTGATATTGCGTTCCAACATGATCGATGACTCCCTAATGGGAGAATAATGATCGGTTAAAATAACCAAAGTACAACAAAAACCAACCATTATCACGATAAGATTTGTTAGTTATTCAACCAACAAATCATACCCTACGACTATTAATGCTCTGACTTCTTTGACCAGTCTAAACGAATATCCCAGCCCTCTACTCGATGCTCTTTTTTCAGGGGCGCCACGGATTCATCTATTGTTTTGTGAACATTAATTGCCGGTGTAATATTGACATCACGTCCGTGAATGAAACTTTGTGTGCGAACAATTTGGGTATAAGCTTTATTCATTGCATAAGCACGATTTCTTGATGGGGTAATTAGCTCATAAACATCAGCTCGTTTTACTTTTTCTTTATTAACAGAGCCATCCGTTTTATACCATTTATTGAACATTTCCCTATTTTCACGAAATTCATTGCCGCCACCATTCACCTGTAGGTATTGTAAAATTTCACCTTCTTGTTGGCCTTTCGATGGTGCATCTTTCATGCCCTTCAAATTAATATAACCCCAGCCTGCTCTGCCCGTTACTTTTCGTGGGAAAGCAAACGTTTGATCAATCGTTGTTCCTATGGCTGAATGACAACCCATACAGAAAAAAGTTTCTTCATAAGATTGAGGCCTTAATTCACCATTGTAGTCCTCAATGTAACCTTGAATAAGCCAGCCAAATTTATTATTAAAACCACTGTCTTTCACACGTATATAATTAGGCAACTGTTCATCAAGTTTTTCTTTGCGCTCTCGACGATAGGCAGTATCAATTGCAGAGTCATTCAATAACTGAGTTTTGGTCATATAACGTAATTCTTTCATACGCTGAGGTATGTATGTTTCTCCTTTGTTATTAACGCCAACATATCGCACAGAATGCATGATTTCTGTTTTAACCGGATATTGTTGACGAGGAACTTTAACGTGATGTGCATCACCAACAAAGTACTCTTGAGCAGATAATAACTCAACACTGGCTGTCAACTTGCCATCACCATTTAAGTCACGTTTTATTGTATTTTCATTCGCAGAAAAAATATCTATCTCTTTTAGTTCTTTAATACTCATTTCAATCAAAGACAGATTAATTAAATATATATCTTCATTATATTCACCATTCAATTGTCTAAATTCAGGAGAGAGTCGAATTAAGACATCATCGGTTGCGCCATTGGTTGGCCAAAATGTACCGGGAAATGGTTTGTAATTGAAAGCTACCCAAGCTGAGCCATCTTTTGCTATGCCTTTGTTATTGAAAGCCTCTCCTGCTAAGTGATAATCCTTCAAATCAGGAATAAATCCTTGCCAGCCTGTTGATCTAAGTTTGTTGGTTAACTTACTGTAATTATCTTGGTCGATATAGTGTGCTATTTGTTTATCCGTTATTTTTTTTATCCATTTGGTCCGGTCAACAAATAAATTTTTCCAACTGTTAACCTCACCCTCTTCTGAAAAATTGTAAAGCCCTTGATTAGCACCATCATTACGTAAATTAGTGCGGTACTTGCTAACTTCAGGTGAACTATAAGTTTGATGACAGGTATAACAGGGGTTGTTGCTTCCTTCTGTTTTGGTATAACACTGCGCAGGAATAGGTGCTTCTTCGTTAATACTGCCATTGGCAGTTGGCTTAATAATTTGACTTGCTGTAACTCTAGGTAATAACTCGCCAGCTATTTTTTCACTGTTAGATGAACCTGAGAAGCTAATAAAGATAACCAATAAAAGTAAACTAAAGATGGAAAGATGATTTTTCATAAATTTTTTAAACGATTCATTTAATATATTTTACAAATCATACTTGGCATTTATTACAGTTATTTGACACACACTTTTTCATATTTCCTTAATAATTTAGTCAAAAAGCATTCATTGAATTGTCACATCTTGATCTTAACTTAATAGCGTCTTTACAAATAATTTAATAACACCTTTACAGATAACTTTAGGGAAATAAAATGCTGAATCTAAGAAAAAGAAAAATAGCCGCATTGATAACAGTAATACTTGGTACATCAATGTTAACTGCATGTGGTGGCGATGATGGTTCCAATGGTACTAACGGTACAAATGGTACTAGTGGTATTGACGGTACCAATGGAACAAATGGAATTAATGGTACTGACGGTACAAACGGTACTGATGGTACAAACGGAACTGACGGTACCAATGGAACCAACGGACAGAACCTAACGACTGCAGCGAAGTTAACCCGCTTAGCTACAGTGCCCGTAGGTGCAGAAATTACCGGTATGTTTTTAACAGACAACGATGAACTTTTCTTCAACGTTCAGCATCCTTCAGATTTATCAGGTAACGAAACTGCAGCGCAAGTTGGCGTAGTCACAGGTTTTGACTGGAGTACGCTTGACCCGATGACTGAAAGCTTATCCGTGCCTTCAACCGATGCAGAAAAACTTGCTGTGCGCGTAGTTGCCGGTAATTATCAAGTACTAGGTAATGCAGGGGATACCTTAAATGGCCAATTACCCCATGGCTTAGGCTCTATAAATACGGCTGATGAAGTCACTGAAATAAAACAATCTCAAGATCCTGACTTTAATGCTTTTGTACCTACTTCAGCCAATGGAGATACTGGTTTTTTATTCACCGCATGGGAAGACCGCCCTGGAGCAATGAGCCGCATAGAGTTAACAAAGGAAGGCAGTGGTACATGGACAATCGGTGATGCAATTAACGTAGATTTTTCCGCGGTATTAGGCACGATAATTAATTGTTTTGGTACATTGTCACCATGGAATACACCGTTAACGTCAGAAGAAAATTACGAAGCCGCAAATACAGAACAATGGAATAATGCTGATTACTTAGACGGTTACCCTAGCTACCCAGATGTTAAAAACTTACAAACTTACCTAGCAAGCTCAACATTACCGAACCCTTATGATTACGGGTATATTGTTGAAATAACTGACCCAACCTCAGCTAGCCCTACCCCAGTGAAACATTTCACTTTAGGTCGTGTTGCTCATGAAAACTCAGTAGTAATGCCTGACTGGAAAACGGTTTACACTACTGATGATGGTTCAAATAAAGCATTTTATAAATTTGTTGCCACCAACGCAGGTGATTTAAGCGCAGGCACCTTATATGCGGCTAAATTAACGCAAGATGCGACCAGTTCCCCCGCTAAAGCCGGTTTCGATATTCAATGGATTGAATTAGGCAGCAGTAACAATACCGAAATCAAAACGTGGATAAATTCATATAATGGTATTACTGAAGCAGATTATGTTGAAGGTGAAACAAGTTATATCACTCAAACAGAGATTGATGATTGGGCAACCAATGGCACAGGCGATGATCGTTATGCATTTTTAGAAACTTTACGTGCTGCTAAAGCAAAAGGCGCCACGACTGAATTTCGTAAAATGGAAGGTGTGGTAATTAATTACGATGGTGTCGCAAGTGGCTCCGTACCTTATATGTATGTTGCCATGTCTTCTGTAGCGAAAGGCATGGTTGATGACGAAGGTGACATACAACTTGATTCATCGGCATATTGTGGCGCGGTATATCGTTTTGGTGTACAAACAGACTTTAACGTTAACCGTATGGAGCCTGTCGTTGTTGGTGGCGCATATAATTCGGACGGTGACGCAGAAGGCAACAGATGTGATGTAAATGCCATATCAAACCCTGATAATTTAGCCGTTCTTGATGATGGCCGTGTTTTAATTGGTGAAGATACCAGTAAACATATTAATAATGCACTGTGGATTTACAATCCAAAAGGTGAGTAATTCTTAGCGTTCTAACTAAGAATTAAGAGCTAAGAGTTAGGATTTAAGATTTAAGATCTTTGATCTAAGCATAATAAAGCCCAGAATTATCTGGGCTTTATACTCCCTATCCATTATTATCCCAAAACCTTGAAAAATAAGTTGTTTTATTAAATATAATTTATTCTCATAGCCTACTCAACAAGTTTCAGTCAGCAATAACCGCACTAGAAGCGACTTATTGTTTTAAATAATATCAAGTTAAAAAGTTGATTAAGAGTCTTAGTTTATTGATAGATAGTTAAATAGATTAAGCAATACAGTCAATGGTAATCGTTGTACTCCAATAATAACAAACTGATTTCTTTTGGAGATAAAATCTTAGTTACTGCATCATTATCAATAGCACTTTGCGGCATAATACTGACTTGAGATGACTCCGGCGACTGCACTACAGTTAAACCTCCGTGACGTTTTATCTTGAGTAAACCTTCAGTACCATCGTCGTTAGCGCCACTTAACAAAATTGCAATGCAATGTTTACCAAAGATCTCTGCTGCCGAGGTAAAAAGCACATCAATTGCAGGTCGACTGAAATTTATCTTCTCATCTAGAGAGAGAGAAAAATTATTACTATTCTCTACATACAAATGGTAACCACTGGGTGCGACATAAATATTATTGGCTATTGATTTTTCTTTATCACTAACTTCAATGACGGTTACATCACAATTATTTGCTAAGGTTTCTGACAGCAAAGTTTTACTGTCAATACTTGAGTGGATAACTATGGTAATGATCATATTAAAATCGGCAGGTAGGCTTGATAATATTGAGGTTATTGGCGCAATAGAGCCGGCCGAACCACCAATAAACACCTTAAAGTCTGACATTTTCTATACTTCTTCGTTGATATATTTTTGCTGGTTCATCTATAGTTTTAAGTAGGCTGTTAAGTGGGGAGTTTACTAAACTTTCTTTTTCACCAATAACCAAGTAGCCATTTTGAACCAGAGAGTTATTAAAAAGCGTTAAAGCACTATTTTGTGTATTTAAATCAAAGTAAATCATAACATTTCGACACATAACCAGTTGGGCTGAACAAAAAACTTTATCTTGTAAAACATTATGATGACTAAAACTAATGTGATCTAGTAAATGTTGAGATAGTTTATGTTTATCGTATGCCGTTGAAAAGTAATTACTCAGACTTGATGTGCCACCACTGGCTTGGTAACGCTCAGCGTCTTCTTTATTAAGTGCTTTAGTTAAAATACCTGTTTGAGCTTGTTTGAGCACTTCAGTGTTGATGTCGGTAGCATGAATTTGTGTGTTTTTTAACAAACCCACTTCCTCTAGTAATATCGCCATTGAATAGGCTTCTTCACCGGTAGAGCAACCAGCAATCCAAATATAACGTCGAGGAAAGCTTGCCAAATAGGGAAGTACCGATTTTCTAATACTCAAAAATGACAAAGGATGCCTGAACAATTCAGACACATTGACAGTAAGACGATTAATAATATTAGACTGACATCGACTGGAATGAAGTAATTTAGGAATAAGGTCTGCAATATATTTCACGTTTTCATCAATAACTAACTGAGCAATGCGCCTTTTGATAGATGCCCTTGCATACCCGCTTAAGTCGTAACCTATTTTGCTTTGAATAGCCGAAATTAATAAATCAATTTCAATATTTTCAGTCCTTAGTTCTTCAGTAATGTTTTGTTCATCCAAAATAGTTAATTCCTTGGCGCAATTTATAACCACAACTTCATCATAGTCAACAGCTGAGCCACATCGACGGGTTTTGACATGTAGTCATTGGCTCCTGCGGATAAACATTTACTTTTATCGCCCTGCATAGCATTAGCGGTCAATGCAATAATAGCCAGCTCTGTAAATTCTTGCTGTTCTCTGATCTTTTTCATCGTTTGATAACCGTCCATTGTCGGCATCATAATATCCATTAACACTAGCTCAATTTCTGAATATTGTTTGAGCATATCAAGACATTGTTGGCCACTAGAGGCGATGATAACTTTAAGTTTTTCTTTTCTAAGTACTTTGGCTAGTGCGAAGGTATTTCGCATGTCGTCATCGACTAACAAAATAGTTCGGTTCAAAAAATCGACAGTAGCGTGCTTACTGTTACTAACATTCGTTGTGATATTTGTTTGATCGATCACTGAAAGATTCTCTGCTACTTTATTAGGAAGATTGGCTATTTGATTTGCAAACAAGTGAATTTCATCGAGTAACCTTTCTGGTGATCTGGCCGACTTAACAATCACATTTCCGGTAAAAGGCGCTAAACGCAATAAGTCTTCTTCAGACATATCTCGACCTGAATAAATAAAAACAGTCGGTAGAGTAAAATTAGAGATAGATGACGCTATTTCCAAAAATTCAAAACCTGAAACCTCAGGTAAATCAAGGTCTAAAATGATGGCATCATAGGTATTTTCTTTTAATAATGTTAATGCCTCTTGAGCATTATCGACAGCGAACGTAATCACCCTTTCTTTAGCCAATAACTTATTCATGGCATATAAAGCGTTTTTATCATTTTCAATGATTAGAATATTCAGAATGTTTTTTTCTTTAGAAAATGACTCAAAAATTTCAATCAACCTGTTATGAGCAATAGGTTTGGTTGATTTGTCGTTAATACCAGCTATATCCATAGCACTTATATTGTCTAAAGCGCTCACTAGGTGGATTTTAATATGTTTTAGTTTTTCATCAGCGCGTATGTATTTAGCTACCTCACCACCGTCTAATTTAGGTAACATATAGTCAAGCACAATTCCGTCAACTGGGTATTGACTGGCTAACACTAAAGCACTTTCACCGTCAGTAGCAACTATTGCCTGACAATGTTGTTGATGGCAAGCCTGAAAAACAATACGCGCAAAAGGCACATCATCCTCTACGATTAAAATTAATTTTTTCGTCTGGTCAAGCCTGTTTCTATCATCTTCAAAAGGTGGAGGTAAGCACACCAGGTTTTGCATTACCTTATTAGTGGCTAGCTCAGCTGATTCAACTCGTTCGCAAACAGCCTTTATTGGTATATAAGGTAAATTAAATATGAATCGACTCCCTTTGCCCACTTCACTTGTTAAGGTAATATCTCCGCCAAGTAACTTGGCGAAGCTTAAAGCGATTGATAAACCTAAACCTGTGCCGCCATATGTTCTACTCGTAGTGCCATCTACTTGTTGAAATGCACCAAATATCGCTTGCTGCTTTTCTTCTGGAACACCGATACCGGTATCTGTTACACAAAAGTTCAATTGTTGCGGTGATGTACCTCCGCCTACTTGCGCCTCTTTAAAGGATATTTCTAACTTAACTTCACCTTGCTCTGTAAACTTTAAGGCATTACTAAGCAAGTTCGTGATTATTTGGTTAAGTTTAGCGCCATCAACGATAAACGAGTCAGGTAAATTGTCTGCCAAATGAATAATAAAACCTATTTTTTTATCTTCCGCCATATGGCTAAATCGACGTTTAAGTATGCAAACGAAGTCATCAACAGCTAAGGTGTCTGCTATAACTTTCATTTGGCCCGCTTCAACTTTAGATAGATCCAAAATTTCATTAATAAGATCCAAAAGATTTCGTCCACTCTCCTGAATAATCTCAGCGGACTCTACTTCGTCAGCAGATAAGTTATTATCATCATTTTGCGCTAATGACCGCGACAAAATGAGTAAACTGTTTAACGGTGTACGTAATTCGTGCGACATATTTGCTAAAAACTCAGTCTTATACTTACTCGCTTCCTCAAGTGCTATCGCCTTTTCTGTCATTTCTCGATTGGTATTTTCTAAAATAATTTGTTGATTTTTTATTGCTTCTGTTTTAACAGACAAGGATTCATTAGTGACTCGTAACTCTTCTTGTTGTGTTTGTAACTCTTCGGATTGCACTTGGCTTTCCTTTAACATGGTCAAAACATTTTCATTTTGGTTTATGTTAATAAAAGATACCGCTAAAACTTCACTTACCATTTTTAAAAACGTTAATGTTTTATCAGGTACGTCTTCCAACCAAGCTAATTCAATGATAGCGATAACTTTATCATTATAGATAACGGGAAAGATGATAATTGATTGCGGGGGCACTGCACCAAAACTACTGCTGACTTCGTAATAATGCTTAGGAACCTTTGTTATATGCAGTGGTTTTTTATCTAAGGCTACCTGACCAACCAGTCCCTCCCCTGGTCTAATTGTTTTTAATCGAGTTAATTGATTTTCTAAAGCGAAAGTCGCATAAGGAATTAATTTTTCCTCTTCTTGCCAATACAAGGCCCCAAGGTGACCATCAAGAAATCGTACTAGGTGGGACAGTAATTTATTTGAAACTTGGGCTTTATTTTGAAAATGTTGAATAATACTATTTATTTCTGCGATACCACTATCTAACCATTCCCTTGCTTGTACTTTACTTCTGTTGTCATTAATGCTCCTTAGCATACGATTATAGCCTTGCGCTAATTGACCTATTTCATCTTTTTGTGTTTCTATCAAACTTTGGCTTAAACTTTCATCTCGACTAGCAATGCCTTGGAGAGCATCATGAACACTTTCCAAACGACGAGAAACGAGTCGCTTGAACATCATAAACAATAATACAACAGTAGAAGATACTGAGATGATCACGATTAGGGTGATTTCGCCATTAAGCGTCGAAGCATCCATTAATTGCTCTTCAATAGGTATTTGAACTTCTAATATTCCTCTCACATCTTTAAGTTGCCAATCATTTTTAGGAGTATTCGGATGACTATTATGACAATTAACGCAAGCTTGTTGAGTCATAGTATCTGCAATTGCTACGCGTACGACTTCTTTGCCATTAACCGTATCAATTTGTGAGAAAATTTTATCACTATTATTATTTAATGCAGACCAGGCATCATGCGCAAAAACATCGAGAGTTCTATTTTTCCTGTTGGGAAAGGGGTAAGGACTATATAATTTTATCGCGATAATACCTTGCTTTGTAAACTCTTCACTTATTTCGTGAATGAATGTCGCCGGTAAAGGAATCACTTTATCTACAGCTTCGTGATCATAATTAGTCGTCACTTCAGAGGTGTTAAGTACTTTTTCGATCACATTTTTGGTGTAATAACTTCGAATGCTTTTGTATTGCCTTACCGTATTCTCTGCTGTTGATATGGCCGCTTTTATGGTGTGTTTTTGTGTTACCGAAGGCACATACACAATTAAAATAATAATGACAAGAATAAAAATTACGACTAAGGGGGTAAATAAACGGGTACTGAGTTTTTCAAAAAAATTAATCTTAATGTTTACCGACATAAATCACCAACCCCCCTTATTATTTACAGTAGTTATAAATATCGGCAGTATCAATATTTCTAAGTATAAGATTTTAAAATAGAGTATCCGTTTATTCATCATAAAATAGCCCTGCTTAACTACAATTGTGATCTACTAACTTTTAATGACTCATTACTAAACTGTTCTTTCAACCAAAGCTCAAGCTCTTTAGCAGGCAAAGGTTTACTAAAGAAATACCCTTGTGCAAAATCACACCCTTCTTCTCTAAGGAAATCCCATTGTTCTTGTGTCTCTATACCTTCGGCGATAACAGATAAACCTAAACCATGCGCCATCGCAATTATCGCGTGAATTAGCACCATATCTTCTTTATCGTCTGGAATACCTTTGACAAAGCTTCGATCTATTTTTACGGTATTTATTGGGCAACGTTTTAAATAACTTAACGCTGAATAACCGGTACCAAAATCATCAACTGATAAACTTATGCCTAATGTCCTAATGTCGGACAGTTGTTTATTCACTTCAGACGAATCTTCTAATAAAAGACCCTCTGTTATTTCAATTTCTATATCTTCAGGCGCTATTCTTTTAGCTTTTATTGCTTTTTCTACTGTTTTAAACCAAGTCGAATTTTTAAATTGTAATGTTGATGCATTAACCGCAACCTTCAAGGTAATCGGTAATGGCTGTAATTGTTTGTTGATTTCATTCATTTTTTCGATTGACTGCTCAAAGACCCAAGCGCCTAGCTCATGAATCAATCCGCTCGACTCAGCAATGGGTATAAAGTAATCCGGGGGGATACTACCCAACTCGCTATTGGTCCAACGTAATAGTGCTTCCACTCCAACAGGCTTGCCCGTACTGCAATTAACAACGGGTTGAAAATGAATTGAAAATTCATTTCTCTTACGTGCATAGCGTAATTGTTTCTCTACTGCTAAACGCCGATGAGCTGCTTGGTCCATATCGCTAGAGAAGAAACTAAAGGTATTTTTTCCTAACTCTTTTGATTTATACATGGCGATATCGGCATAATCAATCAACTTATCATAGTCGTCGATCTGATTTGGGTAAATACAGACTCCGACACTCACACTGAGTATTATCTCTTCATTGCCGATTAGAATGGGTTGTCTTGCTACTTCTAATACCTCCATTATTCGACCGATCAAAAACTGTGACTCGCTTATTTCTGTTAATAAAATAACGAATTCATCACCTCCAAATCGAGTTACCGTATCTGTTTTTCTCACTAACGCGCAAAATCGTTCGGCAATTTGAATAAGTACCGCATCCCCCACCTTATGACCTAGTGTATCGTTAACAGATTTAAAACCATCTAAATCTATAAATAATAAGGCAAATTCATTATTTTCTCGATGGGAACGTGCTGCCGCTCTTTCAATTTCTAGGTACAGCCTTCGTCTATTAGGTAAACCCGTTAACATGTCATGATCAGCAAGGAATTTATTTTTATCTTCAAGTTTATTTCTATTAATAATTTCTCGCTCTAAGCCAAACCTCAAGCGCCATAACTCCATGAAAAGCGATATTTTCGCAGCTAGAATATCTGGTTGAATGGGTTTAGTAATATAATCGATGGCACCTGAAGAGTAACCTTTTAGAATATGTTGTTCGTCTCTGTGTACTGCCGTGACAAAAATAATAGGGATATGTAAGGTTTGTTCTTCTTCTCTTAGTAACTCCGCTGTTTCATAACCATCCATTATCGGCATTTGTACGTCGAGTAAAATCAGCGCTAGATTATCTATTTCTATGGATTTTAGTAGTGCTTCTTCTCCAGAAGACGCTTCGATAAGCTCAGCATCGATAGTTTTGAGCAGCTGTCGTAAAGCAAATCTGTTTGCCGACACGTCATCGACAATTAAAATGACAGGTTTAAACTTACCTATGTCTCCATTACCCATTTAGCTATAGCCCTTTCTCTGTTCAAGTAATTAGTAATAAAATAAATCACAATATAAACAAGTAATTACCATGATTTATTGATTGAACTAAGTCCATTTATCATTGAGTATAGTTGAAATAATAAAGTTGCTGAGTTATAAGACTATTAAAGTGGGCTTTTTTAAATAAATTAAACTATCAATAACTTAATGATTTTTATTGCTCAAAAAAACTTATACGGAGGATATAAATTATCTCAGGATATAAAAGAGAACATATTGTTATTTTTTCAAAGCTTCCCCCCTTATTTTTCGCCGTAAAATTACATTTTTTGAAAACCCTGATAGGAAAAACTTCCTATGAATATTACTAATATGCACGGCTAAATTTCTATCAAAATAATAAAAACCTCGTCGTAATACCTTTATCTACAATTCCTCCTTTGAAATAGGTTTACCTTGATTAAGCATAAGGTAGAACGCGCTGGATACTATTCTTATTCTCTCTTTGATTAATGCCATAATAAAACTAAAAAAAGCGCACTGAACTATTAATTTAGTGCGCCTACGAATAATATTTATATTTAGAAACTATAGGTTGCTGTAACGCTACCATTTATTGGCGCGCCATAAAAACCGACACTATCTAAACTAGTGATATACTTTTCATCGGTAATGTTGTCAATATTTGCTTGCAACGAAAGACTGTCTGATACACTCCAACGAGCAAAGGTATTAACAATGACATATGAACCTTGCTTAACGGCAGAGGCCTTATTTTCAGTAGCCGATTGCCATTTACCCGCGAAGCCAATCGTTAATTCAGGCACTTGTGCTAAGGTATAATCTAACGAGAAATTCACTACGTCGGTAGATACCCATTCGTTAGTGTTTACACCAAATTCATCTTCGATATCTAAAAAGGTATAAGCAAGCACAGCATTGAGATTCTCAGTAATGTGACCGGTAATTTCTACTTCAAAACCTTTTGACTGAATATTAGTCCCTTTATAATAACTGTTACCTACTGCATTTTTTCCTGCATAGGCCGCTATATTTTCTTGTTCACCACTAAATAGAGCCGCAGTAGCAAGTAGGTTATCATCAAGCCATTGGCTTTTTAGCCCTATCTCATAATTAACACCTTTACTTGGATCTAAGAAATCACCGTCGTAATCATATTGCTCTTGTGGCTGATACACATCGGAGTAACTTGCATAAGCATTAATGTCATCAGTAATAGAATAGGTGGCGGCAAGGTAAGGACTAATTTCGTTTTCATCATTATCTATGTCAATAGCAGTATAATTACTATAACCTTCTCGTTTATAGCTAATAGCATTAAAGCCTGCAACCACAAATAAATCATCCGTGATGTTTAATTTAGTAGAGCCAAAAACTCTTGCTAAAGTAACATCAAGATCTGAATAAGTCCTGCTATCGCCCCATTCTGGCTCAGGAATAGCATCTAATGGATATGGAAAAGGAGGAAGAGCACCCCAAGCAGGAATACTGTAATCATTATTAGGTCGATTGAAAGTACGATCATTACTTTTAGACATGCTAGCGCCTAACGATAATTCATGCTCTTGACCGAATAAGCTATATTCACCTTTACTCGTTATATCAAATAAGTTGGCACTAAACTCGCCATCCCATGCACCCGGGTAGCCTTTCAGCCCTAATTTAGTTTCTTTATCGATAACGCCATAAATATAAAATAAATTACCTACATCTTCAGAGTCTCGTCTATTGTAGGTTGCTTTTATTTCCCAATCATTATCAAAAATATAGGCATACTCAATAAATGCTGTGGCATTGGTTGTGTCCCAAGATGACCATTCTTGAGTCGGACTTGCGCTCACATCCCATTCAGCTTGGGTACCGTCGGTATAGTTAAAGACTAAACCACCCCACATAACGCCGTCACTATTAGCATCTTGATATGAACCACCAAATGTTAACGTTGAATTATCAGTGAGCTGACCATCAACCACAGCAGAAACATAACTGCGATCAGTTTCTAAGCCATCAAGGTATGACTCAGCATCCTCAACCGCAGCAACAACACGAGCAGCCCAACTACCACTATCCGTTAATAAAAACGAATAATCAGCTTGTAAGCGTTTTAAGCCATAAGAGCCGAGTGATAAACCAACCTCACCTTCATTTTCATTGGTTGGACGTTTACGAACAAAATTAATGGTACCAGCTGAGTTACCCACGCCGGTCAATTGTCCATTAGCGCCACGAATAACTTCAATTTCTTCATAACCATAACTTTCCATATCACCGGTAACAAGACCCCAGCTATTGGGTAATCCGACACCATCAACTTGTGTGCTTTTAATATCGAAACCACGTGAAGTATAACGGGTACGGGTAGTTTCGCCTTGTTCAACGGTAATACCGGTAGCCATTTTTAACGCGTCATTAATACTGGTAGCAGCAAAGTTTGTAATCTGTTCAGAGTCGATAACACTAATGGATTGCGGAGTTTCATTCAGCTCCATGGTTAAGCCAGTAGCACCTTTACTCACTCGGTCTTGACGCACTCCGACAATCAATATCTTCTCAATATTGTCATCTATATTGTCAACAGTTTTTTCAGCTGGTATTTCAGCTGGTATTTCTTCGGCATAAGCAGGAAAGCCCATGGCTAAAACTAATGAAGAGAGCGCAAAAGCGTGTTTAATTTTCATGTTTACCCTTAAAGTATAAATAGTTTATATGTATTGGAGTTTTTACACTATTGTACATTCTTTTACTTAACTGTAAATGGTAACCATTTCCATTCGCGTTATATTTAATGGTTATACTTAACAATATATAGTGAACAGATGCATAGAATAGTTACATCCATCCAGTCAATATTTATAATTCTTTATATAAAATACTGAATCTAGAAAAAGAAAAAATGAGCACATTAATACCAGCAATATTTAGCACTACTATGCTAGGCCATATTATCGATATGATGATTTCAATGGCGTAAACGGTACCAATGGAAGTAATGGAAGTAATAGAAGTGACGGACAGAATCTAACTGCTGTAGCGAAGTTAACATAGTGCCTGTTGAAACAAAGGTTAGTGATATGTTTTAACAGACAACGAGGAGCTTTTCTTCAATATTCAATGGTCAATGTTCTTTAGATTTATGCGATAACGAATCTGCCGTACAAGATGCTGTGGTCATGGAATTGACTGAAGCACACTGACCCTAGACCATACAAAAGCTGTTTAGTAATAGAGTAAGTATGGGAAATTCAGTCTTAATAATGGATATGATTTTTGCTATTCAAATAAACAAATTTTATTTTTATCTAAATCTCTGACGTAGGCAGAAAATCGACCTGAACGTATGCTCGGGGATCCTTCATCAACTCCGCCAATGGTCAAAGCTTTATTGTATAAACGCTCGACCTCGGCTGATGAGCCTAAATTGAATCCAATCATTGTGCCGTTACCCGCAGTCGCCTTTTCACCATCAAAGGGCTCCGCTAATGCGAACATAAAATCATCTGCTGCCCATAAAGTCATGCGACCTTCAGAATTTATCTTATTAATTTTACAGCCCTCAAATAATTTATCGTAGAACTGAACCGCTGATTGCATATTATTGGTGCCTAAAACAAAGTAATTCATTTTCATCATTTATTTCCGTCTATTTGTGTCTATTTGCATTTTAATTAATCGACCTTGGTTCGTTACTCTATTCAAAAAGATAAGGCCGAAAGCTATTAAGTTTTAATATTTAAAGTTTAAAGTTTAAACTTTAGTAATTATAAATCACCGGCATTTGGCTTTTCCATTTATGCCATTTGTCGCCATCAATAACCAACTGTGACATGAAGTGTGCCACGTTGATGCGGCTGGTTTTACCTGCATCAAAAATGGCACTACGGATAGGTGACTCATGCGCTTCATATTCAGTGACAGACTCTTCATCTATCAAAGTATCTGGGCGAATTACAGCCCACTCGATAACTTTATTATTGTTATCAAAACGAGACTGTAAATACTCTGCCGCTTCTTCGTTATCGGCGTGTGGAGGTAATAACAACCGGATAAAACCAACGACAATAGCTTGTGCAGTCGATACCTTTTCGCCCGCCTGTGTATTTTGATTACCCGTAGTATTCATTAAAATAAATTTAACTGGAGCAGTTGTTATATTGGGTGCTGTTGCCTCAATTGCGTGGCATAAACGCTGTACTGCCCCCGTAACCAAACGGCGTGGATGACCAAACATGCCATTAAGGGTTAGATTGTGGCCAAGGCATGAAACCACGGCACAACAGCCTTTAACATGCTCTTTTAATTCGGTATCCGTCATATCCAACAAGTTAGACTCTGTGATCATTAACTGCTCATTTTGCTTAATCACATCAGGTAATGCCTCAATTGAGCGTACAATTATTTTTACCTTTTCACCTTGAGCCAGTAACTGCTCAACCAATAACCTTCCAGTAGCGCCACTTGCGCCAACAACAAGTATTGTCATAGTTTACTCTCCAATTATCCTTTTATTGCATGATACTTTACCTATACATTAATGGAATATATACTGCATTTATTGCATCTTAGGTATACATATACGCATGACTTGGAAATCAGTAAATTTCGATTGGAATCACATTCGTGCTTTTTTAGTGACCGCTGAAGAAGGCACTCTTTCTGCTGCTGCAAAAGCGCTAGGTTTAACACAACCAACATTAAGCCGGCAAGTTAGCGCACTTGAGACTGAACTCTGTATTACGTTATTTGAACGAGTAGGACAACGCCTCGTATTAACCAACAGTGGTTTGGAGTTATTAGAACATGCCCGTGGCATGGGTGATGCAGCCTTGACGTTTTCATTAGCAGCCACTGGCCAATCTCAAAAAATAGCAGGCTCAGTTATTGTTTCTGCGGGTGAATTAACCGCGGCTTATATGTTACCTAAAATCATTGCAAAATTGCGACAAGAAGAGCCCGGTATTGATATTGAAGTAGTGGTGACAAATGAAGCCAGTGATCTCAAACGGCGCGAAGCTGACATCGCTATTCGAAGCTTTCACCCTACGCAAAATGATTTGATTGCTAAAAAAATAGGTGAAGAAGTTATCTGGCTTTACGGTACGCAGGAATACTTGGATCAGCTACCGACAATAACAAATTTTTCTGAACTCAACGATATACAAATAATAGGCTTTGATCGCAGTAGCTCGCTAACCGGTGTACTCAATAAGCAGAATTGGAAGTTATCAAAGAAAAATTTTTCACTTATTACTTCATTCCAATTATTACAGCTCGCTCTATGTAAAGAAGGACAAGGTCTGATTTTCTTTCCTGAACAAATGGGCGATATAGAGCCTAATTTAGTTCGCGCATATGAACATTTAGGCCCGATAATGACACTACCTGTTTGGTTGGTCTGTCATCAAGAGCTGAGAACTAGCCTTAGGGTTCGTAGAGTATTTGATTTTATTGCCACTGAACTAAGTGAGAATTTTTATTAAGTTAAACTTTAATCGGGCTTTATTATAGTTGTGAGCAATATTAAAAAAGGGTTATACCTCATTCAAAAATAAGTTTAACATTCCATTTTACTACATTCGAGACATTAGGTTGCCAGCGTCAAACACTGTTTAGGATTAGATTTTGTATGGATAACGACGCGTGCGACAGTTAAAAATTGTATTTTTCAATAAATACTTCGTTATATGCAGAGGTATACTTGACAGACATGCTTATTAAATTAGTTAATTCTTGAGCTATATCGGTGTTGTGAGAAAATCCAACGGCCACCATGGTAACCCTTTGATTAGCTGGGATTGCGTAGTCACTCAAGTCTAGTCTCACTTCCCCAGCTTTATCTGAAAATCTGTTTTGAAAGTAATCATTAAACTCTATAGGACCAACACTCTTTCCATCTATATGCCATTTCATCTCTTGTATATAGGCAGGTCCCAATCCTAAATTGTGAAGTGTTAATTCCCATGAAACTGTTCCAGTTATTGCACTAAATTTTAATTTTGGCTTTACCGAAATAATATTGTGCTGTCTAGCAGATATGCCTTGCCAAATAGTTAAAGCTAAAGCACATAAAGCAACAACTAAAGTTGCCATAGTACTCCAAAAATAAAATTCATCCTTCGTCATTTTATATCCTCAGACTCAGTTCTCTTATCACCGAGTTCTTTTTAATCAAGTTGAAACAGATTTACCGTCTAGTGTCACAAATAACACATTCGAGACATTAGCTAATATGCGTCAATCAATGTATCTGATTATATTTTGTATCGATAAATCTAAGCGCAAGGGCTTCTAACACTGAAGGCCATATTTTAGACAGCAGTCTTTGCAGTCCGATTAGTGCATATTATTATGTTCTTATTTTTCACTGCTTGTAATGCCCCCATCCTTGATTATCTTTGCAATATTTTCCTTAGAGATTCCTCTCTCGGGAGGAACATAGTCTCTGCTATGTTTAACATACTTGTACGCACCTTCCCCAGCAAAGCTCTTAACTCTTTGAGGCCAAGTATCACTGTAATTTAACTTATCGAGGGGCTCTTCAAAGTCTTTAGGGTATGATAAAAACTCAAATACCGCATAAACACTCTTATCCGTCAGCATCGGTAGTCGCTCCATCTTTGATACTTCATATTCGCCAAAAGTAGCAGGCCTATCAAATTTCATTGATTCGTCGGCCGCATCATCTGGTGAATCGAGATACTCCTTCCAATTTGGAATTCCATAAAAGAAAGATACCGGTAGAGAGCTTTCAGTATTATTTTCCTCGTCAATCACCTGAAACTGATTAAGTAGCGCGTGCCTAACCTTCATTTTTTTGATGACCAAAACTGTTTGATGCTCTGCAGTCGTAATTTCTTCTTCTAGAGACTTTGTCTCCATTAATAATCGTGCTGCATATATCCAGTCTACGCGGTTATTATTTAGGTCATCCAATGTAGCGTAAAAGGTATCATAGTTGTCTGAGCATAATTCGAGGTAGAACTTTGATTTTTCGTTTTCAGACTTTCTCGATTCAAAGAATGCATTGAAACGAAATGCCGCAAAGGCACCCAAAAGAACAGAAAAGAAACGTGCTATATAGTCATAATGAACGGGGAGCGTATTTTCTTCAATAGCTAACGCAGAGAAATACCATAAAATCAAACAGCTTATGCCAGCGAAAATTCCTGTTAAAACTGGGTCGTATCTATATTTATTCAGAACAATTCTCCGAACCTTGAGGAAACATAACGTCCTAATTATGGATACGTATCAGCTATATCCGTTCCATAACTTTCATTTTATTTGCATTAACATCCCATAAATTCAATAAATTAGAAACAATAAAATAGAATTTAAATAAAAACATTATCGAGCCTGTTCAGTAGCATTCACCTTTGAATACTAATTGAATTCCTTTTATTTCATTGCGTTAACAGTGAATAACATAATAATTGATATGTATCACTGAGTCGACCCAGTAATATGACACAACTAATTCATTAGAAAATATATCGTAAATATTTTTAAGCTAACTTCCGCTAAGCGCACTTTCCAAACGATATTTCTCATTCTTTTTTAGGCACAAAAAACCAGCTTAATAGCTGGTTTTAATTAATGCTTATCAACAAAGATTACATTCTATGCAAACGATAACCGCTAGACTAACTCGCTAATATTTTAAGTGGCAGAGACAAAGCTTCATTACCTGCTTGGCCAACAAACCAAATAATGGCGCTTAAGCCACCTACCGTCAGTACATACCACAAGGCAGATACGATTTGAGCATAACGATTGAGCGGTAATAAATCGCTTAAATGTCGGCGTTTATATTCAAACACTATCTCAATACTGCCAATAGCCAGTAGAAACCCTAACAGCGCTAAACCAAAGTGATAACTAATATAAACACCAAATACTGCGCCTAATACACAAGCCACTAAACCCACTTTTGAGTTGATTGAAAAAGCGATACTTTTCAGCACGTGCCCACCGTCTAAAGGCAATATGGGTAACAAGTTAAATAAATTAAGCAATGCATTAAATACCGCTAAACCTGCGAGTATCTCTATATCGGTAAGCCAATAACCAATTAAACAGGCAATAGATAATAGTAAACCGAAAAATGGCCCCATAATTGAAATTACAATATCTTGCCAGCGAGTATTAATTTTGTCATCACTCAGCGCTAAACCACCAACAAAGGGGATGAGATAGATGCCTTTAGTTTTCAAACCAAAGTATTTCATCGCCTTAATATGACCATATTCATGAAAGACTAAACAAAGAATAAGTGCTATAGCAAATTCAATGGAAAACAACCAGCTATAAGCCGCTAAACTGCCGGCAGCAAATAATACTTTGATGACCTTAGCACTTTTCAATAACTTCATGCCGAGTCCAGCCATGCCGATGAAGCTAAACTTTATTGGCTGTTTTTGGTGTTCGCCTATTTGCCTTTGCTCTATATCTTTTTCATTGAGAGAACTTTCATGCAAGAGTTCATTATTGACTAACAGCTTGAATTGCAGCTCAAAAGGCTGCCACTGCAATGAACCATTAAGTTCAAGGTGTATTTCCCCTTGTTCACTTTGCCCTTCCTGCTCTGTTTGTTCTTCACCCTCAGTTTTTAGGGTAAATTGATGTGTAAATGACTCATTGTCAGTATTCGCATCCAATTGTGAGACACATTGATCACCCCAAAATAGTTGTTGCCATCCGGCCATCGACCCTTCTAACCGTAGCATTTTACCTAAACACTCTATTTCTAATAACTGCACTGTAGACTCACTGATAATAAATACACAAAAAAACCTTGCCCGATTATCGCTATATTTAGCGATGCGGCAAGGTTTATCTAATAAAATGATACTAAATCTAGTATTTATTCATGTTTAAAATTAATGTTCCTGACTTTTACAACACTCTTACGGTAAATCGATTGGTATTGGCTAACCACACACCAAAGCTAACCAAAACCATGGCAACAACTAATGCGGGTTTTAATGTTTCATCAAAAACATACAAAGCACTTACCCCCGCCAACACTGGAACTATCGCCATCATACTGCCCATACCTGCTGCGCCAATAAGTTGCACCGCCTTGCTATATAACATCACTTGAATGGTTGCGGCCAGTACTCCTTGGTAAAAACCTTGCAATACAATATCTTGCCATAAATCAGCACTGATATTTTTAGGTAACCATATTAAATAGATAGGCAAATAAAGCAGACAAGTGATCACTGACAAAGACACTGTTGCTTGCCAAGGGCTGATATGCCAGCGGTTTAATAATACTGAAAATAATGCCCAACATAATGCTGCTGCGCCCATAGTTAAGTGTCCCAGAGAAAATTGGCCATGCACATTGAACTCTTGCCAGAATAAAATAGCGACTCCCAGAGTGATAATTGTGATGCCTAGCCATTTTGTTATGGCGTGCGACTGCTTATTGATAAATACCGACAATATAATAATAAGCACAGGCATCAAACCCGGTAAAATAACGGCTGCTTGCGAAGCTGGTGTCAGTTCAAAGCCTTTAAAAACAAAAAGAGCATAAGAAAAACCGCCAATTAGGCTAAGTATGATTAATTTTGGTTGAAACAGTTTAAAGGGAAGTTTGAGCCACCAAAAGGGTAATACCACTAAAGCACAGGTAATATAACGAATGGCAATAACATCATAAGAAAGCAATTGACTGATACCGCCCATGCGTGAAACTAAAATAAAACCTGACCAAATAATGACCGCTACCAGTGCTGCCATATAACCTTGCCTTTGTGTTTGCTGCATATTATTCCTTTCAGTATTCTAGTGTTGATGTCAGTACTATAACGCCTGTATACTTTCATTAATAATGAATAATTAAGAATTAGAAATTCTCTCTTCAAGAAGGTTGTTGTTAATGGAATTATCAGATCTGACTATATTCTGTAAGGTTATTGAAACGGGCGGTATTAGCTCAGCTGCCCAGCAGCTTAATCGAGTACCATCAAATATTACTTCAAGGATTCAGAAACTCGAAGCAGAGCTGAATAAACCTTTGTTCATAAGAGAGAGAAATCGTTTGAGAGCCTCGCCAGCAGGTAATAAACTTTTTGGTTATGCCAAAAACATTCTCTCGATGGCTGAGCAAGCACTGGATGAGCTTAATGAAAATACACCCTCGGGTTCATTACGTTTAGGTAGTGTTGAGGCGGTGGCTGCGTCGAGATTATCAACCGTATTGATGGACTTCCATCAACAAGTGAACTCAGTTGATTTAGAGTTAACTATAAATCCTACGGGTGATTTACTGGAAAAGGTACTCGCAGGACAACTTGATTTAGCCCTAATATCCGATCCCGTTGCCGATACTCGACTTATAGTGCAACCTATTTTTCAAGAAACCTTGGTCTTGGTCTCAGCATTACGTGAAGATGTGATAACTTCGCCAACAGATTTAGGCAATAATCCCACAATACTCGGTTTTTCAAGGCAATGTATTTACCGTACCCGCTTAGCACAATGGCTTAAAGGGGCTGAAGTTATCCCTAAAATTGTAGAGATAAACTCTTATTTCGCTTTACTTAATTGTATTACCGCGGGTATGGGCGTTGCTTTAGTACCTGAAAAATTACTGGATTGTTATCCATTTGTTGAGGGGTTAAAAGTCCATGCTCTGCCTGAGCATATAAGCCAGACTACAACTTGCCTTATTTGGCGAAAAGACTCAGTGAAACCCAGTATGACAGCATTTAGAGAGACCTTAATGCCGGTATCGAATATAAAAGAAGCAAGTTTATTAAGACTAGGAGAGCCTTGGCAACCAGTATAATACCAACTTGGTTAAGTTCTTTCCCACTCAGCGAGAATTAAAAGGCTTAGAGGCAAGGCATTGATTGAAGAGAATGGTTATTCCCTTGTCAAAATCAATAACGCAGCATGTAAGCCTTTTAAACTCGCCCTCTGGGAGCTTGCTCGATGCTCACTAACATCGTTAAATTTATTTGATTTAGAATGACTAAACCGAAACAAATTTTCCTTGTTATTGAACATCAAGCATAGCCCTGAGCTGGGAAGAAATTTAATCAAATTGGTATAAGTTTGCAAAAAAGTAAAACCAATAGCAGTCATCAATGTGATGGCTGCCCTTAGTACTTGGAAACACTTTACGCGATGTTATCTGGTCCAACACGCACAACTAACTTACCGAAGTTTTCGCCTTTTAATAAACCGATAAAAGCATCGACCGTATTTTCAAGTCCTTCAATAAGGTGCTCTTTATACTTTATCTCACCAGCCATTAACCATTTCACCATTTGCTCGCTAAATTCGTTATAACGATGACCATAATCATCAAAAACAATAAAGCCCTGCATTTTTATGCGTTTAACTAATAATGTGCCCATTAATAATGACAATCTATCCGGTCCACTAGGTAATTCCGTGGCATTGTATTGAGAAATAAGGCCACATACAGGCACTCGTGCACAACTATTAAGTAATGGCATAACCGCATCAAATACTTTACCACCAACATTTTCAAAATAAACATCGATGCCTGATGTGCAAACTGCCGCTAATTCTTCAGCTAAATTTTCACTTTTATGATCAAGGCAATGATCAAAGCCTAAGGTTTCAACCGCATAGTTACATTTGGTCTCGCCACCGGCAATGCCTATCACTTTACAGCCTTTTAATTTGGCTATTTGACCAACTAAGCTACCGACTGCGCCTGTTGCAGCAGCAACCACTACCGTGTCCCCTGCCTTTGGCTGACCAATATCAAGCAAACCCATATAAGCGGTTAATCCTGGCATACCCAATACACCTAAGGCATGTGATGGATTCGCCATCTTGTTATCAAGTTTGAGTAATTCACTACCGTTGATAACGCTGTAATCTTGCCAGCCACCAAAAGCGACAACCCAGTCACCTTTTTCATAATTGTCATGGTTGGACTCTTCTACTCGACAAACACTGCCACCAACCATTACCGCATTTAAAGCAACAGGATCGGCATAAGATTTAGCATCATTCATTCGCCCGCGCATATAAGGGTCGAGCGAAAGAAAGACGGTACGAAGTAATACTTCACCAGCTTTAGGTATTGGTTTTTCGCTATTCACTAAGGTAAAGTTTTCAGCAGTAGGTGCGCCAAAAGGACGTGATGCCAAAACCATTTGGCGATTTATATCCGTTGTTTGTGTCATGTTCATTCCTTATTAAGAAAGATCTCATCTGAAAGGCAAGGTAGCAGTGTCTGAATTTGAAACCTCCACCTATATCCGTTGCCATTCAAAATGCTTGTCAGAGTGCTTGAGTTAATATCTCACGGCTGATTTCTATAGTAATATCGCCACTTTCGCCTAATGCCGTCATACCATGTTGCTCTAATCGTTCAATCAATAAATCGATATCTTTGCCACCAAGATCTACGTCAGATAAACGTGTTGGTACTTGCATTGTTTCGAAGAATTCTTCAGTTAAACGAATCGCTTGATCAATACGTGCGTCATCATCACCTTTGGTAATTTGCCAAACGCGTGTCGCGTATTGTAGTAATTTTTCACGCTTTTGCTCTTTACGAACTTTCATTACCGCGGGCAAGACAATAGATAAAGTACGTGCGTGATCAATACCAAAAGCACCGGTAAGTTCATGGCCTATCATATGCGTTGACCAGTCTTGTGGTACACCTGCGCCGATAAGACCATTTAAAGCCATCGTTGCCGACCACATAATATTAGCTCTAACCTCTAAGTTCTCTTTAGTCGCAGGCAATAATGCTTTCGGTCCCTCTTCAATCAAGGTTTGCAATAAACCTTCGCTGAAACGGTCTTGCACTTTGCCATTCACACTGTAAGTTAAGTACTGTTCAATAGTATGAATAAAGGCATCTACAACGCCATTACCTATTTGACGATCCGATAATGACAAGGTCACGCTTGGATCTAATACCGCAAAGAGTGGGCGAACTAAAGGGCTAGAGAAAGGCAGCTTAATACCATCGCGTGTTACCACTGAATTACCATTACTTTCAGAGCCAGTCGCTGGTAAAGTTAATACCGCGCCAATAGGTAATGCTTTGGTAAATGTTTGCTGTTTAGCTAAAATATCCCAAGGATCACTTTCTGCACCAACGCCTTCGTCTTTACCTTCGCCATTACCTTTATTATTACCTTCATAAAGCGCAGCTGCGGCTATAAATTTAGCGCCATCAACAACAGAACCGCCACCTACGGCAAGTAAATAATCAATATTCTCGCGCTTAATGATTTCTTGCGCTTTCATCAAGGTATCATAGGTTGGATTCGGCTCAATCCCCGAAAACTCAAAAAAAGTATGCTCACTAAGGGCATCAATCACTTGTTGATATACGCCATTATTTTTAATTGAACCACCGCCATAAACCAATAATACTCTTGCGTTTAAAGGGATTTCTTTTGCAAGTACAGCAATTTGTCCTTCACCAAAGTGAATACGTGTTGGGTTTTGAAAACTAAAATTTAACATTTTTATTCCTATATTATTTTCTAACAAATGAGTCAAGCAGCATAATTAAGCTGAAAGGTGAGCCAGTAATTTTTCAGCCGCTAATGCTGAACTTGCTGGGTTTTGACCGGTAATAATAAGACCGTCTTGTACGGCAAAGGCATGCCAATCTTCTGCTTTTTGATATTCGCCGCCACGTTTAATAAGTTCGTCTTCCAGTAAAAAAGGTACAACTTCTGTTAATTGCACCGCTGCTTCTTCACTGTTAGTAAAACCAGTGACTGCTTTGTCTTTAATAGCAAATTCACCGGAAACTTGTTTTACATTTAATAAAGCGGCGCTGGCATGACAAACCGTTGCAACGGCCTTACCTGCTTTAAGAAAACGTTCAATCAAAGTGATTGAGTCAGTATTATCTGTAAGATCCCATAATGGACCATGACCACCCGGATAAAATACACCATCAAAATCACTTTCGCCTTTACCTTCATTAATGGAAGATAGCTTTACTGTGGTGGCAATTTTAGCTTGGGCTACAGCATCATTGTCATAACGTGTCGTAGCGGCAGTTTGGAAGTCTTCAAGCATACTTGTTGGATCAATAGGTGCTTGTCCACCTTTTGGTGTTGCCAAAGTGACTTCAACGCCGGCATCGATAAATGCATAATAAGGGGCTGCAAACTCTTCAACCCAAAAACCAGTTTTTTGACCTGTATTGCCAAGCTCATCATGTGAAGTAAGTACCATCAATATTTTTTTAGGCATTATTAATCATCCAGTTATCTGTTTATTTGTATAAGTACATAAGCGAGTATAAGTACGCTTTAGTGTGTTTTCATATTCGTTATCATTTTCAATAAAGCTAGTATATGCCTAAGAATACGTATGAACAATGCAGATAAAACTGACAACATTGTATCAATAATTGATACAATAATTACTTGTACATGTATCTCTAATTATTAGGTAGTATTATGAATGTTTCATTTGAACGACTTAAGAGCATGGTCGTTTTTGCTCAAGTTATTGAACAAGGTAGTTTAAGTGCTGCAGCAAAACACTTAGAACTCTCGCGAGCGGTAGTCAGTTATCATTTAAAAAAACTTGAAGCACAACTCGATGTAAAGCTGCTAAACCGATCTACCCGTTCTATTAAGCTGACTGAAGCAGGCCAAGCCTATTATGAACGTTGTCGTATTATTGCCGAGCAAGCCAGTGCCGCCAACCAACAAATTGAAAATTTAAAAAGTGAACCGATCGGATTACTTAAAATCACCTGCCCGGTAAATGTTGGTTTGCAGACTGTTGTGCCCGCACTTAATGAGTTTAAGAAAATCTATCCTAAAATTGAACTTGATGTCATGCTCACTGATGAAGTCGTTAACATCATGAAAGAAGGCATAGATCTGGCGATCCGCGGTGCGCCATTGCCCGACTCAGGTTTGCAAGCAAGTAAACTTGCCACCTTGAAAACTTGCCTGTGTGGGGCTCCCGAATATTTTACCCAATATGGTCGCCCCACTAAGCCTGCCGATTTAAGTGAGCATCAATGGGTCATCTACAAACTCACATCCGGTGTATTAACCTTAAAGAAAGGCAGTCGATCATTTAGTATTGCTACCAAAGGCAGCATTAGTACTAATAATGCCGCGGCACGTACCGCATTTGTTGAAGCAGGACACGGTTTAGGTCGTATTCCTACTTATGATGCTTGGCCAAAAATAAAAGCTGGCACCTTAGAAACCGTGCTTGATGATTATAATTTTAACGATATCAATGTTTATGGCGTTTTCCCGCCAGGTACAGCCAACTCTAAAAAACTCAGGTTACTGCTCAATTTTTTAAAAGAGTATTTCACCAGTCAGACAAGTGTAAAAATACCCTAATTCACTTGATAGCGTTTGAGGGGTCACTTTGGTGGGAATTAACAATGATTTGCTCTGCTAATTTTTAATAAATTACACTGCGAAGGCCATTTTTTAGGTAATTTAGAACGAATATTTCAATGATTAGAGTACAGTTTTAGGAAATATCCATTCATCTAGTGACACTTTTATACTAAAAGCCATGCAAATGACAGTTTTGTTATTATTATGTCATCAATTCAAGTGGTTGCTGAGGTTTATTGTGTCGGGATATTTTACAGCTTCAAATAATAATTGTTAGTAATATATCACAACATGTTGAAAACATAACATTTAATAATCTTGGTATATTAAGTGCTTGTAAGTTATCAAAATTAATGTCACAACGATAGTACAGCTATTTTTGTAGTGTGTATTAAAAGGAAATTAAATATGAACATAAAAATGTTAAAAGCTGCATTTGCAGGTTTAGTTTTATCTGTAAGTGGTTTTGCTAGTGCTGGATTGATTGAATTCATTCCAGCAAATGATTTAACTGGCACTGTATATACAACAAATAGCAATGATGCTTGGGCCGGAGGTCGAGGCCTAGTATTTGAAATGCTTTCAAATGAAACTGTTTTTTCGCTAGGTGTTTATCACGACCTCACGAATATCAATTTATTTTATGAACTATCCCAAGTAACTTCGCTGAATGGAAGTGTGACAACGGGTCAAACTGTCCTTAGAAGTGGTAATGCGTTAACTACAACCAACGGTCTTGGTTGGATTGATTTTGGAATATCGGAACTAACGTTAATGGCAGGTAATTATTATCATCTAGAATTCTCTTTTTCAGGTTCAGGTAATAACAACTTTTTTTACAATAATGCTAATATAGCTTTTTCAAATGGTAACTTTACCAATATAGAAGGCACGTCAGCTGGAGAAACAAGTAATTCTGTGATGCCTGCATTACGATTTAACAAAGCAACGTCAGTACCAGAACCAACTACACTTGCGATTTTTGCATTAGGAATTATTGGTTTAGCATCACGTAGATATAAGAAGAAATCTTAATCGTTTAAAAGTATTTAATACTATAAAAACATCAATTGTCATGATTGGTGTTTTTTTGTATCTGGAGATTGGTAATTTAAGGCAGCTTCATCAGTGAAACCATTATCTTAGGAATAATTTCCTTTTGATATGCATATAAACCAAGGCTTTTAGATATAAAAGCCAAATAATTAGCACTACTTAAGCCTAATTCAGTGTTTTTAATCAAAAGCCTCCCAAATAGAGAAGTTAACAGGATTTTTATTTTCGGTTTGTTGGTCATTAGTATATCAATCATTAACGTCGACTCTATGACCATTATAATCTATTGAGTTCAATCGTTGCTTTCACTGATTGAACTCAAGCGACAAAGCGGATATTTATATAAAGAGCAACCTTATTACACTTATTCTCGCGATGAATTTTTGTACTTAAAGTTAATTTCAAAAGCTATAGGCCTCATAAAATCTGTTACAGGATGTATTAATATGTAAAATATCATCACTCAGCGACGTACTTCTCATTATTAATAAATTCCACACCCCCACCTTTAAACTCAATAACCTACTCCCCTGTAATCATCTGATATCACTTAATCTATAATAAAATGTTTCCCGTTAGTGGCAATAGCCATAAATTACAAAAAAGTAGTTAACCTGCCTTGCAAAATCAACTTCTTGTTATATAGTTAAAGTACTGTTAATCAAGGATGAATAAAATGAGTCTAATTGAATTTGATCGCTTAAACTATCTATCTGAAAAGTCATTTCTCAATCTAGCTACTTTAGACGAACTAAAAGAGTTCAATCGATTATTAATCGACTTCAGTGTTTCTGAAGATTTCAATCATCTGCAAGTTTAAGTTTAAACATCAGCCAACTTGTGAAAATTAAGGTTTTCACAAGTTCTTTTTAGCAGAACTTCAACGCTAGTATCACTTACTCAACAGTACTATCGTCCTACTTCATTTCCGTAAGTTAGCAGAGATGATGACAAACTTGCCACATAAAGCTAAAAACTTACATCATTGAAATAGTTTAAAGCCCCCCATAACTACCATCAAACTCAACACTATGACTTCAATTTTGAACAAGTGATCTTTAACCAAAGTATCAACTATAATCAGGCAGTATTCCTTCGATACCACCAAACGAGTTTAATAAGCCTTTAATGTGTTCTGAAAATACGCTTGCATTAAGTTGGGGCACCCGTGTTAAATCAACTTGATAGTTTTCATTGCGCCACTGTTTTTCAAAGTCTGACTCCTCTAATGATTTATGAAGTTCTCGCGTATTTGCAGATATGCTAGCAATGGCTTTTATATCATTTTGCTGACTAAAGCGTGCCACTTGCAAAAAGGTAAAATTCTCATCAACATGTCTGTCACTTAAACGGACCAGCTCAGCCATCAATTGATAACAAACCTCATTAAAAGTGAGTTTGTTTAATACTAAAACAATGAGTTGTGCTTGCTTAAGTTCCGGTAGTTTTGTGGATGGCTCAATTAATACTTCTAATTCAAGCAACCAATATTTCTCATGTTTGTTTTCTATATTTAAAAGATGAAAGCTAGCTTGATCATAACGAATATTATCTAGCTCTCGTTGAAGCTGTGACCAAGATTTTTGTTGCTCTTCTTTTTTAAGTTGTATCTGACTATTTATCAGCATAGTCACATCATGGTGGTTATTAAATGGTGTGGTTACCTTGTCAAAAGCAGTCAGGCGAAATAGCTCTCTTATTTCATGCTCTCGTGCTGTTTTTATGGCAAGAAAGGCAGTTTGCACAATTTCAGCGCTAGGTAGTTGTGGCTCTACTCGCCACTTCCGACCATAAACTATTTTGATGCCTTTATCTTTGACCGTAGCAACAGTGATATCAGCCGCTTCACCATCAACCTTATCTGCAACCGCTCCGGTAACAAAGTGACTACCTGCATCGCAATTATTTTTATAACCACTGCCTAAATTATTATTTCTTGAATAGTTATTTCCTAAATAATTATCAACACCAATAATGCCAACCTGTAAGTAAATTCCTTGCTTATCTTGCGAGACAAAAATGGGATATTTATCACAATAATCCAATTTTAAAATAAGCTCTTCAACACTGGCAAGGGTATGTTGATAGTTAAGGTAATGTTGAGGTATGCAAAACCTGCCATCTTCAAGTTGTGCTTGGGGTGCATTCTCAGCAGAGAACTCACCGTTTAATAATTGAATTATTTTCATAGTTACGGCTACTTAAGAAGTGCTAGTTGTCAGTTTTTCTGTTAATAAAGGTCTGACAAGCTTGCCACTTTCAACTCTTGTTTTTAGTGCTTTTAATGTATCCGGCAAACCCGCTTCCAGTTTTCCTCGCATCACCATTTTATGTAATAATTTACCAATAAAGCTAAACCTTAACTCATAAGCAAACTCAACTTTAATTGACGTTTTATATTGTCCTTCCTCTTTTAGTGTCCAGCGACTTAAACCTTGGGTTAGCGGGCCTAAATCTGAAATAGTATAGGTAAAGCCTTCATTTTCTTGCCATTGTGTTAATACTTCATCGATAGCACCAAAACCTTCTATTTCACAATGCCTTCCCGCACCCACTTGGTTATATTTTTCATCTAAACCACTAGAGTGAGTTACCGTTGGTGCCCAAGTATATACAGCATTAAAATCAGACAAAACTTGCCAAACCTTGTTTAATGGTGCATTTATCGTTACATTCGATTCAATTAAATAACTTTTACCTAAATTATTATTTTTCATTTTACTCTCCATGATTATAGCCATTTATAATTACTACTTAGCTTTACGACTTAGCTTTACTACTCAGCTTCATATAGGTGTATATAGGTGTATATAGGTGTATATAGGTGTGTATAGTTTGTAGGCAATACCTTAAATCGAATTGCATAAGTGAGTAAAGAATCTAAAATGCATCAAGGTGTTGCATAAATGCACCAGACAACAAATACTGTAGTTAACTATAATGCCGCTGAATTGATGAGCCGAAATTAATGACAGGCAATGATAAAAATTGAGTAAATAATATGTTGAATTGGGATGATTTAAAGTTTTTTTTAGCGGTATGTAAAGCGGGGTCAGTAAGAGCTGCAGCAACTCAGCTCGATGTTAATCACACGACCGTCTCAAGGAGAATAAACAACTTTGAGCTGGCCTTAGATCAACGTTTGTTTGAGCGTAGCCCAACAGGTTATGTCAAAACAAAACTGGCTGAAGAAATTTACAACGAAGCCTCTTATTTAGAAGAAAGACTCAACTCAGTAGAACGTAAGATCATTGGTAAAGATGAAGAGCTCGGTGGTGATATTAGAGTTACCCTGCCCGACCTTTTAGGAACAGATTTATTAATACCCGGCTTTGCTAAATTTTGTCAGCTATATCCTAATATCGAAATTGAACTGCTGGACTCAATAAAAGAATTAAACCTAGCAAATCGAGAGGCTGACGTTGCCTTTAGAGTGGTAAAAGAGCCACCAGAATACCTTATCGGTCGTAAGGTTGCTGTTATTCATCGGGCTTGTTATATCAGTAAAAAATATGCAGATAGACTTAACGACTCAACTTGGTTAGCACAGCAAAATTGGATCGGCTGGACCGACAAATTAAGACGCCCTATTGGCGTTATTGCCAAAGAGTATCCGAGGTTTCTTTCAAAACATAAAATATCAAACTCACTGCTGCAATTAGAAGCCTGTAAACAAGGTATGGGCATCTCCATTTTACCTTGTTTTAAAGGTGATCTTGACCCAGAGTTAGTCCGCATACCACCCTACATTTCTGAAGGTAAATATGACCTGTGGATTTTAAGCCATCCCGATATGCGAAAAAATAGCAAAATTCAAACTTTTGTCCGTTTTATGACTGAATATTTGGCTAGCCAAAAAGAACTAATTGAGGGAAAATTACATATCATTGATTAGAGAGTCATGAATCCCCCTTTGATAACACCGCTAATTAGGTGAGTACGTTAACGATACTAGCCGATTAGACCTTAACTTAATTAGTACTTAACTAAATCAGCATTTAAAAAATTAGAACTCATGCATCCCAAAATACAACTGACCAAAGAAGATCTTAGAAAAGACAAACCAACACGCAATGAATACTTAACTAAACCAAAAATACCTTTGGTAGTGGTATTAGACAATGTTACCAATAGCTACAACATTGGTGCTTTTATTCGCTTAGCTGATGCTTTTGCTATCGAAAAAGTTATCGTCTGTGGTGCACTAACTATTTCAGATAAAAAGATGAAAAAAGCGTCTAGAAATGAAGCTAAATGGGTTTGCGTAGAACATAGTGATAGCACCACAGCAAGCTTACAAAATTTATTAGATGACGGTTATACGCTTTACAGTGTTGAGTTATGCCATAAGTCTGTTGATTATACTGACGTTACTTACCCGCCTAAGTCTGTATTAGTACTAGGTAATGAACGCAAAGGTGTCAGTGAAGCGGCATTGAAATTAAGTCAGCAACTAATACATATTCCGATGTTTGGCATGGGCAATTCGCTCAATGTTTCAACCGCTGGTGCAATTGTCTTAGCCGAGTGCGCTAATCAAATAAGAAAATAGCGCCAGAATTGTTCCTAAAGATATCAGCCAAAATTCCTGCATGGGTAAAAACACACTACATTGAATTGTTTTTTTCAACCTAGTCACCCACAACAAAATACCCTAATGAGCGGTTCAACCTATCTGTAGTGGCCCTATTAACTATGCCACTACAAACTCACTTAACAAAGTAACAATGAAGAGTGAACATTACTGTTCAATCACAGACTTTACCACTTGAATATTTAATCGCTTTGCAATACGATTTAAGTTTGCTCTATCGGTTGATAACCGTCTTGCCGCCGCAGCCCAGTTACCCTTTTCTTGCCTTAATGTTTGACTAATTAGCTTACGCTGAAAATGTTCAGTTTCTTCTTTAAGACTAGAATTTACAAACGTTTCAACTGCCAACGTTGGTTCATTACCCTGAGCATTTTTTTCACTTGAAGTCATCGTAAGTGAGCCACAATCACCACTTTCAATAGCAATTATTTTTTTATGTCGCTGCCGTGACCTCGCCTTTAATGCTGCTCTATTTATCACGTGTTCTAACTCACGAACATTGCCTGGCCAGCTGTATTGCTCTAGATGAACAATCGCTGTTTCGGTTATTTTTAATTGTGTTATGCCTAGCTTTTGCTTTGTTTGCTCAACAAAATAGCCCGCAAGCATTTGTACATCACCAACCCTTTCTTGTAGTTTTGGTACCCTGATCGGGTAAACACTTAATCTATGATATAAATCTGCGCGAAATCGACCTCCTTCGACTTCTTCTTTTAAATCGCGATTGGTGGCTGCGACGATACGGACATCAACCTCTTCGACATTATCTTGTCCAACAGGTTGAATTTCATTACTTTGTATTGCACGTAAAATTTTACTTTGTGCCGCAATAGGTAGTTCCCCTATTTCATCCAAAAACAAGGTGCCACCATTGGCTAAAGAGAATTTACCTGCTCGATTTTTTTCTGCCCCTGTAAAAGCACCTTTAACATGTCCAAAAAGCTCACTTTCTATTAAGTTTTCAGGCAAAGCTGCACAGTTAACATAAACCATCGGCCCGTATTGACGTAGCGATTTGTGATGTAAAGTACGTGCAACCAACTCCTTACCCACACCCGTTTCACCGTAGACCAGAATATTAAAATCTGACGGTGCAACAATGTCAATTTCCTGCTTGAGTTGTTGCATGATAGGACTTTCGCCAATCAGTTCACCACCGTCGCGTTTCCATGCTTCCTCTGTTAGCTCAGTCACAACACGTTTAGAGTGATCAGCCTGATTTTCTAATTGCTCAATTAAAAATGCGGTATTAAGAGTGGCAGATGCCATTGCCGAAATGACCGCTAAGGTACGCTCGGCTATGTCTTCAAAAACATGAGGCGTTAAACTATCTATGGTTAATAAACCCAGTAATTTATCCTCATAGTAAAGTGGTAAACCCATACAAGAATGAACGGGTAAGTCTCCAGCACGATCAACTAACAAACCATCGTAAGGGTCTGGCAATGGTGAGTCTGCAGCAAATCTAATTGGAAATTTTGATTGGCATAAGGCAGCAAACCTAGGATGTTCCGCGATAAGAAATCGTCTACCTAAAGTATCCCTACTTAACCCTTGTAATGCGATAGGTTTAAGCATATCGCCATGATAAGACAACAAAGCGACCGCATCACAGGCAATGGTTTTTCTTACGGTATCTAACAGTCGGTCAAATCTATCTTTTGTATTTAAACTGCTCGCTAAGTTTAGTGCTAATTCAATAATTGCACTTGATGATATTTGGCTCATACTACCCTCATTTTTCATAAATAATAACACTAACGTGTCTTTAAGACTACAAAAATAGAGAGTCAAATAGACTACGCAATAGATAAGAAAAACAATAAGCCATTGAATATATACACTTAAAAATAATGGCATTTAGTTTGCAACTACATAACTACTATAGATATGGAGTCAAACATGTATTCAGAGTTTAGAATCGCCAACCAATTACCCCTAATACCCAACGCTTTAAATTTTCAAAAGTGCCTGCTTTTAGGTAACTACTTGATGATATTTTCTTTCTTTGTGGTTCTATCAAGTATCTTTATTACCTTTTTTTTCGATGAACATTTCACCATGCCAGTACAAATTTCTGCGCATATCGCCACTATCATCTTTGCTGGTTTTTTGAAAATTGGCTATGTACTACGCTGTGTTGCTTTACATGGCTTTGGAAGAAGGAACTTTTAATATGATAACTATGCAAGATCAAGAGTTAACGCAATTAATTCATCAACACCATCAAGGGCCGAATGCGTTTAAAAGACTCAACCAATTAGCCATTATAAACTTAGCCTTTCTAAGCTACACCATTGGTTTATTTGCTTTTTTCATCATGACGATGAGTCTTTGCGCTGACTATTTAAACGGCTAGTTTTCTTCTTTATTAATCATACAATTTTTTAAGTTTAAATTAGGAATAACAATGTTAACTGAACAACATATACACATAATAAAAAGCACTATCCCACTCCTAGAAAATGCCGGGCCTACTTTAACAAAACACTTTTATCAACGCATGTTTTCACATGAGCCTGAGTTGCAAGATATTTTCAATATGTCTAATCAACAAAATGGCCGACAACAAGTCGCTCTTTTTGAAGCCATTGCTGCCTATGCAAAAAACATTGAGAATGTCGCCGTATTACAGAGTGCCGTAGAGCGCATTGCTCAAAAACATACCAGCTTAAATATTCAGCCAGAACATTATGAAATTGTAGGTCACCACTTGATAGAAACGCTGCGAGAGTTGGCTGGAGACGTTTTTACTACTGAGGTGGAACAAGCTTGGACTAAGGCTTACCAGTTTTTGTCCCAAATTTTTATCGATAGAGAAAGCGAGCTGTACCAACAACGAGCAGCAACTCATGGCGGCTGGCGAGGTGCTCGTTCATTTAAGGTTATTGATAAAGTTGTTGAGTCTTCGTTAGTAAAAAGTTTTACTTTTTCTCCTATTGATCAACAAGGAGTTATTGATTTTTCTCCTGGCCAATACCTAGGTATAGAGCTAACACCAACGATTGGTGAATATAAAGAAATTCGCCAATATTCATTATCCGCTCCCCCCAATGGTGAGACTTATCGAATTTCGGTAAAACGTGAAATTAATGGTGTGCCTGGCAAAGTATCGAATTACCTTCATGATGGTATTAATATTGGTGATGAAGTTGATTTATATGCGCCCGCCGGTGATTTTTTCTTTGTTAATCGTAAAAAGCCTGTCGTACTTATTTCAGCAGGCGTAGGTATCACACCAATGCAAGCTATGTTAGAAACGTTAGCAGCCCAGAATTATAAAGAAAATGTGCATTATTTACATGCTTGTGAAAATAGCGAACAACATTCTTTTGCACGAAGTACTAGCACATTAATTAAAAAAAATGGATGGCAACAAAATATTTGGTATAGAAATGAGGAAATGAACCAGCAAAATATTCATCATGGTGTAATGGACTTAACCGTGCTTTCACTGCCCATAGACGAAGGCGATTTTTACGTGTGTGGCCCTATTCCTTTTATGCAGTTTGCTAAACAGCAACTGCTTAACTTAGGTGTACAGCAAGCTAATATTCATTACGAAGTGTTTGGTCCTCACCAGTCTTTGTAAACGTTTCCATTGTTACAGCCATTTTAGACTGTAGTGGCGTTGTTGTTTAAAGTGCACCAATATCACTACACAGGCCTTGTACTCAACCCTTAGTATCACCTAGTACTAGGTGATACTAAGGCAGTAATAATAGGTAACGACAAAACCACTTCAACACCTTGGTGCTTTTCCGGATAAGCAACTTGATGATTATCTATTTTAATCGAGCCATTATGGTTAAATAAAATTTGCCTACATAGCGCTAATCCAATGCCACTGCCTTGAGGTTTGGTTGTGTAAAAGGGTACAAAGACGTTAGCTAAATTAGCAATACCTGTACCGAAATCTCGAAGTGTAATATGTTGCCAATTACCTTCTGTCGAGCTGCTAATTTCAATAATTTTTTCATCAACATTCTCCATCGCTTCAACTGCATTTTTAAATAAATTGATCAGTACTTGTTCAAGCTGACTTTTATCCGCTTCAATTAACAACTGAGTATCGAAAAGGCAATTAATTTTGCAATCAGGATAAAGCGTCGCTAATTTTTCAATCATTAACGCTAATTTAAATATTGACTTATTGGGCTTGGGCAACTGAGAAAGTTGACTATAACTGGCGATAAACTGGCTTAAAGAATCAGCCCTTTCATTAATAATGTTAATGCCGTCAAGTAATGACGCTTTAACTATTTCGCTATCAGCCTTTTGTAATTTTTTTTGCATTGATTGGCTAATGGCAACAATGGGCGTTAAGGAATTATTCATTTCATGGCTTAATACACGAAGCAGGCTTTGCCATGCTTTACGCTCCTTCTCCATCAGTAAACGTTCGGCATTGGTCAGCGTATAAAGCTGATGCTGTTTTCCGTCGCTAAAAAAAGCCTCTTTAGATAAAAAATGCTCTCCCGTAATTGACCCGCTTTTAAAATCAATGATGCCGGTATTAGCGTTAATAATTTCAGCTCCAATGGGTAAAGCCGATAATTGAATATTGCTTATTTGAATATTATTGGCTTTATCGACCTCGCCTAAAATAAGTTTATGCGCCGAAGCATTCGCCATCACCACAAAACCTTGCTCATCGGTAGCCAATACCATGGCATCCATCTGCTCCATGATGCGCTCTAACAATAAACGTGATTCTTTGGCTTCAATTTTATGCTTGGATAAAGTACCAGCTAAGACATTGACTGAATTGAGTAATTCTTGAAACGCTTGATTCGTTTGTAATCGACCTCTAAGGGTGTAGTCACCATCAATCATCGACTCTATTAGGTTAGATAATGTGCGGATTTGATATTGTGAATTTTGTTTACTTGCCACCATAACAAAACTACACAGCAGTAATAAAACGATGATAATAAAGGCGATTAAGTAGCCAGATATTTGCGCTAAGAAGAGTGCAACCGTGGTAATAAAAACACACGGAATACACACTAACAATATTAACTTATATTGATTATCTTCTCGTTGAGCGTTTGACTTACCCGAGAGTAATTGCCAACTTTCTTTAATCCAGTTCATATTTACTCAAACGTCGATAATAACCACTACGACTTAGCCCTAAAGATTTAGCCGTTTCAGTGGCATTTCCACGGTGAAATTCCAGCCGTTTTATCAGCGCTTTTTTTTCTATTTCATCTAGGCTTAACGTAGGATCTTCCAAAGATTCACTAGAATCGTTAGCTGTATTATCAGTACCTGTTAACATCAGCTCAGCAATATCAATACTTTCTTTTTTACAGGTGAAAAGCACTCGCTCCATCATATGACTTAGTTCACGAATATTTCCCGGCCAGCTATATTGCTGCAATGCCATGGTGGCCTCTTTAGACAGTTTAGGACATGACCTGTGGTATTTTACACTGAACGATTGCAGAAAGTGATCCGCTAGCGCAGGTATATCTTCAACTCGCTCACTTAAAGACGGTACTCTCAGTTCAATAGTATTTAATCGGTAATACAGGTCTTGTCTAAAACTATTGTTTTGAATATCAGCCAATAAATCACTGTTAGTCGCCGAAATAATGCGGACATCGGCATGTAACGATTTGCTACTACCCACCGCCTCAAACTTTTGCTCTTCTAAAACACGTAATAATTTAGCTTGCTGCGCAAAAGGAATATTGGCGAGTTCATCTAAAAATAATGTGCCTTGCTCTGCCATTTCAAAGCGGCCAATACGGCTTTCTTTGGCATCGGTAAATGCCCCTTTTACATGACCAAACATTTCACTTTCAAAAAGTGACTCAGGTATAGCGCCCATATTAACAGGTACAAAAGAATGTTTTGATCGCGTTGATACGCTATGCACATAGGCAGCAAGCATGCTTTTACCTGTACCATTATCGCCAGTTAATAAAATGCTCATATCACTTTTGGCTAAATCATCAAGTGTTGATAATAATGTTTGCATGACTGGAGATTGTGAAATGATACCCGTTCGACTGCCAGGGTGTGCTTGTGAGGTCAGTAGCTGATTTTGCTGACTAAGTCGTTGTGCTTTTTTATCTGACTTTGCTAGCGCTAATTGATTATCAATCGCGCTAATCATACGTTCATTTTTCCACGGCTTTTGAATAAAATCTTTTGCCCCAGCTTGCATAGCTTCAACCGCGATATCAATTGTTGCCCAACCCGTCATCACAATGATTGGAATATTCAACTCAAGTGCGGTAATCGCTTCAACTAATTGCACACCTTCAGCGCCTGAAGTTGTATCTTGTTGAAAATTCATATCAAGCAAGATCAAATCAACGTTGTGAGTCTTTAAATTTTCTACAGCAGCTTGTGGCGTAGTGACCGCTAAAATATCAAAACCTTCATCGGCTAAAACAAATTTCAAACTGGCTATGATATTCATATCATCATCGGCGATAAGTATTTTTTTATTCACAAGCATTTAACTTTCATAAGTTAAGTTTCCTAGGTTATATTCGGAAGTTAAGTTTTCCGAGGTTATGCTTTCACTTTAAGTAATATCATGCAAAGGAACAAGAACTAGATACTTATAAAGCAAAAATAAGGGTAACAGATAAATAATAATAATATCTCTGTTACCCACAAGAAGCTTATAAATTTATTCGTAACGCAACGCTATGCTCGGCTCCATTTTAACCGCACGTTTGGTTGGCGCGTAAATAGCCAACATAACAATGATTGAAAGCGAAACAACGACCGTGATGGCAATGCCAAAATAGAAAAACACAGGAAACATCTCTTCAGTAAATTGATGAAAACCAAAAGCAAGCAAAGCAAAAAACACCACAGCTAAACCTAAACCGATAATGAGTTGACGAGCACCTTGCTTTAAAAACATCTGAGTAATATCTTTGTCACTGGCGCCAACAGCACGCCTAATACCGACTTCATGAGTACGCTGAGCGACAGAATTTGCTGTTAAGCCATAAATACCCACCATAGCTAATAATAAAGCAAAAAATCCTGTGCCAAAGGTGACATTTGACATTAAACGCATTGAATCTCGCATCATATTTCTATTTTTACTCGCTAATTGCACCGAATATGTCATTTCGATAGAGCTGTCAGTATCAAATAATGCTTGATAGAAAATCTCTTCTGCATTTTCTGTTGTTGGCAAAATGCGGTAATAAACAATTTGAAAACTATTGATAAATTGTAAGCCGGATACATAAATCTCATCAGCACTATCTAATCGGCCAAACATAGTAGAAGCATTCAAACGATCGGTAACAACACCAACAACAAATACTTTTTCGTTTTTATCATCAACTTTTATCTGAAAACTCTTTTCTAAAGGTGACTCTCCTGGCCAATAACGTTTTGCCATTGATTGGCTTATCATCGCTGTTTTTCGGTGTTCCGACTTATCAAAATGGGTAAATTGTCTGCCCGCAACTAAGTTAATACCCAGTGTTGCTGTATCACCAATGACAGTAACGATATCAATTTTAGGTTTACTCTCTTCAGAAGCATAATCTCTTCCTTCCAAGGTCACCGTAGACTGACGTCGCCAATTGTTTGCAACAACACCAACCACTTGAGGGTGTTGTTCAATTTTTTCTCTTAATGATTGAAATAATGCTAATTGTTGTTCAAGCTCAGGGTATTTATTTTCAGGAATATACATTCTAGCTGACATCACGTCGGTATAGTTATCACCCATCTCTAGATTAATAAATTTATGTGATATATAGGCAGAAACAGAGCCAATTAACATTAAGGTGGCGACCAAAAATACTTGGCTAGTGACTAGTATTCTCGAAATCCTACCTGCTTTTTTACTTTGCGCGCCACGGGTGCCATCTCTTAATGTAGTATTAATGTCTTGATTTGCCGAGCGCCATGCGGGTAAAAAAGCAGACAATAAAATGGTAATGAAGGTGAAAGTAATGCCCATTATAAAAGTAGGTAAATCCATGCCCCAATGCCACCAAAAAGAACCTCCGCCAGGCACCCATGAGTGAAAAGCAATTTCGGTATAATCTAAAGCAGCACCAACCAATAATAATGATAAAATACCACCAACAACTGAAATGATAACGCCTTCCCACATTAACTGGCTAACTAGGCGAGAAGTAGTTGCCCCCAAAGCTGCACGAATCGCCGTTTCTTTTTGTCGCTCAATCGTGCGTGCTAACAATAAATTACCTACGTTGATGCAAGCAAGTAATAGAATTAGCCATGAAATAGCATTTAGAAAAGTAAAAACGATACCGCCTTGTCCATTAGTTTGCGCTGATTGAAATGACATAAGCTTCGCACCTTTTACTAACTCAGGCATTTTATATAATTGAACATTTTGCTGATAAATTTGATTAATCGCTTGCCCTAACTCCAACTCAGCTTGCTCAATGGTGGTATCAGTTTTAATTCGGCCGTAAGCATAAAAGTATTCACTTTGCTCCGCGGTGGCATTAAAGGCACTATCTACCAGTGGCAACCAAACTTGCGAGGTATTAGGAAATAAATATCCTTGCGGCATAACCCCAATGACATCGGTAGTTTCACCGTTTAGCATCATAGTTGCTGATAAGACATTTTCATCTCCATTAAATTCAGAATGCCAAATATCATAACTAATTAATGCCACAGGGTTGGCACCTACTTTGGTGTCTTGAGCTTGAATTGTTCGGCCTAAAATAGGTTTTGTACGACTAAACTCAAAGAAACCACTTTGTACGTGACTGCCGGAAATATCCCTACCTGACTCCTCAACTGATAAACGAACATTTCGATTATCGTAAACACCAAACTCAGCAAAACTTGTCACACTCTCTTTAACATTGTTATATTCATAACCCGTGATCAAGTTATAACCGCCATCAAATGCAACGCCCACTGATTTTGCGGTTTCAGCCTCAGGTATTGGTAGCGGTTTATAGACCATGGTATATAAAAATGAAAAGGTGAATAAACTGATCGATAAACCACCGATTAATACACCTAAGGTCATCGCGGTAAATTTAGGCGCTTTAAATAACAAACGAAATGCGTATTTAATATCTATTAACATCGACATAATAATTCTCCTAAAGTTTAGCCTGCAGCCAATTCAACTGGTTTAAGGTTTACTCGACGTTCATGGTTGATATTATCTTTGATCAATTGCCCGTCAAACATTTCTAAACAACGACTCGCTCTTTTCGCTGATGAGGGATCATGGGTAACCATGCAGATAGTTGCGCCATCATGGTGAAGCTGGTCAAAGAGTTGTAAAACCGCTTCGGCATTTTTTGAGTCTAAGTTACCTGTCGGTTCATCAGCAAGAATAATGGCAGGATCATTCACTAAGGCTCTAGCTACCGCAACACGCTGTTGTTGTCCGCCTGACAATTGTGACGGATAATGATTTTTTCGATGACCCATTTCTACTTTCGCTAAGACTTCATTTACTTTAGCTTCAATGATTTTTTTCGATTTACCTGTTTGGTAAGTCAAAGGCAACATAACATTTTCAAATACCGTTAAATCTGAAATCAAATTAAACGATTGAAAAACAAATCCTACTTGTTCACTGCGTATTTTTGCTCGTTGATCCCGTGTTAAAGCAGAAACATCACTGTCGGCTAACTGATAATGCCCTGTACTCGGCGCATCTAATAAGCCCAATAAAGACAGTAAGGTCGATTTACCACAACCTGACTGACCACTTAAAGAAAGGTATTCGCCCTTATTAATCACAAGATTAATGCTGTTTAAAGCACGAGTCTCTATTTCTTCCGTTAAGAATGTTTTACTTATATTTTTTAAAGTGATGAGTGCAGTCATAATCTTTCCCTATTGTATCAACCAAAAATTGCTGGCTGACTTTAATTTATTGAGTGTGAGTAACTATTTATTAGTGACTTAAATTTTATTAACTTTGAATAGTTTGGTGCTGTTTTATGTTGTTTAGTAATAAAAAACTATTAATTGATTTTAATTTCTTCATGCTCTTGCCAACTTGATGTATCTGAGATAATAATTTCATCTCCAACCATCAACCCTGCAATAATTTGAATTTTATTAACTGAACTTTGTCCTAAGGAAACTAAGTTTTTACTGGCAAATTGTTGATCTTCGCTCAACTTATATAAGCCTACTTTTGTATGTCTAGGAGCATAAACAGGGCGTTTCACATACAAGGAATTTTCAATATGACTAACTGTAATTAACCCATCAACTGTTAATTCAGGGCGAGCCTCCACAGGTAAGTCACTGGTTATTTTTACGTCGACTAATACCATGCCAACCTTTACCGCAGGATCAATTCGTATCACTTTACCAAGAATCTTACTGCTGCGAGTATCAACAGTCACTAATTGCCCCAAGGCAATATCTCTCACTCTAACCTCTTGTACCTGCAACTCTGCGAACAAACTTTTTTGATCTGCCACCAAGGCTACACTATCCCCTACTTGAGCACGCTCACCAAGCTCGAGTGATACTTGCTGAACAACACCAGACGTTGATGATTTCACTTGCAGCGCTGCGACTTGCTCTTGCACACGCTGATAATTATTTTCAACTAAGCCAATACGGGCTTTCTGAGCAATTTTTGTTGCCGCCATATTTATTTTCATTTTTTCAGATTTTTGTTGTTGAGCGCGCCAAAACTGCATTTGCTGTTTAACGGCCAACTGACTTCGTTTATATTCGAGTACAGAAACGGTTGCGTTACCTTGTGCCAACAACTCTTCCTCAGCATCAAGTTTTAATTTCGCGGATTGATAACTGTATTCTGCGGATAATACTGCGTTTTCTAAATCAACCATCTTAGATTCTAGTACCACATAAGCAACATGACTTTCAGACTTTTTTGCTTCAAGCTCCCAACGCGCCTTTTCTAAATTTCGGTGCAATTCCGGGTTAGATAACTGTACCAGTACATCGCCTTTATTTACCCTAGCACCAGCTTTAACAAAAACTTGCTCTGCTCTGCCTGAAACTTGTGATGATACCCAACGAATATTTAGCGGCTTTAATACACCGGTAGCACGAACGTTTACGCGAAAATCACCTTGTTGTACTTTAGCTGTAACAACAGCATTTCGCTCAATAAAATATGAGGCATTACCTAAAGAATTTTTTAAGGAATAGGTACCTATGACTAGAATAAAAACAGGTAAAACAAACCAGTATTTTTTCCAAAGTGGTTTTTGAACAGCTACTCTTTGTATATCCATGAATTATCTTATATTCGTTAATGAGATACTTCATTATTACAAGTCTTGTGCCATAGTAAAAATTAAACGTAACACAATGATTATATTACTAATTACCTAAAACAAATAATTAGCAATATAATAGAGTGTGTCATTTACGACACAGTATTAATTGCCGTGAGTCGCAAATTTGAGACATGAATACTTTAATCGTTCAAACTTGAAATGTTATTGAACAAGGATAGATATGAAAATTTCGTTAGATTTTTGGCATAATAAAACCGCCGCGAGTTATCGGTTATTTCTGTTATAGCCCATTAACAAAAGAGTGAGTGGTACTGTGGCAGGACTCGATTCGATAGTTTTTGCGACAGTTCACTCTAAATTTCCTAAAATACTCAATATGATGCTAGGTAATTATAGCTATAAATACACTATCTGTTAGCTGGCGACTAATAGAACGAAAGATACGCTTACCTCCCCAGAGCACCCCATGGTTCAAGAGCGAATATCAACCTAAGCGACTACTATAAGCAGCTTTCATTTTATTTTTAGTAACGACTTATAAAGAAAAAATATTGAAATACACTCGCAGTATTATCATAAAGTATATATAGCAGTAGTAATTTTATTACAACCAAACGAATTTTTAAATAAATGGATTATGTCCTTGTGCGAACATAAATAAAGTAATTTCCGCATATCAGTTAGAGCTTCCTAGCTACATATCATCGACTTTTATCGATGGTAACTGATGTTTATTAAGACAACATTCTTTGTTTTTTTAATAAATATAATGTTATGCTCGCTGATTTAGTGTTTGATATTTAGATTTCAGTCTTTTAACGATAGGTTTATGATAGAAATAATATTCAATAGAATTAAACTTTTTTTCAAGTATCAAATTGCACTTATTAGCATTACTATTTTTCTTACCGTAATGAGTAGTTCTAGATCTTATGCACATACCAATGATTCTCTACCAAAAGATGTAACTTCAGCTCCCATTATCATGGGCTATTATACTCAGTGGTCTATTTATAGCCCGAATCTCCATATTCAAGACTTACCTTTGGGGTTAATGACACACTTAGTTTATCAAAGTGCCTATTTAAACAATGATGGCTTAGTTGAGGTCGGCGATGCTTTTGCAGATGTTGAGCATTTATACCCAAACACGCTCATTGAAGACGAAGCTCTTTTGGGGAGTTTTGGCCAACTTATTAAAGCTAAAAAGCAACACCCAAAACTAAATACTATAATTACCATTGGTGGTTGGGCGCGCTCTGAAAATTTTTCGACGTTAACGTCTTCACCAGAAGGCCGTGAAAAAATTGCCCGTTCAGCAGTTGAGTTTATGCTCAAATATCAGTTTGACGGTATTGAAATTGACTGGCAGTTTCCTATTAAACCTAGCAATATGTCTATGCCAGGCAAAGTTACTCAACAAAAAAGTGATGGCCAAAACTTAAGTTTATTGTTAGCTGAAATAAGAAAACAACTACCCAATAGCAACTACTGGTTACAAGTTGCGCTACCACCTTATTCTTTGGTTGAGAGCTGGCATGGTTCTACTATCAGTGACAGTGTTGATCTTGTAATCTTAGATGTAAGTCGAATTTATGGCGATTTAACCACACCAACCGATCATTTAGCACCTTTGTATGCAGTAGAGGGAAAACCTTCTGTTGATCAATTAATCAAGCGGTTAAACGAGTTAAAGGTTCCTAATAATAAAATTGTTCTCGCACTTCCATCCTTTGCTATTGGCTGGCAAGGGGTAAATGATATTAATCATGGTTTACAACAATCAGCCGAACAATTGAGTTGGGGCAGCTGGGATAGTAAGTCCAGCGGTGAAACAGGCGTTTATACCCGAAAAAGCTTAGCGTATATTTTAGCGTCAGAAGATTACCCCCAGTATTGGGATGATTTTAGTCAAAGCAGTTTTTTGTTTAACCCTAAACGATTTGATGGCCATTTTATTGCTTTTGAAAGTAAACGCTCCGTGGCCGCCAAAGTGAATTACGCTAGACAACACCATTTAGCCGGTATTGCGGTGATAAAGCTGCATAATGGTGATAATGTGCTACTAAATACCTATTTTAGTTATCACTTTTTACAAGGGTTATATTTTAAAGGTGTTGCTTTATGGCATCAACACAAGAATATTTTTATACCCGTAATTCAATTTCTTATTATGCTGATTATGGTGTTTATTAGTATTTTAATTTTTATTAATCTGCGTAATAAAGTTCAACTGGCAGAGCTGAAAGAATTTCAGCAGGTACAACAAAAGTTAAGAAACTTAGAATGGCCATTGTTAAACTTATTAGCCTTATCGCCACAGTTATCGAAAAACAATCTCATTGATAACATTAGTGCAGAGCAGTTGATCATTTCTTCTTCACAGTTACTGCAGCCGATCAATACCATATTAACGCAAACGAATTTCTCTCATTCACCAGTGCGACTAAAAAATGAAGTTGTTAGTTTAACAGATATTTTGCTTGCTACCGACAGCTTGATGCAAATTAATAAACAATGTCGTATTCATTGGCAACGCACAATAGAATGCCAGTTATTTATTGATCGTAGCCAAGTGCAGCAGTTTATTTATAATCTCTGTGTTTTTTGTTATGAAAGCTTATCAAATAAAAGTAACCTAATAATCGAAATTGTCGGTAAAGGTAGTCATGTAGATTTCCTCATTCGTGCTGAACACCCTAATGTTGAGAAAACACTCAATCATGGACAATTAAAACCACTTTATACCCAAGCACATATATTGAATATTCAATTGACATTGATGACAAATAGTAGTGATTTTTTTCAATTCAGAATTGCCGCAAATCAGTATAGTATTGATGATTTTCAGCAGAGCAGCATCTCATTTTTGACCTTCAATTCTACACAAGATAAATCTGAGCAAGACTCTAAGCTTTCAACGAACAACACCTCCAAAAACCAGCCAGGCAAAACGAAGGCATTAATCAATAAAAATAAGGAGTTAAAAGGTACTTTAGCGCCTACCAAGCAACAAAAAGGACTTTTTGAACATGTAGCTTTATTCAATTTATCTTCAATGCCAAGTAAAGATATAGTTAAAGGTTTAGAACAAGCCTGTTATTTTTTTGCTAATCATCTGCAATATGACTCAACAATAACTATTTATCAAAATGAACAGTTGATTACTACGCTGGGCGAATCTTCTATTCAAGGCAATCAAACGAAAGTGATTAAAGCTAATGAATTTTCTATTGAAATTGTTACACAAAACCCGTTAAATAATGATGATGAACAACTAATTAAAGTGTTAATAAACCAAACTCAGATGATTCAACATGCTTTAAAATCCTTAGTAAAAGAGCCATCAACATTAGCTGAATTATATGAATTAACTCGGCATAAAGAGCAAATAAATTATTTAAAAGCCGAGTCCGGTTATACCGGTATTTATTTACCATCCAAAAAAGATCCGCGCTATATCACGATGCGCCTCAGAACGATAAAGTTATATTTTGATGATACCGCCTTGTTGCAAATTCATCGCTCATATTTAGTAAACCCTAAAAAAGTAAGCCATGTAGAGTATAAATCTAGGCTAAAGTGCCAAGTTGTGATCAACAACGAAAGACTACCTGTTAGTCGAACTTACCTCGCTTCACTTAAAAGCATGCACCCAGAATGGTTTATTGCACCCAATTAAACGTAAACAACATAGACAAAAAATGGCCACCAGTGTCGAATATCAGCTTTATAAAATAATCCATTTAATAGTCATAAAATTTCAAAACCCTTGTATAAATTGAGCCAATAACTAGGCTTAATCGTTAGTTTAGTTGACACTTCATGAGTGTATATAAAAGTGCTTTTGATTTTTATATCTTATTTATCAGCGTACTACAACTCAACTTTTGTCGTTTCGTGATAGTTAACCGTTAACGCTCTATTCTATTTTAAATAACCTTGATAGGGTAAATAGGCGATTAGTTATGAACTGTTAAAGAAATGACAGCGCTATCATTTATGATATGGCTAATGCCAACTATTATAATAATAAAACATTGGGAACAATTATTATGTCTTATAAATTTCAGAGAAAACAGCTAGTGATAGCAATATCGGCAGCGATTTCCTATTCACTTTCTGCTTCAGCAATTGCACAAGAAGTGCCCGCTGAAAAGAAAAAAATCGAAGAATCTATTGAAGTAATTGAAGTACAAGGTATGCGCAACAGCATTGAAAGTGCGCAGTCTATAAAACGACATGCTGACACTGTTATGGATGTGATTACCGCATCAGATATTGGAGCACTGCCTGATGTATCTGTTACTGAGGCGCTTCAACGTTTACCTGGTGTAACTATTGAGCGCTTCGCCTCATCTAGTGATCCAAAACATTTCGCAGATGAAGGCACAGGTGTATTGGTGCGCGGTTTGGACCGTGTGCGCAGTGAAATTAATGGACGCGATTCTTTCAGCGCGAATCCAAATGGTGGGTTAAGCTATGAAGATTTTCCTGCTGAATTATTAGGTGCAGTAGAAGTTTATAAAAACCAAACTGCGGATCGAATTTCTGGTGGTATAGCAGGCACAGTAAACCTAGTTACTCGAAAGGCGTTTGATTCCGAAAAACAGGTTCTTGCGGTGGGTGTGCAAGCGAATTATGGTGATTACCGTGATGAAACTACTCCATCCTTCAGTGCACTTTTTTCTGACAATTGGGACACAAGCGCGGGTAAATTCGGTGTACTGGTTGCAGCATCTCAGTCTGAATTTAAAACTCGTGGCGATGGTTTCGGCTTAGGCAATGTCCACAGCCGAGGCCCTGCTGATACTTTCTCTTACGATGCATGGGGAACACCGAGCCCAGGAATTCTTGCTGGCCAATATTCTAATCCTTGTATTCCTGGTAATACAGATTGGCGCGCTTGTGGTCCTGGCCAAGAAGATACGGTTCAGTATACAGCTCAGGACGAGGCGGCTTATACCCCGCAATATGAAGCGGAAGAACTTGAGGGCCAACCTGAAGGTGCCACTTGGTATGCGCCGGCTAGCTACACCATGACAAGTGCAGAAAACGACCGTAAGCGCCAAGGCTTGACAGCCAGCTTACAGTGGCAGAGTACTGATGAAAGGATTACGGCTACGTTAGAACATATCAGCTCTAAAGCGTCATTAGAGTATCAAGAGTATGTCATCGCTTCGGGTGATCGCGGCTTCTTATCCTATGCGCCTAATGGCATTCAGTGGTTTGATGGCTTTGATGATACAGATGAAAGTCATCCTTTGACCGTTGATTCCAACGGCTACCTAACTTCTGGTGTAGGTCGAGGAACTAGTCCAGAATTACCACTTCAGTTTCGTTCTCGTTATAACTACAACGAAAGTACCATTGACGATACTTCTTTGAATATCATATTTAAGCCGACGGATTTGCTAACGGTTGCGGTAGATTACCAGCATATTGAATCAGAGCAAATTGTTCATAATAACTCTCTTACCTCCCGAATTAATGGTAATCAAGTCAGTGAACATGCACCATTTTTCATGGATTTAAGAGGTGATACCCCAACAATTGAGTATTTAAATGCCAATACTTCTACCCCTCCCGACGTTGACCCTGACACAAATCCAATTTTACGATTAGCTAGCGGTATGCAACAAGAGGAGCACAACGAAGCAACCTCTGATAGCTTTAAGTTAGATGTCGAGTACAAATTAGCGGGTACTTTTACCGCGATAAAGGCAGGGGTTTATTATTCAGATAAAGAGTTAACAGTTCGTGACACAGATTACGAAGGTTGGCAAGCATTAGGAACTCCATGGAATGCTCAAGCTTCCTACAACGCTTCACCGCAGGTTGCTCCTGAATTATTCGACCGTGTAAGTTTTGCTGACCACTACAATGGGAATACCTTAATCGGTGCAAACAACAGCTTTTTGTTTCCTCAAATGAATTTAGCAAAAAATTACGCGCAAACTCTGCGTGATGGCTGTGGTACTTGGAGTGCAGATGGTAATGCAATGGATGGCAGTGGCGGTTGCGCGTTGGCATATGAAGACTTAGACGATCGTACATTCAGTCACTTTGCTCCTCGTCATATTAGTTCGAGTAAAACAGAGCGGACTGAATTTTATGTTCGCGGCGATTTTGACTTTGACATTGGACAGTCAGATGTCGTAATTAGAGGTAACATTGGCTTACGTTATGTTGATTATCAACTGCAATCTACCGGCGCCATCAACACACCACCCACATCTCGTCGGGGTACCGATGAAAATGGCTCACTTTACCAGGTAATGCTGAATGACTATCCAAGTATTTTTGCATTAGCTTCAGGTGAAAGCTTCTCGAGTACAATTGACGGTACAGATTATACGACCGTACTACCGAGCTTAAACCTTAGTTTAGGTCTTACTGATGAAATAATAATGAGATTCGGCGCTTCTAAAGGCCTTTATTATCCAAGCCTGGTAGATTCTGCTAACAAAATGAACATTAGTTTGGATTACCAAGAGGTTTATCTAGATCCGTCAGAACCTAAAGATGAAACGACTAACCCAACAGTAGACCTAAGGAATATTGAAGTCAGTGCTAATGCACGTAACGCTTTCTTAGAACCTGAAGAGTCTATTAATATTGATTTGACTACAGAGTGGTATTTTGCCGATGCGGGTTCGGTGACTGTTGGCTTGTTCCACAAGAAGCTCGATAACATCATTCGAAATAAACAATTCTCGACAGACGTTGAAGTTGACGGTACTAGCACACCAGTGTCTGCTTATGGTCCAGCTAACACTGGCTCTGGCACTATTCGTGGTGTCGAATTAGCATACAGTCAGTTTTACGATATGTTGCCAGGAATATGGAATGGTTTAGGTCTACAGGTTAATTATACCTACATTGATCAAAATGGACTGGAAGATCCGAATACTAATCCAACTCAGACTCTTTCAACCAATGGTGCCGGTGTACCGGTTGTTGACAATCGCAATAGCTTCCGTCAGTTTACTAACTTGCCTTTACAGGGGTATTCTGACAAGAACTTTAACATTGTCGGCATGTATGAGAAGCACGATATTTCCTTTCGCTTAGCGTATACCTGGCGTTCAGCATACCTGTTAACTTTACGTGAGTCTGAAGAATTTGTGCCGGCATATTCAAAGGATCAGGGTATGATGGATGCGAGCCTCTATTACAATATTACCGAAAATGTGAAGGTTGGTGTACAAGTGAGTAATGTACTTGGTACGGATACTCAAACTCAATACCAACAAGATCAGCAAGGAACACTAACTGATGCGTTTAGCTTCACCTCAGACCGTCGTTATGCGTTGAGCATTAATGCTGTATTCTAATAGTAAATACGAGTAAAAGATGTAATATAAACTGTGCAGTGGTAACACTGCGCAGTTTATTTATTTTAAGTCACAAATGTTTATTTTACCGCTCCAAAAATACAATATTCCGACTAACAACCCGGAATGATGATTAATCTAATTTTAGAGCTAACTAGGGCTCCCCTAATGCAAAATTCTTTAAAGTCACTCTGTATTGTAGGTGGTGGAACAGCTGGTTGGATGGCCGCAACATTACTTTCGACTGCCTTAAGGGGCAGTAACATTAAGATCACTGTTGTTGAATCACCCGATATTGAGACCATTGGCGTAGGAGAGTCTACAGTGCCGTCAATAATGGATTTTGTGAAAGCATGCCAGATTGATCTCAAAGAATTTATCCAAGCAACGTCCGCCAGTTTTAAATTAGGCATTCGATTCGACGATTGGCTAACACACGGGGAAAGCTATTTTCATCCCTTTGGCCGAGTTGGCAAGGATATCAATGGTTTTGATTTTTATCAGGCGTGGTTAAAGTCCCTTGCTGACGGAAATGTAACGCGTTGGGCAGATCATTCCCCAAGCGCCATTATGGCCGAACAGGAGCGCTTTATGTTACGCCCACATCAGTCTGATAACTGGGTGTTATCAAACTATGCTCATGCCCTTCATTTAGATGCGATTAAAGTGGCTCAGTATTGTCGAGACCTCTGCTATAAACGCGGCGTAACCAGAGTAGAAGCTACGGTAAAAAAAGTTAATATTGATAAAAAAGAATTTATTACTAGCCTTGAGATAGACAACGGTACGACGATTAGCAGTGATTTTTTTATTGACTGTACGGGCTTCACCGGACTCTTGATAGAAAAAGTATTGAAAGTGGGTTTTGAGGATTGGTCGCATTACTTACCTTGTAATCGCGCCGTTACGGTACAAACTGAACAGATAAATAAGCCAGTGCCGTATACCATAGCAACGGCTCAAGAGGCAGGCTGGTCTTGGAAAATCCCTTTGCAACACCGAACAGGCAATGGATATGTTTTTTCCAGTCAGTTTTGCAGTGATGACAAAGCATTAGATACTTTGGTTAACAGTATTAGCGGAAAAATGCTTAATGAACCAAGAATTATCCCTTTTGTTACCGGTAAACGAAAAAAAATTTGGCACAACAACTGTTTAGCGCTGGGGCTTGCTAGCGGTTTTCTAGAGCCATTAGAATCTACTGCTATTCATCTGGTCTATAAAACCTTAGTGCATTTCATCAAACATTTCCCCGATAGTGATTTTGACGCTGACAATGAACAAACATTTAATCAAAAAATCAATGAGGACTACAAAGAGATTCGCGATTTTATTATTTTACATTATTGCACTGCAGGTCGCGATGATACGGATTTTTGGCGATGGTGCCAAAATATGCCAATACCTGACACCTTACGTGCAAAAATTAACTTATTTCGAAAGAGAGGCCAGATAGATCATACTGCTGGACAGTTTTTTACCCGTGATAGTTGGTGCTCAATTTTAGAGGGCATGAAAATACGACCACAAAAGTACCATCCTTTGGTAGATGGCTTTCATAGTCAAGGTTTAGCAAATACCTTAAATGAAAATAGTAAAAACATCCGTGCTACTGTGCTGAAAATACCAAATCACTATGATTATATTCAGGCTCATTGCCAGGCGCGTTGATTAACTAAAAAATGGTCACTCGCGTTATTATATAGGTGTGAGTTCATACATAAGATGTAAAAATATGACGATATACAAAACTATTCCAGAATATTCGACATTGAGCGCGGAGCAATTTTTCGAGGAAATTGTGCCTAGTCAAAAGCCCATAGTGATACGTGAATTTGCTAAAAGATGGCCATTCGTCGCATCAGCTAAAAAATCACCGAGTGATTTTGTCACCTATCTAACTAAATTTTATCGGGGGAAGAAGACTGCAATGGTCGTTGCCCCGCCCTCTGCCAACAAGCGTTTCTATTACAATGAGGAGATGACCGATATAAACTTCTTGCATGGTGAGGAGCGATTAGATCTTTTTTTAGCTCGCCTTTTAGAGTTGATCGATAGAGATGTTTACCCCGCTATTTCTATGCAAAGTACACTCACTAGCGAGATTTTACCGGGTTTGATTAATGAAAACTGTTCAAATTTTTTCTCTGATATAGAACCGCGCTTATGGATTGGCAATGAGGGAATTGTCAATACCCATTATGATGGCTCTGATAATGTTGCTTGTGTTATAGCCGGACGGCGACGTTTCATTCTTTTTCCTCCTGAGCAAACGTGTCACTTATACCCCGGCCCCCTTAACTTTACGCCAGCCGGTGCACCCACGAGTTTGGTGAATATTGATAAACCTGATTTTGAACGTTACCCCTTGTTTAAACATGCATTAGCCGAGGCCTACAGTGTTGAGCTGGGGCCTGGCGAGGCTATTTTTATTCCTATGCTTTGGTGGCATCATGTTGAATCTTTGGAAAAAGTGAATGCTTTAATGAACTACTGGTGGAGTGGCTCTTTTGCGCCAAAAACAGTATCACCTAGTCCAATTGATAGTTTGAACTTAGCACTATTGGCTATGCGAGATTTAAGTCCAAAACAACGTGATGCTTGGCGATGCCTGTTCGATCACTACTTATTTCATCAAGAACTAAACCCAAAGTCCTACATTCCAGAACATCAGCAGCATATACTCGGCGATTTATCAGTCGAAGATGTCCGAACGATAAAGGATTATTTCATTACCAAGTTACAAAGGTGATCATCAAAAAATAAGAACGACAAAAATAACAACCTTTTAATATTATCAATGATGAGCAAATAACAATGTTAAACAACGACGATAAACCCAAAAAGATAATTATTGTAGGTGGTGGAACAGCGGGATGGATGGCTGCAAACCTATTGGCATCTAAGTGGAAAACAACTGAAATCTTCTTAATTGAGTCTAAAGAAATAGGCATCATTGGTGTTGGCGAAGGCAGTACTCCGCACTTAAAGTTGTTTTTTGATGCAATTGAGGTAACTGAGTCACAGTGGATGCCACGTTGCAATGCGACTTATAAAAATGGTATTACTTTTGATAAATGGTCAACTATTCCGAGTTTTGAGTCCTACTTTCACCCATTCGCCGCGCAAACAGACGATATATTCACCGTGCCGCTTTTTTTTAAAAATATTCAAGCGCGAATGCAAGGGTATAAGGTTGACGCCCATCCAGATAACTACTTTTTAGAATCCTATTTATCAAAAAAGAATTTAGGTCCTTTGCCTGCTGAGTCTTTCCCATTTGGTATAGCCTACGGATATCACTTCGATTCAGCTCTTTTAGGAGAGTTTTTAGCAGAAAACGCTCAAAGCCAAGGGGTGAAAAGAGTATATGGCACTGTGGCTAATGTTTTAGTGACAAAAGATGGCAGCCTTAGCGCGGTAAAACTTAAAGATGGCACGCTGTTAGCAGCTGACTTTTTTATTGATAGCTCGGGGTTTAATTCATTATTGATGCAAAAGACATTGCAGGTCGGCTTTCAAAGTTTTAAAGATAATTTAGTCAACGATGCCGCAGTTGTGATGCCAAGTGAAATATCACCAGTGCTTCCCGTAGAAACTAAAGCCACCGCGTTATCAAACGGTTGGGCTTGGCAGATCCCGCTCAGAAATCGTTTTGGTAATGGTTATGTTTATAGCAATGACTATATCGATTCAAATCAGGCTGAAATTGAACTAAGACAGCATTTAGGTTTATTAGAAAGTGATATCGAAGCAAAACATTTAAAAATGAAAGTAGGACGAGTTGAAAAGCACTGGCACAAGAACTGTCTTGCTGTTGGCTTATCTCAAGGTTTTATTGAGCCGTTAGAGGCAACCGCAATTGCACTTTCATTTAATACTATTGGGCAATTTATCCAGTATTTTGAAGAAGGTAAGGGCACAAATAAATTTGAAGATGCCTTTAACAAAGATATTAATTCGAGATTTGATGGCATCAGAGACTATATCGTCTGTCATTACAAAGCTAATCAACGTACCGAGAGCGATTATTGGCGAGACAATGCGGCTAATAAAAACATCTCTGAAAATTTAAGTAAAATTTTATACCTTTGGAGGAATAGTCACGATTTCGTCGGCGATATGCATAAGCACAAGTTGGTGGGAGGCTATCAACCAAAATCGTGGGCGTGCTTGCTTGCCGGATATGGGATATTTCCGAGAAAAGATAGTGACCAGACCTTTGATTATTCTAACCATCAACACGAAATGGATGGTTTGAGTGATTTTATCAGGCGATGTGGATTAAACTTTAAAAACCACAGTAAACTTTTACGACTGTAATTATTTAATTTTCATAATTTTTTTATCAACAGATAAATTAAGAAGGTATGTGTGATTTTCGTAATAGCCAGAGCGTTTCATGAGTGGCCACAATTACAACAATAACCTTTACCCAGTACTTTTCAATTAGTTACCGTAATCCCAATGTCATTTCGTGATAGATAACCACCCCCTCCCTATTCAGGATGAGTGAACCTTGATAGGGTAATTAGACTTAAGTATGACCTATTTTAATATAATAAAAATAAATAGCTAAATTGCACGGAGAATATAATATTGATTGAATTCAGGCAGTTCACTTTCTTTTGCTTTTGACAGCATGATTTATACCTCAACGCTCCTTTTAGCCACCCTATACATTAAAAGTGATTGATTGTTTAGTTTAGTTTTTTTACCAGCACAACCGTTGAAAGGCATCGACTTAACCCACACGTTGCAATCAATCATTTTTTTTGTATCTTTAATAAACAAAGAAATAAGGCTTAGCCATTATCTCTGTATTTTTCTACCTATTGAGAAGTTAATATGAAGCAAACCTTGCTTAGCTTTATTGTCATATACTCCCTAATGTTCATTTTTGCCACTGTGTCATGGGCTGAAACAAAAATAGTAGGTTACATCCCGGCTTACAAGGGCTTAAAACAGAGTATTGATAGTGCTCAGTTAGATAAATTAACCCACATTAACATCTCATTTTTAAATCCTGATATGAACGGGGTTTTATTACATGGCAACGTGATGGCTTGCATGGCTAACGATACTAGAGAGAATATCACTCGAGATGAATTGAGTTATGCCGTTAATAAAATTCAACAAGCTGGAGCTAAAGCATTGATATCATTGGGGGGTGCTCTTTTACCATCTTGCGCAGGAAATTGGCCTACACTGTTAAAACCCAACCATCGCAATAGTTTAGTGAAAAATTTACTACATTTCGTCGATAAGTTTAATCTTGATGGTTTAGATATTGATATTGAAGGCGTTGTATTAACAGACATTGATAAATCGGGGAACTATATGCCCTTTATTAAAGACTTATCGATAGAACTAAAAAAACGCAAAAAACTATTAACCGTCGCGACGGCCTCTTATGAGGGTGGCTCTGTTCCAATATCCTCGTTACCCTATTTTGATTTTGTTAACATCATGTCCTATGACCAATTAGGGCCAACGTGGGGCCAAATTGGTGATGAACATTCAAGTTATCAGCACGCGATAAAAGAAATTAACCTCTGGAAAAGTAGAGGTTTAAGAAAAAACCAATTAGTGCTAGGCGTACCATTTTATGGCTATGGTTTCGGTAGTTATAAGGGAGGGTATAGTTTTAATGAACTGCTAATGCGTTTTGGTAATAAAGTAATTAATGAAGATGTTATTGGCGAACTTTGTGCTGAATGTGATTATGTCACATTCAACTCAATTAACACCATTACCGCAAAAACTAAACTTGCTTTACAACAAGGAACTGGGGTGATGATTTGGGAGTTAACGCATGATGCTAAAGAACAATATAGTCTTTTAAGTGCTATTCATAACCAAGTGCAAGAATTTAAAAAACAAAGTAATTAATTGTTATAATTATTGTCATTAAAGTAAAAAAGTAAAAACAGTCCGAGTAGCGTACCTGCTGATGCTATAAAGTGCTTGTGTTACTTCTTACGTTGAAGTGCATATGGCCAAGTTAGCTATTAGGAGCTTGTATTGGACAAAAGCAAATTAATACCTAGCCTTTAATAGCCCAAAAAATGACTAATTTTCAAAAAAACATTCATTATAAATTAAGTTCGGTAAAGCACTTTGATTACATGCCAACCAAATTTAGTTTTAACGAGGTGAGGCTCTAATATTGCGCCTTTAAAGGCTACTTTATCAAACGCAGGTACCATTTGACCTCGTTTAAACTCACCTAAATCACCGCCCTTTTTACCAGATGGACAGGACGAGTATTTTTTAGCTAAGGTTTGAAACTTAGCGCCTTTGCCTAACTGCTTAATAATATCTTCTGCAATTTCTTTGTGTTTAACCAATATATGAAGTGCGTGCGCTGTAGCTGCCATGTAAAAACCTTTTAAACCTTCTCTTTTGGACAAAACCTTTTGGACATAAAAAAGCCCCGACTCTTTCGAATCAGGGCTATCTTTATATGGTACCGCAAGACGGACTTGAACCGTCACTTCTTTCGAAATCGGATTTTGAATCCGACGTGTCTACCAATTCCACCACTGCGGCAAAGGAATTCAAGCTATTTAAGCTTTGCAAAGTTTTCTGATTCGATCCAAATAACTTTGCAAAACCTTGCAAGTAAATATCAGTAATGATTAATCTGACCTACATTGCTTTCAAATTTTCTCTGTCAACCACTTCGGCTCACCTCTTTAGCTATAAGCTAAAGAGGTGAGCATTATACGAAAATCACTTCAGTTAGCAACTTATTTTTCACTTCACTCGCACTAACTGCTGTTTATTTGTGCTCATTATAAGTTAACAGTAAATAAGCGAGCTTTATACTCTATATGCTTTAAGAAATATCGCAACGGCTTTGTGAACTTGTTGCTTTATTTCATCATCGGAGACTTCTTTATGTGGTAACAGTAATGTTCGGGTATGTAAGGGACCCTTTGCCATTTCCAGTAACATTTGTGCAGAAAAATGACTATCTTCAATAGTCAAAATTTGCTGTTCTACTAAGTTGTCTAAGTAATCTGCTAATGGCAATACACCAGCCATAGGTCCTTTTTGGTAAATTATTTCTCCTAGTTCTGGTAACTTGACTGCCTGTTGAACAACTAAGCGAAATAAAGATCTTATTGTTACCGATAACATACCTTGCACAAATCTAAAACAGACATTATTAAGAGCGCTTTCGGGTGAAAGATCTCTATCTATTAGGGTTAATGTCTCTGCTTGTAAAGTTACTTGTCTTTGAATAACAGCCATGAGTAAGCCTTGTTTGTTACCAAATTCATTATAGATGGAGCGGCGTGAGCCACCGGCTTCATTAATGATCATCTCGAGTGACGTTTCATCAAAGCCATGTTGAAAAAAGAGCTGTTGAGCCGCGTTTAAGATTAATAGCCCTCTGCTACTAAATCTTTTTTCTGTGGTTTCCTTTTCACTTACCATAAGTTCATGTTACTCGTTTACTTGTTCAATTTATCGGTACAATTTATTACATCTTTGTAAATCAATTGTTGACTTTGGTACTGCATAGTACCAAACTATTCGGTACTGAGCAGTACCTTTTGTACTTTTTCTATAAATTGAACTTTACTCAATCATATAACTCATCGATAACTAACCGTTTCTGTTTGTTCAGAAGCCTGCTAAGCGGAATAACTATGCGTATTATATCTATCATTTTTTTTGCTTTTTTACTGCTAGGTTGCAATGATCAAAGCCAACCAACACAGAAGCCCATTCGTCCTATTATGTGGGCCAAGGTGAGTTTATCTTCACTTGAGCAGATTCGAACTGTCTCTGGTATTGTTGCGCCAGTAGAAGCCGCCGAGCTCAGTTTTGAGGTCAGTGGCAGATTAGATAGCATAGAGGTGAATCTTGGTGATGAAGTTAAAAAAGGACAGGAGTTAGCACGCTTAAATCAGCGCAGTTTATCTTTAGCGAAACAATCAGCACAAGCAAAATATCAACAGTCAAAAGCAAGTTTAGCTGATGCAGAAAATAGCTATAACCGTTATGCTAAATTAATCAAACAAGGTGTGGTTTCACAGTCGGGTTTTGATAACGCTAAAGCAACTTATGATAACAATATAAGTGCAGTAGATGTTGCCAAAGCCCAGGTAGATATCGCAATTAAAGACTTGCAAGATAGTGTCTTGCTTGCTCCCTATGATGGCATTATCACCAAGCGTACTTTTGAACCTTCTCAGCAGGTTTCAGCTGGCCAACTCGCTTTTGAAATTGAGGGAGAGCACGGTCTAGAAATACAAGTTCTGGTGCCTGAAACATTAATTCAACAGTTAACTCGTCATGCCATTCTAGCAATAAAATTCCCTGTATTACCTCAGATAAAAATGCTTGGTCGAGTCACTGAAATTGGTACCCGAGCTGAATCAGCCAATGCTTTTCCTGTGACCGTTGTTTTACAAAGTGAAAACTCGTTATTACGCGCAGGCATGACTGCCGAAGTTGAGTTTATTTTTGAAGGTGTTGGTAGAACGGGGCATAAAGGCCCTGCTATCCGTATCCCCTTAACGGCATTAAGCGCAGGATTACAGCAAAAAACTTATGCTTTTGTGTACGATGAAACGACACAATCGGTACGTCGTACTGAGGTACAAACTGAGAATATTTTGAATAATGAAGTTTATATTTCATCTGGCTTGCAGCAAGGAGATATTATCGCAACGGCTGGCATTGCTTTTCTCCTTGATGGTCAAAAGGTCACGTTGATCGACTACACAACTCAACGCTTTAATTAGTTGTTATTTAAAAATAAGAGTCAGGAAATAGATTAATGAATTTAACTCAAATAGCGTTTAATTACCGTAAAAGCGTTTTTCTTATTTTAGCGGTGCTGTTAATCAATGGGGTTTTTGCTTACTTTACCTTGCCTGCACAAGAAGACCCAACCATAACAATACGTGAAGCTATTGTTAGTACTTCTTTTCCAGGCATGTCACCTGACCGTATAGAGCAATTAATCACACGAAAACTTGAAGAAGAGATACGAAAAATTGCTGAGGTGAAAGAAATAAAATCAACCTCTTCAACTGGGTTGTCGATCATACATGTCAAAATTTATGACCGATATTTTAATCTTGATGATATTTGGCAAAATCTGCGTAATAAAGTCGCCGCGGCTCATACTAAAATGCCTTCAGGTACTCACTCTCCTTATGTAAATGACGAATTTGGTGATGTCTCTGTTGTTACCTTAGCGCTAACTGCTGATGGTTTTGGTATGGGAGAGATGTACGATATTGCTCAACATATACGCGATAGTTTATATGTTGTTGATGGCACTAAAAAAATTGAAATTTTAGGGCAAAGATCAGAGCGCATTTTTTTAGAGGCATCTAATGCAAAATTAGCACAATTAGGTATATCTCCACAGGCTTTAGTGCATGAATTACAAGACCAAAACATTGTTCGTTCGGGCGGCCAAATTGATACCGGCCCAATAAGCTTCATTGTCGAACCTTCAGGCAATTTCTCTAACGTTGAAGACATTGGCAATACCTATATAAACATCCCAAACAGTGAAGACTTTATTGCACTAAAAGATATCGTTACCCTACGCCGTGGTTATGTGGATCCGCCAAAAAAACTTGCCTATTTTAATGGTAAACCCGCCATATTTTTTGCAACGTCTATGTTACCTCAATACAATATATTGGAGTATGCACCACGAATTAAAGATAAATTAGCGGAAATAAAAGCAACGTTACCTATAGGTTATAATATCGATATTGCTACTTATCAGGCTGAACAAGTAGAAAAAACTATTCGAGGTGTCTCGGTAAATGTATTGCAAACATTAGCGATAGTGCTTGTTGTAGTAGTTTTGTTTTTAGGCTTAAGAACAGGCCTTATTGTTGGTGCTATAGTCCCCTTTGTTATGTTAACAACGCTAAGTATCATGCAATTTACAGAGATGAAACTTGAGCGTATGAGTTTAGCGACATTGATCATTTCTTTAGGTTTACTGGTCGACAACGGTATTGTTATTGCCGAAGATTTTAAACGGCGTATGGAGAAAGGTATTAAGCGTTATGACGCTATGCTTCAAGGCAGTAACGAATTAGCAATGCCCTTATTAAGTTCTTCCATTACCACTATTTTATTTTTTCTGCCTTTAATGCTCGCCGAGCATGTTGCTGGTGAATATACTCGCTCAATTTCTTTAGTGATTCTAATTACCTTATTAACAAGTTGGATCCTAGCTTTATGTGTAACGCCGTTGTTATGTTATTTTTTTATTAAAGTACCCAAAAATACGGCAGTAAGCACAATAACAAATGTTAATGGGCAAAACGAGAACAGTCTAAATACGGATAAGTTTTACCGATATTATGAAGTGTTTTTACATTGGATATTGAAAAATAAAGCGCTCTTTATGACGGCAATGTTTGTCTTATTTATTGCCGCAGTTTTCTCAATGAAGTTTGTACCTAAACAATTCTTTCCTGATTCTGACCGAACCCAAATAGTCATTAATATTGATTTACCCAATGGCACCTCGTCAAAAGAAACTAACCGACAAATGCAGGAGATATTTACTTGGTTAGACAATAAAGAACGTTTTGATTACATTGACAATTATTCAGGTTATGTTGGTTTTAGTGGACCTCGCTTTGTTTTGTCATTAAATCCTGAAGATCCTGCCGAGAATAAAGGTTTTATTGTTCTAAATGTTTTTGATGACACCGATATTTCAACCAAAATAGTAAAGTTAGACCAAGCGATAGAACATAATTTCCCTAATGTATCTGCCCGTGTTGCCAAAATGTTTTTAGGCACGTCCGACTCTAATACCATTAAAATTCAGGTCAAAGGTCCTGATAAAAGTATTATTTATGATAAAGCTCAGCAAATTATGGCTGTTCTGCATGATACGCCCAATACGCTAGATATACGTACTGATTGGGAAAACCTTATCGTTAAGATTGATGTGCAAATAGATCAGCACAGAGCTAAACGATCCGGGTTAACATCTACCGAAATAGCGCAAGCGTTAGCAAGCTACTTCTCAGGTAGCCAGATCACCGATTATCGTGAAGGTGATGAAATTATTCCTGTCGTCTTACGGGCAGAGGAAGCTGAACGACAAAACTTAGATAGGTTAAGAACGTTAAGCATTTATTCTGAAAAAACCGGTAAAGCTGTGCCCTTATTTCAAGTCGCGGACCTTGCACCTTACAATCAGTTTTCTATGATTCAGCATGAAAACTTATTTAGAACTATTAGTATTCAAGCCAGGAATACCGATATGGCCGCAGAAGACTTAAAAGCGGTTATTGATGGACAGATCCAAGCTTTAGCAGTCGATTTACCAACAAACCACTATATTGAATATGACGGTGTTATCAAGGAATCTGCCGATGCCCAAAAAGCACTGGCTGCCAGCATGCCGATTGTTTTAGGTTTAATATTAATATTGCTTGTTGCTCAATTTAATTCTTTTAGAAAGGCCGCAGTAATCACCTTAACCATACCGCTCTCCTTTATTGGTGCCGTATTAGGTTTATTGATAATGATGGCTCCTTTTGGTTTTATGGTAAGTTTAGGCTTATATAGCTTAGCAGGCATTATTATTAACAATGCCATTGTATTAATTGATCGAATAAATATCGAAACTAAATCAGGAAAAACACCATACCAAGCAGTTCTAGATGCTTGTTTAACAAGATTAAGACCTATCGCTATGACCACGATAACGACAGTAATGGGATTGCTGCCATTGATTATAGGTAATGATCCATTGTTCTATGGGATGGCAAACGTTATCGCCTTTGGTTTGGGGATTGGCACAATATTAACCCTAGCAGTGGTACCTGTTTTGTATTGTAGTTTTTATAGAATAGAAAGGGGTATACCCAGAAAATTAGGTACTTAACTCATTTGTTATTAATGAATAATTAAACAGACGCATAAAATCAACACAATAAAAAAGGCTGCTATTAAAGTTAATAGCTGCCTTTTTTATTGATTAAGTAGTGGTATTAAACCGCTATCGTTATGCTGTAGTGTAAGCAGACTTAACCGTTAAATTTTCTAGCGGTTTTATTGATTTATTAATGTTCTTTTTAAGTAACCTTTTTCTGTTCACGTAAACTAACGCCAAAGCAAGCGCAAAAATCCATAAGGTTGCTGGTGTAGGTACTGGCGTTGTGCCACCAGAGCCACCTACCGGTGTGAAAGGGTTATAATTCATTTGCATGTTACCTTGCCAAGACTTACCAATAACTTGTCCCCAAATAACGGATGGGTTAGCTTTGATATCAGCTTTAGGTGCTAAGACACTGGCATATAAGTCAGTGGCTAAATTGACTTGAGTCGCGCCTGCAAAATTAAATAATACTTGTTGTTTGAAAGTATTATTCAAAAAGCCCTTTGAGTAATGGTCACTTAACTTTTCACCATTAATCTTAATATTAGTTTGGCTAAGCTGCACACAAGATTTCGCACCGGCTTTACAATTACCGCCCGCGCTGTTGTTTATACCTGCAATTTTATTCGGGTTAGTAATATTAAAAACTACCGTAGCATCTTTACTGACGCCTTCAACATTCCATTCGTTTGTTGAATTAATTTGTTCTTGGGTTACATTAAAAACATAAACATTATCTTCAGGCGTACTCGTTGGTTTAAAAACTAATGGCCAATCTTCCTTAACCCCGACACCATGTGCGGTAGTTGCCATTAAATCTTTAGAAAGTTTATTTAAATGAGCAAACGCATCGTTAAAGTTAACGGGTAATTCACTTTTAGCAACGTTAATAAAGTTAGCTTCCATACGTTTACTGTTGCCTTTAACTTCTCCTGCGTAAACAACGTCACCTGAATGTGGTGAATTGTGCACCCCGGCTTCATAAACATTAAAGTGGCCTTGGCCTTTTTTAACTACATTACCACCAACAACAAGACTAGGGCCAGCACCCATGCCAAACTCGTCAATGCGATAACCTATATCATATCCACCATCAACAACAAAATTTCCACCGACAGCAATGCGTCCTTGGGTATCAGAACTTTTAACCTTGAAGTTCTTTTTGATAAATGCATTGTAATTGCTAGCAGCACCTAAATCTACTTCTATTGCGAATGTAGGTAAGGTAAACAACATACTTGCTAATATGATTATTCTTATCATTATATTCCTTTACTTTCAGTTACTTGAAAAACATTAATTAACTATCCCATCACTACTTTAGTTTATAAATCAAGCTGACAGAGTTAAAAACGAGCAGATTATATACTAGCACGCAAAAATATGACAGCGGTGTCATTTTTTATTTACATGGAGTGACCCCAGGTTACTAGCGATTTGTAATATTTACGTTACATCCTGATGTTTTTTTATTTTTTCTTTGAATGTTAAAATATATTTTAACATTATTCCTTTAGCATTGACGTTACTTTATCGCGTAAACTATGATTTGGGTTTAACTGCTTTGCTTGTTGTAACGCTTTATTCGCTTGGTTTTTATTACCCATCTCCGCTAAGGCAAAAGCTAAATGATAATAAATTTCCGCATTATTTGCCTCTCTGGCAACGGCTTCACGTAATAAACTCAAACCTTTATTCAACTGACCTGCTTGCACATATAACCAGCCTAACGTATCGTTAATCGCAGCGCTATGAGGTGCAAGTTTATAGGCTTGTTTAGCATAACCAATAGCTCTATCAAGATCAGGATTGTTAGAATTAAGAGTTTTTTCCTGTTCTAGTGGCAATTTTTTTGAATGATAGTTAGCTAAATTATTAAGAAATATCGCTTGATTAGCTAAGTTAGGGTAGCTTTCAAGCACTTGAATAGCACGTAACACATCCCCTTCACTCAAAAGTAAAGCGCTTAACTGTGCTACAGCCCATTCATCATGTGGTGTTTTATCAAGCCAATCTGTCAATAAGTTAATGAGCGTTGAAGTCTGTTGTTGTTGACCATACAATTGCGCCAATAACTGTAACTGTGAACGTAAACCTTGTTGTGAAAATAGTTTATTTATTATTGTTATTGCTGAGTTAAAGTCTTGCTGAGCAATCAACATATGCGCTTTAAGCATTAACCAGGCAGAGCTAACCTCATCATCAGTTAAGGTACTTGTTGGCGTCTGATATTTTATATCACCACTCTTTAATGCCTTATTAATTAGAACATTCGTTTTAACATAGTCCTTTTTCATAAAGTGCAATCTTGCTTGTAAAAAAGGCGGAACTTGCTCTTTCTCTAAAGCATTTATACGCTCCACGGTTTTACTGGCTGCACTCACATCAGGTAAATCCAACTGAGCATGGGCTAAAACAGCAAGCTTTGTCGGTTCATCATAGACTAAACCAAATAATATTTTTAGTGTTCTCATAGCTTGTTCTGATTGACCTAACTGAGATTGCACCCGACTTTTACTGAGTAATAATGCTTGGTCTAATGAATATTCGTCTTCTAACTTTGTTAATAAATGCAAGGCTTGTTGGGATTGGTTGGTAGTAAGATATAAATTTAATAAAGCCAGGCCCGTTTTATAGTCATTATTAATCGCTAGTGGTTCAAGTAATTTAATAGCAAGTAAAAAGTCCCCCTGTTTAACAGCAAGATCGGCATATAACTGCAATGCTAATGCATCCCCTTCATTAATAGTTAATAAACGCTGATAAAAAATTTCAACTTGGCTTAAGTTATTCTGTTGTAAATATATACCTGCTAATGCTAATAATGCAGGAGAAAAGTTCTCATCTAAGCTGAGTGCTTGATTAAAGAAATAAACCGCTTGTTCAGATGTTTTCTTGGTTTTTAACGATAACTCGCCTGCTAGCTGAAGGATCTCAACTTTATCGGGGTAATCATTTAACAGCTGCTGAGTTGTTATGTTTGCTTGTTCATATAAGCCTGAGCTTAGCTGCATAAACCCCAGTATCGTTCTATTCTGTATATGGTTTTTTTGATTATTTTTATTTAAAAATACGAGTGCTTGTTCAAATAAGTTATTGGCTAATAAACTGGCAAGGTAATGGTCATTAATGGCTTTATTATTAGCAAATAACTGCATTGCTTTTTTTAAAAGTGTTAGCTGTTTATCATGAAAACCCGCTTGACGATAAATTTCTACCGCCAAAATATAAAGTTCAGCGTTATTAGGATTTTTTAGAAGTGCTTTTTCGATATGAAATTGCGCCTTAGTTAAGTCTTGCTCACGAAAAGCCATAATAGCTAACGTTTTTCGAGCACTAGAGTTCTCCCCATACAAATCAATGTAACGTTGAAATTGTTTTTTAGCCGAATGATAACTTGTGTTAATAAAGTCGACAGTCGCTGATAACAATAAGACTTGTTGATCATCACTAAAGTTACTATCAATACCTGAAAGTTGTTGCTTAATATCAGTTAAAATAAGCCTCGCCTGTTTAGTATCTCCCTGCCCCGCCACAATAGAAGAGTGTAGCAGCTTGGCATAAGGATCACTTGGTGCAAGCTCTCTTAACTTTAACGCGACAGCCAAGGCTTCTGGTAATTGATTTTGTGCTAAAAACAAGCCGGCTTGGGCAAACAAAGCCTGCTTATTTTGTGGTTCAATTGCTAACACCGCAGATATATCTGCTTGTGCATGAATAAAGTCAGCCTTATTTTTATATATTTCACTGCTTAACAATAAAGCGGGCATATAATTAGTTTCTGCCAATAAAGCTTTTTCTATTTGTTTTATGGCTTGATAGGTATTTTCTTGGCTATACCATAAGTGCGAAAAATCAGTATGCAGTTGTGCATTATTAGCCTGCATATTAATGCTTTGCATGCTAATAGCTTTCTGGTAAGCCGTTTTAGCCAAGCCATATTTTGCTAATACTTTATAAATATTAGCTTGCAGATGATAGTATTTTGCTTGGTTTTGTAATTGCGGTGTATTTGTTAATAAAGCCAGAGCTTCGTCGTTTTTATTCAATATTAATTTAACTTCAACCAGAGAAAACACTACTGCGTGCGAGTCTGCTTGTAACAGTAAAGCTTGCTCAAATTCTTTTTCAGCCGCTTGTGCTTTGCCTGTTTGAAGTAATACTTTACCTAATAACAATCGTGCTGGTAAATAATTAAGATTGAGCTGCAAACTATTTTTAACGGCTATTTCTGCCTCCGAAAATTTTCCGGCATTTAAATCATTAAGTGCCTGTTCATAATGTTTCATTGCATCATTGGCAAATACCGTGGTCGAGAGAATAAATAAGGTAACGATAAAAAAGCGCATGCAAGAATGTCCACTATTCAAGGGGGTGAAGTAAGGAGTAAGCTCAAAGCCGACGATTAAGTTAACTTTTCATTGAAACATTTTACACTAGCTTAACAACATCACCAAACTATCGAGTAGTCAGCCAATAACAAGTAGATTAATATAGGCATATTGACGTAATAATCACTGTTCAACATTAATGATTAGATATGCAGAAATAGAGCTATACCCGTACCATTCAAAGTACAAAATTTTAAACCCAGCAAAGAAGCGCTTGATAGCGGGTATATATACTCAAATAGCCTAGTTTTTGATAAACTTAGCGCAACTTAACCCGATTCATTTTTAAAACTTGAGATTTCATGACAACTACTGCAACAGAACATTTCCCTCGCGCTGGATTTCGCCGCCGTTTTGGCTCTTGGATCTATGATTTTTTAATTATTATTGCGATATTCATGCTAACTGGCTATGTCTGTGTCGCCTTATTTGTCTTATTAGATTACTTAGAGCTTATAACACTAGTTCGTAACGATTTCGATATTGATTGGAATGCCTCACATATAGCTTATAAAATAGCTTTCAACGCATGGGGTATAGCTTGGGTTTGTGGATTTTTTATTTATTTTTGGTCTAAAAAAGGTCAAACATTGGGTATGAGGGCTTGGCGTTTACGTGTACAAAATAGGGATGGTTCACTTATTTCTAAAAGTACCGGCTTAAAAAGGTTGTTACCTACGTTATTAGGTTTAGGTAACTTCACCGTTATTTTTGATCGTAAGAACAAACTTAGCTTACAAGATAGGTTTACCAATACTGAAGTTGTCGTATTATCCCTTGAGGCCAATAAGGGCAGACTTTAACAGTGCTACGCTGATAAAAAAGTAGTTTAGTTGTTAAGCTACTTTTTTGTTGATCAAATACCAAGCAACACTAATAAAAAACAAACTTGGCATCACCGCACCGAGTATTGGTGGTAATTGATAAACTAAACTTAACGAGCCAAGTACTTCATTACAAAGAAAGAACAATATTCCCGTAAATACTCCCATCATAATACGCGCGCCCATAGAGACTGAACGCAAAGGGCCAAAAATAAAAGATAAAGCGACTAATAACATCACAGCCACAGTAAATGGTTGCATAAGCTTGCGCCAAAAAGCTAATTCGTAACGGCTAGGATCTTGCTCATTCGCTTCTAAATAATCTAAATAATCCACTAAACCTCGAATAGATAAAGACTCAGGTGTTACAGTCACCACGCCGAGCTTTTCCGGTGTCAGTGACGATTGCCAAGTTTGTTGGGCATATTTTTCCGTGGTGATTTGTTTATTTTGTAAACGCGTATCGACAACCTTTTCAAGTAGCCAGTCACTTCCTTGGTAACTTGCTGTTTCAGCAAAAAGCCAACTTTCTAATTTAAGTTTGTCATTAAAGCGGTATATTTGTACTTTTTTTAACTTGCCTTGATCTAAAACTTCACCGATATTGACAAAGTAGTCACCATCTTTAGCCCAAATACCGTTATTAGCTGAAATCAAACTGCCACCAGAAATAGCTTGTGCCCTTATTTCTCGTGCTCTTGCTTCACCGCTTGGTGCAAGCCACTCACCAATAGCCATGCTGATAAAAATTAATAAAACAGCCGTTTTCATCACTGATTTAATAATATCTAACCGAGATAATCCAGCGGCTTGCATAACGATTAATTCACTATTACTCGCCAACATACCTATGCCGATCAAACCACCAATTAAAGCAGACATCGGAAAAAATATTTCGAAATCTCTAGGTACCGCATAAAGCACATACAAAGCAGCATGCGCTAGATCATAATTACCGCGGCCAACAGCACGCATTTGTTCAACAAATTTGATAATACCACTGACGCTGACAAAAACAGCTAGAGTAATGAAGGTCGTAGAAGCGATTATGCGGCCAATATATAAATCAAGAATTCGCATTATTCACCCATCACTTGTTCGATAAATTTGATAATAGCACTGACGCTAACAAAAACAGCTAAGGTAATAAAAGTCGTTGAAGCACTATGATGAGGAAAACGACCAATATTTAAATCAAGAATTCGCATTAATGTGTCTCACTATTATCAATTTCATTAAACTCTTTACTCTTCTTTCGCTTAAAACTTGGTAATCTAGCTTTAATTCTTCGACCACTGGTACGATCTTTCATCAATAAGGTAACCCCTAAAAATAAAGCACTAATATGAATAGGCCACAAACCAACAAAATGTGGGATAGCGTTTTTTTCGACACCTGAACGCATTGCTGTTAATAATAAAAAATAACCTAGAAACAACATCAACGCGGGTAACATTTTGGCAAACTTTCCTTGCCTAGGGTTAACAACACTTAATGGTACGGCAATAAAAATTAAGATAATACAAGCGAGAGGAAATGCGATACGCCATTGAATTGTGGCTCTGTATTCAGCGATTAACTCTAGCGGGGTATTAAAAAATAGCTCAGTAGTCGGTAACGCACTTAGTTTTCTACGCTTATGCTCTACTTCTTGATCCTGAATCTGAATATAATACTGATCAAAAGCAACGGACTGAAATTCTCCTGACTCAATATCACTGTGATAACGAATACCATCACCCAAAACTAACCGTTGCGAGCCGCTTTCATCCTCATAGACCTTACCAGTATTTGCATAAACGATACTGGAATTAATAATACTTTCTTCACTACTATTTTCATCGGGCAGTTGCGCAACAAATACTTTATTAAAACTATTTTCTTTTCGGCTTTTATCATGAATAAAAACAACAGCATCGCCATTACCTGTTTTTTGAAAACGACCTGCAACTAATGCGCTTAAACCAGAATCAGCCGCAAGTTCTTCTTTTACTTGATATTGATATTCAGAGGCCATAGGTGCCAAATATAAGGTAAAAACACCTGTGAATATTGCTGTAATAAAGGCCAGTACTAAGGTGACTCGTACAACATACCATTCACTTACACCACAGGCATGTAATACCGTCATTTCATTGTCAGCGTAAATACGCCCATAGGCTAACAACACCCCTAGAAATAAACTAAGTGGTAACATCATGCCTGCTAAATCAGGTATTTTGAGAGCGATAAAGATCATCACCATTTGCCCAGGAATACTTCCTTCTGAAGCATCTCCTAAAACACGGACAAACTTTTGACTAATAAAAATAGTCATCAAAACAAAAAAAACGGCGAGCTGAGTTTTAGCCACTTCTTTTAATAAATAACGGAAAATGATCACAAAAAGATCCTATAAAAATTGTTTTTTTCTAAAGTATATAGTCATAACACTTCAATATGCAGATTAAAGTTTCATGAGTATAAATAACATTTAAGTTCACTTGGCTATAAAATTTAAGTAAACTTGCCGTTTTCATAAGTAAACATTATAGTCATAAACTAAGAAGTATTGATAAGTGCAGCTATAATTATAGCCCTTAGCGATATCACTTGAATAGACAAGAGTGCTATTTTTTACTTATTTTAGCAAGTTATAACAAATTCACCTCGTTTTGCTTGCCTATATAAACTCAAATTAAACAGTAAAAGGAAAGAGTCATGGAGTTCAGTGTAAAAAGCGGTAGCCCAGAGAAGCAACGTAGCGCTTGTATTGTTGTTGGTGTTTTTGAACCACGTAGACTTAGTGGCACAGCTGAGCAGCTTGATGAAATCAGCGAAGGTTACATTAGCAACTTATTACGTAAAGGTGACTTAGAAGGCAAATCAGGGCAGATGTTATTGTTGCATCATGTACCTAACATTTTAAGTGAACGTGTTTTATTGGTTGGTTGTGGTAAAGAACGTGAATTAGATGAACGTCAATATCGCCAAATCATTACAAAAACTATCAATACTTTAAATGAAACAGGGTCAATGGAAGCTGTCTGTTTTTTATCAGAATTACATGTTAAAGGCCGTGATATTTATTGGAAAGTACGTCAAGCAGTTGAATCAGCACAAGACGGTTTATATAGCTTCAATAGTTTAAAAACGCGAAAAGCAGAGCCGCGTAGACCTTTACGAAAAATAGTATTTAACGTTCCTACACGTCGTGAATTACCTATTGGTGAACGTGCAATTACTCATGCTTTAGCAATTGCCGAAGGTATAACTACCTGTAAAAACGTTGCCAATATGCCGCCAAACATTTGTAACCCGGCTTATTTAGCAGAACAAGCAAAAATTCTTGAAAATGATTACCACAATGTCACCACAACGATTGTTGGTGAACAAGAAATGGAAGAGCTCGGTATGGGCTCATACCTAGCCGTTGGCCGAGGTTCAGCCAATGAATCATTAATGAGTATTATCAAATACGATGGTGCTGGTGATGATTCGAAACCACTTGTCTTAGTCGGTAAAGGTTTAACCTTTGATAGTGGTGGTATTTCATTAAAACCAGGCGCAGGCATGGATGAAATGAAATATGACATGGGCGGAGCTGCTGGTGTTTTAGGTGCTATGCACGCTTTGGCTGAATTAAACCTTAAAATAAACGTTATTGGTATTTTAGCTGGTTGTGAAAACATGCCAAGCAGCAAAGCGTATCGCCCTGGTGATATCTTAACAACTATGTCGGGACAAACTGTTGAAGTATTAAATACTGATGCTGAAGGCCGTTTGGTATTATGTGATGCGTTAACCTATGTTGAACGCTTCGATCCAGAAGCCGTAATTGACGTGGCAACCTTAACGGGCGCTTGTGTTGTCGCTTTAGGTGCTCATGCAACGGCTCTTTTAAGTAGTCATAATCCACTTGCTCATGAATTATTAAACGCTTCAGAACAAAGTGGTGATAGAGCATGGCGTATGCCATTGTGGGATGATTATCAAGATCAACTAGAAAGCCCATTTGCTGATTTTACTAACTTAGGTGGTAAAGAAGCGGGTACTATTACTGCCGCTTGTTTCTTATCAAAGTTTACTAAAAAATATAACTGGGCACATTTAGATATTGCTGGTACAGCTTGGCGCAGTGGTAAAAATAAAGGCGCAACAGGTCGTCCTGTTGGCATGCTTACGCAGTTTTTATTAAACAAAGCAGGTCAAGAACAAGGCGAATAACGCTAACTGAGTAATAGAGATCATAGCAATGCAAACACAAGTGATGTTTTACCTTTTACCTCAATCACAAAGCAATAGTGAAAAAGGTGATAGCGAAGACAGTAATAAAGCTAAAAGCAATGAACAAGTAGTTGATACTAGTTCAGCGCTATATCATGCGTGTTTGCAAGCCAGTTACTTTTATCGTCAAAATCAACGTGTTTATATTTACACGCAAGATAAGCAACAGGCTGAGCAAGTTGATGAAATGCTCTGGGCTTTTGATAGTGACAGTTTTGTACCACACAATTTAGTTGGTGAAGGCCCAAAACAAGGCGCTATCGTTGAGATAGGTTATCAAGTCCCACAAGGGCGTCGTCCTGTACTTATTAATTTAACCAGTACCGTGCCTAACTTTGCTAATCAATTTAGATTTATCGTTGATTTTGTTCCGAGTGATGAAGCACTTAAACAACAAGCAAGAGAACGCTTTAAAGCTTGCCGTCAGTGGGGTTTTCAAGTTGATAACCAAGCGATAATAGCACCAGAAGATGCAACTAAATTGTCCTGAAAAAATAGAGATAGCCAAACAACCTTATTACGATAAGCAGTTTTTTACTTTACTGCTCTTTTCGGCAACGAAACAACGTACAACACTTAAACCTATTAGCGGAAAAAATGATGGAAAAAACCTTTAACCCTACCGACATTGAACAGTCCCTTTATACTAGCTGGGAAGAGCAAGGTTACTTTAGCCCAACCGGTGAAGGTGACAGTTACAGCATTGCGATCCCACCACCCAATGTGACTGGTAGTCTACATATGGGTCATGCTTTTCAGCAAACCATCATGGATACGCTAATTCGTTACCAACGTATGCAAGGTAAAAACACCTTATGGCAAACCGGTTGTGACCACGCAGGTATCGCGACACAAATGGTAGTTGAACGAAAAATAGCGGCTGAAGAAGATAAGACTCGTCATGATTATGGTCGTGAAGGTTTTATCGATAAGATTTGGGAATGGAAAGAAGAGTCTGGCGGTACTATTGGTAAACAGATGCGCCGTTTAGGTAACTCTATCGATTGGACTCGTGAGCGCTTTACTATGGATGATGGTATGTCGACAGCAGTACAAGAAGTTTTTGTACGCCTATTTGAAGATGACCTTATTTATCGTGGTAAACGCTTAGTTAACTGGGATCCGAAATTTCACACCGCTATTTCAGATTTAGAAGTAGAAAACAAAGATAAAAAAGGCCACATGTGGCACCTTCGCTACCCGCTTGCTGATGGCGCAAAAACCGCTGAAGGTCTTGATTATTTAGTGGTCGCGACAACTCGCCCGGAAACCATGTTAGGTGATACTGGTGTTGCAGTTAACCCTGAAGATCCTCGTTATAAAGATTTAATTGGTAAAAAAGTCTTATTACCGTTAGTAAACCGCTTAATCCCCATTGTTGGTGATGAGCATGCTGACATGGAAAAAGGCACAGGTTGTGTAAAAATCACGCCTGGTCATGACTTTAACGATAACGAAGTAGGCAAGCGTCATGCTTTGCCACAAATTAATATATTAGATAAAGATGCCGCTATTTTAGCAAGTGCTGAAGTTTATGATACTAAGGGTGAAGCTTGTAATGCTTACGATACTGCATTACCAAGCGAATTCGCCGGTATGGATCGTTTTGTCGCCCGTAAAGCTATCGTTGCTAAGTTTGATGAGTTGGGTTTATTGGTTGAAGTAAAAGATCATGATTTAGTTGCCCCATACGGTGATCGTTCTGGCGTTATCATTGAGCCACTACTTACTGACCAATGGTATGTACGTGTTGAAAAATTAGCAGGTCCTGCCGTTGACGCCGTTAAAGATGGTCAAATTGAATTTGTGCCTAAGCAATATGAAAACATGTATTTCTCTTGGATGAATAACATTCAAGATTGGTGTATTTCACGCCAACTATGGTGGGGACATAGGATCCCAGCTTGGTATGATGAAAGCGGTAAAGTTTATGTTGGCCGTACTGAAGAAGAAGTACGTGCAAACAATGACATCGCTGTTGATATGAAGCTACGTCAAGATGACGATGTACTTGATACTTGGTTCTCATCAGCACTTTGGACTTTCTCAACTTTGGGTTGGCCAAAAAACACAGAAGATTTAAAAACCTTCCACCCTACCGATGTATTAGTAACAGGTTTTGATATTATTTTCTTCTGGGTGGCGCGTATGATCATGATGACCATGCACTTCAACAAAGATGAAAATGGTAAAGCACAAATACCATTTAAAAAGATATACATGACCGGCCTTATTCGCGATGAAAATGGCGATAAAATGAGTAAATCAAAAGGTAATGTTGTTGACCCATTAGATATGATTGATGGCATTTCTTTAGAAGATTTATTGCAAAAACGTACCGGCAACATGATGCAGCCAAAACTTGCTAAGAAAATTGAAAAGTTGACCAGAAAAGAGTATCCAGAAGGTATTGAAGCACACGGCACTGATGCTTTACGTTTCACCTTAACGTCTGTGGCAACTACAGGCCGTGATATTAGCTGGGATATGAAACGTCTTGAAGGTTACCGTAACTTTACCAATAAGTTATGGAATGCTAGCCGTTATGTGATGATGAATACTGAAGAATTTGATTGCGCTAAGGACGGAGGTGAGATGGAGTTATCACTTGCTGATCGTTGGATCATAGGTCAATTCGAACAAACGGTAAAAACGGTTCATGAAGCCTTTGATACATATCGTTTCGATCTTGCTTCACAAGCTTTATATGAGTTCACCTGGAACCAGTTTTGTGATTGGTATTTAGAGCTTACTAAGCCTGTATTATTTAAAGGCAATGAAGCACAACAACGTGGCACACGTCATACCTTAGTAAACGTTTTAGAAGGTCTACTTCGTTTAATGCACCCTATCATGCCGTTTATTACTGAAACCATTTGGCAACGTGTTCAGCCAATGAGTCAGTTTGAAAAAAATGGTGATTCAATCATGATTCAAGCTTTCCCACAATTTAACGAAAACAATTGTGACCAGCAAGCTATCGACGATCTAGAGTGGGTTAAACAATTCATTATTGCTATTCGTAACATTCGCGGTGAAATGGACATATCGCCAAGTAAAGAATTACCGGTATTGCTTAAAAATGTTAATGCAAACGATCAACGTCGCTTAGATGAAAATGAACAATTCTTAAGTTCACTAGCAAAACTTGAAAGCATTACCGTGTTAGCCGAGCATGAGCAAGGTCCAGCCTCAGCATCTGCTGTCGTAGGTGACTTATCTGTGCTTATACCAATGGCAGGTTTAATTGATAAAGAAGCTGAGCTGGCTCGTTTAGATAAAGCAATGGACAAGCTTGAAAAAGACGCGGCGAGAACACGTGGCAAGCTTAGCAATGACAATTTTGTTGGTAAAGCTCCCGCAGCAGTTATTGACAAAGAAAAGGCGAAACTAGCAGAAGCTGAATCTGCACTTGTTAAAATGCAAGAGCAAAAAGATCAAATAGCTGCTCTATAAAAAGTTATAGATCCAAACTACAAGTTATAATAACGTGATTACTTTTTATAACTTGTAGTTTTTTAATGACTTATAGAAACTGTGCTTCGTAAATCCCCCCCAAAAACCTATCCTTTAATATTTAGATTGAAGAAACATTGAACTTTTCTAAAATTTTATAAAGCAACTTAAAAATAACTATGCTATAATTTTTCGGCATTGAGTTTTTGCGTTGCAGATGAAGGTTTATACTAACTTTTGTTGTAGTTCTTTTGTTCTAACTATCATTTTATTAATTTTTTAATGAACTGAAGTGTACTAACGTACTTGAATATTCTACACAAACGGATTTAGACACTGCAAACTATTTGTTTGGAGCGATGTTTGTGCCGAATATAGTTTGTTCCTTCCTCTTCCTGTACTTTTTATGGTAGAGGGCATTTACTCGGGTAAAACAGTTATTTTTTTAATTACAATGATTAAAGAAAAGCACACAATTATATTTAAGAATACGGGAAAATGTTAGTATGTCTGATTCAGTTACTGGTAAAGTTAAATTTTTCAACGAAACTAAAGGTTTCGGTTTTATAGAACAAGAAAATGGTCCTGACGTGTTTGTTCACTTCAGCGCTATCTCTGGAGACGGTTTCCGTACTCTAGCTGACGGTCAAGCAGTTACTTTTACTGTTAAACAAGGTCAAAAAGGCCCTGAAGCAGAAAACGTACTAGCTGTATAAGTTTAACTTATAAGCTAATCTAAAAAAACGAAGTATGAGTTCAACTCGTCCTTCGTTTTTTTGTGCCTAAAATTTAGTGTTTTGCTACATATTTAGATTTTTATAACTATCCCCTCAATTTTAACTATCATCTCAGCTTATAACGCCCTTTCACAGCAAGCTCTATCGTCCAAATCATGCCAGTTAAACAAAACAATAAGGTAATTAACGCAAAGAATATTATCTGCCAGTTATTAAAACCGCTGTCGTCATTTAATAATGCATAATCCATAAAGTGCAACATAAAGAAAAAATCAACAAAACGGCGATCATCATTACTATGAGCGATTAATCGTGCGGAATCAGCATTAATATAAACGCTAGTATTCACTTCGTCAGCAAAGTTAACTTGCCATAGGGTATTTTTTTCTTTGAGTAGGTCGACAATAGGTGGCTGCATAAGGTTCACGCTAGTAACTTTTGCCAAACCACTGTAACTTGCTTTAGCAATTGTTTGAGCCATGACACTATCAACCTGTTTAGCCTGTCCTGTATAAGCATCAATCAGACTATTGTCACTATAAAAATGTTTATATAAGCCCTTTTCATGACTTACTAAATAATAGGGTTGTGACAAGCGCTGTACTAAATCAATAGATATAATAGCTTTACTACTTTGCGCTATTACCTCTGACGTATTAACGAGTAGCAGTCCATCGATTTCACTTGTTGGAATTGCTTGACGATACTGATTGCCACGTGCTTTATCATGATCCATTAAATTAAAAAACAAACCACTGCCAAGCCAAATAAAAAGCTGAATAAAAACCAATAGTGATAGCCATTTATGTAACATCTTTATGGTTGATAGCTTTATTAATGACTTCTTTTTATTTCTATTTATAGCGGGAGTTTTATTCACCATTACCCCCCTTAGCAATTTGCACTGTACGAGCTACTTGATAGGCTTTAGGTTTAGTTTTCCTACTCATTTTTATAATACGAAAGTAAGTAAGTGCCAAGCCAAAAATGCTAGCAAGCAAAGCTAATAAAGTAAAAATTAATAACAGTTTATTATCTGGTGATTCATCAATATAGTCCATAACATGAAAGGCAAACATCCAATCAAAAAATCGCCAAAAACTATGTCGTTTGGTTACTAACTCTCCTGAGTTAACACTAATATAAAAAGTTGGACTAGCAAAGTCGTCAAAATCAATACGCCATACCGGAAGATAACGTACACTTAGCTCTCGTGATGTTTGAGATTTATCTGTTATTAAACTGACATCACTCAAAGTAATTTTTTTATCTGCATACGCTTGTTTTGCGATATCAATTGCTAACTGTTTATTAATAGGTGATAACAATTTGCCATTTTTAGCCGATACCAGCTGAATTTTATTAGCATCATTAAAGCGATATACCGGCTGTTCAAGCATCAAAGCCAACGCTATACTTTTTGCTTGAGGATAAGCGACTAATAACTGCTTAACGGAGTAATTAACGTCCTTAGCTTCAAGATACATATTTTGCTTTGCAACCAAACTATCGCCATGAATATAATCAATATCCATCAGTACCATATACGCACCAGAAAATGCCCAGATAACAAATTGAGCGCCAATAAATAACATTAGCCATTTGTGATATTTTCTACTTGTTCTGTGCCATGACATATTCACTCTTCCTGATTATTCACGCCTTTTCTCATCTCTTATACTTTATAATACCGAAAGTGATTTTTCTAACATGGCTTGAATTTGGTTGACGATCGTTTGGTTAGTTTCTACATTAAAATCACTGATGCGCGGTGTATGAATATGCCCAGTAGGGATAGTAGAGCCAAGTTTGTTACGTAATAAAATACTACGGTATGATATTTCATTTGAAAGATACCCCCCTCCACCACCTTGCACTGAAACTTTTCCTACAAGCTCTGTTAGGCTATTAACCGTTAGATCTTTGGCTTTACCTGACTCGAGCACAGTCACACTACGATTATCATTAATCTTGTAAGGGCCTTTGGCTTTCATCATTGCCTGATAAGGCAGACTAAATAAAACAAACTCATCTTGCTTTCCTGCTAAAAGGTTGGCTAATAAATGAGGAACTATTGGGTTTAGGTTATTTGCGCCAGTATAAATATTTAAGTTATCTGGTGCTGCAGCACTACGTCTAAGACCAGGGAAATGCTCAAGATCAAAATCAGTGCGCCCCATTGAAATAGTGGCGATCATATCAACACTGTTTAACGAATAAAAAGGCGCTAATAACTTTTCAATCTCACCTTGATCAAAGTCTTCATAACGTACCGGAATCATAGCGGTATTAATTTCAGCGGTGATTATTTTTCCATCAGCACCAGTAAAGTCAATCACAACACCATCTAACAGCAATGCAGTTAAACCTGAAGGGTTACTTTGTTTGATGTTTTTATCAAGGAAGAAGGGATCAAATCCCGTCAATAGAATTCGTTTGTGGGTAGTTTTTGTGTAAGCTAGATCACTGTGACCACGAGAAGCGTTCTCAAAAGTTTCGAGTAATATAGCTAGCTCATTTAGGGTAAATTTATTCTCAGCCTGCTTAATAAAGGCTTTAATTTCCAAACGTGACCAATATAAGGGTCTATCATCAACCAAGTGACCACTTTGCGCCTGTATTTTACTGTATTGCCATAACTCATCACCAAGATTTAACAGTGCTAATTTCGCTTGCTGATATTTTTCTACTTTAAGCCAACTCTGTTTAAACGGTTGCCAATCAAAGTTGTGCTTCAACATCGGCATAGCTTGCTTTGCTTCACTAACACGCTGTTCTTCAATGGTTATAGCAATAAAGCTCTCAGTAGCTTTGGTACTAAAGCTAAGTAGAGAGAAAGAAATCAGTACAATAAGTAACGGCTGCTTCATATGAACCATAGCTAAACCTTAACGTTTTATTTAAAAATCAGTAAGCTAATCATATAGTGAAGTGTTTGGAAATGTAAATTTACTTCGGTATAGAGATCGCTCGATTCAAATAAAAATGGCGCTATATCTTTACAAGATATAGCGCCATAACTGCGGTACTGTCTATAACCGCTCCACTTGATTATGATTCGCTCAGGTTTCCTGAAACGAGCATCTTCAAGTGGAACGGGGATATATGATGTAGCAGTAGTTAATCTGCAATATACTCAACAACTTCTAAGCCGAAACCAGACAATGAATGGTACTTGGTTTGTGAGCTAAGTAAGCGCATTTTACTCACACCTAAGTTAGCTAAGATCTGCGATCCAACACCAACATTACGAGAGCCGATATGACGTTTAATGTCTTTTACTGTTTCACCCGCATCTATTTTAGCGTATTTTTCCACTAAACTAATAAGCTCTGCAGGTGATTCATGTTTACCAAGTAAGACTAGAACACCACCCTCTTGCGCTATTTTTTCTAATGCACTTGCCATAGGCCAAGTTGCAATACTTTCACGTTGGCTAAACAATAAATCTCTAAAGGTGTTTTCTAAATGAACACGCACAAGCGTTGGCTCATCAGCTTTAATTTCACCTTTAGTTAAGGCGAAATGTGCTTGACCATCAATAGTATCTTTAAATACCGTTAAATCAAACTCACCAAAGGCAGTAGGTAGCTTACATTGAGAAACGCGTTCAATTGTGGTTTCTGTTGAATTTCTAAATTCAATTAAATCAGCAATAGTGCCCATTTTAATATCATGTTTTTGAGCGATAATTTCTAAATCAGCTCGACGGGCCATGGTGCCATCTTCATTTAAGATTTCAACGATAACAGCGGCCGATTCACAACCTGCCATGCGTGCCAAGTCAACTCCAGCTTCAGTATGACCCGCTCGGTTAAGCACGCCACCATCTTTGGCAATTAAAGGGAAAATGTGTCCTGGTTGCACAATATCAAGATGAGTAGCACCTTTATTTGCTGCGGCTAGCACAGTAGTCGCACGGTCGGACGCTGAAATCCCGGTTGTTACACCGGTAGCCGCCTCAATAGATACGGTAAAATTTGTGCTAAACTGCGCATCATTTTTATCAACCATTAACGGTAACTTTAACGTTTCACATTTTTCTCGGCTCATTGGCATACAAATCAAACCACGACCGTGGGTAGCCATAAAATTAATGGCTTCAGCTGTCACTTTCTCTGCCGCCATAATGAAGTCACCTTCATTTTCACGGTCTTCATCATCCATTAAAATAACCATTTTACCTAAAGCAATATCAGCGATTATTTCTTGTGGGCTATGTAAATTCATGGTGCTCTCTTTGGTTCTTTAGTGTGTTAGTTTATTATTTAATGAAACCCGCTTTTTGCAGCATGGTTTCCGTTAAATTTGATGTTTTTTCAGCGTTATGCTGGCTTGTACTTTTGGTAAGCAAGCGTTCTAAATAACGGGCGATTAAATCGACCTCTAGATTAACTTTAGTCCCTACTTGATAATGCGCAAAAATAGTTTCTTTTACGGTATGAGGCACAATAGTTAAACGAAATTTTTCATTTGCAGAGCCATTATCTAAAGCATTGACGGTAAGACTGGTGCCATCAATGGTCACAGAGCCCTTTTCTGCGATATAGTGCGCTAAATCACTTGGCATACTGAACCAGTATTCAATGCTATTACCGTTATGGGTAATCGACAATATTTCACTAATGCCATCAACGTGCCCTGACACCATGTGACCACCAAAACGGGTGCTAGCCAACATCGCTTTTTCTAAATTAACTTGCATACCAGCTTGGTAGTTTTTAAAACCTGTACGCTGTAACGTTTCATTAGAAACATCGGCGCTATAGCTAGTTTGGTCAAAATCAACCACGGTCAAACAAATACCATTGGTCGCAATAGAGTCGCCTAACTTAACATCACTCATATCTAAACTGTTGGTTGCTATCTTCAACCTAGCACCTTGACCATTGATATCAATAGCTTTGATGGTGCCAACAGCTTCAATAATTCCTGTAAACATAATGTGTCTCTACTTTATCGCAATGTTATCAAATTTAGCCGTAATTCTAACATCACAGCCAACCATTCGTATATCGCTAATGACTAACGGTTTGGCTTGGGTAAGCTTAGTGATAGTCGGCATTTCAGTTAAATTTTTACCGTCGCCGCCCATTAACTTAGGCGCTTGATACAAAACCAGTTCATCGACTAAATTTTGTTCCATAAACGCCCCCGCAAGATGGGCTCCTGACTCAAGTAATATCTCATTCATGCCACGCTTTGCTAACAGTGTCAGTAATTCAGTCAAACAAACTTTACCCTGTTTGTTCGCCTTAACTGCTACTTGTTCTACAAAATGAGGCCATACTGCTAAGTTTTCAAGGGGCTTTTCATTTTTAGCCGAAGATAAAGTACGCACAAGTATTATAGGAGACTGCTGCATAAATAGAGCTAGATCTGGTGTTAAGCGATTTTGCGAATCAATAATGACACGTAGTGGTTGTCTCATTTTTTTCTCAGGATAGCTCTTTTGTAATGAACCAAGCTCTGACCAGCGCACTGTCATTTTGGCATTATCAACGAGTACAGAATCTGCCCCCGTAATAAGTGCGCAGCTTTGCGCTCTTAGGCGCTGAACATCTTCTCTTGCTTCTGCTGATGTTATCCATTTACTTTCACCGCTTTGCATTGCTGTTTTACCGTCAAGACTAGCCGCCAGCTTCAGTCGTACATAAGGTAAGCCGGTAGTCATACGTTTTATAAAGCCAACATTAAGTGCTTCGGCAGCACTTTCTAATAAACCTGATTGGGTATGAATTCCTGCTTGCTCAAGCAAGTTCAAACCATTGCCTGAGACTTGTGGGTTAGGATCGACCATAGCGGCAATGACATGACTAACGCCGGCATCAATTAAAGCTTGAGCACACGGGGGGGTGAGACCAAAGTGACTGCAAGGCTCTAAGGTGACATAAGCGGTAGCCCCCTTTATTAAAGCAACATGCCTTTGTCGCGCATCTAAAAGCGCATTAACTTCCGCATGACCCTGCCCTGCTTTTTGATGATAGCCCTCACCAATCACTTTACCTTCGCCACTTTCTCTATTTTCATAACTCACTAAGACACACCCAACTCTAGGGTTAGGTGACGTTGTATAATGGCCTTTTTTGGCTAGTTCGATAGCTCTTGCCATAAAACGATGATCAGCTAAAGTGAATTTTTTTTCAGTAACGACTTCTGGAGTATGTGACATAGGAAACTCTTTATTTTCTTTTACGTGCTTTACCGTTTTTATCTTTACCTAAACGGGTAATTTCATCAGCAAACTCACTAATATCTTCAAACGACAAATACACTGAAGCAAAACGTAAATAAGCAACTTTATCTAGTTCTTTTAATTGCCCCATCAGTAAGTTACCTAACATTTCACTGCTAATTTCTCGCTCGCCTGTCGCGCGTAATTGTGACTTTAATTTATTTATTGCTAATTCAACTTGCTCAGTACTTACCGGACGTTTCTCCAAAGCACGCGTAAGGCCACTACGCATTTTTTCTTCATTAAAAGGTTCACGGGTGCCATCACGTTTTATAATACGTGGCATCACTAATTCGGCACTTTCAAACGTAGTGTAACGTTCATGACAGGCTAAACATTCACGGCGACGTCTAACTTGATGGCCATCAGAAACTAAACGTGAGTCAATGACTTTAGTGTCATTTGCTGTACAAAATGGACAATACATAGTTTACCTAGGGTAATGAAAAATAATTTTACGGACAAAAAAAGGCCGCTCAAGGCGGCCATTTTAATATAAAAAAAGTGATTAAGCTAAATAATCTGAATGTTCATAAACCCTGGCGATAAAAGACTCCGGGAATGACACTAATACGTTACTAACTTATTTATAGGTAACGTAAACTTTCTCTTAAACAAGGTTCAAGTTAAGTAGGTATTTAACTTTAAGCTGTATGGCTCAATTTAAAGGAAAAAGCACGGAGTTGACGTTAGTCAATGAGTACTTTTGACGCTTAAAGTGAGCTTTACAGCGACAAGTTAATAGCTACTTTTGGTAAACTGGGAAACGAGCACATAATTCTTTAACTTGACCTTGAACACGCGTAATAACATCTTCATTATTGATGTCATCAAGAATGTCACAAATCCAGCCAGTTAATGCGCTTGTTTCTTCAACACCGAAACCACGACGAGTAATCGCTGGTGTACCTAAACGCAAACCACTTGTTACAAATGGAGAACGCGGATCATTTGGTACAGAGTTTTTGTTTACTGTGATGTGTGCTTTACCTAAAGCGGCGTCAGCATCTTTACCGGTAATATCTTTATCGATTAAATCAAGCAGTAATAAGTGGTTTTCAGTACCGTTAGAGACAACTTTATAACCACGTTCTTGTAATACAGCAACCATCGCTTTAGCGTTATCTAAAACACCTTGCTGATAAACTTTAAATTCAGGCTCTAATGCTTCTTTAAATGCTACTGCTTTTGCAGCAATAATGTGCATTAATGGGCCACCTTGACCACCTGGGAAAACAGCGCTGTTTAGCTTTTTATAAATAGCTTCGTCATCACAAGCTGAAACGATTAAACCGCCACGTGGGCCAGCTAATGTTTTATGCGTCGTTGTCGTAACAACATGCGCGTGTGGTAATGGGCTAGGGTAAAGATCTGCAGCAATTAAACCAGCAACGTGAGCCATATCAACGAAGAAAATAGCGTCAACTTTATCAGCAATCTTACGCATACGTGCCCAGTCAACAACACCTGAGAATGCTGAGAAACCACCAATAATCATTTCTGGTCTGTGCTCTAAAGCTAAACGCTCTAATTCTTCATAATCAATATCGCCCGTTTCAGGGTGAAGACCATATTGGAACGCTTCATAAGACTTACCAGAGAAGCTTACATGTGAACCATGCGTTAAATGACCGCCGTGAGCTAAGCTCATACCTAATACTTTACCGCCTGGTGAAACTAACGCTTGAAAAACTGCCGCGTTAGCTTGTGAACCAGCATGTGGCTGAACGTTTGCGTACGTAGCACCAAATAACTCTTTAGCACGGTCAATAGCTAATTGCTCAGCAATATCAACGTACTCACAACCACCGTAATAACGCTTACCAGGGTAGCCTTCAGCGTACTTGTTAGTTAGTTGAGAACCCTGTGCTTCAAGAACACGTGGGCTACAATAGTTTTCAGAAGCGATTAATTCGATGTGCTCTTCTTGACGAACAACTTCATTGCTTATTGCTTGAGCAAGTTCTGGATCAAATTCGGCAATATTCATTTCACGAGTAAACATAGTTTTTCCCTTCTTTTGCAAATATAAAAGTCAGCACAAAGCTGAAACGATATTTAAGTAAATCACAGGATTTACTTAAACATTCAAAAAATAATGGCAGTATTTTGCCTGAATGCAGACAAAATGTACACGGCTAAACTGCGTTGTTTCGTGTTCACTTTAGTGTATTTTGCACTGTTCTATAGCATAAACGCTTAAGCATGATTAATACGTCACTAGCTAAAAGCTCAGTAAAAGTTTCCAACGAAGCAGTCAAACAGACTATAACCAATTAAAAAGTGACTTTCAACGAATATAAAACAACTAATAACCAAAATACAGAACAATAAACAAAATAAGACCATTACACAAAGTAAAGTGCATTTTCTTCATCACTCACATGAAAAATATGACCCCGTAAAAATAGAAACGACATCACAAAATTAAAATGGTGATGCCGACTATTTCTGGAAGAATTTAACCTATGATTAGTTATGTTCTATTGATTCATTTCTTTATCGTCAGGCAAGGAAAGCAACTGCTTTAATTCTTTCTTACGTTTTAGATGGAATAAATGACTAACGCCCCACATTGCTGTCACAAAGAGGTTTACGGTAATAAAGGGAGGCCACGGGGACTTCTCTGATTCACTGACCATCGCAAATATATAGACGTTAACTAAAGGCACAACTAACCAAGTAGAATACTTAATTAATAGCACATATTTTATTGATGATTTACAGCCAGCAATAGCATTGGTTATCGCTTTATCAGGACTGTCACAGCTATGCTGCCAAGTTTGTTGCCTAATTTTCACTTCATAATAGACAAATACTGCCGACAATAAACCACCAACACCGATATAAACAAGCGTGGCATTTTTCCAATCACCTTGATACAAACCAATACAAAAGGCAATCAGCATACCTATGGTAGCAACGACATCAAGCGTTAATAATGACTTAGCCCATAAAGTGCGCCTTTTCGTTTGTTTAAGCAATGCTTGAATATCTGTTTTTTCAAAGGGTTGTGTTTGCCAGTCTTGACTCAGTGCCAACCAATTATCATCTATTAGTGGCGATTCTTTGTCGGGCTCTGGCAAAGTGTTCTTGGACGGTAAAGAAAGTACATCAATCGGTTTTTTTTCAACAATAACAGAATTATTTGTTTCTAGTTTCCTAGGCTCTACCGACGATGTATCTTCATTTCCCAATATTAATTTATCCATTTGATGATCCCTCCAACAGCTGTGTTAATAATATTTTAGCTCGTTGTAATCTCACACCAACTAAATTAGTAGTAATATCTAAAACATCAGCCATTTCTTGATAACTCATGCCTTCTAATGCCAGAGTTATCACTTGTTGTTGCTCAAGTTTAAGCTGACGAATAGCTTCTGCTAATTTTTGTTGTCGCTGCCTTTGATTAAGTGACTGATAAGGTGTTGCATGACTGTGATCTTGCTCCGCCTCCACGCTAAGCTCAGTTAAGTCATGGTCAGCTTTAACTGTTTTAATCGCTTTAGCGACATGAGTAGCTAAAATATTATGCGCAATACGCGCAACAAAAGTTTTAACTGCTGAGTCTTGGCGAAACCTAGGTAAAGCTCGCCAAATATTCAATGCTATTTCTTGAAATAGTTCATCCTGAATTGCAACTTTTGCTTCAAAACCGGTAATGATATGACGCAGCAGCTTTTCATGCTCCGTCATCCATTGAGTAAACACTGCCTGATGATCCAATTCGCTTTCCTTGCATTCAATTTCATTTACTAAAGAAAAAAATTGAGCATCTAATGTTATTAATTTGCTAGAATTTAACATAATAATTGCTTTTGGTTCATCACTTATTCAGTTACTGCACGACTTATTAATTTAATAAACGACTTAGCTCAATGCCATAACCACTTTTTCTGATTTAAGCCTTTTAGCCAATATTAAAACTAAAACAACGGTAATGGCTATGGTCACACCGCTTGTTGTCAAAAATGTTAACCAATTCACATCGGCGCCTTTAAAAATATTTTCCATGATTAATGATTGCCCGGCAATTGGCAGCCAGTTTAACCACTGCGGTCTATCATCCATCATCATAAGTAAGAAGGGTATAAATGCCGGAATACCAATAATCATGGTTACCGTTGATTGCGCTTCTTTAAAGCTTTTAGCTTGGAAAGCGACAAAAAGTTGAATCGCCGAAGCAAAGAAACAAATTGGGAGTAACAATAATATTAAGGTCAGCGTAGAAGATAACCCTAGACTAAAAGTTGCACCTATTTTGGTTAAATCGACAAAACCAACCGACATTGACGTTAACAATAGGAGCAACACAACCCCTATTACCGAAATAGTCGACGCGCCGATTAATTTAGCTAACACGATTTTTAAGGTGCTTACGGGCTGGCAAAGCAACATTTCAAGGACATTACGTTCACGCTCACCAGCACTCGAATCAATGGCAACCGATAAGCCCGAGAGGAAAGCAGCCATCATCAAATAAACGCCTAAGATCATCGAAATCATCATAAATGTGGCATCAGGTTTAGCAGTATCTTGTTCAACTAGTGATACTGGGTTTAATAGACGCACATCCACTCCACGCAACTGCAGGCGTTTATAACCAATAGCCAGTGAGAATTCACGCACAGCGCTATTGATACGGCCAACAGGGACTAACACAGCTTTGTCGGTAAAATCCGCCTTTAGATGCACCTTGATTGGTTTACCTTCCGCCATGTTTTGTACATAGTCTTCTGGTATATCAATAATAAGATTACGCTCATCCCAAATGGCTTTATCGCTTTGTGGGGTATCAGTAAAACTGAGAATATTTTTGTCACTGAAATGAGTAATTAACTTAGGTGCATATTCAGCTCCGGTGAATTTAATATAAACAGGTGGTTGGTCAACAGATTTTTCGATCATTATTTTTGTGCCGACCACAATCATAATGGGAGCAAACAAAGCAAAACCTAATGCCGCCATTAAGGCACGTTTGTCGCGAAAGGCTTCTTTATATTCTTTTAACAGTAACGCTTTTAATTGTATGAAGTCTAAGTTCATTATGCTGCCACTCCTTCATCTGAGCCAATCAACTTAACAAATGCATCTTCAAGCAAAGTTTCACCGGCAAGGTCGCATAACTCTTGCGGCGTACCTTGTGCCGCTAACTTGCCGTTAGCTACAATAATCACGCGGTCACATAAAGCCGCAACTTCTTGCATCACATGTGATGAAAACAAAATACAATGTCCTTTGGCTTTAAACTTAGCTAAGTGATTTCGTAATACCCTTGTGCTCATGACATCTAAGCCGCGCGTGGGTTCATCAAGTACGAAATTTTTTGGTTGATGTACTAATGCCTGTGCCAAGGTAACTTTCATACGTTGACCTTGTGAGAAACCAACAGTTTTACGATGTGCTAACTCACCAAGCTCTAAATCTTTCATCACTTGCTCAATGGCTTGTGCTTTTGATTTACCAGTCATGCCATGAAGACTGGCAAAGTAATCTATTTGCTCATAAGCGGTTAAACGTTCATATAAACCAAATTTATCAGGAAAAACGCCTAAATTGGCACGTGCTGTAATAGGGTTTTCCGTGACTTTAATTCCGTCAATGGTGGCAAAACCTTCATCAGCAGAAAGCAAGCCATATAAGGTACGTAAGCAAGTCGTTTTACCTGCGCCATTAGGGCCTAAAATACCGGTGATCTCGCCGTCTTTTGCGGTAAATGAAAGACCATCAAGTGCTTTAACGGTATTCTTTTTGTTCTTCTTATCAATAAAGCTTTTATGTAAATTATTTACTTCTATCATAATTATTTCCTTATTCTTTTCTCTTTACAAAAAATGTAAAGCGTTCGACTAAATACCGTTAACGCTAGTCATGAATTTTTCTGCTGGAATGTCATCAAGACACGACTCATCTAACGCTTTAGGATCTTTTATCGTTAAAAACTCATTGATTATTTCATTTGCACAGGTACTCGTCGCAACGATATGAGCAGTATTTTTAGCAATAATATGGTGGCTATTTGGCAACGTTTTAGCTGAGTATTCACCATTACTTGGTGGTGTTACAGGATCCAAGTCACCAGATAAAATCAATGTTGGAATGTTAGCGGTAACTGCTTGATAGAAGTTTTCACTTGGACGATATTCTGGAAACAATGGACATATATTATCGAAAATAAAATGGCCAGTAGCACCATCAAAGTTATTATTAGCATCAATCTCCTTCATTTTTTCTGATATTCTTGGTGCATCTTCATTGCAAACAATATTGAAGTGTAAACCAGTATAAACTTGCTCTTCTCCTTCAGTACTGGCCATTAAACCGATTAATGGTTGATAGTTCCCTAGATAAGCTTGATTGATAACCAAAGGCACTAAAGAGCGACCTCTGGTACTGTATAATTGCATACGTAAGTTGCTAGTAAATTTTTCATCGTCAAGTACGAATTTAATTGGCGTACCTAAACGTGGGTGTTGAATGTCTAGTTCTATCGGTGCTTTAGCTAAACGCGATTTTACTTGCTGAAACTCATCAGCCAAGTTAGGAAAGGCTTTATTACAAGAGTCACTTTTCTTACAGTTTTCAAGAATTAAATTAAATGAGCGAGCGACACTTTGTCCGAACAAACCAATAGGCACTTCGATAGGGCCAACGCTGTCTAATACGACACTTGCCAGTGATTCAGGAAACATGCGCATATACACTAAACCAGCACGAGTTCCGTAAGAACCACCATAAATATTAATTTTTTCATGACCTAATGTGGCACGAACACTGTCAAAATCACGAATGGCATTTTCTGAATTAAATTGACTTAAATCCCCGGTAAACTGGCTAATACACTCAGTTACATCACTGACTTTAAAGTCTTTCGTAAGCAAGCTATAAACGCTTCCTTTCTCTTCTAAATCACAAGATAAAGCATGACTTTCACCGGTACCACGTTGATCAATCAAAATAATGTCACGTGTTTTTCTTACTTCACTAAAAGCACGGTTTAATAAAGTTGCCAATTCAACTGCAGCTTGGCCCGGGCCGCCTGCTAAAAACATGAGCGGCTCTTTGTATTGACTATTATCAATTGCAGGTAAAACTGCAAAATTGATAGATATTTTATCACCGTCCTGTTTGTTGTAGTTTTCTGGTACTTCAAGTTTGCCACATTTAACTTGTGATCTTATTTCCCCTAAATGGCAATTATTTAATGTCATTGCGAATGCGGTCATATTTTTATGAGTAGCATTAATCGAACCTTCATCAGCCCAGACTTGACTTGATGTTAATAACAAAACCATCAATAATTTTTTTTGCCATTTGCCTTCCCTTTTTACTTCCTTTTTTACTTTCCACATTGCTTTCATATCACGTTTCCATTTTAAATATTGACCACTTAGTCTTAATAAAATCTCTTTTATTACAAAAAAAGTTAAATTAAATAATATTTTTTTAAATAGTCGTTCCCAAATGCCTGAATAAGCGATATGGTTTACTTATACAGTCAGTTAGATAGTTTCAGATAAGTAGAGGATCCTCATGGAATTAAATCAATGGGTAGATGAATTGTTCGAAGTATTCGATGAAGATAAAGACGGTGTAATCAGCCGCTCTGAGTTTGTTGAGTTAATTGATGTTTTATTGCAAGACAAAGGCATTAGTATGTGTGAAACGATTTTTAATCGCTTCGACAAAAATCATAGTAATTCCATTTCAAAAGACGAATTAAAAGAAATGGTTATTGAATTAGCGTTATAACTTTTATTTTGGCTAAGATGAGAAAAAATGAGCAAAAATAAAATCAGCTAATATGCTTTATTTGAATACTTTCTCAGCGTACACTTGTGCACTGAGATTTTATTTATCAATAAAGTTATTATGCCTAACCTGAATTCCCGACAAAATAGCAATACTTACAGTAAAGCAGAAGAAATCGCTAACTCACTCAGCCACGGTTTTGGGGCATTAATAAGCTGCGTAGCACTGTATTTTTTGTTGCAAAAAGCCACTCCTACAAGTTTAACTACAAATGATAGCGTTCGATTTATTAGTTTTACTGTTTTTGGTATTAGCTTAATCTTACTATTTCTTGCCTCAACCATTTATCACAGCGTAACAAACCTCAAAACAAAAAAACTGTTCAAGTTAATCGACCATTGCGCTATTTATTTACTGATCGCTGGTACTTACACTCCCTTATTAGCGATAACCTTAGCAGGAACTTTCGGCTATAGCTTATTAGGATTTATTTGGATATTCGCTTTATCAGGCGTATTATTCAAAGTGATATTTGCTAACAAATACAAAAAAATATCACTCGCAACATACTTAGGCATGGGCTTTATTTCATTTGGTATTTTAGGTGAGTTGTACCAAGCACTTCCTATTGAAGCATTACAGTTACTTGGCTTAGGCGGTTTAATTTACTGCCTAGGTGTCTGTTTTTATGTGAAAAAAACAGTACCTTTCACCCATGCTATTTGGCATGTATTTGTGCTAGCGGGCGCAGCATGTCATTTTTTGATGATTTATTGGTATGTTTAATGACTGTTAGCTCATCCGACAGTCATTAATTTATCGGTTGTCTGTCGATATTATCACTAATATTTTTCATTCATTCTCATCGATATTTTATTGATGATAAAGCGGTAATACTTTACCACTTAAACTTCCACGCCATTTTTTACCGTTTTCAATAAACAAAATCTCACCGTATTTTCCGCGCTTAATGCTTGAATCAATAGCGATAACACGGCCTTGATAACGTGTTTCTATCTGTTTTTGAGAAGTATGACCAACAATTAAATGTTGCACATCAAAGTGTTTTAATAATAAATCGATTTCAGCGCTTGTTGCGCCATTATCTCTACGCTTAGAGCCTTCAGGGTAATCTTTAGCAAAATATCCACGGTACCAAATCACGCCATTGGTTTTATGTAAAAATTTAGCAAAACCCTCACGTGGTTTATCTAACTCCGCTTTAACTAAGCTATTTTTAAATACACTATTTATTTCTTCAATGCTGTGATTGTCTGTCGCCAGCGTTGGATGAAAACCACCGTGTGCAAAAAGCATATCATTAACTTTTACCAGCACAGGTTTACTGCGTAACCAATTACCAATAATACTGTCTTTCTTAAAAAGGTTTTCAAAGGGCTTATCAAGCTTTGTCGCGGTTTCAATATACTTAGGGTGTAAATAACGTAAATCACCATTTAAAACCATCACCTCATGATTCCCTAACGTTAGGTGAATATCACCACCCGCTTGTTTGGCCTGTTGCTCAAGATCATACAGAAACCATAAAATTTCAGTGACTTTATCACCTCGATCAAAAATATCACCGGTAATAACAAAATGGCCGTGACCAAAAGCCCACTTTTTATTTTCATCAATAATATTATTATTGATGAGCAATTCAATCATCAAGTCATATTTACCATGAAAATCACTTAATGCCGCAACAGGAAAGTCACCACTAAAAGTCAGCACTTTATTTTCAATACTGGTAAAACCATGTACCTTGGCAGGCATATTACAAGCGTCAATATTAGTAGAAAAGTTAACAGGAAAATTGTTTTCTGCACTTATAGATAATGTTTTAGAAACCACTTCGCCTTGACACAGCCAGTAAGAATTAAGAGCATTATTCTCAGAGAAAATATAGGGTCCATCATTGACTAAAGCTAAAGCCTCTTGTTCTGATTTTCCGTTACTTGGCTCATTACTTGGTTCATGACTTGCCTCATTAACCGAAGGAACTGTGGTACAAGCGGAAACAAAAATAGTGATAATCAATATAATAAGACGACGAAAATGCATAAGAGTTTCTTCAAAGAAAGGAGTTAAAAAATAACAAAATAGCCACGTCCATGTGGGAAATTTTTTTGCTTCGCACCTCCCCAAGTTATTTATCGGGGAGCAATACTGGCACGAAAAATGCCACTACAAAGCAGCAAGAGTCGCGCTAATATACACTTAACTTAACTTAACTTAACTTAAGGTTAGAACTCAAGCTTAGAACTTAAATTCAGCACCAAGGAAAACAAAACGACCTACGCTGCTACCGTACCCACTGTAGTAATGACCTTTCTCATCAGGGCTGTAATCACCTTGATTATCAAAGATATTGTTAACACCACCAAATACACGTAAATCACCATCTTTCGGTAATGCTAATGAATAAGATACAGATAAACTGTGTGTGATGTATGAACCAATGTCGTTAAATGCAAGTGATTCTGGGTTAGCGATACATTCATCACTTCCTTCAGCACAACGCTCATCGTTAGCAGCCATATCATCGTTCCAGCTCTCTTCAGCACTTTGGCTAACTGTAATTGGACCTTTATACTTAGTACTCCAACGTACACGCCAGTCATCTATTGACCATGTTACTGATGCAGAGCCTTGGGTATCATAGATATCATTATCGTAATATCCTTCATAATTTTCAGTTACTGAACCACTTGGCGATTGCACCGTTTTAGTCCAATCAATTACATGTGTCCAATCCGTTTTAAGTTTAAGGCTACCTAACTTGTCAAAATCATAAACATATTCGATAGCTAAATCGATACCGCTAGTACTAATTTCATCAACATTATAATCACGTTGCATCACTTCTATTAACGTACCATCTTCATCACGCTTTAAGTCATTACAGAAAGTATTAGTACCGCCACGTTCATCCCATGCTAAATCTGAGTTGTAACAATACTCCATAATATTGTCATTTGAATAAGTAGAAAGTGCGTCTTCAATCTTAATATCATAATAATCAACGGCTATACGTAAACCTTCAACAAATGATGGTGCCATGGTAATACCAAAAGTTACGGTATTAGCCGTTTCTTCAAACAACTCTTCATTACCCACACCAGGTGAATAACCGTTATCGGGTTCGTCAAATTGGCCGTCCTCTGCAATCGCTTTAGCAATCGTAGGCTCTTTACGGCAATTATCATGGCCTGCACCTGTTGAGGTTGCAGTTACATCGTAACAAATGTCATCAAAGCGATCGTAATCGCCTGCAGGTGGTGATAATAAGTTATCAATTGATGGTGCACGTTGTGCTTTTGCCCAGTTAGCTCTTACCGCATAACCATCGACAATCTCCCATACAAGACCGGTTCTGTAACTGGTCACTAAATCAACACCTTTAGCACTGTAGTCTGCTACACGTGCAGAGACTTCAGCCGTTAAACTTTTAGCGCCAACAACATCTTTAAGTAATGGGAAAGCCGCTTCACCAAACAATTCTGCAACGTCCATTTCTCCAGAGTATTGCGGTACGTAGTTAAAAGTAATACCCCCTTCTACTGCGCCACCACCCGTTGTAACCTTTTGTGAGTCACGTCTAAATTCAAAACCGAATGCCGAAGCCACAGAGCCTGCTGGCAATTCAAATAAGTCACCGGCCATGTAACCAACAAATGTTAATTGTTCAACTTCAGTATCAATGGTTGGGTTAGCACGAATATAATTAGCCGCTTCAGGCGTAATTGAGCCTTCACCAAATACGTTCATTGGCACACAACCTGCTGCACGTGCAGCCTCATCAGCACATTGAATAGTTACACCATCTTCAGCATACTCAGCATCAAGTGCATAAGCCGCGTTAATCGTATTAATTTCATTTCCGCGAAGCTGTTCTTGAGTAAATTTACCGTAACCTACAGAAACATCCCAATCCCAGTCACCGTCAAACATTGTGCCTTGTAAACCAGCCCATGAACGAATGGTATTTCTCTCATTGTCAGTGTAAATATTGCCAACTTCATCAAACGATCTATCCCACTTAATTGAACTGCCACCGCCAGCGGCAATTTCAGCAGGAACATAAGGATTACTACTACTGATTTTTCCCATGATAACTTCACCAAATTGACCTGTTACTGGGTCATAAGTGATCACCTTATCGCTTTCATCTTCACTTTCGGGTGCTTTTGTATTAAATGACTTGTTTAAACTGTGCTGAAATTGACCGTAAAAAGTAATGTCATCGGTTAACTCAAAGTCGATTTTTATAGCGGTATTGATCGCTTCATCTGGTATTTTTAGCATAACAAATTGATCTGTGTCTCTACCGTACTTTTCTTCTACCCAGTCATCACGTAACGTTTGGCCTTCATACCAAAAGCCACCTATGCTACTTTTGCCTTCATGAAATACGCCGCCTGGAATAGCATCGTTCAGACTGCGCCAGTCAGCTTGAGTGATATCACGCATACATTCGCCATCTTTTGGCTGCGCTTCAGTAAGCATTTGATTACACATTCTTTCATCATCATAAGAGTGCGACTCTTGTTGCTGTGCGCGTTTACGATCGTTATACGTTAAGCCATATTGCTTATCGTAAGTAGAACTCATGTAAACATAACCACGTCCATCAGCAAATTCACTACCGTAGTTTAAATCTAGAGTAAATTCTTTTGCTCCACCTTCAACTGATTCGCCGCCACGGGCTTTGAAAGAGAAACCTTCTTTGTCTTGTTGAGTGATAATGTTAACAACACCAGCAATGGCATCTGAGCCATATGCTGCAGACGCACCACCCGTAATAATTTCAACTTTTTTAACCATGCCAGTAGGAATAGTTGATAAGCTTACCGCATTGCTGCTGTGACTGTTTGATACAACACGACGACCATCAATAAGTGTTAACGTTCGGCTAGTACCTAAGTTACGTAAATCTATCGTTGAGAGACCTGTTGCAGTGATATTTGATTGACTGTTACTGTTACTGCTACCAACCGAAACCTGTGGTAATTCATCAATAAGAATTTCTGCAAGAGAGCCTAAACCAGTATCTTCTATCGCTTCATTATCCATGGTTGCTAATGGTGTTGCCACACTAAAGCTATCACGACGTAAACGTGAACCTGTTACGGTAATTTTTTCATCCGCTCTAATTTTAACTTCTTGTTCTACAGGTACGTTTTGGGTTTCAGGTTTGTTAATATTACTTTCTTTGGCTGAATCTGCGGCGAAAATGGCAGGAGCGAAAGCTAATACTCCGCCCGCTAATGCGATATTAATTGCGATACTGATAGGGTTTCTTTTCATCATTTATCTCTCTTTAGTAATGTGAGTATGTTTCAAGTAAATTTTTATATTTTTATTATGATGGTGGTAAATCCCTTACCGATATTGAAGATTTAAAATTGCAGCGGTGATTACTTAATGTTTGACAGAACAGGCAATAAACACATGCAACATTTAAATTACTTGTTCTACTTTTAAGAGACACACTCAACAGATACAATCTATAACAAGTCATTTGTACATCTATTCAAGGTCTATTATTAAAAATAGTAAGCAGAAACAATCAATTACACTAAATACAAAAAGCAACAAATTGACACACTTCACTGTAAGATATTCTATAAAACAAACAAATAAACTAACGGCAACCGAAAAAGCTGCCCAAGGTTAGGTAATTTTGTTAGCATGAAACATCGTAAAAAAGTCATTATTTTTTGAATATTTGAATCAGTTAAATGGACATCAATAAAAATAGCAAAATGCTGAATAACAACTTCACCATTGGCCAATGCCAAGTCACACCCAGTGAGTTTTCAATTCTAATAGACGGTAACGAAAAAAAATCTTTGCAACCAAAATTCATTGAAGTCTTATGTTACCTAGCAAAACATTACCCACGCATTATTCCCCGTGATGAATTAATAGATAACATTTGGGGTCCCAATAGTTATGTTGGAGATAAAAGTCTGACCAATGCTATTTGGCATTTGCGCAAAAGCTTAAAGCAAGCAAATGATAAAGCAGGCGAAAATGATGAAGTGATAGAGACCATTCGTAAGGCCGGCTACCGACTATTGCTAGAACCTCAATGGCAAGATGAAAATAGTACTAATACCAAGGATGAAAATACTGATAAGCAGACTTTGAGCAAGTCAGTAATAAAAGACAGTAGTAACGAAGTAAGTAATGTAAACGTGCAAATAGCCGTAACAGGGGAAGAGAGGGGAAAACCAGATTATTATATAAATAAAATTCGACTGAATTTATTTCCTAGTATTATAATCCTGCCATTAATAGCGCTCATAGTATTTTTATCAATACCTTATATTGCTAATGAGCCGATAAAAATTACACAGATCACCCAACAACTCGGTAGTGAGCTGTTCCCTGCCGTTTCTCCTGATGGACGTTATTTAGTTTATAGCCAAGTATCGAATAACCAGCCAACGAACCTTTTCATGCAAGATACTTTGCACCCTGAGTTACCCGCCAAACAATTAACCTTTGATAACGCAATTGAAGGACATAGTGTCTGGAGTAACGATGGCCAGTATTTATATTTTGCACGTAAAGATGAGATAAACAACACTTGCCACTATGTTCAATTGAAGGTTAGCAGCCAGCAAGAAAGTTTTTTAACTGATTGCCCAATAGATGGTAACTACTATTACTACGTAGCAATCTCTGCTGATGATAAAACGCTAGCAGTATATAACCAAGATAGCTCAGCGACTAAAGCAGGTATCTATTTTATTGACTTAACAGTGCTAAAAAATAACGGAAAAGTAAACTTAGTACGTTTTTCTTGCCGTAAAGGTTGTCAGTATAAAGATCGCGATATGGCCTTCTCTCCTGATGGGAAATACATTGCGGTATCTCGACGCTTTAATCGTTTCAGTGAAAACATTTATTTGGTTGACCTCACGACGAAGACATCAGTACAGCTCACTTATGGTGAAGAAGATATTGTTGGTCTTACCTGGCATAGTGATAGTGATAAAATTATCTATGGTGCTGTACAAGCAGATGTTCGTCACGGTTTTGTTTTAGACATAACGAATAAAACCAGTCAACCGCTTAATTTAACAGGTTTTAGCTACCCAAGTTTTGCTAAAAATTCACAGCAACTTTATTACCAACAACGTAAAGAAGGCTCTTACCTCAATAGCTTGCAACTAAATAACAGCATTGCCAGCAGCACCTTTCCTGTATTGAAGTCAAACTTTAACTATAATTCTCCCGATTATCATGCAGGTAATAACTTGCTGATTTTTGGTTCAAATGAATCAGGATTTTATGAGTTATGGTCAGCAAAACCTGACGGTTCTAAAAGAAAGCAGCTTACCAATTTAAAACAAAACATTCGTTACCCTAAATGGTCGCATGATGGTCAACAGGTTGCTTTTTTAGCCCCTCTAGGTGAAAACAAAGGTGATAAAATTTATATTTATTCGCTTATTGATAATAAAGTATCCTTGCTGAATAGTCCTTTTTTACGTCATAATCGCCCAACGTGGTCTTTTGATGATAAAAAAATAATTTCCGCCATCTATAATGAACAACATACCGATCTTTATAGTATTGATATTATCAATGCCGAGACTAAACGTTTAACCTTTGATAATGCCCGTTTTGGTATCATGACATCTAACGATACCTTGTTATATACCAAATTAAAACGCGGTTTATGGCAAAAAAACATTCATGATAAACAAAAAAGTAAACGAATTATTAACGATCAAGGTTTCAAGAGTTTATACGCTTGGACTTATAATGATGGACATCTTTATTACCATACCGAGTTTAGCGATCATCAACAGTTAATCACCTTCGATATGAATAAAGGGATTAATTCCCCCCTTGCCCGTTTACCATTAGACTCCTTTGATAGGAGTGATTCTCTGACTTATTTAGCCGAAAAACAAACGTTATTTTTTGCGAGTACAACCTTCCCGCAGGCAAATATAAAAAGAATTGAAAACTCACCTTTATTAAAATAATCGTTTTTGAAGTTTCTATTAATCAAGAATCAATAAAAAAGCCAATACGATAAGAGTATTAGCTTTTCTTTTTACAGCGGCTTTAAGCTAAGATGGGTTTTATTCTGCCAATTCGGAAGTATCAGTCTGAGTATCTACTTCTTCAACTTCTATTTGTGATACCCGCTGTAATCCTCTTGGTAATTTATTACCTCGACGACCACGTTCACCTTGATAATGCTCTATATCACTGGGTTTCAAGGTAAGTTTACGCTTACCTGCGTGTAAGGTAATTGAAGCACCCAAAGGTATAATAGCTAATAAATTAACATATTCTTCACGCGTTTTAGCTCTTGCTGTGGGGATGTTAATAATTTTATTGCCTTTACCTTTACTTAGCACGGGTAAGTTTTTCACCGGAAAAACCAACATGCGCCCTTCGCTAGTAATAGCCAAACAACTATCACTGTCAATGTCATTAATAACTTGAGGTGACATAACTTTAGCCGCACTCGGTAAGCTAATTAATGCTTTACCATTTTTATTACGTGATACCATATCGCCAAAAGTAGCAACAAAACCATAACCCGCATCACTAACAAGTAAAAAGTTTTTATCATCATCTGCCATGATGCTATGAACAAACATTTCCCCTTGGCTCAAGCTAAAGCGACCAGTTAATGGCTCTCCTTGACTACGAGCTGTAGGCAAAGTATGCGCATCAGTCGTGAAAGCACGACCATCCGAGCCAATAAAGACAACAGGACGATTACTGCGCCCTTTAGCTGAGCATAAATAGCCATCTCCAGCTTTATAACTTAATGCTGTCGCATCAATATCATGCCCTTTCGCGCAGCGTGCCCAACCTTTGTCTGAAACCACAATAGTCACTGGCTCACTAGGTACTAGGTCTTTTTCAGTCAGCGCTTTAGATTCCGCTCGTTCTACTAGCTTAGAGCGACGATCATCGCCATATTGCTCGGCAGCTGCTAAAATTTCTTTCTTCATCAGTGTATTCATACGCACTTTTGAATTAAGAATTTTTTCTAAGTACTCTTGCTCAATTCGTAACTCATCTTGCTCAGCACGAATTTTAACTTCTTCAAGTTTAGCGAGTTGACGTAATTTTATTTCTAAAATTGAATGTGCTTGTGTTTCTGATAAAGAAAAACGTGACATCAACTCCGCTTTGGGGTCGTCATAACCTCGAATAATTTCAATGACTTCGTCAATATTTAGATAAGCAACTAATAAGCCATCAAGTATATGCAAACGCGCTAATACTTTATCTAAACGATATTGCAAACGGCGACGTACGGTTTCTCGACGAAACTCTAACCATTCAGATAAAATAACTTGTAGGTTTTTAACCGCGGGTCGGTTATCTAAGCCAATCATGTTGATATTAACCCGATAACTTTTTTCTAAATCTGTGCTAGCAAACAAATGCTGCATTAATTGTTCAATATCAACGCGATTAGAACGAGGCACTATAACTAATCGTGTTGGGTTTTCATGATCCGACTCATCACGCAGATCAACAACCATAGGCAACTTCTTCGCCGTCATTTGCCCCGCAATTTGCTCTAATATTTTTCCGCCTGATGCTTGATGAGGTAACGCAGTGATAACAACTTCACCCTGCTCTATCTCATAAACTGCACGCATTCTTATGCTACCGCGCCCTGTTTGATATATTTTCTCTATTTCAGCTTTAGGCGTAATGATTTCAGCATCGGTTGGGTAATCAGGGCCTTTAACAAAGGCTAATAAATCCGCTACTTCGGCTTTAGGGTGTTCAATTAAGTGCACACAGGCATCGGCAATTTCACGCACATTATGCGGTGGAATATCGGTTGCCATGCCAACAGCAATACCCGTAATACCATTAAGTAAGATATGCGGTAAGCGTGCAGGTAAGGTGATAGGTTCATTTAAGGTGCCATCAAAATTAGGCTGCCAATCTACAGTGCCCTGACCTAACTCGGCTAATAATACTTCACTAAATTTTGATAAACGCGACTCGGTATAACGCATAGCAGCAAAAGATTTAGGATCATCTGGTGCGCCCCAGTTTCCTTGACCATCAACCAAAGGATAACGGTAAGAAAACGGCTGTGCCATAAGTACCATGGCTTCATAACAAGCACTATCGCCATGTGGATGAAACTTACCTAACACATCACCAACAGTACGAGCAGATTTTTTATACTTTGCTGTGGCTGAAAGCCCTAACTCAGACATTGCATAAACAATACGTCGCTGTACAGGTTTCAAGCCATCGCCTATATGTGGTAAGGCTCTATCCATAATTACGTACATAGAATAGTTTAAATAAGCTTCTTCGGTAAAGCGCCTTAGTGGGACTTGTTCTACCCCATCAAGACTGTATTCGAGCGTATCTGACATGAAATAATTTTCCTAGAATAACTAGTCGAGTTATTTTTTTATAATTAGTGAATAGCTTATCTGATTATGGGATTATAAAAAATAGCTAATATAATAAAAGCGCTAAATTCCACGCCTTTCTTGTTTAGTTGCAATACTTTGGTAACTTATCACTTTATTACGGCCTAATCTCTTCGCTTGATACATAGCTAAATCAGCGCCATGTAGAATATCATCAAAACTGCACTCTTCTTTTTGCATAGAAGCGACACCAATACTCAAGGTTACATTGCCTTTAACGCCAAAAGGAGAAAAATCATATTGAGCAATTTTTTCATTAATACGCATTGCAATTGCTTTTGCTTTATTTTCATCCGCAAAAGGTAATAAGGCAACAAATTCTTCCCCCCCTAAGCGTGCTAAAATATCACGTGAACGCATCGTTTCATTAATAAGTGTTGCGATCCTACTAAGGACTTTATCACCGACTTGATGACCATAATCATCATTAATTCGCTTAAAATAATCTAGATCGATTAACAAAACAGATAATTCATAAGGTTCAATGCTATATTTTCGAACTAATTGCTGACCATACTCAAATAAGCTACTACGATTAGCCAACCCCGTTAACACATCAACTCGAGCAAGTTTAATGAGTTTATGACGTACTGTTAGTTGCTTAATAAATAGCAGGATAAAAACTAATGCCGTGGCGATAATCAAAATGAAATGATTATGCTGGTCTTGTTGCTCTTGTTTTATTTCAACTACACGTAACAACTTCAGTTCATTTTTAGTTTTGAGTAATTCATTCAAAGCATTCTTTTCATCAATGTCGTAAGTTTTGGTTAACGTGGCAATCATATTTTTACGTTTGTCTTTTCTATATAAACTGTATTTTTTTATATAAGCTTTTTTTTCAAGGTAAGCCAACTCAAATTTATTTTCAGCAGCATATTGCTCTGCCAATAATAAATGATTAGCTAACTCTTCAAGTTGACTTGATTGCGGTTTAGGAAGAGTTAAGGTTACCTTTTTTGGTAATGATTTTTTTTGAGGTAAAGTTATCTTTTTTGCCACCGTGCTTATTTTATCATTATTGATAACTTCGGCTGTCGCTTCTTGGGCTGAGTATAGCGGTAAAGAGGATTGTGCAAAGGTTCTCGCGCTAAATAGAGAGAATGCAGAGAATAGAATAAAATAGCTAAGTACCTTCAATACCATTGCTTTAACGTTAAATATTCTATATTTAAGGCTATTCATTTTGAGCAGGCCTTATTTCGTCCAGCAAACTTAGCCTGATAAAGTTGTTCATCAGCGGCTTTAATAAGGGAATACAGATCATTTACTGACGCAGTTCCTCTATCTTCTGACCTCAAAGTAGATACGCCAATACTGACACTAACGGTGAGTTTATCAATACTAAAATTCCAATCATGTTGCTCAATAGATAAACGTATTCGTTGGGCAATTTCAATCGCACTAGTTAGTGGTGTATTAGGCAAACACACCATAAACTCTTCACCGCCATACCTGCCCAGAACATCACTTTTTCGCAACATAGTTGCGCTTAATTGAGCGATCTCTTTTAATACTTCATCACCACAGTGGTGCCCTAAGTTATCATTAATAAATTTGAAATGATCAACATCAATCATCAATAGACTCAAATGATTTTGTCTATTTTTGGCTTGATTAAAAGCCAATTGAGCTGATTTCATTAAACTGCGACGATTTTCTATTTGTGTTAACGAGTCGATACTGGTCGCTATTTTAAGTTTATGCTGACTTTGGACTAATTTAACCAACAACCAAGCAAAAGCAAGAGCGACTAAAGCAGTAATAATAAGGTAAAGGCGCTGCTCTTCATTGGCAAGTTTAGCCTCAACTAAACTTGCTTCATGTAAAGCTTGCTGGTTTTGTAAAATTTCACTTTGTAAGTCAGCTTGCTCACTTTCAAGAGATAACCTCACTTCTGCAATGGAGCGACTGTCTTCTTTTTCATATAACAGCTCGGTTAGTTCTATCACTTCAGACTTTAGTAAATAAGCATCTTTAAACGTTTTTTGCTTAAAACTTACTTTTGCTCTTAAATTAACAATATTAATGTAGGCTTGTTTTTTTAACTGAGTTAATGATTGCTGACTCGCCAGTATTTTTTCTGCGGCATTAATGCTAACTAACGTTTCATCATAACGAGCAAGTTGATACAAAATGAACGCTTGATCAATATAAAACTGTAGTTGTACATCGTGCTGCTCTGTCGCTTTAATATATTGTTTTGCTTTGAGTAAATATTGGTAAGCCGCTTCAGCATTGGCTTGCTCTTTTTTTAAATAAGCCCAAGCCATGCTCGAATAAACACTATACATCAGTGAGCTAGGACTATCCTTATTCGATTCGGCAATAATCGTTTGCAATACCGTAATAGCTTTTGGGTATTCTTTTTTGATGTTATGGTTAATTGCTATATTATTTAAGCTGTTATGAGCCGCTAATAACATACCTGCTTGTTTAAAATGTAAATACGACTTTTGATAATAAGCCATTGCTTTCTGCTCTTGATATACATAAGCATAAACAATACCCAGTTCCGAATTAACATTACCTTTAAGTTCATCATCATCCGTTTGTTCGGCAATATTATAAGCATCATTTAATAAAATTAATGAACCTTGATAATCATCTGTTAGGTAGGCTATTGCACCTAAATTAACTAACCCTGAAGCAATTAACACCTTATCATGAAGAGATTCCGCTACTTCCAAGCCTTTTTTATAGTCTTGCGTTGCCTTAGTAATATCGCCTAGGCTTTCAAAAGAAAAACCTCGAAGATAAAGTAACTCACTAATTAATATACTTGGGCTAGAGAGATGTTTGGCCAAACTCAAACCAGAATTTAAGGTTGCGTGAGATTTAGTGTACTGATTTTGTTCAATATATATTTCAGCAACTAATTTATAATAAAGTAGTTGTTGATCGACACTCAATTTATCAAGTTGATTATCAAAAAAACTAAGCTGCTTTAATGCCAAGGCTAAATTAGTTTTTTTAAGTATTTCCACTTGTTTGGCAATTTGAGTAAATTGCGTTAGCTGATTTTTTTCATTTTTTGCATGTGCATGCAGAGGGAAGCAAACTAATAGCGTCGCAGTCCAAGTTAACCAAACGCTAACTAACCATTTTTTTTTAGCCACTCGTAGCAAGAAATACAATACCTTAAACAAAAATGAATCATGAGTATAAAACGAATTAACATTGAATAGGAAATTAAAATTCAATGTTACATTGAGTCATAAATGATTAAACGGTAACTTTTTTAATAAAGATACTTGCCAATAAAACAAAAAAAGCAGAACACAATAAACAAGTAAATAAACCATACTGCTGATAAAGAAGTCCGGATAAGACTGTACCAAATAAACGACCTAATGCATTGGCCATATAATAAAAACCAACATCCATAGAAACGCCATCTTCTCTTGCTAAAGCAACGATTAAATAACTATGTAAAGCGGAATTAATCGCAAAAACAAAGCCGAATAAAAATAGCCCGACAATAATTATCAGTGGATTATTATTGAAAAAAGACCAAGATATAAGCATTAAAATAATAATTAAGCACAATAACAGTGACCAAGGCAGTATCTGTCGCCCCTCTATCTTCACTGAGTTTTTTATAGCAAGCAAAGCCGGAGTCCAGGCTTGCACAATTCCGTAAAGGACAATCCAAATAGCAAAAAAAGTACCTACTTTTTGATGTGACCAAGTCAATTGACTCGATAAGTAGACGGGTAACGCAATAACAAACCAAACATCACGTGCGGCAAATAAGCACATTCGTGCAGCAGCTAAATAATTTAATGATGAGTTAGTTGAAAAAACATCGGTAAACTTTGCTTTAACACTCTTTTTCCCTAAATCAGTCGTGAGTAAAGATAAACTTATTAATGCCATTACTGCCAACATAACGGCCATCATAAGCACCGCAGATTTAAAACCAAAGGCAGTTAACAGGAAACCACCAAGAAAAAAACCGACCCCTTTTAAAGTGTTTTTTGAGCCCGTGAGTAAGGCAATCCACTTAAAAAGTTTATGTTGTTTATCATTCGCATCAAGATCTTTAACAATCAACTTAATACTTGATTTAGCACTCATTTTATTAAGATCTTTTGCAATGCCTGAAAGTGCTTGCGCTACCATGACATAAATAAGTGTTAAATAATCACTCGGTACGCTTAACATGAACAAAGAAAATACTTGCATAAACAAGCCCATTTGCATGGTTTTATTTAAGCCAATACGCGCACCAAGCCAACCTCCAACCAAATTAGTGATAACGCCAAAAACTTCATAAAAAATGAATAACATGGCGATAGTAAAAGGTTGATAACCTAATTGATGGAAATATAATAAAACCAACATGCGCAAAGCACCGTCAGTTAAGGTAAAAGCCCAATAATTACTGGTAATAATTAAATATTGTTTTACCGCCTTGGGCAGTGAGGAGATCTTAGATAACATAGGCATAGCATAGAAGTAACATGGCTATAATATAAGTAACAATGTAAAAGGAATAATAAGTGGTGACAAAAGCCACCACTTATTAATTAAAGTGAGCTAGCAATAAGTTTCATTAACTCAGCACTGCGATTGGCATAACCCCATTCATTGTCATACCACAAATACATTTTAAGCTGCGTATCATTAACTACCATTGTTGATGGGGCATCAACAATGCACGATCGAGCATCAGTTTTGTAATCAACCGACACTAAAGGCCTCTCTTCATAACCTAAAATCCCTTTTAGCTCTCCAATGGCAGCATTTGACATTAATTGATTGACTTCACTAACACTAACAGCGCGTTTCATTTCAAAAACACAATCAGTCAACGAAGCATTAGCCAGTGGCACACGAACAGCATGACCATTCAATTTACCTTTAAGCTCAGGGAATATATCAGTAATCGCTTTCGCTGAACCAGTGGTCGTTGGGATCAATGATTGTCCGCAAGCCCGTGCTCGGCGTAAATCTTTATGTGGCGCATCAAGGATAGTTTGTGTATTAGTAATGTCATGGATAGTGGTCATGCTGCCATGAGCAATACCAATATGGTCTTGCAAGACTTTGACTACTGGCGCTAAACAGTTTGTAGTACAAGAAGCCGCGGTAACAATATTATGTTGTTGGGCATTATATAAATGCTGATTAACGCCCATGACTATATTAACAATGTTAGTTTCTTCTTCATTAACCTTCATTGGTGCGGTAACTAAAACTTTTTTAACCCCTTGTTCAAAATAAGCTTGTAACTTATTTTCATCTCGCATAACTCCCGAAGCTTCAATAACAATATCACAGCCCAACCAATTACTGTCTTCGATGTTTTTATTTTGACTTACCGCTAACGTTTTACCTTCAATAAACATAGCGTTTTGTTCAGCTTTCGCTTCAAGGTGCCAACGACCATGAATAGAGTCAAAATTAAGTAAATGCGCCAACGTGGGTGCATCACCGGCAACGTCATTTATTTGCACAAAGTCAACTTCTGGCCACTGCCATGCAGCCCGCATGATCAATCGTCCCATACGGCCAAAGCCGTTAATACCTATTTTTATTGTCATATTATTACGTTACTTTTTGTCATTATTTTTGAATGTACTGTAGATTTTTTTGCAGACCAAGCTCAGCTTACTAACATTGAATCGTGGGTTACTTTTGAATGAATAACATAGTAAGGTTACCGTTTTGTGAATGCCGCAGTAAAAACACAATTAAATACAGAGTAATATGTACAACTACGACTTATCGCTTAGCTTAATACAAAGCCGAGCGAGCATGGGTTAGTAAATCTAGGTTTGCAAAACATAAAAAATAGCGGCCTTCATTGTTGTTTCCTGCTTATGCTTTAGACAACAAAACTAGTTACACTATTGCCATATCACCTTTACTTTGTAACCAAATTTTCCTGTCTGGGCTGCGTTTTTTCGAGAGTAACATATCCATTAGTTCCATGGTTTCGCTATGCTCATCCACGGTTAGTTGCACTAAACGACGCGTATTAGGATCCATGGTAGTTTCACGTAGTTGCGGCGGATTCATTTCACCCAGACCTTTAAAGCGCTGTACATTGACTTTACCGCGTTTTTTCTCAGCTTCAATACGGTCTAATATGCCATCTTTCTCTGCTTCATCAAGGGCATAAAATACTTCCTTACCAATATCAATACGATATAGAGGTGGCATGGCAACATAAACATGCCCTTGCTGTACCAAAGGTAAAAAGTGCTGCATAAAGAGCGCACACAATAACGTTGCAATATGTAATCCATCCGAATCAGCATCAGCTAGAATACAAATTTTACCGTAACGTAATTCAGACAAGTCATCGCTGTCGGGATCAATGCCCAAAGCAACGGAGATGTCATGCACCTCTTGCGAGGCAAGAATTTGTCCTGAGTCAACTTCCCATGTATTAAGAATTTTTCCACGCAGTGGCATAATCGCTTGAAATTCTCGATCTCGCGCTTGTTTAGCACTACCGCCCGCCGAGTCACCTTCCACTAAAAACAATTCGGTTCTAGCCAAGTCCTGACTACCACAATCAGTTAATTTACCCGGTAATGCCGGACCAGAAGTGATTTTTTTACGTACTACCTTTTTACTGGCACGCATGCGTTTTTGTGCGTTGTTAATACAAAAATCAGCCAGTGACTCAGCAGTTTCAGTATGCTCATTCAACCATAAGCTAAAAGAATCCCTTACCACACCCGTAACAAAAGCGGCACATTGACGTGATGACAAACGTTCTTTGGTTTGCCCTGCAAACTGTGGGTCTTGCATTTTAATTGATAAGATATAACTGCACTTATCCCAAATATCATCAGGTGTTAATTTAACGCCGCGTGGTAAAATATTACGGAATTCACAAAATTCACGCATGGATTCAAGTAAACCTTGGCGTAATCCATTAACATGAGTACCGCCCGCGATTGTTGGAATTAAATTGACATAACTTTCGCCAACACTTTCCCCTCCTTCAGGCAGCCAAGTTACCGCCCAATCTGCGGCTTCACTTTGTGCAGTAAACACACCAACGAATGGTTGTTCCGGTAAAGTAACGTAATCTTTCACTGACTCTTTTAAATAATCAGTTAAACCATCGTCATAACACCATTCGTATTTTTTATTTTCGACTTTGTCATGAAACTTAAGGGTTAAACCCGGGCATAAAACCGCTTTAGCTTTAAGTAGATGGACTAATCGGCGAGCCGAAAATTTAGCGCTATCAAAGTATTTGGCATCTGGCCAAAATTTCACTCGTGTACCGGTATTCCGCTTACCGACTGTACCTGTTTCCCTAAGCTCTTCAACTTTATAGCCATGTTCAAAAGCCATTTCAAACACTTTACCATCACGTCTAACACTAACATCCACTCGTGTGGACAACGCATTAACCACTGAAATACCAACACCGTGCAAACCACCTGAGAATTGATAGTTTTTATTAGAAAATTTCCCACCCGCATGTAGTTTACAAAAAATTAATTCAACTCCTGAAACCCCTTCTTCAGGGTGAATATCGGTAGGCATGCCTCGACCATCGTCAATTATTTCTAACGATTGGTCTGTATCTAACACAACACTAATATTTTGTGCATGGCCCGCAAGCGCTTCATCGACAGAGTTATCGATGACTTCTTGCCCGATATGATTTGGGCGAGTAGTGTCGGTATACATGCCTGGACGATGGCGTACAGGATCTAAACCACTTAATACTTCAATGGAGTCGGAGTTGTATTGTTCAGTCATTGGATGCTCAATTTAATCACAATTATTATTGCACTTTATTTAGTTTAGACGCTGGAGTAATTTTTAAGTAAATTGAAAAAATCAGCCAACACGGGCAGTGTTTTATCGAAATCAATAAAGCTATGATCACCACCTTGCTGTACTACAAGTCGGCAATGCTGATATTTATCTACTGCTTGCTGATAATTTAACACTTCATCAGCCGTTTGTACCATAACTAGGTAATTATTTTTTTGTTTACTATCAATACTTGGCGCAACTTGCTCTATATTTTTTAATTGTTGAATATGCCCGTGTGTTACTTGGTAAACAATCTCGGTGTATGGGTTAGTTTGCTCACCAAGATACTCGTCTAATAATTCATAAGGTTTGATCGCTGGATTGACTAACACTGCAGGAATATTATATTTCCCAGCTAAATAACTCGCAAAATAACCACCTAAAGACGAACCAATAAGGTACCAATGTGTCTGGTTGTTTTGTCTCTGAATAATGTCTTCAAGCTGAGTAATCGCCTCATCTGGCGCTGTGGCCAACTGTGGGCAATAAAAATTAACTTCTGGATACTCTTTACTGAGATATTGCCGGGTTTGCTCTGCTTTTAATGATAAAGGGGATGAATTAAAACCATGAATATAAAGAATACTTTGTCGCATAAGAGGTAAATATCTATCTGAATGCCTAATTAAATAATTATAAATGAACAATATCGCTGCTAAGTGTACCATCTTGATGCAAATATAATAGTCGATAAGCAGGACCTTGCGCTAAAGGTTTTACCGTGTTGGCACTCGGGTCAAACTGAATTGATGTTGCAGGACAGGTATAAAGATCAACACTTGCCTGAACTTCTACTCCTTCGGGTTCAATTTGTTTACTATTTTTGGTGGTAATAACACACGCTCGGTGAATATGTCCACAAGCAATCGCTTTAATGCACTGATTATTATCTTTATTATAAGTGGTGATTGCTTGCCAGAAGTCCTCTTTATTTTGTAGACCATGTTGATCAATGAAATAACCAACATCAATCGGGTGATGATGCATCATTAATAATTGATGTTTATTACGATTAAGTAATTGTGGTAATGACTCGAGTGTTCGATTACTCACCAAACCAGCAGGCGTTTCACTTTTGCTATCAATAAGCTGTATTTGCCAAAAATGACCATTAATTATTTTGTCATTAACAAATGGTTCATCAGCTAAATATTTATTTAATAAGGCAGGCTCGTCATGATTACCTGCTAAAAAAAACACTGGAATTTGAATATTGGCTAATTGCACCGCTTTAGCAAAGTTTATATAGGACTGTTCAGAATGGTCTTGCGTTAAATCCCCGGTAAAAATGGCGTAATCAATCCGTGGGTTACTGGCAATACTGGCGAGTACTATTTTAAGGTTATTAAAAACATTCACGCCATGATGTAATCCAGCAAGCGCTGAAAACAAGTGACTATCACTAAATTGAGCAATAACTAACGTTTCTTTATTAATAGCTTTGTTATTAATTGTGCACATTTTTATGGCTGTAACTCGACATGCACTTGCCCAAGCTGTAAGCACAAATGTAACCATTCATTCAAAAATTGCTTTACTTGATTAGATTGTTGCTTTTCATCTTGCTTTAGCATTGATATTCACACCGTTAAAATTATTAAATATTTGGCTAACTAACTTGGCATTTCTATGTGCACTTGCCCAAGCTGTAAACATAAATGTAACCATTCATTCAGGAATTGATTAATTTGCTGCTTTTCATCTTGCTGATGCATATGTGAATTTGGGTAGTCGTAACGCGGCTTCACTTGTTGTATGTCTTGTGTACTAATCACTTCGGCCATACGAGCGTCGTGATATAACCGAATAGTCATGCGTGGATGTAATGAGGATTTTAACGCTTTACTCAGCGTATGAAGTCCTGTCAGGCTTTTTTGTTCAATAGTGATCAATGATGTATAACGAGTCACTTCATTCACGCTAATCGAATAAGATAAAAAGTCGCTGATAAAAAAATGTCTTAGGTCACCTGTATGGGTTTTATTCGCTTGCAATTTAAGTGATAACATATAGTTGTTCGCACACAAGGTCATCAAACTAACAAGGTTAGGTTGATACCTTTTTCTTTCTGCGGTTTTAGTACTTGGGAAAAAACTCATATACTGTCAACTTATGTGCTTTCAACTGATTGCTTTATGTTTAGCTTTATTACGAGTACATACTACATATAAAACATAGCACATCATTTATAACGCAAGCTTTGGTAATTCAATGCCAGCCATTGTAACCCGATAATAGTTGCTGCGTTAGTCATTTTTCCCTGAGCTAATAGCGCTAAAGCGTCATCTAGATCGACAAGATGTAACAAGATATCTTCATTTTCTTCATTTAAACCATGCACACTGCCATCGACAACTTGATCACTGTCTATTAACGCTAGATAAAGGTGAATGCACTCACTCATCCCGCCTGGGCTAGAAAAGTATTGCATTATCGGAGTTAAATCATTGGCCTTAATATCAATATTAGCTTCTTCTTTGCTTTCTCGAATAGCCACCTCTATTGGGCTCTCATCTTTTCCAAACATACCCGCAATAAACTCTAACTGCCAAGGCGTACTATTTTCAAGGCCAGTACTTCTTCTTATAGCTCCAGGGCGAAACTGCTCTATTAGTAAGATTTTATCTCGTTTAACATCATAAGGCAGTACAACAACAGCATCACCACGTTCGAAAACTTCTCTTTTAATGTTATTACTTTGCCTGCCTGAAAAGAGCTTGTGAGTAAACTGATATTCATTAAGCTTAAAGAAGCCATCATACTTGGTTTCAAGGTTAGATATAAAAACATCATCAACACTATACTGCAAAATAGTTTTGTCGTTAATTGCGTTCTTTTTCATAAAAAGTCACTTTTTAATAATAATTTGTTACACTAGCAAACGTTTATTTTATTGGGATATTTTTAAATTACCTGTAGGATATCGCACCTAAGTACATTTTATTATATGAACAAGAATAAGGGTAGCGTTACTACTCAAGGGAATCTTACTCATGAAAAAAACATTAAGCACGTTAATTATAGCTATTACCAGTGCTGTTACTAGCGTAAATGCTCAAGCAGATGACTTATTAACTATTTATCAACAAGCCCTATTAAATGATCCTGTGGTATTAAAAGCACAGGCTCAATTCAAGGTTGTCCAAGAAGATATAGAACAAGCTCGATCAGTATTATTACCTCAAATAAATTTCACTGGCAGTTACAGTGACGGTGAAAGAGAATCATATGATTCTCTAGGTAAATCTACAACTGAGTTTACCAGCTTAGGTTATGGCGCTAATTTGAATATGCAAATTTACCATCATGACAGCTGGTTAAGATTGGATAACGCAGAAAAGTCAGCACACCAAAGTGACTTAACTTATCAAGTTGCCAAACAAGACTTAATTACTCGTGTCGCAAAAGCTTACTTTGACTTATTAAGCACTAAAGATGATTTGGTTTTTTCGACCGCAGAAAAAGATGCTATCTCTCGTCAACTTGAGCAAACGAAACAGCGTTTCTCAGTTGGTTTAACCGCAATTACGGATGTATACGAAGCTCAAGCTAAATATGACAATGCTGTGACTGAAGAAATTCGTGCTGAAAATGCAATTTTTCAAGCCGAAGAGGAATTACGTGTAATCACGAATGCCTACCCTCAAAATGTCAGTACCTTAAATACCGCTCGTTTTAGTACGACATTACCAACACCCAATAGTGCTAATGAATGGCAAGCAACTGCCGAAGCAAAAAATTTAGATTTAATAGCGGCTAAAGTCGGTATTGATATTGCTAAGGATAGTATTAATATTGCTCGTGCGGGTCATTACCCTACATTGGATTTAGGTGCTAATTACAATAGCAATGATGATGAACGTAAAAGTACTAACCCCCTTTTATCATCAAACGACCCCGCATTAAATGATTACTCTATCGGCCTGCAATTAAATGTACCGATATACTCCGGTGGTGCGATTGCAAGCTCTGTTCGCCAAGCACAAAGTCGTTTTGTTTCTGCTAGCCAAGACTTGTCATTGACTCATCGAGGAGTGGTTCGTACCACACGAAATGCATACAATACAGTTATCGCTGCAATTTCAGCTATTAAGGCATTTGAGCAATCAGTACTAAGTGCACAAAAAGCACTCGAAGCAACAGAAGCTGGATTTGAAGTAGGTACAAGAACTATTGTGGATGTATTAGATAGCACGCAGAATTTGTATAATGCTAAACGTAATTTATCGACAACACGTTATGCTTATATTCAAAATGTTTTATTATTAAAACGTTCTGCAGGTACAATTACTGATGCAGATATTTCTGCCATTAATTCAGGTTTAATCGCGGTAAATTAATCGTTTAGAATTAAGTGACAGATAGAATATAACTATATCTGTCACTTACTTCTAATAGCTGCTTATTTACATCAGGCCTTTAAAAAACGTCACTAGCTCTTTCGCCTCACGTTCAACCGAATAATGTTCTAAAACACGCTCACGGCCATCACGCCCCATTTGCATTAACGCCTCTTCATTGTCTAACAACAGCGACATTTTCTCTGTCACTGCGGCTAAATCATTTATAGGTACCACATAACCATCAACACCTGGTCGCACAACTTCAGGCCAAGCACCCGCTTCACTCGCTAAGACAGCCGCGCCACTGCTCATTGCTTCTAAAATAGTCAAACCAAAACCTTCGTTTTCACTTAAGGCAACCACAAGTGACAAGCTGCTAAATATTTTAGGGATATCAGCAAAATTTTGCTCACCTGCAAAAACGATGCGTTCACTCAATCCTGCTTTTGCTATTTTATCTTGTAACTCCTTAACAAAGCTTTCATTACTTGAAGAAATAGAACCAACTATCACTGCGGTATAATCAGGTTTGTTTTTTAAAGTCGCGATGCAAGATTCAACAAATAAATGCACGCCTTTTTGCTTACGTACTCGTCCTAAGATAGCAATACCCTGCTTACCTGTAACACTATTTTCTGGTAGTAAACTAAGAGATTGCCAAGCTTTACTTTTATCTATTGCAGGCTCGTACACATCCGTTTTTACGCCGTGATAAATAATAGCGTCAGGTTTTCGGTGCAGGTAACTAGCCGACGCTTTGCACATCGCAAGCACTGCATCCATTCTATCCGTTAACCATAGCGTAAAACCTGAACGATAACGCTGGGCTGCACTACTAAAAACTATTTTCAGTTTAACGCGAAATAAATGTTTTAATAACAAAGCTTGTATCATTTCATCAACTCGACGGGCGTGAAAAATCCTAAACTTGCCCGTAGAGAGTGGTTTTCTACATAAATTAGCAACTTGCCAAAAACTGATTGCTAATGACTCGTCGGGTAAATGGTGTTTACCCATCACCCGTAAATTGATCAAATTTTGCTCGTGAGACAAAACCTGTAACATAGTTGACGTCACGCCAGAAAAATTCGAATTCGAATTACCAATGATCAATTCAATTTCTTGTTCATTAACGCAATTTCTTTCTTTTTGAGCCATAACGACCAGCAATTAATAGTATTTAACAATACCGTCCATTCTACTTGAAAGCAGATAATAAGTTAATTGCCTATTTAAAAGTAACTTAGGTATAATCCTTTATCTAAATATAATACCAAGTCCATTAAGTTAGTTCCCACTCAGAGCTTGCCAGCGGTTTGAGAACAAATAGAATTTTTTTGCATATAGTCACTCTATATGCAAGAAATTCTGTGCAGTTATCGAATCGTTGGAAAGCTCCCGAAGGGCGAGTTTAAAAGGCTTACATGCCGCGTTATTGATTTTGACAATAGAATAACTATTCTCTTCAATCAATGCCTTGCCTCTAAGCCTTTTAATTCTCGCTGAGTGGGAAGAAACTTATTGGAGTTGGTATAACATCATCAATCCCCCTCAGAGAGAACACTGTGAGTAGCAATAAAGTTTTACAGCCTGATTTTAAATTATCATTTTTATTACCTAAATATTGGCTCACTTGGTTAGGTGTCTTTATTCTTTACACTATTTCATGGCTGCCTTTCAAACTACAATTATTCATGGGACGTATGCTCGGCCGGTTATTAATGAAAATAGCTTCAAAACGTAAACACGTGGCACTTACCAATCTTAAGTTATGTTTTCCAGAAAAAAATGACGAAGAGTTACAGACTTTACTTAAGAAAAACTTTGAAAACACAGGTATTGCCCTATTTGAAACAGGTATGGGGTGGTGGTGGCCTGACTGGCGAATTAAAAGAAAATTTACAGTGCTAGGAGGCGAGCATATAAAAAACGCTCAACAGCAAGGTTATGGGGTGTTAGCGTTAGGCATGCATAATCTTAACTTAGAGATATCTGCAAGAGGTGCCGGTTTTGAAAACCCATTAGTTGTTTTTTATCGTCCCCATAACAATCAATTAATGGAGTTTTTTCAATATAGAGGACGAGGTCGCTCTAATAAATACATGCTAGGAAAACGCGATGTTAAAGGTTTAATTAAAGCTGTTAGAGAGAAAGAAGCGTGCGCTTATTTCCCCGATCAAGATTACGGACGAAATAAGAGTTTATTCGTGCCATTTTTTGCAGTGAAGGAGACTGCAACCACCACAGGTACACTCATTTTTGCGAGGCAAAAAAACACAAAAACAGTGATGATAATCCCACGTAGGAATAATGATGATAGTGGTTACACTGTCGAGATATCTGCACCACTCGACAACTTTCCAACAGATAATGATGAAGACGATTTAACCCGGATAAATCAAGAGTTAGAGAAAGCCATTTTAGTTAAACCTGAACAATATATGTGGTTACATCGACGTTTCAAAACTCGACCGAACAAAGACGACCCGTCTTTTTACCAATAATATTGCATAAATAAACATCTTTGTTTACAGTATGGTATTAAGTATATTTTTTGTTCAGCTTGGTAAAGCTATTACAAAAATATTGGAAAGATATTGAAAAGGTATTGATTTCTTATGAATTTTTGGCTGCGTAACATCATCTTAGGAATAGCGCTTGTTGTGTTAGCTTGGGCTTTTTTTGCTAACCAAGACTTCTTACTATCTTTAGATCACCCTGCAAACCAAACAACCAGTCCAGAACAAAAACCAACAGCTAATTCCACAGAATCGGTTGATCCGGCACTTGCAGTAAGTGCTGGAGAAAAACGCCCTAGAGTGAGCAAAAAAAGTAATGCTGCAGCAGATGGCTTGTCAAAATTCTATGCTAATTTATACGGAGATATGGATGATGACGGACCAAAAATTCGCAACAATATTATCTATCTGCCTGATCCAAAGGGTGACTTAGAAAAATTATTGCAAGCAAGGGAAATGATTGTCCGCCCGTATAAGAAAAATTGGCGAGGTAGCATTGAATCTAGGCCATTTAGAAAAGGCGAAACTATTTATCAAAAGTTAGCAGAATACTCAAAAAATGATGGCATTGAACTTATTTGGTGGCTCAATCGTGATTATATAGTAAAAGATCCCTTTCGCATTGAAAAAAACATATTAAAAACATCCTACCAATTAGGTAAAGCAATTGAAGGTCATTTCGAGTCAGGACTGTCAATTTATTTTTGTTATCGACACCGCTCTGTTGTCGTTATTGAAAGTATGACTAGCCCATTTTTAGACGAAGAATGTACTTTACTTGGCTCAGACACCGCTTATTAGTTTATAAAAGAGCTAAAGCAATCACTGATCTTTATAGATGACTTTAGCTATGCTCTTTTGATAGATGAACAAAGAAAAATGCAGCGCAGAGACTAGGCTTCAAACAAACGTTGTACTTGCGTTCATTTAAAGCCTTCCGCCCCTAAGCCAGTAAAATTTTCTGCCAAAGTAGCACAATATTTTCTTGTTCAAAAAAGTCTCTTTTTGTTATTAATAAACTTTCATTTTGCATCGCTGCTTGATGCCCTAGCCCTCTAAGTTTTTGATAGGTATCACTCAGTAACTTTTGTTCTGTATGGGTTAATAACCCACACTCAGCTAGCGCTTTGAAAATACCTAAGTTATCACAGGATGACATCAATACCGGCTGTGTCTGACTATGTGCTAACACTAAATACTGTGCTAAAAATTCAATATCAACTAAACCACCTAACCCTTGTTTGATATCCACTCGTTGCTCAGTTGATTTATCTAGATGGTTACGCATTTTTTCTCGCATATTAATCACATCAGCTTTCAATTCGACTAACTCTCGAGATCTAAGCAGTATATTTTGACGTATGTCAGAAAATTTAGTTGTTAATTCATCGTTACCATAAATCATTCGAGCTCTTACTAGTGCTTGATGCTCCCATGTCCAAGCATCAGTTTGTTGGTATTCGGCATAAGTATTCAGGTGTACAACCAGTACACCTGAATTGCCTGATGGCCGAAGTCGCATATCAAGTTCATATAAAATACCGCTATTCATACGGGTATTAAAAATATGCATAATACGTTGCGCTATTTTCATATAAAACTGACTAGCCGCAATGACTTTACTACCATCCGCGCACCCAGTTGTTTGTTCATTGAGTTCGCTATGGTGAACAAAGACTAAATCAAGATCAGAGCTATAACCTAATTCACAGCCGCCGGTTTTACCATAAGCAATAACACCAAAACCTTTACCTTTGAGGTTATCAACAAGACAACTTGTCGGCGTACCAAAACGATCACTTATTTGTTGCCACGCTAAATTAATCACTTCACCAAGAATGCCTTCAGCTAATGCAGTTAAATGATCACTGACTTTATCTACAGCTAATATTTTTGTTATATCTGCTGCAGCAATACGCAATTGTTGAGATTGCTTGAATTGACGTAACGCCTCCATTTGCGCTTCTAAATCGTCTTCAGGAACACGCAACATACGTTCTCTCAGCTCGACAGCGTAACTTGATAATTTTGGTGGGTTATTCAGTAATTCAGGATCAATTAATTCATCAAGTAAAATAGGGTATTTAGCAATATAGTCACTCACCCAGCTACTGGCCTGACATAAATGAATAAGTTGCTTAAAAGCGCCTTCATTCTCAAATAATAATTCCAAATATGCCGTGCGTGTCACTATTTGTCTAAATACTTGTAATACTCGTGCTAGCACCACATCAGCTTTCGCTGACTTTTGTAATCGACACAAAAGTAAAGGAATAAGTTTGTCGAGTACTTGTCGTCCTCTATTGCCTAAACTGCGTTTGGAAATATCTTCACGAAAGTCTTTTAATACCCGCCATATATTTTCACTTGGCCAATTACTCCTTTCTTGCTCAAGCCAAGCAATCGATTCTTCATCATCCCAACGACTATGCCATAAGGTAACCCAATGTTCATCAGCCGCTTGATAGTTAGGACTTTGCAAGCCAATTAGCTGTTCAAATTCTTCATGTACACCATTCATCTGTTGAGCAAGCAAGTCAAGGAAGTCTTGCCAACTATTCAGTTTAAGCACAGCCAAGATTCGTGCTTGATCCAAAGCGCTATCAGGCAAAGTTTGCGTTTGTTTATCTGCTAACGCTTGAATTATATTCTCAACACGTCGTAAAAATAGATAAGCATTTTCTAATACTTGTTTGCTACTTTCACTCAGCTCACCACTTAACACCAGTTGTGGTAAAACAGTTAACAAACGTCGTTGTTGTAACTCTTTAACGCGCCCTCCTCGTATTAACTGAAAGACTTGTACAATAAATTCAACTTCACGAATACCACCAGCACCCAGTTTAATATTATTGATTAACTGCTTACGACGCACTTCTTGAGCAATCATCATCTTCATACGACGTAAGCTATCTATAACGCTAAAGTCAATATAGCGACGATAAACAAAGGGGCGAAGCATTTCCGATAACTGAGCATGATAAGGCGAATCACCAATAACACGTGCTTTAAGCATGGCATAACGTTCCCAATCTCGACCTTGCTCTTGGTAATAATCTTCCATGGCATTAAAAGTTAAGACTAACGGACCACTTTCTCCAAAGGGCCTTAGGCGCATATCGACTCGATAGACAAAACCATCCGCCGTGACTTGATGCAATGAGGCAATAAGTTTTTGTGCTAACCGAACAAAAAACTGTTGGTTATCAATACTGCGACGACAACCTACTGTTTCGCCACTTTCAGGGTATGTAAAAATAAGATCTATATCAGAAGAAAAATTGAGCTCTTTACCACCAAGCTTGCCCATACCATAAACAAGCAACTGCTGTGTTTCTCCTTGACTGCTTTTAGGCACACCCCATTTTTCTTGGCAAAAATTTGTTAACCACCGTAAACTTGCCAAAATAAGTTCATCCGCTAGTGAAGACAAACATAAGAGTGAAAAGGTTAAATCCGCATCAAAGAGTAAATCATCCAGTGCAATACGAACCATTTGTTGCAAGCGAAAACGTCTAAGCTGTCGATGCAGACTTGCTTCATCTTGACAATTTTCTAATAGTTCAGTTAATAAATACTCATAATCAGGTAACTCTGTAGTTTTCCCTTTGGTAAATAACTCAACCACTAACTCCGGCGCTTGTAAGGCACTAGCCATAATAAAGTCGCTCAACGCCATCGCCTGCTTAAAATGCATTATTTGCAATGCAGTTAAATGTTGGCAAACCTCTGGGTGTTTTTCATTAAAGCGCAGCCAACTATGACATTGCTGCTCTTGTAAAAGGGGAGAAAAAGATAAAGGCACAAGCACTCCAAAAGTTGACGACTAATAAACTAGACATAATATGTCGATAATGCTATTAATTAGCGTTATAAATAAATACTTACATTAAGTTTACTAAGTTGGTTTCATTTTAGTGATTAATTTATTAAGTTACTTTATTCAGTTACTTTTATTATGTAAGTTTTATAAAGTAAATTTTATTAAGTAAATAAGTTAACTTAATCACTATTTTGATAACATAGCATTTTTGAGGAGATGATGGCAGGAATGCAAACACTAAAAAAAGCTTTTTTAATGCTCTTGATCACACTTACCGCAATCAGTTTGATAGGTTGTGGTGATCCCGTAAAAGAGCAAATAACACAACAGCTTCCCATTACTGAACAAAGAGTAGCTCAATTAGCTGAAGCGCTAACGAATGGTCAGGTGCGTAATGCAACGTTGATCAATCAATATGCTGATAAAGTCACGCAAGCTAAGCCTAGTTTAACACCATTAATCGCTGAATTTCGTAAAGATGCCAGTACTGAAGGCCCTATGTTTAAGGCCTTACTTGATCGAATTAATACCGCAAAAAATCAACCGCAAATGTTTGAGTCAAGCCAAGCACTTTATAATGAGCTCCTTAATATATACCAAGCAGCCGATCCTGTTTTATATTCTGATGCATTAAGTGACCCGTTAAACGTACTTGCTGATATGTCAGACGGGCAATTACCGCGCATTAATTCTTTATCAAAAAATGCCAGTAAACAAGCCAATAATGCGCAAGACTTTGGTACAGGCGAACAGCTTATTGGCAATCCAAATTATGGTAATTGGCAAACGGGCAGCAACGGCATGTCTTTTTGGGCTTGGTATGGCATGTATTCGATGATGGGCGATGTATTTGGTCGTCGTACATCATACAATGACTGGGGCAGAAGTCGTAATTACAGTTATTATAATGATTATGGCCGAACCCGTTATAGTTCACCTGGACAACTTAAAAAACAAACTCAGCTTGATACTCGTACTAAAAAATCGTTCGCAAGCCGAGGACAGAAATTTACCAGCCCATATAGCAAAAACCGTGCAGGCTCATCAAGTTTATCAAGCCAGAGTAAAACAGCACAAAACAGCGCTAAACGTTTTCGTAGTGACAGTGTAAAAAAGAGTAGTTACGCTAATAAATCTAAAAGCCGAAACTCTAGCTTCAGAAACTCAAATACCAACACTTCCCGCGGCTTTCGTCGTGGTAAATAGTTAGAACAAGGAATAATTGACATTATGAATACATTGATAGAGCTCGTTGGTATTGATCCCGATTTTAACTCTAGGTTATTGGTTATTTTGGCCATTGATATTTCCATCGCAATAATACTATTAGGCGCAATGCGCTTTCTTTCGGGGTTAAGCGCAAAAGTAAACAGTACTCATGAGTTAGCAAAAGAGGATAATTTTGCTTTTGGCATTAGTGTTGCAGGTAGCATACTCGCCTTAGGGATTGTCTTAACAGGGGCAATTACCGGAGAAGCGGCAAGTAGTTACGCCATGGAAGCGATTGGCATGCTAGCTTATGGCGGTTATGGTTTAATACTCATCAAAGTAGGCCGTATTATTCACGATAAGGTAGCCTTACAACGTTTAGATAAAACAGCACTGATCATAGAAAAAAATCTCACCATTGGCATTATCGATGCCGCTGGTGCAATTGCCACGGCTATTATTATTCGTGCGGTATTACTTTGGGTTGATGGTCTAGATATCAGCACCTTTATCGCGATTACCAGTGGATTTTTTGTTGCGCAATTAGTCTTGGTTATGGTCACGCGATTACGTGAAAAACAATACGCAAAGAACAACCAAGAGGATTGTTTGCAAGAAGCGTTAAGCAACGGCCAACTCGCTTTAGCCATTCGTTATAGTGGTCAAGTCATTAGTACTGCACTTGCCGTTACGGCAGCCAGCCACTTCCTTATTTATAGCCCAGAAACATTAGTGGTTAATTTGCTCGGTTGGTTAGTGTTTGGCGTAATGATGACCATACTAGTAGCACTATTAACCGCGTTAGCAAAACGCATTGTGCTTTGGGGAATTAACTTAGTAGAAGAAGTAGATCAGCAGCATAATGTTGGCGTTGCCAGTATTGAAATGGCGACGAGTATTGCTATTGCTTTGATATTGACCGCCTTAATGGTTTAATGACCTAGCGAATTAAACCATTATTATCTAGTCCTAAGGCTTCGACTTTAGGACTTATTCACCAACCCTCTTTGAACTTAATCTCAACATGTCCTCAAAAAACGCACACTTTCTCGATGACTTCCTACTCATCACTGCCATGGCTGTGCTCGCAGGTTGTGGCTTAATTTACGAATACTTACTTTCACACTATGCTGGCCGTGTATTAGGTGTCATGGAAAGCACCATATACACCATGATAGGTCTAATGATAGTTTCTATGGGCTTAGGTGCTTTTGCCGCGCGTAAAGTACGTTGTGCATTTAATGGTTTTGTTTATTTAGAACTGATTATTGCCTTATTAGGTGCCAGTGCCATTCTAATCATTGGCGGCTTAGTCGCCGTGACTCAATTATTACCTGAGTTGATTGCTGACATGCTGTCTTTACCCCCTGACATGAAACCACAAGGCGGCTTATTTCAGCAATTAAGTTGGTTAGCACTAAAAAGTCCCTATTTTTTCGGTGTATTGTTAGGTTTTTTTATTGGTATGGAAATTCCATTAATTGCTCGTATTCGAGAAGATATTCATCAGCAACATTTAGCGAATAATCTAGGTACTATTTACGGTGCCGATTATGTCGGGGCTGGTATAGGTGCTGCTATTTGGGTGATATTCTTGCTCAGTATTGATATCAGCAAAGCGGCGGCCTTAACAGCAAGTTTAAATCTCATTGCAGGTAGTTTTTTTATTCTGCGTTATTGGAAAAAACTGACTTGGCGAAAAACCTTTGTGAGTTTACATATTGTGTTAGCCCTACTGATCGTTTTATTATTTACTTTTGGTAATCAATGGCTTAACCAAATGAATAGTTTACTTTATTTAGACAAAGTTGTGCACTCAGATAAAACACGTTATCAACAACTTACCTTTACTGAACGTAAAATGGGCTTGAATTTAGGTGAAGCACAAGAAAGTGTGATTAATTTTTACCTTAATGGCCGTTTGCAGTTCTCTTCCATTGATGAACATATCTACCATGATTATTTAGTCGCACCTGTATTAGCAGCATCAGCTCGCCACGACAATATCCTTATTATTGGTGGTGGTGATGGTTTGGCCTTGCGAGATGTTTTGCAGTACTCACCGAAATCGGTAACCTTAATCGACTTAGATGGTGAGTTAATTGATATCTTCAAACAACCAGATCAACATGTTAACGGCAGACTAGCACGTCAAATTGCACAATTGAATCAGAATAGTTTGCAAGATAAACGTGTCACTATCAAACGTGCTGATGCTTTTATTGCTATTAATGAATTATTAAAAAATAGAGAAATATTTGACGCTATTATTGTCGATTTGCCCGACCCTAGCCACCCAGATTTGAACAAACTTTACTCTGTTAATTTTTATGCTAGATTAAAACAACTGCTAAGCGGTGATGGTTTAATTGCAGTACAATCAACGAGCCCTTACCATGCCAAGGACACCTTTATTTCTATTGGCAAAACTATGGCTGCAGCTAACTATGCTCATGTTGAACAATACCATGATAACGTCCCAACGTTTGGAGAGTGGGGCTGGACCATTGCCGCTAAAAATGGCGCTAGCGCCTTAACAAGATTGAACAAATTAATACAACTACCGGTTAAACATTCATGGTTAAATCTCGACAGTTTAAAGGCAGCTTTTGTATTTCCTAATAATTTCTATCAACACAAGGATAAAGTTGATATCAATATCTTAGGCAGCCACACCATTTATCAGCTTCATCAACAGGCATGGCAAGATCAACAAGGTTTAAACTAGGCATATACCCGTTGCCATTCAAGATGCTTGTTTCAGAGTATTTGAACAATTTCAATTCAAGGCGCTGTGATGAAATAATGGTTACTCCATTATAAATCACAGCAACGATGAAGTGATGTTGTTCAAGCACTTCTTCGATGGGGGTAAAAGCGATTTACGCGACGTTATTCATTTGAACAAGGGAGTGACCATTGTTTAAAATGAATGCCTTGCCTAAAGCACTTTTACCACCCACTGAAATCACGTACTTTGAATGGTAATGGGTATAATATATAAGAAGATAACAATAGTTAGCAATTGATTTACAAAAAAACACTTGACATATTATGTCAGAGTGCTAAATTTCACTCAAGCGACATAATATGTCACTTACTTTTTCACAAGCTTCTAGTCGAAGTAAAAGGAAGGAAAGGAATACATGAATATTCATACTATAGCCGATCACTTAAATAGTTTGGCAGACAATTCAGGTACCGGCATGAACTTTGATTGCCAACCTATATCTGGCGAAGTCGATGTATTACAAATAAGTATATTAGGACGTGAAGAATTACCTGTTTTTGTTTCAGTAACAGATGATCAAATTCTTTGTATTAGTTACCTTTGGGGCGTTGAAGAAGTTAAAACTGAATGTGTAGCGCCAATGCACGAAAGCATGTTGGAAATGAATATTCCGATGCCATTGTCATCATTCTCGAAAATTGGTGATAAGTATGTTGTTTTTGGAGCATTATCAATCGGTTCGAGCTTAGCAGACATTGAACATGAATTGGCTGTGCTGAGCAATAACGCTTTAGAAGTTATTGACGATATGAGTGATTACTTGATTTAAAAAGTAATAATCAACAAATCACCTATTAGAAGTAAATTAGGAGAAAAAAATGAGTATATTTAAAAAAATTATGACCGCAATTCGTGGTGGCGCATCTGAAGCAGGTGAAGCGATTATTGACGCTAACGCAACCCGAATTTTTGAACAAGAAATCCGTGATGCTGAAAATCACCTTACCAAAGCAAAACGTGACTTAACGGGTGTAATGGCTGAACAAATGGCAGCTAAACGTGATGTAGATCGTTTAACGAGAGAAATAACTGAACACGAAGGTTATGTTGGCCAAGCACTAGAAAAAGGTGATGAAACCTTAGCTTTAGCTGTTGCTGAAAAAATTGCTAGTTTAGAAACTGAATTTGCAAGTCAACAACAAGCATTAACTAGCTACACAACAAGCAGCGAACGTTTAAAAGAGCTAGTGAAAAAGAGTGAACGCCAAGTTGCTGAGCATAAACGTCAACTTTCAATGGTGAAAACCACTGAAAGTGTACAAAAAGCAACATCTGCTATTACTGATAACTTCTCTTCAAGTAATTCTAAGTTACTTAGCGCAAAAGATTCATTAGAGCGTATCAAAGCAAAACAGCAGAAATTTGATGATAAAATGAAAGCAGCAGAATTACTTGAATCAGAAGATTCAGATACTTCATTACAAGCGCAATTAAAATCTGCAGGTATTGGCGCACAAGACAATAGCGCTAACTCAGTGTTAGATAGAATTAAAGCTAAGCAAAAGTAATTAATCGCTTAATCTTTACTAGCATCAAGTAACATTTCTCCAGAGTGTTGCTTGGTGCTTTTTGGATCAAACAAGCTTGCGGTTAAGTTGATAGGATAAATAGGTCTTTATATGAATTTTTTCAAAAAAACTTTTTCTAAATTAAGCGGTAAGTCAAATACTGAACCTAGAAAACTCTCCAAAGTTAATCAGTTACTTGTGGGTGATATTGTTGTACTAACCGATAGTTTTGCTTTACCTGAATCATTAAGGAAACAAGAGTTTCAAGTAAAAGCGATTAATAGCTATGAATTCGAGCACAATACACAAACAGAATGGGCGTTACTTGGTACAAATGAAATTGAAATATTTTTATCATTAGCGGTAGACGATACCACTGAGTTGAAGTTTTCCTTAAAAATAGCGCATGAAGATGTTGAAAGTTTATTTGACTTAGAGCACTTTGGTGAGATTTTTGACGAACCCGGACAAGCCTTTCTTGATAAAAGAGCAGATAGCCCGTTAACTTCAGGTTGGAGCAGCGAGCAATACCAGCAAAATACCTTTGCCAAGGTCGGTTTTTTCCATCGCAAAGATCACCGTAGTGAAAACCTCTCTTCTTATGAAGGTAGCGATGCCGGTGAACAATTTGAGCTTTATGCTTTATTCAACGAAGATCAAAGTTACGGCATTGATATTGAAGTATGGCAAGATGGTGATACCGAGGTCTGTTTGACTTTATTTCGTCCGTTGAGTGATATTGTTGATATGTACCCAGGTAGTTAAGGTAACCCTAATGAGCAGAGAATTACCAGAAAAGTGGCAGTCATCCGTTAAAGCAATAAAAGCCGTACAAGTTGCTTTTGATATGGATGAAAAAATACAACTATCTATTCGAAAGCAGGCTGTTGATGCAGGCCTAAGCCCTTCTGATCAGATACGTGATATTTTAGGTTTGCCTATTAATAAAAAACCAAAGCGCCCTCGCCTCACCGTGAGTTTAGCACCAAGTGATTACGAGGTATTAGCTCTGAAATACCAATTACAAGTCAATCAACAACTTGAAATTAAGAAAAAATTAATGGATGAGTTAATTAATCATGTTAATAAGCAAGAGACTGCTAACTAAAGCTAGCAGTTAACGGCTGATTTATCACTTACTCTTGCCAATAAGGTATTCGGTTAAGCGCCGTTAATTTTGACTGTTGCATCGCTAGTAAAAGATTCTCTACTTTTACATTTAACCAAACCATAAGCTTATCTTCGCTGTGCTGTAAAAGCATCAATTGTTGTTGTAATAAACGTAATGTTTGCAGTTCACCAATTCCCTGCTTTATATCAAGCCACGGCCTTCTATAAGTGATTATCTGTTGCTGATCATTAACCTCACCAAACAACGAACTAAACCAACTACCTGTTAATAAACTTCGCACAAGTAAACCATGGATATGAATATATTTATCACTTGCTTCAGCGGTAGGTGACACTTCAACATCGCAGATTTCGCAAGTTATTTGCTTTAAGGTTGAGCTTAACTTAGTTTGAGCAAACTCTTTTAATGTTTGTTGTGTTGCTTTTACCTGTTCTTCCTTGGTAATCACTTTAGGCACGTTAAACAAATAATCAACTAATGATAATTGCAATCTATTGAAACGCTCGCTATGAAAGAGCATTACAACTTCATTTATACTAGGGAATAGTTTCCTCTCTAACTGTAACTTAGTGATAAGTTCATCACTCCGCGCTATTTTTTTTCGGTAACCACCACTTTTACTGATTAATTCTTGCAAGTGTTTAGCGTTATCAAGCCAATAAAACTGTCGAATGAAATAGCTCAATTCATCACGAATGCTTAACTGTTCAAGTGTTAATTCTTGTTCAAACAACCAAAAACCTTGCCGCATTAACGCTAATAGTTCATTTATTTTGATCAGACTAGCAAATGAAGGGCTATGAATATAATCGTCGACTTTGCATTGCAATTTTGTCAAAGAAAAATCAAGCCCACAGCGAAGGGCTTCGTTTACCGTATGCTGCCCTTGCATAGGTATAACTTCCAACATCAATTCTTCTTGTGTAAGTATATTTTTTATTGGTAGGCAATTTGTTGTTTTATTTGATGTGTTAACGACAGCTGAAATATTCTCTTGATTTTGTGCTTGTTTCGCTTGTGCTTTTTTTAACTGAGCAAGTTGAGCCGCGAGTGCATAACCACGAGCCGCTTTGCTTAAACGTCCCGGACGCATAGTTAAATGTGCGAGTAGTTGTTTTGCTAATATGAACAACGCTTGTTGCTCTCCACTGACTAACTCAAGCTCTATTTCATAGATAACATCAGTTTTGTCCAAACCATCACAACTAATAGTGCCCTGGTCCAAAGCCAGCTCAACAACACTATCATTTACTTTAATCGTCCAAGTCACCCTTTCAAAATGCGTGTTAAATAGTCGTACTATTTCTTCTTGTAGCACTAGGGTATTAGCTGGATATTTTTGCCATATCTCATCAGGAAATAGTGCAAGATTTACCTTATCATCCTCAATATCAACATTATATTCTGGACGTTTATGCAATCCACCAATAACTTCACCTGCAGTCTTAATGGTTTGTTCATAACATAGTGCTTGCCCGGAAAGTTGAATACCTCGAACCCTTAAGCCCATGTCTAATTGACGCAAAGCTAAGTCGGGTGTATCGAGGTAATAATTAGATAATTTTTTTTGTTCTATTTCAAAGACAAAATGCTGTTCAGTTAATATTTGTGTGATTTTTTCAGCAATATTAATTTCTAAAGCGGCCTTTTCTCTAGGCAATAATAAATATTTAAGTTCAATTTCAGTTGTCATTTTATTTCAGGTTAGGTGACAAAGCGGAGAATAGCATACACTGTACATGAAAATAGTCCAAGTTTAGCAATAAAATCAAGACTATTTTGCTATTAAATCCTTGCCATCAAAGCGCTAAACACATAGTATTTGATATCATTTTATTTTTCGGCTGTCTTATGAAAAGCTTGTTTAACCGCATCATCCCAATTACCTTGGCACTCACCTGCTCTTTGTTAGCGCAAGCCGAGGATTTAACACAGTTAAAACAAGGCTTTATAGTTGATGAACTCTTTATTTTCATGCATGCGGGTGCAGGTACTAATTATAAAATTTTAGGGTCCATTAATGCAGGTTCAGAAATAAAGATTACCGGTCAGTCTGAAAAAGATTACAGTGAAATAATCGATACAAAAGGCAAAAAAGCCTGGGTTGAGACAAAGTATATTACTGACAATCCTGGTCTGCGCTTTGTTGTAGCTGATTTAAACGGTAAGATTACCAGTGCAAGCGACTTTAGCAGTCAACTTGATGGCGAGGTTAACGCATTAAAAAGCACCATAGCTAACCTACAGCGAACAAATAAGCAGCTAATAAGTAAAGCCGACAAACTTCAAGAGACCTTAACGAGTACCAGTGACAAATTAAAAGGCCAAGACACAAATATCAAAAAAGAATGGTTTTTTAATGGTGCTATTGTGTTAGGTTTTGGTTTGATTCTAGGGCTTGTTTTACCACGATTATTTAGCCGTCGTCGTACTAATATGGACAACTGGCAATAACTCTTGCAACCCTTGTAATACCCTTAGTTAAAATAGACGATATTAAAATAAACGCAAAAAAGAAATAACCGCCTGCGCTGCTGTTATTTCTTTTTCTTTTATAGGCCGTTGAAATTTCCAAGCAATCATCAAGTACTATACGCGTTACCATTCAATATGCAGGTTTCAGAGTGCTTGAGCAATTTCAATTCAAGGCGCTTTGATGAAATAATGATTATTCCATTGCGAATCACAGCAACGATGAAGTGATGTTGCTCAAGCGCTTCTACGATGGGTTTAAAATGACTTTATACTTCGTTAAATAATCAAATCATAGAATGACTATGTTTAAATCATTTGCCTTGCCTAAACTCTTTTTAATTCCCACTGAAATCCTGTACTTTGATTGGTAATGGGTATATATCATGGCATCAGTTGAGTGAAGCCACTTATTAAGGCTTATCAATACGTCGTTAGCTATTAGCATTTAGCCATGCCCCACTAACTAAAGCTGCTGATGACCAAAACACAACACCTCTTACTGCTTTCTTGTTCCATACAATCTATTATTAGTTATCATAGGTTATACGGTAACAGCCAATGCAGTAGTAATATATTAAAGACTGTTTTTATTAGCTTTCTTAGACAATAAAGCCAAGATTTAAGACAGAAAAATAGCTATAATAATTGGCTAATCTATTCGCTATAAGTCTCCCTCTCAAGGAAAGTGCTCATGACAAAAAACAAAGTGGCCCTAATTACCGGAATTACTGGCCAAGATGGTTCATATTTAGCTGAACTTTTATTGGAAAAAGGTTATGAAGTACACGGTATCAAACGCAGAGCGTCTTCATTAAATACCCAGCGAGTAGATCATATATATCAAGACAATCATGAAAAAAACAAACGGTTTTTCCTTCATTATGGTGACTTAACCGACTCATCAAACTTAACGCGTATTTTACACAATGTACAACCTGACGAAGTATATAACTTAGGAGCACAATCTCACGTCGCCGTATCGTTTGAGTGTCCTGAATATACCGCTGATGTTGATGCCATAGGCACTTTACGCCTACTTGAAGCTATTCGCTTTTTAGGCTTAGAAAAGAAAACTAAGTTTTACCAGGCGTCAACGTCTGAGCTTTATGGTGAAGTACAGGAAATTCCGCAAACAGAAAAAACACCTTTCCATCCACGCTCACCTTACGGTGTTGCTAAAATGTATGCCTACTGGATCGTAGTCAACTATCGCGAGTCTTATGGCATGTATGCCTGTAACGGAATTTTATTTAATCATGAGTCTCCTCGACGAGGTGAAACTTTTGTTACCCGCAAAATAACGCGTGCCATTGCCAATATCTCTCAAGGTTTAGAGTCATGTTTATACCTTGGTAATATGGATGCCTTACGTGATTGGGGTCATGCAAAAGACTATGTACGCATGCAATGGATGATGTTACAGCAAAAAAATGCCGATGACTTTGTTATTGCGACAGGAAAACAAATTAGCGTACGTGAATTTGTTAAATTGTCAGCTTTAGAAGCGGGTTTTACTCTTGAATTTAGCGGTGAGGGACTTGATGAAATAGCAACAGTAGTCGCTATTACTGGTGATAATGCTAACGCCTTAACGGTAGGAGAGATTGTCGTTAAAGTTGACCCACGTTATTTCAGGCCCGCCGAAGTAGAGACATTGTTAGGGGATCCATCAAAAGCCAAAGAAAAATTGGGTTGGGTACCACAAATTACCGTTGAAGAAATGTGTGCAGAAATGGTTGCCAATGATCTAAATATAGCCAAGCAGCATGCTTTATTAAAACACAGCGGTTTTGACGTTGCTGCTACAGTTGAGAGTTAAACCATGACGTCAAATAAAGTAACTTCAGCTAAAATGACAACAACTAAAGAGCACATTTTTGTTGCCGGCCACAATGGCATGGTCGGCTCTGCAATTATTCGCCAATTATCTAAGCAAAAAAATGTCGAAATTATTACTCGCTCTCGCCAAGAGCTCGATCTAACCAATCAACAAGCGGTATTGTCATTTTTTAAAACTGAAAAAATCAGCCAAGTTTATTTAGCGGCTGCTAAAGTGGGGGGTATCATGGCAAACAATACCTACCCTGCTGACTTTATTTATCAAAACCTGATGATTGAGTGCAATATAATTCACAGTGCTCACCTTGCAGGTATTCAACAATTACTCTTTTTAGGATCCTCTTGTATATACCCTAAATTAGCCGAACAACCTATGAATGAAAGTGCCCTATTAACTAATACGTTAGAGCCAACTAACGAGCCTTATGCTATTGCTAAAATTGCCGGTATTAAACTATGCGAAAGTTATAATAGGCAATATGGGCGAGATTATCGAAGTATTATGCCAACCAATTTATACGGCGCCTTTGATAATTTTCATCCAGAGAACAGCCATGTTATTCCTGCGTTGTTAAGGCGTTTTCATCAAGCAAAATTAGACAATGACGCGCAAGTTATTGCTTGGGGTAGTGGTAAACCTATGCGTGAATTTTTATATGTTGACGATATGGCCAATGCCTCTATTCATGTGATGAACTTAGATAAAAACACCTATGACGCTAACACTGAACCAATGCTAAGCCACATCAATGTTGGTACAGGTGTTGATTGCACTATTAAAGAATTGGTCGAAACGGTTGCCAAAGTAGTCGGCTTTAGCGGCGAAATAGTTTTCGATACTAGCAAACCTGATGGATCACCACGAAAACTAATGAATGTTGACCGATTAAAATCGCTTGGGTGGCAATACTCAGTTGAGTTAGAACGAGGTTTAACACTCACATATCAATGGTTTCTTGATAATCAAGATAACTATAGACAATAACCTTTAATTTTCCTTTTGTAATAAGTGGTCACCCTATGAAAATACTTGTTATCCCTAATCGCGGCCGTTCATATAATGCGGTACGACCCGAAGCTGAGTGTTATATAGACCTAGCCAAAGCAGGTCATGAAATCATCATAATGACAGTACCAAGCAATGCGTATATCGAAGAATATAAAAAGGCTAACTTAACCGTTATTATTTTAAAAAATAAAAAGAAGTATAGCTGGACCGTTACCAAGCAAATTCATCAATACATTAAAAAACATAATATTGATCTGGTTTATGCGACAGAGTCTAACGGTATTCCTAATTCTGCCTCAGCATGCATTGGTACTAAAGCTAAAATGATAGCTTATCGCGGCACTTCTGGCGGTATGTATAAAACAGATCCTAGCAATTACTTATGTATGCTGCATCCGAGAATAAATGGTGTTATTGGTGTTTCAACTGCCGTTTCAGTCAATGTAAAAGAAAAAGTCAGGCCGGCGATTAAAGCCAATGTTGAAACCATTTACAAAGGTCATGACTTAAGCTGGTATCAAGAAGTCGCCGCTGATTTAGCAAGCCTAGGCAGTGATAAACAGTATTTTAATATACTGTGTGTTGGTAGCCCTAGGCACCATAAGGGCACGCATATATTGCTTGATGCTGCCAAAGAGCTAAGTGATATTGATGATTTACGCATTATTCTAGTAGGCGATAATTTGAAAAAACAATCATTTATCGATCAAATCAATAACTCAGGTATGAGTGAGCGTATTTTACAGCCAGGGTTTAGAAGTGATGTTCCTGCGATAGCTAAAGCATGCGACCTGCTTATATTACCTTCGTTAAGTAAAGAGGGTTTAACACGTACCGTATTAGAGTCCCTATCGAGTGGCACGCCCGTAGTATCATCGGCTAATGATGGCGTAGTTGAAACCATAGAAAATGGCGTTAATGGTTACATGGTACCTATTGGTGATGTACAAGCTATCGCCGAAAAAATAAAAATGCTTTATACCGACAGGCCGTTATTAGAGAAGTTATCTAATCAGGCTCAAGATATTATTAAAGATAAAATGTCACATCACAAAACGGTGACACATATGGAAGCTTATTTTGAGAAAATATTAGCGCAAAGCTAAATAATATATTCAGTAAATTTTCTAGAAGATATTTAGGGGATAGTCCCCCTAAATATAAAAATTAACTCTATGTTATTTGCTAAAGCTTTATCTGATAAAGTTATACCTGATGAAGCTATACCTGATAGAAATCGCGATACCAATTCACAAAATTATCAACACCTTGTCTAACGCTCATCGCAGGTTTATACCCTGTGGCATTAAACAAATCATCCACATCAGCATACGTTTGATAGACATCGCCCGGCTGCATTGGCATTAAATTTTGCTTGGCTTTAATACCAATAGAGTCTTCAAGTGATTCAATAAACTCAGTCAGTTTAACTGGATTACCATTACCAATATTGTATAGCTGATACGGTGCGGTACTTTGTGCAGCACTACCTGTCTCTACCTGCCAGTCTTTATTTCCTGGTGGAATAATATCTTGAACACGGATAATACCTTCAACAATATCATCTATATAGGTAAAGTCTCGACGCATATCGCCATTATTATAAACATCAATACTATCACCATTAATAATGGCTTTAGTAAACTTGAATAGCGCCATATCAGGACGTCCCCAAGGACCATATACTGTAAAAAATCGTAAGCCTGTTGTAGGAACGTTATATAAGTGAGAATAAGTATGAGACATTAGCTCATTCGATTTTTTTGTGGCTGCATACAAAGATATTGGGTGTTCAACACTATCTGATGTGGCAAAAGGAACTTTATTGTTTAGCCCATAAACCGAGCTCGATGATGCATAAACAAGGTGTTCTACCTTATTATTACGACAGCCTTCGAGAATAGTTAAATGTCCAACTAAATTACTATCCGCATAAGCCATTGGGTTATCGATAGAGTAACGAACACCCGCTTGCGCCGCTAAATGAATGACTCGTTCAAATTTTTGCAGTGAAAAAAGCTCTGCGACGCCTTCTCTGTCAGCAAGGTCTAACTTTACAAAACTAAATAAACTATGATCTTCTAATACTTTCAATCGCGCCAGTTTTAGATTCACATCATAATAGTCATTTAAATAATCTAATCCGATAACTTGATGGCCTGCCTCACATAAACGTTGAGCTACATGAAAGCCAATAAAACCGGCTGCGCCTGTTACTAAATATTTCACTATTTCATCCTTTCTAAAAGTAAGTTTACGCTAGTCTGAACCAAATAAATCACGCGTATAAACCTTAGTGGCCACATCCGTTAGGTCATCTGCCATTCTATTTGAAACGATAACATCTGATTTTTCTTTAAATTCAGCTAAATTGCTAAAGACTGTTGAGTGAAAAAATTCTGTTTCATCCAACTCAGGCTCATAAATAATAACCTCAATCCCTTTTGCTTTTATGCGCTTTAAAATCCCTTGAATGGACGAAGCTCTAAAGTTATCTGAGCCTGTTTTCATAATTAGGCGATATACACCGACAACTTTAGGATTACGCTTAATGATACTATCGGAAATAAAGTCTTTTCGAGTAGTATTGGCATCAACAATAGCCCTTATCAAATTATTTGGTACGTCTTGATAATTTGCTAACAACTGTTTGGTATCTTTTGGCAGGCAATAACCACCATAACCAAAAGACGGGTTATTATAATGAGTTCCTATCCGTGGGTCTAAACCAACGCCTTCAATAATCTGCTTAGAATTAAGCTGATGCGCCTCAGCATAGCTATCTAACTCATTGAAAAATGAAACTCGCATTGCTAAATAAGTATTAGAAAATAATTTAACCGCTTCAGCTTCGGTTGCATCGGTAAAAAGAACATCGATATCCTGTTTGATAGCACCTTGTTTTAGGAGATTAGCAAAGGTTTCTGCTCGTGCTGATTTTTCACCAACAATAATGCGTGACGGGTGCAAATTATCATAAAGCGCTTTACCCTCACGTAAAAACTCAGGTGAAAAGAGTATATTGTCGTATGATAATTCGCTTTTAATGCGCTGAGTATAACCAACAGGAACCGTTGATTTAATCACGATTGTGGCTTCAGGATTAATGGAGATCACCGATTTAATAACAGTTTCAACAGAGGAAGTATCAAAATAATTATTTTTAACATCGTAATCAGTAGGTGTGGCTACAATGACAAAATCAGCACCTTGCAATGCTATTTTAGGCTCTAAAGTCGCACGAAAATTTAACGTTTCTTTTCTTAAAAATTCTTCTATCTCAGCATCCGCTATCGGTGATTTTTTAGTATTTAATAAAGCTATCTTATTTTCATCAATATCAAGTGCAATCACTTCATTGTGCTGTGCTAGTAACATAGCATTAGATAAACCAACGTAACCTGTTCCTACAATTGCTATTTTCAACTTATTCTCCAATAAAACATTGCCAAACTTCGATAATAAGTCGGTTAGCAACGCCAATAATTTAATTTTCTGCGCATTTTGAATTGTCGTATGATATCACTTGGCTTTTTTGTAAGGGAAAACTTTCCAGAGGTAACCTCATCTACCGCATTTAAAACCCGAAGAGAAGACTCACCATCATTATATGGATGAGTTTGATTAATGAAATGGGTAATTTTTTCCATTAACTCCGGCGGTCTTTGCAAAGCATAGTCAATAGTTTTTTCAAGTAAATCTGCATCATTTATATCGAGTAAATATTCTTTAGGATCAATATTATTAAAGGTTACCACGGGTTTTGCTAACAATAAGAACATAATTAACACTGAAGAGGTATCACAAACCATCACATCAGCTTGCTGTAATAAAGGAATAACATTGTCTGTTTCGACAAAAGTTAAATGCTCATTTTGTAAACTTTTATATTGCTCAACCACCTCAACAGGCATTTTAGGATGAAACTGTACTAACCACTTCCATTTCCCTGTATTGCTAAGTCTTTTAACTGTTTCAAAAAGGTGAGGGGCACAAGAAAGCTTCTTTGAAAATGTAGAACATAACAAAATTGTTTTTTTATCTGACTTTTTTTCTATCGGTGCATTATACAAGTTATCTAGTGCGCACCAGCCGGTTTCAATTACCTTAAAGTGATTATACTGTGTTGCTAAATCTAAAAAAGGCTCTGTGGTACTTGGTCCTTGCGTGCAATAAAGTTCAAAACAATTACGAATTTTAAAATGATCGTTATTACCTCGTTTATCAACTTTTCCCGCATCAAAACCATGAAATACAGCAACATTTATACCGGGTAAAAAAGTAGGTGCAATATTAGCAGGATAAAAAATAGCGACAGGTTCAAAGCTATTAATTTCTTTAATAGTATAAAGTTGTGATTCACTTTCAAGTAAATAATCACCTGAAACATCATTTCCCTCTAAAAACCATGCAACCTGATCTCCCCGAGCTAATATCGCCGCTTGTAACGGCCGTAAAATAGCATAAGAATAATTTTGTGAAATATAAAATAAATAACGCTTAGTAGCCATAGTATTCACTATTACTCTTTTTAAACAAAACACGTTATTTTACCTGTATAAAATAGTAATTAAAACACGTATACTCTTATTTTTTATATCATGCTCTATCCTCTCAATCCTATCTCTATATCATTAATAATTGGATCTTTTTTCACATGCGTTTTTTCAACTTTTCTATTAAAAATGTACTTTTACTTAATTGCTTTATTTTCAGTTTTCCGGCGTTAACTGAGCCTTGGATTGATACCTCTGATATCTATTTAAAAGCGCACATTCAGCTGCTTGCTGATTCTGGTCATATCATCACCCCGGTAACGACCTATCCACTAATGTGGCACGATATCAATCAAGATATCAAAAAAATTAATACCAGTAAGCTAACGGATGCCCAACAAAATGCTTATTTTTATATTAATCATCAATTCAGACTAGCGAACAAAAACCAAACGCGTATAAAAGCGCAAGTGGGTACTGATGATACGCGCTTTTCTAGCTTTGGCGATACTCATCGTGATAGCAATAGTTTACAGATACAAAGCACCACCCTAATGGATAATTTTGCGACTAACATATCTTATAGCTATTACCCAGATTCCCAAGATAAAGAAAGAAATATAGATGAAAAAAAACGTTGGGATAATAGCTACCTTGCTGCATTTTGGGGTAACTGGATAATAACGTTAGGTAAGCAAGACAGGTGGTTTGGACCAACATGGGACACCAGTTTAAGTTTAAGTAACAATGCTAGGCCTATGACGGCAGTGAGTTTAACGCGAAAATCAGCCGAAGCATTTATTATTCCTTTTACCGAATTTGATATTCCATGGACAGTTACCACGTTTATGGGAAAAATGGATGACGACCGAGAAATTAAAGATACCTTATTATGGGGTTTTCGACTCAATTTCAAACCGTTTAAAAGTTTGGAAATTGGAGTTACCCGCCTAGCACAATGGGGCGGCGAAGGTAGACCTCAAGACTTGAGCACTTTTTGGAACGTCCTAATAGGAAAAGATAATTGTAGTGCGGGTGGTTTAGACTGTAATAAAACCCAGGAGCCTGGCAACCAACAAGCAGGCTTTGATATGCGTTACTCATTTAATTTATTTGATACACCCCTTGCCCTTTACGGTCAATACTTTGCTGAAGATGGTGATGACTCAGGTGGTCTGAGTATGGTAACAAAAGCTAAGTACCAAGGTGGTTTTGATATGCAAATTAATTTGCTCTCTCTACCAACAACTGCTTATCTTGAATATACAGATACATTTCAAAACTGTCCTGCACTGGGGACAGGTGATGATATAGGTGACTGTTTCTATGAACATCATATTTATGAAACAGGTATGCGTTTTCATGAACGCACCTTAGGTAACCTCTATGACAACGATGCAAAAACCTTAGTGTTTGGTACGATATCGCAATTAAATAGCAATACACGCATGACCACTAAATGGCGTTATTTGGACCTTAACTATGATAATAGCGATAAGGCTCCTAACAACCCTACCGTCGGCAACCCCTTAACAAGTATTCATGAAAAAGTTTATATGTTGTCAACCACTGTACAGCACAATTATCAAAATTGGCGCTTCACGTTAGGCGCAGATATCAGTCGTTCTAGTTTCCCTGACAGCGCAAATAACATGGAAAACACTACCGACTTTAACGGTTCATTAACGGTTGAATATAACCTATAAGACTAAAATAGACGATTTAAACTATTGACACTAGTCAGCCTAATACGCTATTAATAGTAGTATACTGAATAGTTTTAGACTAAAACGTATATTTATTAAATAAAATTGAATTAAATAACGAATTAAATAACAATGATTAAATCAATTAAGCATACTCCCCTCAACCTCTTGCTCGCACCCATCATGCGCGCCTAGGTTTTTATTGCTTATTACTTAATTTAAAACAGATTCAAGTAGAAATAAATCAAATAAAACCCGCGCTAATTAACGCGGGTTTTTTTACGTCTATGCGTTAGTTAGTTTACTTAAAATAAACCAACAAAGATTACCGATTTTAAAGGACAAAAACATGAGCCCTACACAAGCTTCAAGCAATAAAGCTAATAACGACAAAGTTGTTATTTTTGATACCACCTTACGCGATGGTGAACAAGCGCTAAATGCCAGTTTATCCGTGCATGAAAAACTGCAAATAGCACTAGCAATTGAACGCTTAGGTGTTGACGTAATGGAAGTAGGTTTCCCTGTATCTTCCCCTGGTGATTTTGAATCAGTACAGCAAATTGCCCGTACAATTAAAAATTCTAGAGTTTGTGGCTTAGCACGTGCTGTCGAGGCAGATATAGATGCATGTGGTGAAGCTTTAAAAGTCGCTGATCAATTTAGAATTCATACCTTTATTTCGACTTCTGACGTACACGTACAACAGAAATTAAAAAAAGAGTTCAGCGATGTAGAAGCCATGGCAATACATGCAGTAAAACATGCACGTAAATACACTGACGATGTTGAGTTCTCTTGTGAAGATGCCGGTCGTACGCCCATTGATAATTTATGTCGCATGGTAGAAAGTGCTATTAAAGCCGGTGCAACGACAATTAATATTCCCGATACAGTAGGTTACACTTTACCTTTTGAATTTCAGGGTATAATTACTGACTTATTTAATCGTGTTCCTAATATTGACCAAGCTATTATCTCTGTACATTGTCATAACGATTTAGGGCTAGCCGTGGCTAACTCTATGGCGGCAGTACAAGCTGGTGCACGTCAAATTGAATGTACCATTAACGGTATTGGTGAACGTGCTGGTAACTGCTCATTAGAAGAAGTTGCTATGATCATGCAAACTCGCCAAGCCTTATTAGGTGTATCGACCAACATTAATCACCAAGAAATAGCGCGTGTATCTAAGTTAGTGAGCACAGTATGTAATATGCCGGTGCAATTAAATAAAGCTATTGTGGGTGGCAACGCCTTTAGCCATTCTTCAGGTATTCATCAAGATGGTATGTTAAAAGCCAGCAATACCTATGAAATAATGACGCCTGAAAGTGTCGGTATTGCCAAAACCAAGCTAAACCTTACCTCTCGCAGCGGTCGTCATGTTATCAAACACCGCATGGAAAGTTTAGGTTATCAGACAAGTGATTATGATATTGAAGAATTATATGCTGACTTTTTAACATTAGCGGATAAAAAAGGTCAAGTATTTGATGATGATTTAGAAGCATTGGTTTTTAAGTTACAGCAAAAAGATTTACAAGATTTTTTCCAGTTAGACACCATTAATGTGCAATGTGGTGATGGCGATTTTGCTACCGCCAGTATTAAACTTATCTCTGGTGAAGCAACCGCTAATAAAGAAAATAGTAAGGTACATGCGGCAACGGGTAATGGTCCTGTTGATGCGCTTTACCAAGCAATTAAACAAAGTGTTGATATCGAATTTGAAGTCAGTGATTACAAAATATCAAACAAAGGCTCAGGTGAAGATGGTTTAGGCCAAGCGGATTTAGTGATCACTTGGCAAGGAAGAAACTTCCATGGTTACGGGTTAGAAACTGATGTGATTGAAGCATCAGGTCAAGCATTGGTTAACGCACTCAACAGTATCCATAGAGCGATGACTATTGCCGACTTGAAATCAGCAAAAAAAGCTTAATCACTTTTAATAA